>Ga0074044_10000037_pt1 | contig 122330 bp, 106 predicted proteins | sample BogForMeECP23OM1_FD_94443 | JGI IMG/M metagenome (GOLD analysis project Ga0074044, IMG submission 94443) | Bog forest soil microbial communities from Calvert Island, British Columbia, Canada - Bog Forest MetaG ECP23OM1 | ecosystem: Environmental > Terrestrial > Soil > Wetlands ...
TTCGGCGAGGCGCTTCTTGGTTTTGAACTTCGTGATTCCGGCAGCCTCTTCGAGAATGGCGCGGCGGTCGGTGGGGCGGCTGCTGAGGATCTGGCCGATGCGTCCCTGCTCGATGAGCGCGTAGGATTCGGGACCGAGGCCGGTGCCCATAAAAAGTTCCTGAATATCGCGCAGTCGGCAGAGCTTGCCGTTGAGAAGATATTCGCTGTCGCCGGAGCGGAACAGGCGGCGGGTGACTACGATTTCTCCGGCGCGGAATTGCTGCTGGTTGAATTTGCGGCGGCGAATTTTGAGGACTACGTGCGGGGCTGCGGTGCCGACTGACGCCGCATTCAGGGGCGCGATTACGTTGTGCACGGGAAGCGCAAGGGCGAAGATAGGCTCGTCGTCGGGAAAGGCGACGGCTATGGTGTTGATTTTCGATCTTGGGATTTCTACTTCTTCGGTGCGGCCGGGCTGGGCGTCTTCCACGGCTTCCGCTGTGGCCTGGGCGGCGCGGGCGCGGATGCTGGCTTCGTCCCAGTCATCGGTGATGTTGGCGTCGTCCGAGTCGGAATCGGAGTCAAAATCCCCGCCCTGTCGCGAAGTGCGCGACAAGGACGGGGCACCCGGTGTGCCTGGCATTTCTTCTTGAATATCAACTTCTGTCGGGGCGTTTGCGTCGGCGCCGTTGTAGGCTTCGGGGTCGATTAGCGTCAGAGAGACTTCGGCCATGCCCGTGGGTTTGCGGTCGCGGGTTCCGGCGAAGATTACGTCTTCCATACGCGCGCCACGCAGCGTCTTCGCCGACTGCTCGCCGAGCACCCAGGAGATGGCGTCGGAAATATTCGACTTGCCGCAGCCGTTGGGGCCGATGATGGCGGCCACTCCGTCCCCGTGAAACTTGAGTTCGGTGCGGTCGCAGAACGACTTGAAGCCGAGAATCTGAAGCCTTTTCAGTTTCAGCAACGTGGACTCCTTAAAAGCAGTGGCCAGTGGTCAGTGGCTGGTTGCCAGTTCGTGATGCTTGCGCCGGTGTTTACCAGAAAGATTCCTCTGTCGGGGAGAACGATGCGCACGTTCCAACTCTCCGCGACATTCGCACCCGGGGCTGGACGGGGCGGGCACAAAGTTAAGCTACTGTAACGGCGAAATTGGGGCGGGGTCAAGCAATATAACACTATATGTGGTGTGGCCTTACGAGCGACCGCGTTGGGTTGCACAGACATTGCAGGACACGCCTAGACTACGGGTGAGGAAGGGAAGTGGAGAAACGAGGTGGGAGAACCGCGAGAGCATTTCAAGCGTAGTGGAACGAGATCGCGGAAGCAACTGGAAAGTCGAACCGAGTGTCGCGTGTAAGAATAGCGCGATGGCTGACGAGCGCGCACCGGTTCCTGACTTTCTTTACGGCACGGCATGGAAGGAGGGTCGGACTCCGGCGCTTACTGAACTTGCGCTGCGCATGGGATTTCGAGGAATCGATACGGCCAACCAGCGGCGGCATTATTTTGAAGCTGGAGTCGGCCAGGGGTTGGCGGCAGCGTACGGCGCGGGAGTGGTGAAGCGCGGCGATCTTTTTCTGCAGACCAAGTTCACTTACCGGCGGGGGCAGGATCATCGACTGCCGTACGATCCTGCGGCTAGCCTTGCAGTCCAGGTGAGCCAGTCGCTGGCGAATTCTCTGGAGCATCTGGGGACCGATTATGTGGACAGCTTCGTGCTGCACGGGCCTTCGGGGTATGACTGGACCGAGGCGGATGACGAGGTCTGGGAGGCGATGATGAAGGAGCGCGACGCAGGGCGGACGCGCTTTCTCGGGGTGAGCAATGTTTCGCTGGAACATCTGGAGCAGGTGGTGTCCCGGGGAGGCGAAGTGCCGGCTTTTGTGCAGAATCGCTGTTTTGCCCGCACGGGCTGGGACCGCGAGGTTCGCCGGTTTTGCGAGGACCGAAAGATCCGATATCAGGGATTCTCGCTGCTCACGGCGAACGTCGAGGTGCTGCACGACCCGCTGATGGCGGAGATCTCGGCGCGGGTGAAAGCGAATCCTGCGCAAGTTGTGTTTTGCTTTGCGCAGGCCGTGGGTATGCTTCCGCTGACGGGCACTTCGAGCCCAGAGCACATGAAACAGGATTTGGCTGCCGCCGGGATTTCGCTCACCGCGGAAGAACTTCGAGCGATTGAATCTCTGGCGGGATGAGTCTCTTCGAACGCGGTTTCTTCGAGCCCGTTACTTCTCGTATTGGGGAAGCAGGAAGGTTACCGGGTGAGAAGCCAGCTTTTGCACGACCTCTTTCAGGAACTGGCGCGCTTTGGCTTCACCGATGTCGCGGGCGCGTACGGCCAGCAGAAAACTCAGCGCGAATGAAGTGACGATGTTCAGCACGCCCACCAGAAAGATTCCGGTGAAAGAAAGAAGAACGTCGGAGCCGGTGAGACCCCGCTCCAGCCACAGAGCGTCCAAGACATAGCCCAGACTGGCTGAGGCCAGCGTGACGTGACGAACCTCCAGCGGGATTCCAAAGAGCGCGACGATGATTGGAACTGAACCGAGGAGAAATCCGAGGACGACGTATCCCACCGAACCGGCGGCGTGATGCTTGACCCAGTGGGCGATCGTATTGGCGCGCGCGGGGCCGATTCTGCGGCGAATGCGCAGGCTGTTGACGATGGCCGTCTCCATCCGTGTGAGGGCGAGGTAGTTGGCGGTCCAACCGGTTGCGAGCGAGGATATCCACAGAAAAATACCGGTGACGATGGCGAAGGGGATGGTCAGTGAGCTTAGAGGAAAGAGCATGCGTACGCCGTGTGCGGCTTGCTCGTGCGTGAGGAAGGGATGGCCGGTGACGGCGTTCCAGATTCGGTCGACGGCGATGGAACTCAAGATTGCGCCGATGAGGTTTCCAATCGTGACAAGAGTTTGGGTCTGAGAGATGGCTTGCAGGCTGGCAAGATTATCTTTTTCGGGATCCTCCATGGCATCGACCAGAGTGGAGGCTGTGGCAGCGGGCATTTTGGACGCGAGCAGAAAGCCGCCGGCCTGCATCAGGAGGAAGCTGAACACGTAATTCAGAGAGTGGCCGATGGCGACCAGAAACGGCGCGTCGATGTGGGATGAAATCGAATATTTGAAAAGAGCCGTAAAACAGGTAATCACGCCGGCGAGAATCGCTCCCCATCCCATAGTCTTCCATTGCGCGGCGTTTTTCGCGATGTAATGGCTGCCGACGCGGCCGGTTTTTTCGACCACGCTGCGCGCCATCCTGCGCGTGCTGGCGCTGAGGACGCTGCCCAGTTTTCGTTGCGAAGAAAAACCGTGAACAATCGTGACCGCGAATTTTCGCGAATCAGAACTGTTGCGCTGCAGGTTCAGCACCTGTTGAATTCTCCAAAGAAGAGAGCGCAGCAGACGCACCCGAAATACCAGGCCGGCGGAGGAACCCCGCTCTTCCAGCAGGTCGGTAACTTCGCGCAGGCGCGCTTCGCAGGCTTCCCGCCGTTCCTCCCATTGCGCAAAGTCGTCGGGGTTCCGGACCAGGTGTTCCACCAACGGAGGCAGGGTGAAAAAGCTGGACGTGGCGACGTCTTCGTCGTTGGCCAGCGCGAGGAAGTCTCGAGAGAGCGCGACGCTGGTGGCGCGCATGGCCAGCAGCTTGCACGAAACCAGAATCGAGGATGGCGAAGGACGGAAAATATCAGCCCACCACGCCATGACTTCGTCGGGAAGGGATGCCACCCACTGGGCGTCTGCTTCGCGCAGGTTCAGGGAATCGAGCAGGATGTAGAGGTCGCCCTGGACCTCGTCGATAGGCGTGAAGTGGCGCAACGTGCGAGCCAGCAATTCACGAACGAAGAACGCTTCGTCGGGCAAACCGGCTTCCGCCATGATTCGAATGTAGGAGTGATGCGACCAGAATTCGTGGAGGATGTCGCGAATTTCCTGGCGGCCGGGGTGAGCGTCGATCGCGGCCGTAAATTGCAGGAGACGGTCGGTTCGCAACGACGGCGGGACGTCGAGAAAATCCCGCAGCGCGCTATACACCCAGATTGCTCTCTCACGCGATGCTCCAGGACCGAGCGCCAGGAGATTGTCCAGTCGAATCGTTTCGCTCGCGAGGAGTGGGGCGGTGAGTGAAGACATCGTAGATTAGAGGCACTTAACGGCGCGCGTGGTTGTGATGTGATCTGATCTTACGCCAACCCCGAGGTTTCTCACGCTGCGGCTTCAATTCGTGCAGTTAGGTCCCGAGGGCAGGGGTCACCGAGTTGCTTCCGGATCGATCAGGTCGCGCACGTTACCGTCGCGCTGCATCGCGGGAAAGCCGAGGGCGGCTGTCCCCACATTTTCTTGTGCTGGCGCTGCGGCTACTTCCCGCCCAGCTTCTCGAAGAACAGGCAGATGGTTTCGATTCCTTTGTAGAAATTCGGGATGTGGAATTTTTCGTTGGGGGCGTGCAGGTTGTCGTCGGGAAGGCCGAAGCCCATCATCACGCTGGGAATTTTCAGGATGTCCTGGAAGTCGGTGACGATGGGGATGGAGCCGCCGCTGCGGATGAAGACGGTTTCCTTTTTGAAAGTATCGTGCAGGGCTTCGGTCGCCGCTTTGATGTAGGGGTTGTCGGTGCCGACTACGCAGGCCGGGCCTTTGCTGTGGACGCTGATTTTCGTTTCGATGCCTTTGGGCGTGTGCTTCTTCACGAAGGCGGAATATTTCTTGAAGACATCGTCGGCGTCCTGGTTAGGCACGAGGCGCATGGAAACTTTCGCTTGTGCTTTGGCGGGGATGACGGTTTTCGCGCCGGCGGCGATGAAGCCACCGGGCATGCCGTGGACTTCGAGCGTGGGGCGCGCCCAGGTGCGGTAGAGCACAGAGTAGCCCGGTTCTCCGGTGAGGACTTTCGATCCGACTTCGGTCTTGCGGTAATGCTCTTCGTTGAAGGGCAGACGCTTCCAGGCTTTGAGTTCGGCGGCGGTCGGGGCTTTCACCCCTTTGTAGAAGCCGGGGATCAGAATTTTTCCTTTTGCATCTTTCATCTTGCCGATGATTTCGATCAGCGCGAAGAAAGGATTCGGCGCCGCGCCGCCATACATGCCAGAGTGCAGATCAGTTTTTGCACCCTGCGCTTCGATTTCGGTGTAAACGAGGCCGCGCAGTCCGACGCAGAGCGTGGGCAGATTGGGCGCGAAGAGTTCAGTGTCGCAGACCAGTGCGAAATCGGCCTTCAGCTTGGTTTTCTGCTTGGGAAGATATTCGGAGATAGCTTCGCCTCCGACTTCTTCTTCGCCTTCGAAAATCACTTTTACGTTGATGGGCAGTTTGCCGCCGCCGGCCTGCATGAGGGATTCGAGGGCTTTCACTTCCATCCAGAGCTGGCCTTTGTCGTCGACCGCGCCGCGGGCGTAGAGATTTCCGTTGCGCTCGGTGGGGTCGAAGGGCGGGGAAATCCATTCATCGAGCGGTTCGGCAGGCTGCACGTCGTAGTGCGCGTAGCAGAGGGCCGTGGGCTTGCCGGCAGCGTGGAGCCAATCGGCATAAATCAGGGGATGGCCTTTGGTGGGGATGATCTCGACGTTTTCCATGCCGATGCGGCGCAGTTCGCTGGCCACGTAGTCGGCGGCTTTCTTGATGTCGGGCTTGTGCTCGTCGAGCGTGCTGACGCTGGGGATGCGGAGGAGATCCTTGAGTTCGTTCAGGAATCGAGGTTGATTACTGCGGGCGAAATCAACGGAGGAAGATGCCATGGGGCGTCCTTTCTGTGATGGACGAGAATAGCGGATTTGATGTGCCGAGGAAACGGATCAGTATAGCGCGAACGGGCGCGATCAACGGAAGCTCTGCGGGTCTTACCGCGAAAGTCCCCACTTCTCGCGCAAAGAACGCGCGAGAAATGGGGTACCCCGGTCGAAGCCGGGACTACTGAGGATCGGTCTGAGAGTCGACCAGCACCATTTTTCCGTTGCGGAGTTCGTAGGTGCTGACGGTTACGACACCCGTGGTTCGGTCCCAGGCCGAAATCTCTTGATGAATCAGGGTATATCGGCCTTTCTCGTACTGATACGTGTCGCTCTCCCAGTCGGAAGCACTGCCATGAGAATGGGTTGTGACTTGTTTGCTCGGGTCGTGAAATTTGGGGCTGGAAAGATTGCTCAGGAAATCATTGCGAACGAATTCGTTTGTGGCGGGATCGTAAAGGTAGAAGTCGTAAGCGCAATTTCCCGTGCCTCCGCAATTGTTGAGAATCTGCAGATCCTTGTAGCCGTCGAAATTCGCGTCTACTGGCGAAAGAACGTCTTCGGCGTGTCTCGGCGCAACCATGCCGGGATCGGTTTCATTCTCGATGGTTTGGATGACTTGGCTGTCGTTTCCTTTTCTGATCTCGATGTCGCCAAAGCTGTTGTCGTCGCGGCCGATGAAGTGAAACGTGAACACGGGAAGAGCGGAATGAATGGAGAAGGTGCAGGTCATGCCGCCGCGTAGATCCTCTTCGCCTTCGAAATAGTTCGGGACGTCGTGAAGCGGCGTTTTGCCGGCGTAGGGGAGAAGTTGGCATCCCTCGGAGGCAGCGTTGTTTGAGTCAGAGGCGGGAGATTGTGCGGCCGGGGAAGTTGCAGATGGCTTGTTGCCAGTCGGATTTTGCTGACACTCGACTAAGCTCGCGGACACCATGGTCGACAAGGCGAACATCGTCAGCGAGAGAGAAACGGCTGAGAGGTTTTTGTGCCGCATCTGAGCAGAGTGTAGCAGAGCGTTTCGGCGTCGAAAAATGTTCGCGACTCTCCCTGCCTCGAGGAATCAGGCGTAGCCGAGGCGGGTGCGGCGGCGCCAGTAGGAAGCTCCGAGTAGGGCAATCGCTGCGAGCGCGTAAGGTGCGGGCGAACTTGAAGCGGGCGTGGTGCCCATGAAGTCGAGGCCGGGCATTTGATGAGCGGGGCCGATGTACCACCATACTGTGTAAATCGCTTCGAAAGTTTTACCGGCGCCGGTCCAGGTGCCGGAGGCGAGCGCGAGGCTGGGGATGAACACCGCTCCGGCGAACCAGGCTGCGAAGCTGTGCGAATCGCCCGCGAGCAAGAGGCGTAATCCGACGCCGCATCCCGTGAGAAGTGCGACCAGGACACCGGCGGTCCACAGGGCGGGAAGCTGGCGCGAGAGGCTGCGCTCGGAAGAGAACAGTAACGCGTCGGTCGAGAAGCACGCCTCGCGGCAACCCATCTGTGACCAGAGAAGGATGGGCCAGATCCAGGCGACCGTGAGGAATCCGCCGCGCACCGCGGGTTGAGGTGAGACGAATTGGCCGATCAGCAATCCGGCGGCGCCCGCGTACCACCACCAGCGCTGGCCTTTCAGCATGAGGCGGAGTTCGGATATTACCAACTGCAGGAAGCGTGAGTTTCCTGATGTTCGGGCAGGTGGCGTGAGATGCGAAACGACCGTGGCCGGGACCGCTGGTGCGGGACGTTCGTCCTGTGAAGATGCTACGGGGGAAGATGCCTCGAATGCGACGGCCTTATCCGGCGCCGCGCGCTTGAGCCACGACAGCGAGGGATCGAATCGATGAAAGAAAACCGAGGCCAGCCACGAGATCGCGGCGGCGATGCAAATCCAGAGCAGGCGGTCTTGAAGAACCTGCGGGGTCCAGTCGATGCCGTTCCACAGAAAGGTCCGTGCCGCGCGCGCGCCGCCGATGGTCAGGCTGAAATTGAAATGCTCAGAGTTGCTGGGATCGATGGCCAGCAGCGTGGTGCGCGCACTGCGATAGAGAAGCTGCAATCCGCTCGGGTCATCGACACCGGTGGCGCCGAGAACAATACCGCCAGTCCACAGAAAAAAATAGATGACGTTGCCGACTCCTCCGCGCAGGACGGGCAGAGTTTCGAACAGCACTGCGAGGCTCGAGGTCAGGAGCATGGCGGGCAGAGCCAGAAAAATGAAGGGCGACCAGAGTTTCCAGAGCGAAAAGCCGTAACCCTGGCCGCGCACGAGCTGCATGGCCAGCGCGGCCAGCATCAACACGAAAACCATGCAGGCCAGGACCGCGAAGTTGCTGAGAGTTTTCGCGGCGGTGTAGAAATCCTTACGCATGGGCGTGGCCGCGAGGATCTGGCCGACGCGCGTGTCGGTATCGCGCTGTACGGAATTTTTCACGATGTAGAAACCGGCGAGCGACAGGAACGTGGAACAGCACACGGTCATGAGGACGCCGATCCAGGCCGAGTTGTAGACCCCGCGGTAGCCGTTGCCGACGACGATCCACATTTTTTCGGTGGCGACGGCGTAGGCGAGATAGAGCGCGGCGGCGAGCGTGACCAGGAAACTGTAGCGGCGCGTGCGCTCGAGAAAATCGGCCCGCACCATTTCGTAGAGCACGCGGGGCGAGTTCATGGTCGTCATCGGGCGACTCCTGTCGCGACCGGCCTGGATTGCACCGCGCCTGCTTGGGTTTGAGGTTCTCCGCCGCGGTACCGCGCGAGACAGTAAAGATAAGCGTCTTCGAGATTGGGTGTGACGGGCTGGGCTCCATGTGGCGGGGCGTCGGTGAGCAGGCGGGCGTGGACGCCGTCGCTGCGGCGGGCGGTGTTGCTGATCAGATAACGCTGGCGCGCGGCATTCAAGTCGGCGCTGGGGAGCACGTGCTCCCAGACTTTGCCTTCGACTTTTTGCAGCAGCGTTTCGGGTGAGGCGTGGGCGACGAGTGCTCCTTGCGAGATCAGGGCGATGTCGGTGGCCGTGGCTTCGACGTCGGAGACGATGTGCGTGGAGAGGATGATGATGCGTTCGCCGGAAAGTTCGGAGAGGAGATTGCGGAAGCGCACGCGTTCTTCGGGATCGAGGCCGGCGGTGGGCTCATCGACGATGAGCAGTTGGGGGTCATTGAGCAGGGCCTGGGCGATGCCGATGCGTTGCTTCATGCCTCCGGAATAGCCGCCCAGCGGGCGTTTGCGGACGTCGGCTAGATTGACCAGGTTCAGGAGTTCGTCGATTCTGCGGCGGGATGAGGCGGCGTCGAGGCCTTTGACCGCCGCGAGATATTCGAGGAATTCGACGGCGTTGAGGTTGGGATAGACGCCGAAGTCCTGCGGCAGATAGCCGAGCGTCGCGCGCAGAGCGTCGGGATTGGCGGCGAGGTCGGTCCCGTTCCACACCACGCGGCCGGCGGTAGCGCGCGTGATCGTGGCGAGGATGCTCATGAGCGTAGTCTTGCCGGCGCCGTTGGGGCCGAGCAGGCCAAGAACTCCGGGGCCGAGCTGCAGGCTGAAGTTGCGCAGCGCCCAGTTGCCGCCGCGGTATTGTTTGCTGACATTTTCGACGATCAGTTGCACGGAGCCTCCCGCTGAATCACCGTAGTGGAGGAACGCATAACAGACAACAAAAGTTCCGTGGATATTGTGCTGTTGAGATCCGCGGAAAAAAGCAGGTTCCTCGTCGCTTCGCTTCTCGGAATGACAATGAGTGAGGGGATCACCCCTTTCTACACGAACCTTGCGGGTGAGAACGCGGCCAGATCGAAGTCGGGATCTTTGCCGGCGATCAGGGCAGCCATCACTGCTGCGGTGATGGGAGCGAGAAGAATTCCGTCGCGGAAGTGGCCGGTGGCAACGTAGTAGCCGGGAGTTTCGGTCGCGCCGAGAATGGGCAGATTGTCGGGAGTGCCGGGGCGCAGGCCGGCCCAGTCTTCGAGAATCTTCGCCTCACGCAACTGTGGGACGAGACTGATGGCAACGTGGTGAAAACGCTGCATCGTGGCCGGGTCGGTACGCTTGTCGAATCCGGCTTCTTCGACGGTGGCGCCGACGAGCAGCCGGCCGTCGCTGCGGGGAATGAGATAGACGTTGGGAGTGCGGATGACGTGCTTGAGCAGGTTGCGCGGGTGCATGGCAAGGCAGAGCATCTGGCCTTTGACCGGGCGAGTGGGGAAAGATTGCGGGCCGATCTGGCTGGACCACGCTCCGGCGCAGTTGACGACTCTTTCAGCAGCGAAGGATGTCTTCGTAGTGGTCACGCCGGTGACGTGAGAATCAGACAGGTTCACTGCCGTTACCGGATCGCCTGAGGAAAAATCCACGCCGCGATTCTTGGCGGTCTTGAGGGCGGCCGCGGTGAGCGCGCGGGGATCAACGCTGCGCTCCTTCAAATAAAAAGCTGCTTGGTCGGTTGCGGCGAGCGACGGCTCCAGTTCGGTCAGGGTAGCGGGGAGCAGATTTGTCAGGGTGAATCCTGGACGCTCGTGAAGCTCGTCGGCGGGCGGGAAAACGATCGTTCCATAGTCGCGCAGATCAACATTAATTCCAGACTCGAGATGTAATTCGCGGGCGAATTCGGGATACATTTTGGCGCTCGCCGTGGCTAGCGGCTGCAACGCTGCGTGGGTTTCGAGCGGGCAGTCGACCAGCATGCCGCCGGCGGCGTGCGAGGCTTCGCGGCCGGGCTCGCCGCGCTCGACTACCAGGATCGTCGCTCCACGCTTGCGCAGGGCGATAGTGAGCGAGAGGCCGATGATGCCGCCGCCGACGATGATTACGTCCCAGGACTTCACCTTGGCATTGTACAAAGGGGACACATACGAAGCTGGCGTTGCGTGAAAAACGTTCAGACGCCGTTGACAGTCTTTCTGCCGGATATTGGTGAGATCGGATCCGATTCCGGCTGCTACAATGACTCGCATGAGGCTTAGGGCGATCGTTATTGGGGTTGTCGTCGCAGTGCTGGGGCTGGCTGGCAGCGCACTGGCGCAAAAAGATGGGGAGGAAGGGCCGACGGCGGTGATCTCTTTCCTTGTCCTCAAGGAAGACAACGGCAAGCCGGTGCGCAATGCGGCCGTCATCATGCATGCGGTGAATGAGCAGGGGAAGCAGGGAAGAGGCGATCTGGAGCTGAAGACCGACCCGGACGGCAAGACGAATTTCGAGGGTCTTCCCTATGGCAAGGTGCGGGTTCAGGTGCTGGCCCATGGTTTTCAGACATACGGAGAAGATTTCGATATCAACAAGGCGAAGGTGGACCTGACGATCAAGCTGAAGCGGCCTCAGGGACAGTATTCGGTGTATGAGGATCATCCGAATGAGACGAGCCCGCCGCCGAAACAGGATCCTCCGCCCGCAAGCGGCGACAAGAAACCGAATTAGTTCTCGGCGGCTAAAGCCGCTCTTCATTTTGCGGGCATAGACGGCGCGGCTTAGAGCCGCGCCCTTTCAAAGCAGAGTCGTTCGAGCAAAATCCTTGCGCGAATTCTTTCGAACGAGTTATTCCAAACGGAATCGTTTTCGAAACGGACGTTTTTTCAAACGAGTGCAACGACGCGGAGTTACCCATGGACTACTTGCTGAAAACTGAGCCGTCCACTTATTCGTTTGCCGATTTGCAGAAAGAGAAAACCACCATCTGGGATGGCGTATCGAATCCAGTGGCAGTGAAGAACCTGCGCGGAATGAAGCCGGGCGACCGGCTGGTGATTTACCACACCGGGGATGAAAAGAGCGCGGTGGGAACGGCGACCGTCGTGTCGGTGGATGATTCGGATGCGCGAAACCCGCAGGTGAAGATTAAGGTCGGTTCGGCGAGTGCCAAGCCGGTGACGCTGGCCGAAGCCAAGGCGAATCATTTGTTCGCGGATTCTCCGCTGGCGCGGCAGGGAAGGTTGAGCGTGGTGCCGCTGAATGCGGCGCAGTATAAGTTTCTAACCGGGGAGTAAGGAACTTTCGCTCTCGGTGATGTCAAAGTCAAAATCAAAATCAAAGTCAAAGTCCCCGCCCTGTCGCTAAGAACGCGACAAGGACGGGGTACCCGCTCTTGTTCCACTCCTTCCTCGGACGGTTCCGGTTCTTCCCTACTGAAAGTTCGCTGGCGGCCAACTCGGGCCAAGAGGTATGCTTCCAAGTGATTGGCTGCTTGGGGGCATCCGGGTCGTCGCGCGGGAGATTGCATGAAATGCAGGAAGCTTTCCAGGATGCCCTTGGCGCCGTGTGCCTTCGTGTGCCTGACGCTGCTGGTCGTTGGTCCATTCTTCCTTGCTCCGGCCCTCGGGGCCCAGGAAACCACGGAAAAGGTCACAGTTGACGGCGTGGAGCGGACGTTTATGGTCCGGCTGCCGAGAGGATATGACCCGAAGCAGCATTATCCGGTGGTGATCCTGCTGCACGGCATGAATCAGGATGCCGACGACATGGAGCGGCTGACGCGATTTAACGAGTTGGCGGATAAGGACAGCATTATCGCCATTTATCCGATCGCGCTGCATGGGCGGTGGAATGTCGGTGTGCAGCCGCAGGAGCATCGGCCGATGGGTATGGGGCCGGGTGGCGGCCGGCGCGGGCGCTACGGCGGCGGGGGTGGTTACCCGGGCGGTGGTGGCGGCGGATATCCCGGCGGGGGACAAGGTGGAGGGCAAGGACAGGGACAGGGTCGCGGCCAGCAGCCGAGCGAAGACCATCGGCCGGCGCTAGCGGACGATATCGGATTCTTCAACCAGATGCTGGATCAGATCGGCACCAAGTTTTCCGTGGATTCTTCGCGAATCTATGCGGCTGGCCTGTCCGAAGGTGGATTCATGAGCTTGCGGCTGGGCTGCGCCCTGGGCGACCGGATTGCCGGGGTTGCTGCGGTGGGCGCGGCCATGCCGAAGACGATGATCTGCCTGCCTTCGCGTCCGATGCCGGTGGTGATGGTGAATGGGACTTCGGATCCGGTGGTTCCCTATGGCGGGGGCACGGAGCACAATCTCGACTTAGCGGTCATTTCTGTGGAAGACAGCGCCAAGGCATGGGCGAAGATTGACCGCTGCGCGGAAAAACCGGAGAAGAGCAAGCTACCGACTTCCAAGGGCGGAACGGAGACGAAGGTTGATACCTATACCGGATGTCAGCAGGACTCGGCAGTTGTGTCGTACAGCCTCAAAGGTGCGGGCAATACGTGGCCGGGCGGGATGCAGTATGAGGTCGAGAAGCAGGTGGGCAAGACCAGCGAAGACTTCAACGCCAACGAGGTGATGTGGAGTTTTCTGGTGAGCAAGAAGCTGCCGGAGAAGAGCACGGGCTCGCAGTAGTCTCGCTGCACAGGAAAGCTTTTAACCGCTAAGTTCGCGAAGGTTTCGCGAAGTACGCAAAGAAGGGCATTCGAAATCGCGGAGAGATATGGAATCTCTCCGCGATTTTTCTATTCATCAACTTCCAGTTTTCAGTCAGTCCCACTTACAGCGAACGCAGGAAGTTCAGGAGATCCTGTACCTGCGCCGCTTTCAGGTTGCTGTACTTTCGAATCACGACGTTGGCTTCCGAACCGGTGCTGCTGTGGGCTTCGATGGCCTGGATCAGATCGCTGGTTCGTCCATCGTGCAGGAAGAACAGGCGCTGGCCCAATCCCCAGAGCGGAGCGGTGCGGAATTGATATGGTCCGGCAGCGCCCTGGTGGATGCCGTCGGCCAGACCTTGTCCCATGTCGTGTAGGGCGAAGTCAGAATAAGGGTTGTAGGTCACGTTCGACATTCCCGTGTAAATCGACGGACCCGTTGTGAGTGTGGGCGAATGGCAGAGCGCGCAGCCGATCGAACTGAATAACGCGGCTCCATTCTGTATGGATGCGGTTGACGGCGCCGGCGCGGCTGGAGCCGTCAGGCGAATGAAGATGGCAAAGTTCACAATGTCAGACGACATTTCGGAAGCCGTCCCGATCATCGTGCCGTAGTTTGAGCTGCCGGAGTTCTGGTTCAGTATGTTGGTCGCATCCTCTGGCGAACCGTTGAAGACGCAGCCGGGGACTGCGCTGCGTTCGTTGGGGAATAGTTCGTTGTCGACGCCCTGCTCCACGTTGTAAGCCTCGCCCGCGAACATGAGTAGCGATTTGTTCTGGGCCTTCCAGCCGAAACGGGTGATGGTTCCGTCGTTGCCGCTGGTGTTGAAGACTCCGCCGATCTTGAGCGCGGCGCGCGCGGATGCGGTGGACGCGAGATTCGCTTGCAGCGTGGCGTCGGGTGTCGCTTCCACCAGGCCCAGGCCGAACAGCGGCGTGGGGATGCGGAAGATTATGTTGTTGGAGGAGATGGCCGCAGCGAAGTTCGGCTGCGCGAGTGTGCAGCCTACGGCATCGGAGCGGCCGGCGATGGTGTAGAGATCGTGCACGCCACCGTCGAGGGTTCCACTTGGGGTTTGGATGAAGCGCGCTTCACGCACGGGGCCGTTTGCGGTGATGAAGCTGGGCAGCGAGTTGAGCGCGCCATCGAGCCCGGCGAGCGCAACCTGCGGATTGGGGACTGAGTTCTGCGGGCTGGCCAGGCCCGGACTGCTGCCGCCGATGGCGGGTTGCGCGTGACACTGCGCGCAACTGTTGCCGTTGAAGGTTGGTCCCAGGCCGCTTCCGGTTTCTCCGGCGATGCCGCCGGAGACGGAATCAATCTCCTGAAATCGCAGTTGCGCCTGATTGAACAGAGCTTGTTCGTTGGGGCTCAGGGTCGGGTAATAAGTGCCCGCCGCTCCCGAACCGGGGCGGGGACCAGGATCGTTTTGCGACTGCAGTTCTGGGCTGGCGAGAGCGATCACTGTCACTGCCAGGCCAAGAACCAGAGGGGAAAGCTGCGCACGCCTCATTTTTGTACCTCCGAACAGGGATAGGCACACTTCTGCCACGAGTTGTTTTGAATGCGAAGTGGGCGCGAGGTTGGGTGGCCTGCTGTTCGGTTCAAGCTGCGGGCCGGCGTGGTGCCGGTCCCGTGCCCCACCGCGAACCAACAGCGCTATGGGTGTGGCGGGAGCCCCAGTGAGATTTCGATCCTCGACGGGAGGAAAGAATGGGACAACATTGCGAGCAATCTAGACGGGCTAGTCCGATGGGTCAAGTGACCACAAGTGCATTGCAGGTGGCTGTCCGGATTCTGTAACGGATGATTTGCAAGGACAGCGTGCAAGAAATTGCAACGACGCGCAAAGCGTTTAGCCAAGTGATTTTCTCAGCTCGCGGCGCAGAAGCTTGCCGGACGCGGTCTTGGGGATGCTATCAACGAAGCGCACTTCGCGCGGCTGCTTGTAGTGAGTGAGGCGGTCGGCGACAAAAGCGCAGAGTTCCTCGCCGAGTTTTGCACTGTCGACAAATCCTTCGCGCAAGGCGACGAAGGCGACAGGGACCTCCCCTGCGCAGGCGTCAGGGCGGCCGACGACTCCGCACTCCTTCACGGCGGGATGCTCGAGAAGTACCGCTTCGACTTCGGCGGGCGCGACGGGAAAGCCTTTGTATTTGATCATCTCCTTGCGGCGGTCGACCACGCGGTAGAAGCCTTCGCGATCGCGCGTGACGATGTCGCCGGACCAGAACCAGCCGTCGCGCAGAACTGCTGCGGTAGCCTGCGGTTCCTTCCAGTAGCCGAGCATGAACTGCGGCCCGCGCATCACCAGTTCGCCCGGATCTCCGGATGGCGCCTCGGTGAGGTCGTCCGGAGTATCGGCGGGGTCGAGTTCGCTCTGCGAGAGGACACGGCAATCCGTTTTCGCCAGCGGATGACCGATGGAATCGGGGTGGTAAAGCTCGGGCTCGAGGAATCCGACGTGGGTGACCGGTGAGGCTTCGGTCATGCCGTAGCCCTGGCAGATGGGAATGTTCGTCAGAGCGGTGAAACGGCGAGCCAGTTCTGGGGCAAGCGGCGCCGCCCCTGATTTGATCCAGCGCACTTGATGATCGCGCGGGAACTGACCGGCCTCTGCTGCCTGGCAGAAGGCGTTGATCGCCGGCGGGACCAGCGGCATTGTAGTGACAGCTTCGCTGGTCAGCAGGCTAACGATCTGCTCCAGGTTGAAGCGGGGCACCAGAATCAGCGTCGCTCCCAGAATGAGCGACGGATTCAAAATTACGTTCAGACCATAGATGTGATAGAGCGGCAGGCAACAGAGAATGTTGTCGGCGGAGCAAAGTGCGGTGGTGTTCGGCGCGAGCAGTTGATAGACATTCGCGACGAGGTTGTAATGCGAGAGCATGACTCCCTTGGGCAATCCAGTCGTGCCGCTGGAGTAGGGCAGCACCGCCAGAGTTTCGTCGGAAGACTTTGCGGGCTTGGGGTACGGCGCGGAGGTTCGAAGCATCAGATTGGCGAACGGGTCGGCACCTGCGGCAGCGTGCCGCGTCGTGTAGACGCGGCGCAGGGCGGGGAGTCCGGCGAGGTTGATGCCTTCCAGATTGCATCCGTCGGTGATCAACACTGCCGCGCCGGAGTTCTCCAGTTGATAGCGAACCTCGCGCTCGCGGTAGGTGGGATTGAGCAGCGTCGGAATCGCACCGGCCACTTGGGCGGCGTGGAATGCAACGCAGAATTCCCAGGAGTTGGCGAGAAAGATAGCTAGGACTTCCCCGGGCTTCACGCCGGCCGAAATCAGACCGCGGGCGGCCGTTTCGACGGCTTCGCCATATTCGGTGTAGGTCAGACGGCGGCCGCTGGATGCATCGACCAGCGCGGTTTTCTCTCCGTGGCGACGGCAGGAGTCGAGCACGACGTCGTGCAGGAAAAGATGGTGCGGGTCGGCAAAGAGTTTGGTTCGCAGCATGCAGGCAGCGATTGTAGTGGAAGCGGCTGGTGTCCGGCGAGGTGGGCCTCTGATGGGTTGCGGGATTTGTCGGATGTGTTGCGAAAATTTGAAGGGCGGCGTTTGTAGTTCGGAGTTTGCAGCGCCGTGGAAGAGGGGTTTTTAGTTCGGCGCTTACAGTGCCGTGGAAGAGCGGCCCTTTAGGGCCGCGTAAGGAGTCGGACCAGATTGCGGCTTTAGCCGCTGTGGTCGTGCTCGCGGCACGGCCGAAACGATTCACGGGGGCTAAAGCCCGAATCATTGCCACGCTGGACGGGGCGCTGAAGCGCCGCTCTTCCACGGTACTGCCGCTGAGCTTAGCTGGCTAGCTTCCGCAGGAATTCCTGCTCGTCCATACGGTATTTGAAAGCCTTGCGGCCATCGATGAAGACGACGGGGACTTCGTCGTTGAACTGGCGGCGCAGGTCGGCGTCGTTGTCGACGTCGATCTCGTGCCAAGTGAAACCGCCGCGCCGGGAGAGCTTACTCAGGCTTTCCTTCACCAATTCACACAGGTGGCAGCCTTTGCGCGAATAGACGACGACGTTTCGCGGTTCGGACATTGCGGGAGATTCTAGCGCGGGCTTGCCGCCATTTTCCATAAAGAATTGTCACATTTGAGACATATCCGTCCAGGAGTCGTCGGTTTTGGGATATTTCCGGGGACAGACTGAAATCGATGCACGCGCGGAGGAATACTGGTACAAGTGTATACAGCGAAAGTAGTGCGGATCCAACCTCGAGTCTGAATCAGCCTGGATTTTGAATCAGCCCCGGCAGCGCGAAGGGGATCGATGACCAAGCGAGCCAGCAGGTCAGTTCTCTGCATCGGGAACGATCCGGTGCACCTGAACTTGCGTTGCACGTTCCTGAAGCGGAGCGGCTGGCGTGTGCTCACCGCAACCAGCGGACATGAGGGAATCATCCTATGCGGTCAGGATCCGGTGGACGCCGTGGTTCTTGACCTTGATGAGGACGGAGTGGAAATGGCGCTGATCACCGGAGAGCTCAAGCGATTGCATCCGAATCTGCCGGTGCTCGTGCTTCTCGCCGCCGGCGTAGAGCTCGCGCCAGATGCAACACGACAGGCCGATGCGGTCATCCTGAAGCATCACGAGACCTGGGTTCTGCCCGAGACCCTGGCGGCCATGGTGAAGGCCCGGTAGAAGAACGGCATCGAGAGCCGTTGCTGCAGCTTTGCCGCCAGAGATGCGGCCAAACTGAGATTTTGCGCGCGATAATCCAAAATTGGCGCGAGGCAGTAGAATCCCCTCATGCAAACCCCTCAGGCAAGACCCCTGCGCGGAAAAACTGCGCTGATTACAGGCGCCGCCCGGCGGTTGGGACGGGCCTCGGCTCTAGCGCTGGCTCAGGCGGGCGCAGACGTGGCGATTACCTTCCGGGAGTCGGCGGGAGAAGCGCGCGACACGGTCGTCGATTTGTCGGCGCTGGGCGTGCGCGCGTTTGCGCTGCAGTGCGACGTGACCGAGGAGGCCAGCGTCCGAGCCATGATGAAAGAAGCCGGGCGGGAACTCGGGCGGATCGACATTCTGGTTAACAACGCGGCCAACTACGAGACAGCGGAGTTCGAGGAGTTGACCGTGGCGCAGTGGGATGCCATCTTTGCCTCGAATACGCGCGGCCCGTTTCTGGTGTCGCGCGAGGCTCTGCCGTGGATGCGGCGGAAGCGCGGCAAGGGAGCGGGTCCGGTGGATGCGAGGATCATCAACATGGGTTCGCTCGGAGGACTCAGACCATGGGCCACGCATGCACACTATTGTTCGTCGAAAGCGGCGGTGCACATGCTCACCAAAGTGATGGCCAAGTCTCTGGCGCCGGAGATTGCCGTGAATGCGGTAGCTCCAGGGATGATCGATCTGGGCGAAAAGGCTGCGGCAGCGTTCATGCGGCGCATGGCCAAGCAGACGCCCATGCGGCGTAACGGGACCGGCGAAGAGATCGCTACGGCCGTCTTATTTTTCGCCACCGCGCCGCAGTTTATTACGGGCCAGATTCTGGCGGTGGATGGCGGGATCGGGCTCTAGGGGCTTGACCCCGCGCCCTTTCAAGGCGTTCCTTGGAGCGTAGCCGAAAGATTGCCGGGACAGCAGGCAGGAAATAGCCATTGCCGCATGGGCGCGGTATATTGAGGCGAATGACGAAATCCAAGTCCACCAAGAGTCGGGATGCTTCCAAAACCTTGGCGTCGAGCGCCGGGGGAATCGCCGGCGACGGTGAATCCGCTCCGCGCGTCGCCGTGGCTATTATGGCGGCGGGCAAGGGCACCAGGCTGAAATCCCAACTTCCTAAAGTGTTACATGAGGTCGGGGGCCAGCCGCTGCTGGGGCATGTGATCCGGGCAGCACTGGGAGTTGTTCCCGCGCAAGACATCTTTGCCATCATCGGGCACGAGGCCGGGCGGGTGCGCGCGGCCACGGCTGATACCGGCGTTGGCTACGTGTTGCAGGCGGAGCAGCGCGGCACCGGCCATGCGCTTATGGCGGCACAGGATGCGCTGGCGGGATATGACCACGTCATCGTGCTCTCCGGCGATGCCCCGCTGATCACACCACAGACGGTTGGGCAACTGCTCAACTTCCACCTCGACTCACACGCGGCGATGACCCTGCTGACGGCCAACCTGGACGATCCGACTGGTTATGGCCGGGTTCTGCGCAAGGGAGGGGGTAGCGCCGAAGTTAAAGCAATCGTCGAAGAGAAAGCGGCGAGCGCGGCGCAGAAGAAGATTCAGGAGATCAACTCCGGTTTCTATGTGTTTGACGTGAAAGAGCTTTATGCCAGTATCGGGGAGCTCTCGACCGTCAACGCGCATGGCGAATATTACCTGACCGATATGGCCGAAGTGCTGCGGAAGGCGGGGCGGCGGGTGGTGGCGCGGAAGACGGCGAACGCGAGCGAGGTGCTGGGAGGGAATACGCGCGCTGAATTGGCCGATCTCGACCAGAAAATGCGTCTGACGAAGTGCCGGCAGTTAATGGACGACGGGGTCACGATTTTTTATCCAGCGACGTGCGTGATCGATTCCGATGTCATGGTCGCCCCGGACACCGTGATCGAACCTTACGTGCAACTGCTGGGCAAGACACGCGTGGGCACGGGCTGCCGGGTGCGCTCTTACTGCGTGATTCGCGACAGTGAGATCGGGGACGGCGTGGTCGTGCTCCCCGGCTCCCTGATGGACGAGGCTCGCGTGAGCAACGGAGCGACCGTCGGCCCCTACTCGCGCCTGCGCCCGGGAAGCGAGATTGGCGAGGGTGCGCACGTGGGAAATTTTGTGGAGACGAAAAAGGTCAAGCTGGGCAAAGGATCGAAGGCGAATCACCTGACTTATCTGGGGGACGCCGAGATTGGGGCGGGAGTTAATATTGGCGCGGGAACCATCACCTGTAACTACGACGGCGTGCACAAGAACATGACGGTCATCGAAGACGGAGTCTTCGTGGGCAGTGACAGCACGCTGGTCGCGCCGGTCCGTCTGCGTAAGGGCGCGTATGTGGCGGCGGGATCGTGCATCACCGATGATGTTCCCGAAGACGCGCTGGCGATTGGGCGCTCGCGGCAGATCGTGAAGGAAGGCTGGGCGCGCGGGAAGCGGCAGGCGAAGTAGCACCCCTATGCTGTTAGCGCGCAGGACGGAAACTAGCCCCAGCCACTAAAGTCGGAGTCTTCGGGCGTGCAGGTGCACACTCCTGGGCCGCCGCTGCCCAGTAAATTAATGTAATAACACAGAGTTTCCAGCACCGATTCCTCGGACGACACCAGGTTCGCGTTCGCGGCCGGGGTTTCGGTGGTGTAATAGGCTCCGTCGGTAGGCGAGTACTGTTGCGTATGAGAGGCCCACACGCGCAGTCCGGGCGTCGGCTTGTTAGTGAAGTTCGTGGGGCCGGCGGCGGCGACGGAAGACGAAATCACCTTGATGACGCCGCGCGACTTCAGTTGTCCGGTCAGGCTGTGGGGGATGATATTGTTCTCGATCGACTCCGAGGTCAGACCGTCGGGCGAAACCTGGCAACTGCAGCACTCCTGCATCTCCTGGCTATCGTCGAAGACGTAGAAGGACGCCCACAGGTTCGCTCCCGTGTCGCCATCGTTGATCACACGCACGACCTGATCCCGCACCCCAGCGCTATGGATCGCGTTGGCGTAGTAGGTCACGAAATAGACGCTGTTATCCCCAACGTTTTGCGCCAGTGCAGTTCCCCCCAGGATCTGGACGATGGGGAGCATGAAGAGCAAGAGCCCGAGTCGTTTCATGGCGTACACACTCCTCCGCGGATTCCGGCGCCTGGCGGCTGAGGGGAGGATCAGTTGGGGCGCGTATGCAAGAGTGTGAACTTTTTGGTTATTTCTTTGCAACTACCCACCTGGATTAGTCCGGTGCCAGGAAACCCAGAGTTCGGGGCGGAACGGCGTGGGAGGATCGATGGAATGATTTTGGCCGGAATTTGGTGGGCGCCTCGCATTTCGCGAGGCACCCACCCGGCTCAGGATGACCGAATGCGGAAGGTTAGTGGGTAACGGCGGCAAACAGGTCGGAGTGCATCAGCGACTGGAACTGCTGGTCATTGGCTTTGAAGTGCACCGCGACATTGGAACCGTCGGAGTCGACGGTCGTATTTTCCACAGCCACCTTCTCAGCAGGCGTGGCGCTCATTTTCTTGTAGAGGAGGAAGCCCTTCATCAGCGACGACACGGTGCCGGCGGTGACCGAGTCAGAGGTGATGACGGCGAGCTCGAATTTCACGCCGCTATCGAAGCTCATGGTGTAGCGCGAGCCCAGCAGGCGCTTCTTCAAGGTCTCGTAGTCGGCGATCTTGGAGGCGTCGCCGAGGGCGGAGTGCATCATGTTTTGGGTTCCCAGATCGTCGAGAATGCTCCAGACCGGCGCCGAATCGACGCTCGACATCATGTCAGCCATATTGCCATTGGTGTCGAGGCTGAGAGTCTTGCCGTCTTTGGTATCGAGCGCGGCGTGAAGGGCGGTCGCGTCGCCAAAAAGAAGCGTGCTGTTGTCATCCAGGAAAGTCATGATGAAGCCGCCATCCATGGGATAGACATCAGCGGTGCCGTATTTCTTGGGGACAAATTTCTCCAGCTTCATTTTCTTGAGCACGACCTTCATGTTGAAGGGACCGGCGGCGATTCCAATTGTCTTCACACCCTGTTTGCCGGTGCGGAACGAGGCGAAGGTCAGAGTGTCGACGTCTTTGTCGGGATCGAGTCCGATGCCTTTAAGGGCGGCCTCGAACTCCTTGATGTTGTCGGGCAGCAGTTGCTGCTTGAGAGCCATGGCAGTGGGAGAATCTTTAATGGCGCGGTAGTCGACCGAGATCAGCTGCAGCAGGTCGGCGGGAATGCAGGAGCGCCCCGACGAGTTCAACGGCATGGCGTAGGCCATGCTTACCAGGAGTAAAGATGCCATGCAAATCCTGAACAATTTCATAATCCCCTCGAAATTCACTGAAGGCAGGGTTCGCCGCCAACCATTGGTTGGATGCACGTTGAAACCCTGTTGTTGGTAGATCGCTTTATTCTATTTTACTTGCAGGCCGCAGTATGGAACAAAAGTACACTCCCCATTGACCGGGTGGAGTCCGGGCAGAGGCTACAAAAGAATACAAACCCGGCGACGGGCGTTTCCTCTCGGACAACATGCCATTTTGAGCGCCGTTGCTTCCGGCCGCCGCGCCTCTAGGAGAGTACAGAAGTTCGCTGGCGTACTCCCGTTGCGAAGGCCTGATCTTTTAGGGAAGCGAGATTGATATCTACATTCGCCAATGCTCCGGTGATCGCTGCCCGGGCCAGGGCGAGCGCTGTAGTCAAGTCTGACTTCATGTTGGGGTTGGTAATGGGTTCGAGCGATTGCGCGATCAGCGCGACTTCGTGCGCTCTTTCGGCTACGCTGAGGGGCACGGTCGTCGCGTCTTTCAGGGCAGCTTCGATCATCGCCTCGGCTGTTTTCTCCTCTGAAGTCTTGGCCTGTTTGTAGGCTTTCATCACCGAATCGTAGGAAGCGGCGTCGGCGTCGACGGCGGCTTTCAGTTCCTCCCGCAAGGGAGTCAGGCGGGCGATGGCCGCGCTCAACTGAGATTCATATTGCAGGTAAGCTTTCTTGCCGCGCGACATGGAAGCGACCATTCCAGCGAGGCCGGCGGCCATTGCCGCTGCGGCCGCTGCGGCGCTTCCGCCTCCTGGAGTCGCGGTGGGCGCGGCGAGTTGCTCGATGAACGGTTCGACCCCGGCGCGCAGGCCGCCGATGGCCATCTTGCCGCCCATGACGGCGGCGAGGCGATTTTCAAGAATCAGCGATGAATCAAAATTCTCGACCTGCAGAAACCATTCGGCGGCCTGCTCCAGCGCTTTCTTTGGAATCAATCCCACGATTTCGCTGGATACAGGCATGACGCCATAGCGCGCCGCTTCGCGTTTCACCAGCTCAAAGACGCGATGGATGGGCGTTTGTTCGAAGTCGGTGAGATTCATCGAGACCTGGGCCAGGCCGCGAACGGAAAATCCTGCACCCTTGACGAAACGGAGTCCGCCATTCGAAAAGCGCACGGCCTTGGCGATTTTCTTCGCGATGTCGACGTCGGTCGAGTTGAGGAAGACGTTGTAGGCGATGAGAAACTTGCGCGCTCCCACGACGGTTGCTCCGGCGGTGGGATGAACGCGCGGTTCGCCGAAGTCGGGGCGGCGGGCGGGATTGGTCGCTATCTCGTCGCGAATGCCTTCAAACTGCCCGCGGCGAATGTTTTCCAGATTCTGGCGTTCGGGGGTGGTCGCAGCAGACTCGTAGAGATAGACCGGGATCTGATAGCGCTTCCAGATCTGCTCGCCGACGTAACGCGCCATGGCTACACAATCTTCAAGGGTGACGCCTTCGATGGGGATGAAGGGGACGACATCGGTTGCGCCCATGCGCGGGTGCGCGCCTTCGTGATAGTTGAGGTCGATCAGCTCGGCGGCCTTGCCTGCGCCGAGGATGACGGCTTCCTGAATGGCCTCGCGTTCGCCGGCCAGCGTGATGACCGAGCGGTTGTGATCGAAGTCGCTCTCGCGGTCGAGCAGGTAGACGCCGGGCATTTTCATGGCGTCGACGATGAGGTCTACTCTGTCTTTTTCGCGGCCTTCGGAAAAATTGGGAACGCACTCGACGAGCGTGGACATAAGTTGGAAGAATAGCTGGCGGCGGAGCAGGGAAGCAAGGTTGGGGCCGGGCGGCTTAAAACCATCAACCACAAAGGACACTAAGTTACACGAAGGACTGCGAAGCTTTTTCCTTCGTGTAACTCAGTGTCCTTTGTGGTTAATGGTTTTCTCAGCCTGCGTTGACGGAGCGGCGCCACTTGGCGTGCAGCCAGGCCAGAACTCCCAGCCCGCAGACTTCGATTGGGCCGGGGGGCGCGATTTGAAAGCGCCAGAGGCCGGCGTAGTCGTAGGTCGCGACATACACGGCCCAGATCGTGCCGGCTGCGGCAACCAGGCTTCCGAAGCGCTCCTCGGCGCGAATGCTGAGCAGATGCCGTTCAGCTTTCGGCTTGACCGCGGACTTGGGCGCGGGCGCGTAGCTCGGCGTTGTCCGCGAGCTGACATAGCCTTCGCGTCCCGAGTCCCAATCGACGTAATCGCCGCGATCGTCCTTCGCCACGTTCTTACGGTGCCATGAGAGGCGCAGGAGACGCCACGTTACCTGTGTAACCGGCGCTGCCCTAGTGAGGGTTGCAGGCAGAAATGATTCTCGCGCAAACAGCCGGTAGTCGGACGATGGCGAGAGCATCAGCGCTGCCGGCTGCGGAAGAATCTCCCGATTCCGAGGCGAACCTGTACGGTATTCACCCCAGGATTCAGGTTTGCCAGGCCTGCGTTGGAGATGTGCATGTAGCGCAACTCGATGCTCCAGTTGTATCTGGCGCCCAAGATGTGAGTGCCGAGCGCGGCCTGATCCATGAAATTAACTGTGTTGGTGTAGGCGGGAACATCGTGGTCGGTGAAGACGACTCCGCCGCAGAGTTCGAGATACGGTGAGAAACGGCCGTGCCGCGTAAAGTTCCACTTCAAGCCCAGAGGATCGAAACCCGCGCCGTAGGCCGTGTTGGCCGGCTGAAGAATAAAAAATACGGGGACAGCGTCGACGGCGTACTCGAAGCGTCCGCGAAGAAAGCCGGGCAGATGCGGTCCGGTGATGACCCATCCGTAGCGCAGGCCGGCGTTGAAGGCGCCGGTGTCGCTGCGGCCGCCGGGCACGGAATGTCCGCCGCCCGCCCAGATTTCTACCTCATGGCCGCCTTCCTCCGGGCCGGTTTGAGCGCGGCAGGTTTGAAGGCCGCACATTTGCGCGATGCACAGGGCCGATGCCAGCAGCAAAGTCGAGGGAGACAGGGAAGACCGCATGGTCAGTTCGGACCTCGAACTCTTGGTGGAAGCATCAAGATACAGGAAGCGCGGTTTGGCGACAAACGGGGGTGCCAGCTAGCAGAGTGCAGATTGAGAAGAACAGTTCGAATCAGGCGCCCTCCCGGGGGATGCCCCAAGAAGGCAATCGCGTTCGTCTTTGCGTTCTTCGCGGATTTTCTTCGCGACCTTAGCGATTAAACGCTTTGGAGTTCTCCCGTGCCCTTGAGCAAAGCCTTTAACCGCAGAGTTCGCAAAGAAAAGCCGCGAAGGACGCAAAGGAAAACGATTCACCCGCCCGAACTACACCAGTCCCTGCCTGCTTCGGCGACAGCGGATTCCTTACCGCTGAAGCAGTTCGGAATGACAAATCTCTGAAGTATTTTTGTATGACGCGTTTGACTACGCGTGGCGGCGGGGATGTTGGGTGGCCAGGTCCATCAGGTCGCGGGCGACGCGGGTGGTGTTGTGGCGGGCTACGCCGGCCACTTCTTCCAGATAATCGCCGAGCACGGGGATCACTCCGAGGGCTTCGACGGCGTCGAGGTCGTTGACGATCTGGCAGGCGCCTTCGAGCGCGTACTTGGCCTTCATCTCGTTCGAGACGGGCGCCCGGTTGATGAGGGCGTAGTCGAAGAACTGTTTCTGTGCGTGGCGATTGAGCGCGCGGATGTGATCGGCCGCGGTCAGGCCCAGGCTCTCGTTGGCCTGCGTCATCAGGTTGCAGATGTAGACCTTGGTGGCCGGCGACTCGACGATCGCCTGCGAAATGCCGCGTACCAGCAGGTTCGGAATCAGGCTGGTGAAAAGCGACCCGGGGCCGATGGTGATCATGTCAGCGTGCGCGATCGCCTCCATGGTTTGGGGCATGGGGCCGACATCGGGCGGAACGAGAAACAGTTCGTGGATGCGGCCACTGCTGGCGGTGATTTTGGTTTCGCCACGAACGCGGGTGCCATCATCCATCAGCGCTTCCAGTTCGATGTTCGAGGTGGTGGCGGGATAGATGTGGCCGCGGGTGAGCAGAATCTCCGAGGAAAGTCGCACGGCTTCCGAGAAATCGGACGTAATGGAAGTGAGCGCGGCCAGAAATAAGTTGCCGAAGCTGTGGCCCTCGAGGCCGGAGCCTTTGTCGAAGCGATGACGAAAAAGTTTCGAGAGCAGGGCTTCATCTTCACTGAGGGCGACGATGCAGTTGCGAATGTCGCCGGGCGGCAGCATGTTCAGTTCTTTGCGCAAGCGGCCGCTCGATCCGCCGTCGTCACTGACGGTCACTACTGCGCAGAGATCGCGGATGATCTGCTGGTCGGCGTCTTTGGACGGAATCTCGCCGGGGGCCAGAGTGAAGCGCTTGAGGCCGGTGAGCAGGGTGGAAAGCCCGGTGCCGCCTCCGATGGCGACGACGCGCAGGCCACGGTCGCGGACGCTTAGGCGATCGGCAGACAAACGATCGGCGGACAAGAGATCGGCAGGCTTCAGCTTCATGGGCACGTCATGCGGGCGTGGATTTCATGGAGCAGTCCGTGCCCGCCGCCTAGACGGGTTCGTTTTCACGGAGATCGCCGTCGCCGGAGCCGAGTTCGGCGCCAGGATCGGGGTAGAGAAGTTCGGTGAAGCGCGGATCCTCCGCCAGATTCTGGAAATCAGAATCGTTGCGCGCCTGGAAACGAAGTTGCGGCTTCAGGCGAAGAGCCTCATCCAGCCGGCGCAGTGAATCCTCGACGTGGCCGGTTAGGCAATCGAGCGCCGCCAGCCCGTATACCACGTACTCGGCTTTCGGACTCTGCTTCAGGAGCTTCTCCAGATGCTCGCGGGCGGTGACATAGTCGCCCACGTTCATCAGCGAGACAGCGTAGTCGAAGTGCTCCTCGGTGGTCTTGAATTGTGCGGCCGTGGAGCGCTCCAGATGCTGGTTGCAGATGCTGAGATGAACCGCGGCGCGGTCGGCAAATTCCTTGCTGGGTCCCGCGATGACCTTTTGAAAATGCGGTTTCGCCTTGTCGAATTTGTGTTCCTGCATGGCGCGCAGTCCGTCTTCGTAGCTCTTGAGAGCTTGCGAATAGCGCGGATCTTCCGGCATGGGCTTCTTCGCGGTGGGTTTCTGAGCCATGTGCAAAATTCTTCCTGTGCTCTTGGGAATAAGGAACTCCTTAGCGATAGTGCGTTTGGCCGAGCAGTAAAGTATTACTCAAAGAGAGGGTTGAGGTCCAGTTAGCCGGCAGGTACGAGGGTCAGAAGCCGGTACCTGGTACCCAGTACCCAGAAAAACCCTGCAAGCTGAGATATTTTCTGGGTACTGGGTACTCGGTACTGGCTACTGCCTACTCGATCAGCCCCGCCGATTGCAGGTCGACCTGCTTCCACTCGCCGTTGATGATCCCGGCGCGAATCTGCGCCGCACTAACGCCTTTCTTGGACTGTTGATAGGAGTAATAGAGTTCCTTCAGGCAGGTGGAGCAGCGCGCCCCGTGCGTTCCCTCGAAGCAGGTGTGCAGGCTCTTGTGTCCCATGCGGTCGCAATAGCAGTAGCAGGGCTGCTGGGATAGAACGGTCGGAATCTTCGCCGCAAGCTCATAGGCGTGAGTCTGGTAGGGATACTGCGCGTCGGCATCCCACAAGTCGGCCTTGGTCAGCAGCGGCGGCAGTTTCGTCCCTTTCGGGGGCGGCCCGGCGTTATAGGCCGGAACTGGTGCCTCTCCCTGCGCAAGGCCCTGCGGCGCGGCCCACTGGGCCGATAGGGTGAGGGTTACGAGGAAAAGAAATGCCAGGGTCAGGGCGCGATGAACGAGCTTATTGTGCCGGAAATGAGCGGTCATGGAATCCCTCGATGCGCTGTTTATTGTAACCTGCCGCGGACTTTGCGGGGAACGCCACGAAAGTGGGTGTGTCCTAGTGAGAGGCCGGATGGCATAGAAGCTGCGACTGAGCGGACGGGTTCTGTATACAATGGGTACGAATGCCGCCCCCCCGCGATCAGACGCTGCGAGATCAGACGCTGCAAGATCGAGCTTCCGTGCAAAGTCCGGTTGCCTATACGGCAGCGTCATCGGAAGCGGCGGCGGCAATCTCCAGTTCTCCGGTTCGGGTGCGGCCCGGCTTTGGTGTCTGGGTGCGCGACCTGATCATCTCTCTCGCGATCTCGGCCTTCATTATCGTATTTATTTATCAGCCGGTTAAGGTTGAGGGCGTCAGCATGATGCCTTCGCTTGAGGATCAGGAACGAATCTTCGTCAACAAGTTCGTCTACCGGCTCGAACCCATTGAGCGTGGTGATATTGTCGTATTCCATTACCCGCGCGACCCGTCGAAGAGCTACATCAAGCGCGTCATCGGCATGGCGGGAGACCGCATTCGAATCGATGGCGGCCAGGTTTACGTCAACGACGAAGCGCTCGACGAATATTACGTGCCGCCCGCCTATACCGATTCGCGCTCGTACTCGGAAACCGTCGTCCCGCCGGATTGCTATTTCGTTCTCGGAGATCACCGCTCGATGTCGAGCGATAGCCGTGAATTCGGCCCCGTAAACCAAAGCTTTATCTACGGCAAAGCGGTCTTCGGTTACTGGCCGATGGACAAGGTTGGACGGGTAAGATAGCACGCTGCAAGGCAGGGCGAGTTCGGCTGAAATTTCCACAACGCGCGCCGCGAATTCTCTGTCACGCTGCGCTCATCCCTGATAAAATTCTGAAAATCCACTCCTCGGAGCGAGAATGCAGGCTATCCTTGCCCTCGAAGACGGCCGCGTCTTTCGAGGCAAAGGCTACGGCGCCAAAGGCGAATGCTACGGCGAAGTCGTTTTTAATACTTCCATCACCGGCTATCAGGAAATTTTCACCGACCCATCGTATTCCGGACAGATTGTTGTTCTTACCAACCCGGAAATCGGAAATTACGGCACCAACCAGGAAGATAACGAAGCCACGCGCCCGTGGATCGAGGGGCTGATCGTGCGCGAATTTTCGCGCGTCAGCTCGAACTGGCGCTCGTCGCAGGTGGCCGAGGAATATCTCGAACAGTTCAAGGTCCCGGTGCTATCGGATATCGATACGCGCGCCCTGGTGCGGCACTTGCGCGATCACGGAGTGATGCGCGGCGTGCTATCGACCATCGAGAGCGACGCGGAAAAGCTGGTAGCCAAGGCGAATGCGATTCCGAAAATGGATGGGACCGACCTCGCGAAAGTTGTGAGCACCAAGGGGCCTTACGTCTGGGAGACCGGCGAGCGTTCGCACGAGCCGGTCGCCGTGGTCGGAGTGAAAGACGAGCCGCCGCGATTCCATGTGGTCGCCTATGACTTCGGCATCAAACAGAACATTTTGCGCAAGCTGCGCGGCGAGGGCTGCAAGGTGACGGTGGTCCCGGCGCAGACTCCGGCGGAAGATGTGCTCGCGCTGAAGCCGGACGGCGTGTTTCTGTCGAATGGACCGGGAGATCCGGAGCCGTGTACGTATGCGGTGGATTCGATCCGGCGGTTGATGGGGCGGCAGCCGATTTTCGGAATCTGTCTGGGGCATCAGCTCACCGGCATCGCTCTGGGCGGGAAAACTTTCAAGCTGAAATTCGGCCACCATGGCGGAAATCATCCGGTGAAGCAGCTGAAGACGGGGAAGATTGAGATCACCGCTCACAATCATAATTTCGCGGTCGATCCGGATTCGCTGGCGCAGAGCGAGGTCGAGTTCACGCACATGAACTTGAACGACTCGACTCTGGAAGGCTTACGGCACCGCAATCTGCCGCTGTTCAGCGTGCAATATCATCCCGAGGCCGCGCCGGGGCCGCATGATTCGCATTATCTGTTTAAGGAGTTTACGAAGATGATGGAGGAGTGGAAAGGGTGAGAATCGTCGCAAGCCTTGTTGTGGCATTGTCCCTTGGGGGGCTTGCGTCGGGTCAGAGTGTGACGCCAAAGGTGGAGAAGTGGAACACGATCGATCGCCTGTGTGGGAGCCTTCTCCATGTTGACCATCGCGACCGTGCCAACAGCGTCATGGAGGATCATACGAAGCCTCTGAAGGATGCAGTCCTTCGACTGTACGATCGTGACAGTGCGTGTTGCGCGAATGCTAATGTACTCGCGTCTGCGACGACGGGCCGGGGCGGGAAATTCGAGTTTAAGGACTTGAAAGTTGGGCCATATTGGCTGGTAACAGTCGTTGGTGGTCAGGAATACAAAATGCGGATTCAACTCCCTGACAAGAGTTCGAACTCACAGTGTTCCGAACAACTCTTTGAACTCGATGATTCAGGTGATTTTCAAATGAAGAAAGTTATCACGGTAGACTGAGTGCACTTGTCTAATGCCGAAACGCACTGACATTTCGAAAATTCTGATTCTTGGTTCCGGGCCCATCATCATCGGGCAGTCGGCGGAGTTTGATTATTCCGGCACGCAGGCTTGCAAGGCGCTCAAGGCCGAGGGCTACGAGGTGGTGCTGGCGAACTCGAATCCGGCGACCATCATGACCGATCCGGAATCGGCAGACCGCACTTACATCGAGCCCCTAACCATCGAGTATCTCGAAGAAATTATCCGCATCGAGCGGGAGATGGCGCCAGGCGCCGGTTTTGCCGTGCTGCCTACGGTCGGCGGACAGACTGCTCTAAATCTTGCGATTGAACTTTCCGACGGCGGCGTGCTGGAAAAATACGATGTCATCCTGATCGGCGCGAACGTTACGGCCATCAAGAAGGCCGAGGACCGGCTGGTTTTTAAAGATGCGATGCAGAAGATCGGGCTCGACGTCCCCAAGTCGGCGTTGGTGAACAACGTGAAAGACGGAGTCGAGTTCGCGGGCAAAATTGGATTTCCCGTAATCATCCGGCCGTCGTTCACGCTGGGTGGCTCGGGAGGCGGCATCGCCTACAACCGCGAAGAGATGGCCGAGGTGCTCGGACGCGGCCTCGATTTTTCTCCGGTGCGCGAGGCGTTGATTGAAGAGTCGGTGCTGGGCTGGAAGGAATTCGAGCTCGAGGTGATGCGCGATACCAAAGACAACGTCATCATCATCTGCTCGATTGAGAACTTCGATCCGATGGGCGTGCATACCGGGGACTCGATCACGGTCGCGCCGGCGCAGACGCTTACCGACCGCGAGTACCAGGCCATGCGCGACGCGTCGATTGCGGTGATCCGCGAAATTGGCGTCGACACAGGCGGATCGAATATTCAGTTCGGCGTGAATCCCGAGACCGGGCGCATGGTGGTGATCGAGATGAACCCGCGCGTCTCGCGCTCATCAGCGCTGGCCTCGAAGGCTACCGGATTTCCCATCGCGAAGATCGCCGCGAAGCTGGCCGTGGGCTACACGCTCGATGAAATTCCGAACGACATTACGCGTAAGACTCCCGCGTGCTTCGAGCCGACGCTCGATTATGTGGTGGTCAAGATTCCGAAGTGGCAGTTCGAGAAATTTCCCGGCGCGGACGACACGCTCGGACCGCAGATGAAGTCCGTCGGCGAGGTGATGGCCATCGGCCGCACCTTCAAAGAAGCACTGATGAAGGGCATCCGCTCGCTCGATACCGGCAAACGCGTGGGCGGCGACAAAATCGAGCCGAAAATTCTGACGCAACGGCTGGTGACGCCGCATCCGGAGCGGCTGGCGTACGTGCAGTACGCGCTGCGCCAGGGACACACGGTGAAGCAGATCGCGAAGATGACTTCGATGGATCCGTGGTTTCTTTACCAGCTCAAGGAAATCAACGACCAGCAGCTCGAACTGGAGAAGCACCCGATGGAGTCGATCCCGACCGAGGTGCTGCGCGACTCGAAGCGGATGGGATTCTCCGACGGTAGGCTGGCCGCGGCATGGCGCCTGGAGGGACAGGAAAAAGTCCGCCACATGCGCCGGAAGCACGGAGTGATGCCGGTCTACAAGCGCGTCGACACCTGCGCGGCGGAGTTCGAAAGCTACACGCCGTATCTTTACTCGACTTATGAAGACGAAGACGAAGCCGCGCCGACCGATAAGAAGAAAGTGATCATCCTCGGCAGCGGGCCCAATCGCATCGGGCAGGGAATTGAATTCGATTACTGCTGCTGCCACGCGTCGTTCGCGCTGCGCGAAGACGGTTACGAGACGATCATGATCAATTGCAATCCAGAAACCGTCTCGACCGACTACGACACCAGCGACCGCCTCTACTTCGAACCGCTCACGTTTGAAGATGTGTGGGAGATTTACCAGCACGAGACGTCGAAAGGTGCGCCCGTCGGCGTGATCGTGCAGTTTGGCGGGCAGACGCCGCTGAATCTCGCGCTGCCCCTGAAACGGGCCGGCGTGAATATTATCGGCACCTCGCCGGAGTCGATTGATCTCGCCGAAGACCGCAAGCACTTCAACAAGCTGCTGGAAGAATTGCAGATTCCGCAGGCGCCGGGCGTGATGGCAACATCGATCGAAGAGGCTGTCGAAGGCGCGAAGCGCATCGGCTATCCCGTGCTGGTGCGGCCGTCGTATGTGCTGGGTGGGCGCGCCATGGTCATCGCCTACGATGAAGAATCGATTGTGCGCTACATGAAGGAGGCGGTCGAGTATTCGCACGACCGGCCCGTGCTGATCGATCATTTTCTCGAAGACGCGATCGAGGTTGACGTCGATGCGTTGTCGGACGGCGAGGATGTCGTCATCGGCGGGATCATGCAGCACATCGAAGAGGCCGGGATTCATTCGGGCGATTCCTCTTGCGTGCTGCCGTCGGTCGACATTCCGCAGCCGCTGCTCGAACGCATGCGCGACTACGCATTTAAGCTGGCGCGGGCGCTTAAGGTGGTTGGGTTGATGAATATTCAGTTCGCGATTCCGCGCGGAAATGACCAGGGGACGGGCAACGGCTCGGATGGTGGAAAAGTTTACGTGCTCGAAGTGAACCCGCGTGCCTCGCGCACCGTGCCTTACGTTTCGAAGGCGACCGGCATTCCGATGGCGAAAATTGCGGCGCGACTTATGACGGGACGCAAGCTGCGCGAGTTCCTGCCGGAAAATATAAGGAACCGCACTGATCTCGACACCGGAAATTACTACTACGTGAAGTCGCCGGTGTTTCCTTGGAATAAATTTCCCGGCGTCGACACCGTGCTGGGGCCGGAGATGAAATCCACCGGCGAGGTGATGGGGGTGGCCGATAACTTCGGCGAGGCCTTCGCCAAAGCGCAACTTGCAGCGGGGCAGAAGCTGCCGACCAAGGGAGCCATCTTCATCAGCGTGACGGATCACGACAAGCGGCATGTCGCGCAGGTGGCGCGGAAGTTCGTCGACATGGGATTCAAACTCGTAGCCACGGCCGGAACCGCCGACGTGATCGAGTCCGCGGGCATGAACGTGGAGCGCGTCTACAAAGTGAAGGAAGGACGCCCCAACGTAGTCGACTTCATCAAAGGCCAGCGAATCCAGTTGATCGTGAACACTCCGACCGGGTTGGAGCCATGGTTCGATGAGAAGGCGATTCGGCGCGCGGCAGTGACGGCGCGAATCCCGACGATCACAACATTGGCCGCGGCGCGGGCAGCCGCTGAGGGGATTGCGGCACTCCAACGCGGGGAAGTGAACGTGAAGGCGCTGCAGCATCTGCATGCCGAGCGCGGCGCGGGCGCGCGCAGCTAGGAACTAGCTTCCGCAACCTCCGAGGCATTCCCTCCCAGGTCCGTCCGTGGTAGCATTCCCAGCAACAAAAGCGCGTTGTTGAGCACTGAGCTTGGGGAGGCACAGCATGGCGCACGCTACGATTTCCGCTCCCACGGGAACGCGGCCGGGAGTCGGGACCCGGACAAGAAAGACCGCGAAAGTTCTGGCATGGACCGGAATCATAATTCTGGCGGTCGGGTTCGTCATCAAGTACGTCGTCTTTTACTACCGCCACTATGACGCCGCGTCTTTCGACGTGTATTGGCCGCGTCGTGGTCACATTTGCTTTCGTGACATTCCGAGTTTTGCATGACTACGGACCGACATCGCAACTGCAGCCGGAAAATGACCGCAGCATCACCATCAGCTGGGCATGCTGGGTTGTGCCCCTCGCGGTTACGGAAATGATTTTTCAGATCAGGCGGACGCGGGCAGCGTTGGCGGCGCGGCGCTAGATTCGTCGATCTTGTCGGGGGATAACGGAGAGCGCGCCGGCATCGCACTCGGGACGCGTCACGATAGAATAAGTCATGCTTCTCTCCGGCATTTTTCCTCCCATCACTACGCCGTTCTATCCTGACGGCAATGTGTATTTCAAGAAGCTCGAATCGAATGTGGAGCGCTATTCGCGCACGCCGGTCGCGGGCCTCGTGGTGCTGGGCTCCACGGGCGAATCGATTATGCTGTCGGACCAGGAGCGGCGCGATGTGCTGAAGGCCGCGCGGGAGGCCGCTGCGCCCAACAAAGTGCTGATCGCCGGCACGGGCGTCGAGTCGGCGGTCGAGACGCTGCGGCTCACTGAACACGCCGCCGAACTCGGATACGACGTTGCCCTGATCCGCACGCCGCATTTCTACCGAAAGCAGATGCATCCCGCGAACTTGCTCGCGTTTTATCGCAGCGTCGCCGACCGTTCGCCGCTGCCGGTGTTGATTTATAACGTGCCGCCGTTCACGGCTTACGACATCCCCGCGGAGTTGGTGATTGAACTGGCGGAGCATCCCAACGTCATCGGGATCAAGGAATCGAGCGGCGATGTAGAAAAAGCCCGGAAGATTGTTGAGGGAACCCGGCACGTCAAGCGCAGCGCCACGGTTACGGAGACCTTCGAAGCGGTTACGCCGCGGATGCTTGCGGCGGCCGCGTCGGGGGCAAACGGTGAAAGCGGATCGTTGGTTCCTGTCGGGGCTTTGGCGGGAACGGCTGAGAATTCCCCACGTCTCGCAAATTCGCGAGACATGGGGCACCCTGGTTCTTCTTCAGTTCAGCCGTCGTCGTCAGCGGTTACGGTGGTTGGAAAGTTGAAGACTCGTCAGAAAGAAGTCGGATTTCAGGTGTTGGTCGGCGCGGCACAGAAGTTGCATCCCTCGCTCGAAGTTGGCGCAGTGGGCGCGATTCTTGCCTTCGCCTGCCCCGCGCCGACTGCATGTTATGAAATCTACGCAGCGTGGAAAGAGGGTGACGCTGAACTCGTGCGTCTGAAGCAGGAGCGGATTGTCAAAGCTGCTCAACGCGTGGGCAGCGATCTCGGGGTTCCGGGACTCAAACATGGCATGGACTTCAACGGCTACTATGGCGGTCCGGCGCGGCTGCCATTTCTTCCTTTGACCGGTGATTTAAAGGCCGAGATCGAGCAACTGTTGTCAGACGTGCGCAATTGATCGTCAGCGACGGTGAACGCCATTCAGCGCTTGCCGGCCGCGCTGGGTACCAAAGAAGTTGCGCCGGGTTCAGGACTGTGTTAGAACTCACGGCCAAATGAAGAGGTTCGTTGCTCTCGTCGCGTTTGTAGTCGTCTTGTGTGCGTGCATCTCCGCGGCACAGATCACCGTATCATGGCCCTCCGCCGACAAGCCATCGTTGAAACTCACCTTCGATAAGTTTGTGCAAAGCGGCATGGTGAATGGTGCAGGCATCTTCGTTTCAGAGGTAACGGCGCAGAACGTTTCCGAGCAGGGGATGCCGAGATCGGTATTCACGGTGTTTATCTCGGACCAGAACGGAGTCCGCATCGGCCGGGCCCGCCTGCAGTTTCCCGAGATCGGCCCCTACCGCACGCAGAAGGCGCAGGTGCAGTTTTCCGCGACCGGAACTCCCGCCGGAGTTTCGCTGCTGGCGGGGAAAACCATTCCTTTGAAAGTCGTTTCCGTGCCGCCCGGCGCGAGCTTCAAAGTCGACGGCGAAGATCAGGGCGTAACCCCCAAGCTCGTGGATTTCACCATTGGCTCGCACACCATCGAGTTCAGCAAAGAAGGTTTCGCGACCGGCAGCACCCCTCTCGATGTTGGGGCCGACGAACTCCCCGGCGGCAGTGTGAGTTTCGAACTCGGTGGGCTCTCGCAGGACACGGTCGAATTACGCGATGGAACCACAGTTTTAGGCGACGTCATGTCCATGTCGCTCAGCAATGTTATGGTGCGAGTCGACGGCAAGGATCAGAAATACGATCGCAATCAGGTGAAGAAGATTATTCTCGTCGAGCGCATCACAACGCAACAGCCGGCAGTCACGCGACCGAGCCAGCCCAAGTGAGGAGGTGACGAAAAGGAGATGATGAAAAAGTGCCGAGCGATTCTCGCCATGGTCGGACTGCTGGCTTTTCCTTCGACGGCCGTCGCCAAGGATCAGCCATTCCAGGTTGTGGTCTGGCCCGAAAAAGGCGACGCCGTGGTTCGCTTTACCTTCGGAAAGTTCCGGGAGATCGGGTCGGTGGGAAGCGAGAGAACCTATGTCACCGATACCGTGGCGGAGAATCTGTGGAGCAAGCGCATTTCGGATGCGAGCTTCGCGCTCTATCTCTACGACAAAAATAAAGTTCGCATTGCCGAAGCGAATCTCAACGTGAGCAACGTGGGTCCGGGCGAGTCGGTCAAATTCCAGACCACGCTCGCTTCATCGGGACCGCCGGCCTCCTTGTCGGTGGTGGCGCGATATGTGCCGAAGGAACTTGCGCCGCTCGCCCCGCCCCGGACGGTTTCGGTCACTGTAAATACGGTCCCACAGGGCGCCGTGGCCCGGCTCGACGGGGTCGAGGTCGGAACCACGCCGAAGATTGTTCAGGCCACGGTCGGAAAACATCTACTGGAATTTAGCAAGGAGGGATTCAACTCCGGCAAGTTCCCCTTTGAAATCGGGCCTGACGATGCCTCGGGTGGAAGCGTGAGCTATGAACTGGGAACCTCCGCGCACGACACCATCGAACTGCGCGACGGTAGCGTGTTGACCGGCGATCTGGTTTCGGTGTCGGGGATGGAGATCGTCGTGAAAGTGGGCGGCAACGACCAGCGCTTCACTCGCAACCAGGTCAAACGCATCGTACTGGTCGAGCGAGAGGGACCAGCTGCGGCCAATCCATGAAACAGCGCCAGCCCTGGAGGCCAAGACTTCCTAAGGTCTCTGAGCAGATGAAGGCTTGGTCCGCGGCGCTGGAAGCGGAAGTCAGAGTCTGGCCGCAGCTTTCCGCCCGCAGCTTCTTCGGCTTTACGGCGCTCTATCGCAAAGAGAAAATATTTGCGGCTTTGCCGCGTACTCGCGCGTGGGGAACCGAGAGCTCCTTTGCTTTCAAGCTGGAGTCGCAAGCCCGGGCAACCAGATCGCGACTCGAAACGGATGAGCGCATCGGGTCCACGCTGATGAGCAAGACGCGCTGGTACACTTTCGAACTCTTCTCGGACGCCGACGTGCATGACGCTCTCGACTGGCTTGCACTGGCCTATGAGGCAGCAGGGAGGGACAAGAAATCGCGGTAATTGCGCGGGCTTGTGACCGCAATCACATTTGGCATATACTTCAATTCGAACGAACGTTCGAATAATTCGTTTCGACCGTCGTATATGGCGAGCCCTTCCACAGCATCGCGTGTTTCTGCTCGACGACACCGTTCTGCGGCCGTTCCGGCGACGCGATACGACCGCCGTCTCGCCGAAATTCTGGCGCACGCTACGGAAGTCTTCTGCGAGAAGGGATACGAGGGCGCGTCCATGCGCGACTTGTCGCGGGCGAGCGGGATGTCCCTGGCCGGGCTCTATTACTACTTCGAATCCAAAGAGCGGCTGCTCTTTCTCATCCAGAAACATACTTTCTCGACCATCGTGCAGCGGCTCAAGAAGCGGCTGGAGAGTACGACCGATGCGGAGGATCGGATTCGAATTCTCATCCTGAATCATCTGGAATATTTTCTGGACAATCAGCAGGCGATGAAGGTCCTCACCCACGAGGACGATGCCTTGAAAAACGGCTTCGGCTCGGAGATTGCGGCGATCAAGCGCGAGTATTACCGTTTGTGCGTGGCGCTGCTCGAGGATCTGAAGAAGGCGCGAGGACTGCAGGTTTCCACACGCACCGCCGTCATGAGCCTGTTCGGCATGATGAACTGGATTTACACCTGGCACAATCCGCGAGTGGACGCCGACGCTGAACATCTGGCCCGCGAGATGGGCGATGTGTTTCTGCGCGGGGTGATCACGGGCGGGAAAGGGCGCGGGGACGCGCGTTGACGGCAGGGGGTGTTTTGCGCCGGCGAAAAGCAGGTTCCTCGCTTCGCTCGGAATGACAATTTGTTTCGGAACGACAACTTGCTATTGGGACAATGAACGATCGAAGGAGACAGAATATGGCAACGACTACGCAGCCGGCATCCGGCGAAACCACTAAACAGCTGGTCAACTACCGCACCGACGGCGGCGTTGCGGTGATTGAGATGTGTGATCCGCCGGCCAACACTTACACGTACGAAATGAATCGTCAGCTGGACGAGGCGATCCTGCGGGCGCGCATGGAGAATGACGTCTACGTCATTCTGCTAACCGGGGCGGGGGACAAGTTTTTCTCTGCGGGCGCAAACATCAAGATGCTGTCGAACGTCGATCCAACGTTTAAATATTATTTTTGCCTGCACGCCAACGAAATGCTGTTGCGGCTGGAGCACACGCCGAAGCTGGTGATAGCGGCGATCAATGGCCATTGCGTGGGAGGCGGGCTGGAGATCGCGATGGCCGCCGACATCCGCATCGCACGGAAAGACGCGGGAAAGATCGGCCTGCCTGAAGTGAATCTCGGAGTGCTGCCCGGAACGGGCGGCACACAGCGGCTTTCGCGGCTTGTGGGCAAGAGCAAAGCGATTGAGTTGATGGTCACGGGCAACACGTTCTCGTTTGAAGAGGCCCAGGAGCTGGGAATCATCAACGACATCTACGAACGCGACGGCTTCATGGAAAACATGATGGAGTACGCCAAACAGTTCTGCCCGCCGAACAAAGCGGCGAAGGCTGTGGGGCGTATCAAGCGGGCAGTACAGACTGGCTGGGAAATCCCAATGGAGTCGGCGCTGGCGGTCGAACGCGAGAACCAGCAAATACTGTTCCAGAGTGAAGACGCGAAAGAAGGACTGGCGGCTTACGTAGAGAAGCGGCCGGCCGTGTTCAAGGCGAAGTGAACGGAGAATCGAGTTATGCCGGGAAAAGTAGCAAAGATCGGAACCTTCAGCGACTGGACTGGGCTGTTCAACGACTGGCGCAAGGAGATCGGCGTCAACACCGACGACATCGAAGCCTTCCACTTCGATACGCTCTATGGTGCAATCGATACGGAAGAGATCGAGTTCGGTTCCTACCAAGGACGGCGCAAGTGGGAGAATTTGCGCCAGATTCCCACCCAGCAGATGCGTGACGCGCTGATGAACATGATCGTTTATCAAGGCGACACGGAGTTTGCCAGCGTCGAGCAGCAGCGCAACCTTCTGGAAAATGCCCCGACGGACTGGGATCGCCGCGCCATCACGCGCGTGATGATCGAAGAGATGCGCCACGGCTGGCAGATGTGCGCATTGCTGATCGACCACTTCGGCTACTCAGGAAAGGTCGAAGCGCAGAAAATGCTCGAACGCCGTGCCTTTGAAAACAAGCGCTTGCTGGGCGCGTTCAATGTCGATGTCGACAACTGGATGGATTTCTTCACGTACACCGATTTCGTGGACCGTGATGGAAAATTCCAGCTGCAGATGTTGAAGTACTCCGCGTTCGCGCCGCTCGGCCGCTCGATGTCCTACATGCTGCGCGAAGAAAGTTTTCATATGGGTACGGGGAACGACGGCTTGCGTCGTATCGTGGAGGCGGGCGTGATTCCAGCTTGGCTCATTCAGAAATATCTGAACAAGTGGATTTCAAGTTCCTACGATCTGTTCGGCACGGATCATTCTTCGTCCGCGCATTGGGCTTACGTGTGGGGCGTGAAGGGCCGCTATGACGAGCCGAAGAACGAAAAGACTCCCGACCTCGACGACCTGAACGACTACAACCGCCATCTTTACCGTGACGAAGTGGCAGGCCTGATCGAGCGCTTCAATGTTTCTCTCAAGCCCGGCGACCCCAAGCTCTATGCGCCTGATATCAAGTTCAATCGTTTTATCGGCCACTGGGCGGGGCAGAAGTTCCATGCGCAGACCGGCGAAGCGCTCGACGATCGCGCCTACGACGAACATCTGAAGGAGTACATGCCGGGAGCGGCGGACCGCAAACTGCTTCTCGACATTATTGACACGGAGAAGAAATGGATCGCGGAAAAGACGGGCGCGCGCGATCCCCTCGCGTCAATCGGCGAGGTTAGAAAGTCCGCGATCAATCTGTAGGGCTAAGAACTTTCAGCTCTGAGCATATAGAGGAGATAGATCTCCATGGGGCCTGCATCCGTGGCATCCGAACTCGGCCGGATCACGCTGGAGGTCGTCCCTCCTGCGGCTCGGATCGCGTTGCGCCACGCGCCCCACAACGTCATCGACGTTGCGATGATGGAGGAGCTGGCGGCAGCTCTAGCCGAAATCGAGATACGGCCGGATGTCTCGGCTATCGTAATCAGCGGCCACGGCAAGGCCTTTTCGGCGGGCGTCGACGTTGCTGCGCATGTCCCGGACAAGATCGAGGAAATGCTGGCGAAGTTTGACGCCGTGATCCGTACGTTTGTAGCCAGCAAGAAGGTGACGATTGCGGCAGTTCATGGACCCTGCCTAGGCGGAGGGGCGGAGCTGGCAATGGTTTGCGATCTGGTTTATACAACTGACACGGCACAATGGGGATTTCCTGAGATCAAGCTGGGATGTTATCCGCCGGTCGCGTGTACGGCTCTGGCTGCGCTCGTGGGACAGAAGCGCGCGGCAGAATTGATTCTAACGGGACGCACCATCAGCGGTGAGGAAGCGGCGGAGATTGGTCTCGCGACTCGTGCGGTTCCCGAAGGTGAGTTGAGCGCTGCTGTGGAGGAATGTCTCGACGGCCTGCGCAAGCTCAGTCCGGTGGCACTGGCGGTGACGAAGAAAGCGTCGTACGCCTGGGACTCTATGCACTTCGACAAGGGTCTTGCGCGCGCCGAGCGGCTCTACTTAGACGATCTGATGAAAACGGAAGATGCGCAGGAGGGCATCCGCGCGTTCATGGAGAAGCGCGAGCCGAAGTGGACCGGGAAGTAGACGCACGAAATGGATTACGAGATCACGGCCGAGGAAGTGAAAGCGAAGTTCGATGCGGGCGAGTCGTTTACCCTGCTCGACGTTCGCGAACCCTGGGAGTTTGAGACGGCGCGCATTACTGGCGCAAAGCTGATGCCGATGGGAGAGGTGCCGGCGCGGGCGCATCAGGAGTTGGATCCCGAGGATCACGTCGTGGTTGTGTGCCATCACGGCGTGCGTTCGATGAATGTGACCGTCTGGCTGCGGCAGCAGGGATTCGAAAAAGCACAGTCTCTGCGCGGCGGCATCGATGCCTGGTCGCGGCGCGTGGATGAGAAAGTGCCGTTGTACTAGGTACATCCGCCCCTACACGATCACACCTGATAAAATTCCCGCGAACTTAAATTCCGGCGAACCGAAACTACGAAACCCTTTGATCACTGACTGCCACATTCATATCCAGCCGATGGAGATGATCAAGCCCCAGGCGCTGGAGCTCATGAAAAAGAAGCGGCCGAACTTCGAGCAGATCGTGGAATTCTGCCGCTCACCGAAGGCGTTTCTCAAATTTCTTGACGCTGCAGGCGTCGACCGCGCCATGCTCATCAACTACGTCGCGCCCGAGGTGATCGGCTTTACCAGCGGAGTGAACCAGTTTGTTGCCGACTATGTGCAAGAGAATCCCGCGCGCCTGCTTTCGTGTGGCAGCCTGCATCCGCGGCACACCACCAACGTACTGGCCGATGTCGAGCAGATTCTGCGCCTCGGGCTGAAGATGATCAAGATTCATCCGCCGCACCAGTTGCTCTTTCCCAACGATTACCTGAGCGGCGCGAAAGAACTCGAGATTATTTACCGGGCGGCCGAAGCCAACGGCGTGCCCGTTATGTTTCACACGGGAACGTCGATCTTCCCTGGCGCGCGCAACAAGTACGGCGACCCAATTTACGTGGACGACGTTGCTGTAGATTTCCCCAAGCTGAAGATTTTACTGGCGCATGGCGGCCGGCCGCTTTGGATGCAGACCGCGTTCTTTCTGGTTCGCCGCCACCCCAATGTTTATCTCGACATCAGCGGTATTCCGCCGAAGACGCTCCTCAAATATTTCCCGCGGCTTGAGGAGATTGCGGACAAGACTCTCTTCGGCACGGATTGGCCCGGACCAGGAGTTCCCGACATCAAGAAGAATCTGGACGAATTCCGCGCACTTCCGCTCAGCGCAGCCGTGCAGCAGCAAATTCTCAGCAAGACGGCCTTAAGTCTCTGGCCGGCCTGACTTCTATTTCGGCTTCCACAATCCAATCGTGTTGCCCTCCGGATCGGCAAACCACGCGAACGTTCCCGTCGGAATCTCGACCGGCGGTACAACCGTCTTGCCGCCGAACGTACCAACGTTGTCCAAATACGCCTGCACATCATCGACTTGCACGTAGAAAGTCGTGAAGTTATGCGGCTCATGACCGAGTGCGACGATGTGGCCCTGAATGCCGCTCCCCGCGCCGGTATCGATCATGGCAGCGGGACCCGCGGCCTGCATCTGCCAGCCGAACAAGCGCGCGAAGAAATCTGAAGTCTTGGCGGTGTCGCGGCATCCGATTTCGAAGTGAACTACTGGTTGACCCATGTCGTTATTCCTTTCAGAAAGGGCGTTCGTCGCTATTTGCCCGTCGTCGTCGCGGCCGCTTTCGTTCCCATCAGTTCATCCGCCAGGGCGTTCGCGCCGTAGATCTTGCGCAACGCTTCCTGAATGCCGCGCGAATCCACGGAAACGGCGCGTCCCTGCAAGTCGCTGTAGGCGAAATTCCAAGGGTTGGACTCCATATTCCCGTCGAAGATAATTCCGACTACCTCGCCCTGTCGGTTCACCGTGGGCGATCCGGAACTGCCTCCGATGATGTCCGCGGTGGAGACGAAGTTCAGCGGCGTCTTCCGGTCGAGCTGCGGTTTCGCCTTCATCCAGCTCTCGGGCAGGTTGTAAGGCGACTGGTTATTGTGCTCGGCAGCATGGGCATAGGCTCCGGCCATGTCGGTGTCGAAGGGAATGGATTTTCCGTTCTCCTGATATCCCTTCACCGCCCCGTAACTCAAACGCAGAGTGAAAGTCGCATCGGGTGGCTGATTGAAGCCACTCTGAGCGAATCTGGCCTTGGCCACCAGGGTGCTGTCCCGGCGGATGACCGAGTCGATGTTGTCCTCGAACTGCTTGCGCGCGGCGCGTGCGTCAGGATCGATCGCACGCATCGCCACAATGAGCGGGTCGGTGCTGGCATCGATCGCCGCCTGCCCGCCTTGGTAGAGCTGCTTGCGCACAGCGACGTCGTCGAGCTTGGTGTTGGCGATCATATCTTTCGCTGCGTCAGCAGGACTCTTCCCCTGCAGCACCTTCTGCACATCGGGATTGTCCTTACCCAATCCGTTCTGCATCTCCCCGAGCGCGTCGGCCAGAAGAGCGGTCTGCAGACTCTTGTAAATCGGTTCGGGCGAGAATAGCTGTTGCTCCAGGGAGGGCAGCCCGGAGTCGCGAAATTCCCGCATGCGATCCTGATTCGGCTTCGACTTCTCCGCCGCCGCCCGCACCAGAACCCGCGCCATTTGCGCCAGAGAAGGGAATCCGCGCAGGCGCTCCAGGTAGGTCAGGTTCTTATAGATGGACTGCTGCAGTTTGATCGCCTGTGCGATTTCATCCCACGGATCGGGAGCGCCGGCGTTCTTTGGATCGGCCTTGTACGCCGCGCGCAGCCTGGCTTCGTCCGCGGCTTTCGCGTCCATGATCGCCTTGTCGAGCAGCCCCGACTGGTAGCCATCAATGGCTTTCTCAGAGTTCTGCAACAGGAAGAAATCTTCCTTCGAGATGCGGGCGTTTTCCTCCGACTGCTTGCTGAAGTCTTGCAGCAGGGCAATGCGCCGCTGAAACAGTTTGAGCAGGATCGGATATTGCACGTCGCGCAGAAATTCCAGTTGCGCCATGGTGAGCAGGCGGCCGGTGCTTCCCGGATGGCCGGAGACGAAAATCAGGTCGCCATCCTGCACTCCGGTGCGTGACCAGCGCAAATAATTATCGAGATGCGCAGGCTTGTCGTTTTCATAAACGCGAAAGAAAGTGATGTCGAGATCGTAGCGCGGATAAGTAAAGTTATCGGGATCTCCGCCAAAAAAGGCGATGCCGAATTCGGGGGCGAACACTAGTCGCACGTCAGTATATTTCTTGTATTTGTAAAGGTTGTAGACCTGGCCAGAATAGAAAGTGACAACGTCGCAGCGCAGACTAGTCGCGTTGCTGCAATCTTGTTCAATCTGTGACATGGCGCCGCGCTGAGCCTGGGCGATTTCTGGCGCCGACGTTCTCGGCTTTACGCCCGCGTTGACTTTTTCGGTGACGTCTTCAATCCCTACCAGTTCGTTGAGTTCCAGGTTGGGGCATTTGGCCTCCTCCGCCTGCGTTTTGGCGTAGAAGCCGGTCTTAATGTAGTCGTGGCCTTCGGTGGAAAGTTGCTGAACGCACTCGGCGCCGACATGATGATTGGTGAAGGTGAGGCCATTGGCTGACACAAAAGATCCGGAGCCACCATTGTTGAAGCGTACCGACGACAAACGGACGTGGTCGAGCCACTCCTGCGTGAGTTCGAAGCCGTACGCGGCCTTGATCTTGTCTTTCGGGGGAGCAGTGTAAAGCCACATGCCCTCATCGGCGTCAGACATGGTCGAGCACACGAACGCAAACGACAGCAGAGCACAGAAAAAACGCTTCAATCCAGGTGGTTCCTCCATGAGGAATTGTGAAGAATATGAATCAGCCGTTCAGGGGATCGCGAGCGGAACCGCGAGGCGGACTCTCTAGTATACGCTTCAGCCCGGGGACGGGCAAAAGACTGCATGGGGAGAAAGTAGCGTCTTAATTTCGATTTGCCTTGCTTTGCGACCTTCGCGGATCTTTAGCGTATTCTGGGTTAAGAACTTCTGCTTCCGAAATTAGGGCAGGACCCTTGGAAAGTGCCTGTCTTTTCAGGTATAAACGAAGGTTGCGATGCCCGCGGCGCTCCTGGCGGGGTTCGGGCAACGAATTCGGCGCACAAGGCGAAAAGACGAATGTCAAGCGCGATCACAACTCATGCCCCCAAAGGACTGGAGGGCGTTGTTGCTACGACCTCGAAGATTTGTTACATCGACGGAGATCGCGGCGTCCTGGCGTATCGCGGCATCGACATCCACGAACTGGCCGACCACTCGAATTTTGAAGAGACCTGCTACCTGCTCTGGTTCGGCAAGCTGCCCACGCGCGCCGAACTCCGGGAACTGCACGAGCGTCTGGCGGCCGAGCGCAAGCTCGACCCCGCGATCATCACGATGCTGCGCAACGCACCGCGCCACGCCCTGCCTATGGACGTGCTGCGTACCGCCGTATCAACGCTATCTTTTTACGATCCTGACGAGAAGAGCAACGAGCGCAATGCCAACGTGGCCAAGGCGATCCGGCTGACCTCGCAGATCGCCATGCTGGTCGCGGCCTACGACCGCATCCGGAAAGGACAGGCCATTGTTGAGCCCGACCGCTCGCTCTCGCACGCCGCGAATTTCCTGCTGCAGCTCAATGGCAAGGCGCCCTCGAAGACAGCCGAGCGCGCGCTCGACATCGCGTTGATCCTTCACGCCGATCACGAGCTTAACGCTTCAACCTTTGCCGCGCGTGTGACCGCCGCGACGTTGTCGGACATGCACTCGGCGATTACCTCCGCCATCGGCGCTCTCAAAGGACCGTTGCACGGCGGTGCAAACGAAGCGGTGTTTCAGATCCTGCAAGCGATCGACTCCGCGGGTGCGGACCCCCTCGATTACGTCAAGAGGATGCTGGCGGAGAAGAAGAAAGTTCCCGGTTTCGGCCATCGCGTGTATCACACTGAGGATCCGCGGGCCACGCACCTGCGCAAGATGTCCCGTGACCTGGGTATGGCCAGCGGACAAGGGCAATGGTATGCGATGTCGGAGAAGATTGAGCAATTTGTGAAAGCTGAAAAGAAGCTCAACGCCAACGTCGATTTCTATTCTGCCTCTACCTATCACACGCTTGGCATCGACGTGGATCTGTTCACGCCCATCTTCGCCGTCTCCCGCATCAGCGGCTGGGCGGCGCACGTCATCGAGCAACTCGATGACAACCGCCTGATTCGCCCGCGCGCCGAGTACCTGGGTCCGGAATATCCCAGCCCGTACGTTCCGATAAACGAGCGCTAGGAACCCGCTGTTGCGAACGTAGCCTTGGACGCGCATGAAAGTCCGCGATATCATTCGGTTGTTGGAGCGAGACGGCTGGGCGTTGCTGAGGACGAAAGGCAGTCATCGTCAATACAAGCACCCGATTAAAGCAGGGAGGGTGACTCTACCGGGTCAGCCGAACGATGATCTTCCTCCCGGCACTTTTGAACAGCGTCTTGAAGCAGGCAGGTTCGAAATGACCAATTACGTTGTTGTCTATGAGAAATCATCCACCGGTTGGGCGGCTTACGTTCCTGATTTGCCGGGGGTCGTTACTACTGGAGGGACGAAAGAGGAGACGCGGAAGCTCATCCGCGAAGCGATTGCCTTTCATCTGGAGGGTCTGCGAGAAGATGATCTTCCAATTCCTGAACCAAGCGCCTCGGCGGAAGTAGTTTCCATTACCTCACTTTTTAGTTTCCAGTCCACGACTCCCAAGCGTAGCCATCCTGGAGTCAGCGTCGGAAAGCCGGGGCAAGGCGACAGGTCTACCTCTCTATCCGATCCCAGCACATAGCCTCAGTTAGAATAGAAGCGGGTTCCCTATGCACCGCGTCTATCTCGACAATAACGCTACAACGCCGCTGCTGCCTGAGGTGTTCGAGGCTATGCGCCCGTATTTCACGGAGCGCTTCGGCAACGCCTCGTCCATCCACACCCACGGGCAGGAGACGCGGGCTGCGGTCGAAGACGCGCGCGAGTCGGTGGCCAGGCTACTGGGATGCCGGGGCTCAGAGATTGTTTTCACTAGCGGCGGCACGGAATCTGACAATCTCGCGATCGCGGGTCTGGCGTCGGCCGGGGATCACGTAATTACGTCAAGCATCGAACACCATGCCGGACTGCATGCCTGTAAACATCTGGAAGAGATCGGGTGCGACGTGACGGTTCTTCCGGTGGATGGCCGCGGCCTGGTCGATCCCCAAGACGTGCGTCGCGCTCTGCGCAAGAATACAAAATTTATTTCCATCATGATGGCCAACAATGAGACCGGTGTTCTGCAGCCGGTGGAAGAGATCGGGAGGATCGCCGCCGAGGCCGGAGTTTGCTTTCATACCGATGCGGTGCAGGCAGCAGGCAAAGTCGCGATTGACGTGAATCGCATCGGCTGCCACGCGCTCTCGATCTCCGGCCACAAGATGCACGCGCCGCAGGGTGTCGGCGCGCTTTACGTACGGAAGGGAACGCGCATCCGGCCGCTGTTCTACGGCGGACGCCACGAGCGCTCGCGCCGCGCCGGCACCGAGAATGTTGCCGGAATTGTAGCTCTAGGCAAGGCGGCGCAGTTGGCCAGGGAATCGCTTCTTCGAAGTGATGATAAGCAAATGGCTGCTCTGCGCGATCGGCTGGAGCTGGGAATTCTCGCCGAGGTCGAAGAATCCGGAGTGAACGGTGATGGATTGAATGGCGACCAAGCCCCGCGCGTGCCCAATACCACCAACATTCACTTCGACCACATCGACGGGGAAGCGCTGGTGATTGCGCTCGACCTTAAAGGGCTGGCGGTTTCTACCGGCGCCGCCTGTTCGTCGGGCGCGATCGAACCCTCGCACGTGCTCCTCGCCATGGGGTTGCGGAATGATCAGGCGCGGTCAAGCGTCCGCTTCAGTCTTGGTAAGCAGACGACTGCGGAAGAAATCGATTTCGCTCTCGCGCTTGTACCCGAGACGGTTGCGCGTTTGCGGGAGTTGTCGCCGATGTATCGTAGCGAAGCGTTTCGCTCTTGATCCTTGAGCGTTCTGCTTAGACCTTCGGAGAGCATTTCCATGCCTACGAGTCAAATTGTGGGGATGAACGAATTATGACGCCGAGATTCAAAAGGATACTGGAAGCCGGCCTTTGGTTTGCCGCCGGATTCGTCACGCACGTAATCATGATTTATTTTCATCACCACCCGTAATGGGCGTTCCGAAACGTACACTCAGAAAATCAGAACTGGAAACTGGAAACTGGAAACTAAACACTGAATTCATGACCCAACAAACGATAGCCGTAGCCATGTCAGGCGGTGTGGATTCTTCCACCGTCGCGGCCATGCTGCGCGCCGAAGGGCACAACGTGATCGGCCTGACCATGCAGCTGTGGAACCAGCGCCGCCTGGCCGGGCACGAGGGCATGCCCGAGTCGGCGCAGGGACGCTGCTGCTCGCTCGACGACGTGTACGATGCCCGCCGCGTGGCCCAGCAAATCGGCATCCCGTATTACGTGGTGAATCACGAGGAGCGTTTCGAGCGCGACGTGGTGCGGCCCTTCGTCCAGGAATATCTCTCCGGGCGCACGCCGATCCCGTGCAGCCTCTGCAACAATCATTTGAAGTTCGATCAGCTACTGATCGTTGCGCAGCAGATCGGGGCCGAGCGTGTCGCCACCGGCCACTATGCTCGCGTAGCCTATGACGGCGCGCGAGGGCGCTGGCTGCTCAAGCGACCCGCAGACCTGAGCAAGGACCAGACTTATTTTCTCTTCGGCCTGACGCAGGAGCAGTTGAGCCGTACGGTCTTTCCGCTGGGAGACATGACCAAGCCCGAAGTGCGCGAACTGGCGCGTCAGCACGGCCTCGCGCTGGCCGAGAAGCCGGACTCGCAGGAAATTTGTTTCGTTCCCGGCGGCGACTACAAGCGCTTCATCGACGCTTACCTCGCCGAGCGCGGCGAAGCGCTACCCGAAACTGCCGGCGAGCTTGTGACCACAGATGGCGAGGTCATCGGCGAGCATGCCGGCGTTCACAACTTCACCGTGGGCCAGCGCAAGGGACTCGGCGTGGCCACCGGATCGCCGCTCTATGTAATCCAGATCAGTGGCGCGGAAAAGCAGGTCGTCGTGGGAGGTGCCGAGCATCTCTATTCACGCACACTGCGCACCCGCCGCGTGAATCTGATCGCAGTCGACGATCTACGCGAGCCGATGCGCGTCGCCGTGAAAATTCGCCATCGCCATGAGCCCGCCGCGGCCACGATTGAAAAAGTAACGACTGAAAAAGTGACGACCGAGCGTATCGGCGATGACGAAATTCTCGTCACCTTCGACGAGCCACAGCGCGCCATCACTCCCGGGCAGGCGGCAGTTTTCTACGATGGAGAAGTTGTGGTCGGCGGCGGCTGGATCGCGTAGGCGGCGTGCGGAGTAGAAATTGAACTTGCGACACAGTGCTGGAACGCGAGAGGTCAAGTAGGCTAGCGCGGCCGGTACGGATCGTGAGTGTTTTTCCGATCCGTCTTGATCATCTTCTGCTGCGCTTTTCGTTGCGCCTTTTGGTATTTCTTCATCGCCTTGCGTTGTTTCGCGTCCGCTTTCCTCGATTCGCGGGGCTGCGGCATCGTGGGAGTGCGCTGGGCGCCAGCTGCGATGCAGAAGCTCGCACAGAACGCAGCCAGCAAGAAGGGTGTAGCAAGTCGTTTCATAAAGTCCCGGCCGGTTGAGCCTTGCCCCGATTTTACAGCAAAGCCGTAGCCCACCCGCTCAAATTACTCCCCACCGACAAAACGAAAGGGCAGAGCACTTGGAAGCGCCGTCGTAGAGACGTAGCTTGCTACGTCTTGCTGGCAGCATTCGAAATTTTGGTGAGAGAGACGTTGCAAGCAACGTCTCTACGGAGGCAGTCGAGGAACTGCCTGCCGGTGGCTTTCAACTTCTCCTCCAGCCGCGCGGTACAGTCGCAATCGCCGCACGCCCAGGCTTGGGAGCCGTTTTCGTCGCGGCACTTACGCCGGTCGTGCGCATCCTGTACCCGCACCAGATCGAAATATTCTTCCCAGTAAGGACGTTCCTCCTGCAGCGGCGTCGGGCAATAACAAACTTCCACCCAGCGCGCGGTCTGGTCCGGACACAGCCGCGCCTCCTGCATGTTGCGTAGATATTCGCCTTCTGCGACCGATCCCCGCCCGAGAGCCTCTCGCTCGATGGCCTCGAGCAATTCCGCTTCTCGATCCGGCTTTACCCGCGCTCGCACCAGATATCGCATGGATGTCAGTTCTCTGCTTCCTACTGCAGCCCCGCTTGCGTGAGCATCGCCTGAAACTGGCTTTTCGTCCGCATATCAATCGACTGCGCCACCAGCTTGCCCTCGCGATCGTAGACAAAGCTCTTGGGGATTCCGTCCACCTGATACAGCTTATGCACCGTGTTCCCTGGGTCCAGCAATACCGGGTAACTGATTTTTTGTTCGCCGATAAATGGCGCGACCTTCAAGGCCTCTTCGTCGGAGATCGACAGCACCACGAATCCCTGGTCCTTGGTATTTGTCGTACAGTGCCTGCAAGTCGGGCATCTCCTTGCGGCAGGGCGGGCACCAGGTCGCCCAGAAATTCACCAGCACAACTTTTCCCCGCAGCTCCAGCAGATGCCACGGCTTGCCTTGCAGATCGGTGAGCGTGAAGTCGGCCTTCTGGCGCGCATCGTCAGCGGCTTCAAGTTTGGCCACGGCTTCGGCAAACTGAGGATTGTCAGATGATGCCTGCATGTGCTCGTAGCGGACGAGCGACGCGAGTTCCATGAAAAGATAATTCGGCATCCCCGGTTTTCCCGCTGGAGGCTGCTCGCGCATCGCGAGGGCCAGCGTCGTGGTGACTTCCTGCAGAGTGTCGCTCCCAAAATCGCCTTCTGTGGATAGGCCGGCCAGCGCTCCCGCCAGCCGCACTTTGTTGGGAACGACCGGCAATTGCCGGATCTGCAGCGCCAGCTCTTTGGTGGTGCGGGCGCGGGTTGCGTCGTCCAGTTTCCGCAAGCCGCGAAGCTGCCCGAGAATCGCTTTTTCCTGATCGGTCGTGTCGGTCTTGCTTGTGTCCTGCGAGGGAAGCGTTCCCGAAATAAGAAGCAGACAACCCGCAAGCAGAAGGCCTGCAGTCACACGTGTACGACCAAGAAGAACAGGGCGCATGGGATTGGTCTGTCTCAAAAGGCGAGAGTGACCTGTACTTCTAGATGAACATCTCATCCTGCGGCACGGCACGCCGTTCCTCGCGGCTGGCGCCATTCTTACGTCCGCGGCCGCCAAACAGGAACTCCAGCCCGACCGTGATGCCCTGCATCAGCCCGGAAAGCTGGCGCACCGGCGAAATCACGGTCTTATGAACCAGGTCTGTCGTCTGCTCGACGCGATCGAGAGTGCGGCCGAGTAATTCGTCGGCACGAATGACTTGCAGCCGGGCGCGATCCACCGTATCGCTGACGGCGGCATCCACGCGCAGCACCTGGTCGCGGAGGGCGGTGGTAGTTTCCTGCAGGTTGTCGGTGATGATCTCAAGCTTGGGACGCAGCTCGCCGAAAATTTCTTGCGCCTGCACGACGGCAGGCATGATCTTGGTCTTCACTTCCGCGGCCAGAGCCTCCATGCGGGCCCCGCTTTCGCGCATGGTGATGTACATAGCCAGCAGGACGCCAGCCTGCAGCAGCACCGCAAGCCCTGTGAGGGCGATGAATACCGGGAGATAGTTCATAAGCGTTCCTCCATCCGGCCGCGTGCGCCGGAAGAAGAATCATGTGCTACAGATTCTTCGGCGCGCCCGTTTCCGCCGTGGTTTCGTGGTAAGCCTGTCGGCCAGCCTCGTAAGCAGCGCGGAACTGCTCCTTCTGCTGGTTCACAACTTCGCGTCCCCGGTCAGCCCACTGCGAGGCCTGTTCGCGGGCTTCGCGGGCGCGGTTGCGCACGTAATCCTTGCTGTCCTCGGCGCGCTGGCGCAGGACTTCCCGCGTTTCGCTGCCGGAACGGGGAGCATACAGCACTCCCGCCAGGGCTCCCAGTCCCAACCCAGCCAAGAACCATACGAAGCTATTCGAATCATGATCTGACATAACTCTGCCTCCAGCCTTATAAACGTCCTCAAGCGGATGGTAGCACTGCGGATGAGGGAAATACAATTGCGGCTGAAGCCGTAGGCTGGAGAATGAAATGCTGTAGGCCCGGAGTCCGCCCCTAGAGAAAGGCTTGAGAGAGAAAGCCTTGAGCCGCGGTGAATGATGTTCTTAGCGAACTCTGCGGCTTTTTCTCAGCGTACTCGGCGGTTAAAGGCTCTTTTCCGCCGCCAGACAACGGCATGTTTTTCAGCCCGCTCCGCATCCTATTTCTGCTGCGTGGGCGGCGTAGCCGGTTTCGGCGCAGGCTGCGTCTTGACGGGCTCGGACTTGATCCCTTGCAGCACCGAGCTTGGTCCGCCATGCTTGGTGGCGTATATCGACAGAGTAATGGAAGTGAGCATGAAAGCGACCGCCGACCAGGTCGTGGCCTTGGAGAGCGCGGTGGCCGCGCCGCGAGGACCGAAGGCCGTCTGGCTCCCCTGTCCGCCGAACGCCGCGGAAATGTCGCCGCTCTTGCCGCTCTGCAGCAGCACGACCAGAATAATGAAAAAACAGACCAGGATGTGGACTGCGGTCACTAGATAAAAAAAAATCATAAGTTCAGTTTTTTCTCTTTCCAGATTTCGGGCTAAACCTCGCCCGAGTCGGATCAAATCCTTTGATCGGATGGCCGCCGACGGAGGCGCAACACAAAAACTGGTGCGGAAGGGGGGATTTGAACCCCCACGCCTTTCGGCGCCACCCCCTCAAGATGGTGTGTCTGCCAGTTCCACCACTTCCGCACGGGTGTGAACCATCCAGGTCGGGGCACTTCATTATAGCAAAGCCAGTAGCCGCCGCCGGGGCCAAGCTGCCAATGGGCCAGTTAGAATTTGCCTTGAAAGGGCGCGGCTTCAGCCGCGCCGTGAGTCGCGCAAAGTCAATCGCGGCTTTAGCCGCTGGGGGATAGTGGTTTTTCAAATTGAGCCACACCCTACGGCTTGGTGACATCGATCATATTGTCGTCGGCGATTCGATCGACCAGCTTGTTGTAAGGGTCAATGCCGGCCCGCGTGGGCATCTCGTCGACCACGATCTCAAAAACACTCTGTCCCTCAATCAACTTTTTCTTCTCGAGATAAAGCGGCTGCTCTTCGTCCTTCGTGCCCTTGAAAACTCCAATGTCAATGTAGTCGTTGAGGGCCATCGGACTTTCGTTGCCATTCCCGTCGGCCTTCACCTTGCGCGCGTGAACGGTCAGCGTCACTTTGAATTTGTGGTCGGCAGTGGGAGTAACGACGGCGCTATCAGCCTTGTTGTCATAAAGGACAATCGACTCAAAGCCGTCATCGATCAGGTATTGCAGTTCAGGCGGAGTCTGCGCCCGCAGCGCTGCCACGAGCTCCCGCGTATCAGGATAGGGAAGGCTTTGTGTGGTGTCGGCGTTGGCGTAACGATACTGCATAAGAAAATTGTGCAGGGCCAGATTGACCTTGTCTTCGCCGATGTAATCGGCCAGGGTGTACATGATCTGACCGCCCTTCTGATACCAGACATACGGTTCGCGCTGCACCAGCGCCAGTGGCGGCTCGTGGCGCACTTCCGTACTGCGGCCGCGCAGGTAGCGATCCAGTTCATGCCGCAGAAATCGGTGCATGTTGTCGGGGCCGTACTTGTGCCGCATCACCATCAGCGCAGAATACTCGGCCAAAGTTTCCGACATCATGTTCGATCCCTGCACGTTGGCTCCAATCAACTGGTGCGCCCACCACTGATGGCCGAGTTCATGCGCGGTGACGAAGTACGTGAAGTCGATGTCTGTCGGCTTCTTGATGCGTTGAATAAACCCGATGGCCTCCGAGTAAGGAACCGTGTTCGAAAACGATTGTGCGAAAGTGCGATAGCGCGGAAACTCCATGATGCGGAACTGCCCGAACTGGTAGGGACTGAAGTTCGCCTGGTAATAATCAAGTCCGGCCTTGGCCGAGTCCAGCATGTCGTCGAGGTTGTACTCGTGGCCGGGCAGGTAATAGATCTCCAGCTTCACCCCTTTGTACTGCTCCCGCCGCACGGCATAGCCTCCCGACAGGTAGGCATGGAAGTCGAGGATCTTCGTGTCTCCCATGTCGTATTCGAAATAGTTGCGTCCGTCTTTCTTCCATTCGCGCTTGAGATACCCAGGGGCGATGGCGATCTGGTCCTCAGAAGTGCTAACCACGGTGTGATAGGTGATCCAGTCGGACTCCTTGGTGAAAATGTTGTACACGGATTCTGTAGCATCGCCGCGCGGCGCCAATTCTTCCAGCGCGCCGAGATGTTCTTCCCTTCTGCGCCGCGGATCGTCAAGTTCGACCGTCGGCGAATACCCGAGCGAAGGGAAATAGCCGGAGTCGAAAAACGTGCCGTTGTAGGCGAGTTCCGCCTTTTCGTTGCCGTCGCGGAATCCGCGGGAAGTCCAGCCCACACTGAAAGTCATCTGCACGCTCTCGCCGGGGGCGAGCGGCTGCTCCAGTTGGTAGATGGAGTAGAGATCGCGCGGAGCCGAGCTGACCAGATGGAACGGACGGTCGAAATGAACTTGCGAGACCGACTCGTTCGTGTCAGTCAGGTGAATCTGTGAGATGGGCTGCGCGGTCTTGTTCTGCAGCGTGAAGCGTCCCGAACCCGAGAACGAGCGGTGTGACGGGTCGATATCGATCTGGCTGTCGATAGCGGTGACCTTGGGCTGCGGAAAGTTTTCGTACTTCTTGAAGTCGCGTTCGTAGCCCGCCTGAATGTCCCGCCGCTGCTGGGCGTTCAGGTATTCATTGAGCACGTGCCCGTTGTAGAAATACCAGCCGCCGCTGCCCAGAGCGAGCAACAGGCAGATCGCGGCGGCTGGAATCAGGCGGGGCGCTCGGGCCAATGCAAGGCGGAAGCGCGCACCGAAGCCTTCATCGGTGCCGCGCCGCGCCAAAGCAATCGAGATCACGCCCAGCACAGCCGAGACACTGATCCAATAGGTGATCGACCAGAACAGCGCCGGAACGAAATGCCCGTAGCCGTTCATGTCGCTGTAAATGTAAGGCGGAGTGTTGCCGTAGAGATAGAGAGTGTTCTCCCATCCAAAACTGAAAAGAATTGGAACCAGCACGACGATGCCGATTGCAATGCCATGGCCGATGAATTTGTTGCTGACCACGGTCTGAATGAAAAGAGCGAGCAGCGCGAAGGCCATGATCTGCGGGAAAGTGACAACGAACAGCTCCTTGAAATACTGCAGGAGCTCGAAGTGGTAATACCCAAAACTGGCTTGAATGAGGATACCGCACAGCATGGCAATCAACAGCAGGACTATTTCGACAAAGGCAATCGCGACCAGCTTCGAAAGCCAGTCGATGCTTTCGCGCATGGGCAGCGCATCATGTATGCCGTCAAAGTGGATGTCGCGCTCCTCCCAGATCAACTCGGCGGCATAAAGGCCGGCCACGATCAGCAGAAAAAGCGTCGCGCTGCCTTCGACGGCCCCCACCATGAGATAGGTCACCGGCCAGACGTCACTGTCGGCAACGCGGCCTGCGAAATATCCGTTGTTGATGGCGAATCCAATCATCAGGCCGACGATCGCCCAGAAAGGAATCTCGTGCAGGATCATCCTGATCCGCAATCGCGAGAGCGAGAAAAATTGCGCCCACGTCGTCGAGCTGGAGAAAATCTGGCGCACGCGAGGCAGCCGCGCCGCCACCAGCGAGCGTACCGGCCGAAGTTCCAGTTCTTCCTGCTGCTTGGCCTTGGCGGCGCGCCGCCCCTGTGCCCGCGCGGTCAAGGCCTCCACCGACATGGGGAACAGCGTCCACACCGTGCCCAGCGAGGCAAAGCCAACTCCCAGCCAGAGCAAGCGGTTGTAGAGGAAAACTCCTCCAGACACATGCAGTGACCAGCTCAGAAGAAGAGAATTCTTTTCCACCACGGTCCAGTAACGGGTGATGTCGGTGAGCAGAAGGAAGCCCACGGGATCGAATATGCCGGACCAGAAATGCTCGAGCGAGCGCGTGGCGAAAAATACCGTGATGCCGATCAGGTAAATCATGAAGACGGCAACGCCCTGCACATAGACGATGAAGATCTTGCGGGACAACGCGGCCACCGCAAAAAACACGGAGCCGAGAACAAAGATCTGCACGACGGTGATCGAGAGAAAAGGCTGAAAATACCACCAGAAGTAATTGGGTGCGATGCGGCTGTGGTCTGTCCAGGGTGCCAGCGTGCCCGCGAATTCGCCGAGCAGACAGCCGGAAAACGCAAAGATCGTGGTCACCAGCGATCCCGTCCACCTCCCGCCCAGATAGGCGAACTTTGAGATCGGCTTGGTGAACAGCATCTGATACGTGTCGCGCTGGAAGTCGCGCAGGATCGAGGTGCCGAAGATCGCCGCGATCACGATCACTCCGAAGAGTGAGATATAGATATAGTTCAACGTAGCCGCCCAGGGCCCGTTGAGCAGAATCTTGCCGTTGCCCGCACCGACCGGGCCAAAGCTCTCGGAGGCGACGCAGAGAAAGCTGAAGAAGAACCACAACAGAAAATAGACGTACGTCGAAATGCTGTTGCGCCGGAAGCGAAGCTCAAAGGTAAAGAATTCCCAGAACATTCTCATTGCAAATCCTCGCGCCTCAGTTTTTCGCCTGTTGTGAAAGATTGAGGAAGTAGACATCCTCAAGGCCGGATTCAACCGGGCGGAAGCCGGCGCCGGGGCTGGAATCGGAGTAGACACGAACCTCATGCTGGCCGCCGACCAGGTGCGTGGAAATCACTTTCATCTGAGTTTCGAGCGAGCGCAGTTCGTCGTCGCTCGCCACCAGCTTGCTCCAGATTTTGCCCTGAAGCGCCGCCAGCGTATCGGCCGGAGCTCCCTCGAGCAGGAGTTCGCCCGATGCAATGATCGCCATGCGCGGGCACAGTTCGCGCACGTCGTCGACAATATGAGTCGAGAGAATGACCGTGACTTCGCGGCCGATGGAGCTGAGCAGATTAAGAAATCGATTGCGCTCGGCGGGGTCGAGACCGGCGGTAGGCTCGTCGACAATGATCAGGCGAGGATTCGCCAGCAAGGCCTGCGCAATTCCAAAGCGCTGCTTCATACCTCCGGAGTAAGTGCTCAGCGCCTTCTTGCGCGCGTCCCAGAGATTAGTCTGCTGCAGCAGCGCCTCGACCATCTCTTTGCGTTCTTTCGACGAAGTCACACCCTTCATCACCGCCAGGTGCTGCAGCATGTCGATAGCCGACATCTTCGGGTAGACGCCGAACTCCTGCGGCAGGTACCCGAGCACCTTGCGGACTTCATTCTTATTCGCCAGCACATCGAGGCCGTCGAGAGTGACCGACCCCGAGTCGGGATCCTGCAGAGTCGCGACCGTGCGCATCAGCGTGCTCTTGCCCGCGCCGTTCGGCCCGAGCAGGCCGAACATGTTATTGCCGATAGTGAGCGAAACATTCTTCAGCGCTTTGACGCCGTTGGGATAGGTCTTCGACAGACCGGAGATGGTCACTGCCAAGGGATTAACCCTCCTGAAATGTGAATGACGGGCCCGTGGCGGGCAATTATCACACAAGTCAGGACGGGCTTGTAAGACGTGGGCGAGGGATGGCGCTTGAGAATTGGGCGAGAGATGGACTTGTTGTGATTGGAACGTCCGGGGCTAGATAGTCCTACCCATCAGCACCGCTCACGTAGGGGCAGACGCCCCCAATCCGCCCAACTCCCTCAACAAATCAAACGGAACTTGTTATTACAAAGACGCTAGTCGCCAGAAGGCAACAGCATTTCCTCCGGCGCTGACTCGACGGAGACCGACGGGCGACCACGGCCAGGAATGGCGTGGCCAGCCGGGTCGGAGTACCGTTTCGACCGAGCTGGCAACATCTCTTTCGTGAACTGCTCAGCCTCAGTCGATCCCGCCAGCGCCACAGTCGACGCCAATCCGCCGCTGATCACCTGCTGCACCTGATCGAAATATCCGGTGCCGACAAATCGCTGATGTTTCACCGCCTCATAGCCGAACTCAGCTTCGCTGCGGAATTCTTTCTCCTGCAGCCGAGAGTAAGCGCTCATCCCCGTGAGCTTATATTGCCGCGCCAACTCGAACATGCTGAGATTCAGTGAGTGAAAGCCGGCCAGGGTCACGAACTGGAATTTGTATCCCATGCGCGCGAGTTCGGGCTGGAAGCTCGCGATGTTCGCCTCGTCGAGCTTCCTGCGCCAGTTAAAGCTGGGCGAACAGTTATAGGCCAGCATCTTATTCGGATAGCGCGCATGAATCGCTTCGGCGAATTGTCGCGCCTCGTCGAGATCGGGATGCGAAGTCTCGCACCAGATCAGATCCGCGTAGGGCGCATAAGCCAGGCCGCGTGCGATGGCCGACTCGATCCCGCCGCGAATACAGAAGAACCCCTCGGACGTGCGCTCGCCGGTGCAGAACGCGCGATCGCGGGCGTCAATGTCGCTGGTCAGCAGGTGCGCGCTGTCGGCGTCGGTGCGGGCCATGATGAGCGTGGGCACGCCCATTACGTCGGCCGCGAGGCGCGCCGCGACCAGCTTCTGAATCGCTTCCGTCGTCGAAACCAGAACCTTGCCGCCGAGATGTCCGCACTTCTTCGCCGATGAAAGTTGATCTTCGAAGTGAACGCAGGCCGCGCCCGCCTCGATCATTCCCTTCATCAATTCGAAAGCATTCAGCGTTCCACCGAAGCCAGCTTCAGCGTCTGCGATCAGCGGCGCAAACCAGGTCTCGACAGGCGCGACTTTTCCTTCCGCGTGGTGAACCTGATCGGCGCGTTGCAGCGCATTGTTAATTCGGCGGCACAGATTTGGAACGCTGTCGGCCGGATACAAGCTCTGGTCGGGATACATCGTGCCGGCATTATTCGCGTCGGCGGCAACCTGCCATCCGCTGACATAAATCGCCTTCAGCCCGGCCTGCACCTGCTGCACGGCCTGGTTGCCGGTCATGGCGCCGAGAGCGTTAATGTAAGGCTCGCTCTCGAGCAATCGCCACAAGCGCTCGGCGCCCATGCGAGCCAGAGTGTGCTCGATGAAAATCGAACCGCGCAGCCGCAACACGTCTTCCGCCGTGTACGGACGCTCGACGCCCTTCCAGCGCGCATTCGTCGCCCAGTCGTAGTGGAGGCAATCCTGCGCCAGGGCATACTGGGCAACGCGCTCGCTGTCGACTATCGGAGCCTCGAGTTCGTTCACGATCTCATCGTGCTGTTTCGGATTTCGGTTTCTGTTCGCGGGCATGGGCATTCTCTCCTGGAAGATTCGACGGGATTTCGTTCTGAGAATTCGTTCGACCGCGGGAGAAGGCTAAACGGGATCAAATTCTTCATTCACGATCATGGCTTCGCTGATCTCGCGGGCGCGGCGGAAGCGCTTCGCCTCCGCAGCGGACGCGTCGGGAGAGAGTTCGGGAGAAAGCTCGGGGGAAAGCTCGGAAGAAAGCTCCGCGAGCAGGCGTTCGAGTTCTTCATCGAACAGCCGCGTGATGAACTCCGGCGTATGCCTCATCGCCTGACCAGTCTCGTCTTCGATGCGCACAAGATCGCGATGGCGCACGCGCTGCGCAATCATCAGGCGGTAGATGCGGTCGGTGGCGAGATCCTCCATGTAGCCGTCGAGCAGGCTGGCGCCTTTGCCGCTGAGCACGCCGTGCCGGTAGCGGATCACGGTGCGCACGGCGGCGCGGGTGCCCTTCACCGTGCGCGCACCGACTGCCTCCGGTCGCGGGCGCAGGTTCGGATAGCGGCTGCTGTTCTTTGGTGATTGCGGCCGGGCCTGCAACTGATTCGGGGCGGGGAACTGCGCCACCGCGATCGCGTTCTGGTCGGGATGGCCCGTCCAGGCGCCATCCATCAGGCAGGCGGCTTCGTTCTTCTTGTCTTTTTCTAAAACCGCCAGGGCGCGAGCATTCAGTTCAGAATCTTCGCGGCTCGGAAACAGCGCGGTCATGCCGCCGATGGCGAGAAGTCCGCGATGATGGCAAATGTCGGGCATCAGCTCGCGCAGGTTCTGAAAAAACGCCACATCGTGCGGAATCGTGTTGCGATCCGGCAGCACCCAGCCCGGATCGTCGAGATTGAAGTGGATGAGGCTGGCCATGTAATCCCAACGGCCAAGGTTCAATCCGAGAATGTGGTCGCGCAGGTTATAGGCGAACTCTTCCATCTGAAACGCCAGCGGGTGCGACTCCACCAGCGCCATGCACTTGATGTAGTCGTGCGGAAGGCCGCGGCCGCGGGCGAGAGCCTGAAACAGATCGCGCCACCACAGGGCTTCTTCTGCCGATTCAGATTTCGGAATGTAGATACACAGCGGATGTTTCAGCTCGGCCGGATCGATGCCGTAGAAAATGCGAGCCACATCGAACAGTGATGCCGAGATCAGTTCACCGGGAATCACGCCGGCCTGGCTCAGGTGTAGCCCGCGCGGTCGCGTGAAAATAACAGTCCCGCTCGGCCGGATCGTGACTGTGCGCTCGCGCTTCTTGTCGAAGTAGCTGAGCTGGCCGCGCAGGCAGGCGAGAATGTTCGCGATGCCGGTTTCGTGATGCGACCACTCGTTGACGCAGGAATCCTCGAGATCGAGCATCACGCCGGGCGCGCCCGAGTTCAGCATTTTGACGCAGAGTTCGGCATCGTCGGCCGGACCGGTCATCTGATTGCGCTGGTCGCGGCACCAGTCGGGCAGCGTGATCCGCCAGCCGTTGCGGACCGCTTCAGAAGGGAAGCGGTGTACAGGCTTCTCGCCTTCCAGCGAAGCCTGCAGCGCTTCGGCGCGGCGCCGGGCCAGTTCCTGCTGGCGAGGAGTGAACACTCGGTGCAGCGGAAGCAGGAAGTCGAGGAAGCCGCCAGGCAGGTCGCGGGCTGGGTCGAAACCCGCAGGCGTTGTGCCGACAGGATTCATCAAAGCGGCAGTTTCCGGGGGTTCCAGCGTGCTTGGCGTCATGCTGCGGGCTCCTCAGCCGGCTGGGGTCCGGCCTTGTGTGTTCAAGATGCTGAACACGGCTTCGTAATACTGGCGGATCGTATGTCAGCTTCGTGAACCGGTCAAGAGCGGTGTTCAATACATAGAACAGTAATTCACTTTGTTGTACATGCATGCTTTTGCTACCATAACGATTCGGCATGCCTTTGAAGCAGGAATCTCCATCCGTCGCCGTCGAGCGCGCTCTCGCCATGCTGGAGACGGTCGCCCAGGAGCCAGAAGGCTTGAGCAACGCCGCCATCAGCCGCAAACTCCAGATTCCAAAGAGTTCCGCCAGCTACATTCTGCGCACGCTAGAAACCCAGGGCTACCTGAACCGCGATGGCGAGAGCGGGAAATACCGCGTCGGACTGAAGATCCTCAGCCTGAGTCGTGGCGCGCTGAGCGGGATCGACGTGCGCGAAGTCGCCCTGCCCATCATGCGCAATCTCATGGAGAAGACTCACCTCACCTGCCACCTCGCGATTCTCGACGGCCCCGATGCGGTCTACATCGAGAAGGTCGAGCCCGAGGGATTCATCCGCATGGATACGTGGGTCGGCCGCCGCATGCGCGTCCATGCCACGAGCGTGGGCAAGGCGCTGGTGGCGTACATTCCGCAGGAGAAGCTGGAGAAAATTCTCGCCGAGCGCGGCATGGAGAAGCGGACGGCGAAGACCATTACCACGCCCAGTCGATTGCTTAAAGAACTGGAGAAGGTTCGAGCGCAGGGCTACGCCGTCGACGACGAAGAAAATAATCTGGGCGCGCGCTGTCTCGGCGCGCCGGTATTTAATCAAAGTGGCGCAATCGAGGCCAGCCTCGGACTGAGCGGCACAAGCAACCAGGTCAGCGAGCAAACTATGCCGCGCATCGTGGAAGCGTTGAAGGACGCGGCCCGCCACGTCTCCATGCAACTCGGTTATCGCGTTCCGCACCGGCGCGCCGGAGCGTAGTTGTGCAACAGATTTCTTTTTTAATGAGTAGCGACGATTCCATTCACGAGATTCTTCGTCACTACGGCGAAGTGGATGAAGCTTCGCGGCTGCACCGCGGTTGGTTCCAACTCGAGCAGGCGCGTACGCAGGAGCTGATTCTCCGTCATCTTCCACCTGCGCCCGCAACGCTCATTGATGCCGGCGGCGGCGCGGGAGCGTATGCCTGCTGGTTGGCGGCGCGCGGATATCAAGTCCACTTGATCGACCCTGTGCCCAAGCACGTCGAGCAGGCGCGGGCGATGTCGGCAGCGCAGGCGCAGCATCCTCTGGCCTCGGCGGAGGTCGGCGATGCGCGAATGCTTTCCCACGACGACGCTTCGGCGGACGCGGTCTTACTGCTCGGGCCGCTCTATCACCTGGTCGAAAAAGAGGACCGCCTCGCCTGCCTGCGCGAGGCACGCCGCGTGCTGCGCCCTGGAGGAGCGGCATGGGGTGCGGGCATCAGCCGCTTCGCATCATTGTTCGATTCGCTGTCGAGCGGATTCTTCGACGATCCCGTTTTTGCGCCGATCGTGGCGCAGGATCTGGAAGACGGCCAGCACCGGAACCCGACCGGCAATCCGATTTATTTTACGGACGCCTACTTTCATCGTCCCGGCGAGTTGTCGCGGGAATTTCTTACCGCCGGATTTCAAGTCGTGGAGATTGTCGCGATCGAGGGTCCGGGATGGCTGGCGCGCGACTTTGACCGGCTGTGGAATGACCGAGCGCAGCGTGAACGCTTGCTAGCTGCCGTGCGCAAAGTCGAGCGCGAACCGTCGGTGATCGGCGCCAGTTCGCACATCATGGCGATTGGGCGGAAATGAATCGGACGCCAGTCGGGCAAGCCTAATACTTCACGATTGCCGCAAACGCCTGCGGATGCAGCGAGGCTCCGCCCACCAGCGCGCCATCAATTTCTTCCTGCGCCATGAGGGCGGATGCATTGTCCGCTTTCACCGATCCGCCGTAAAGAATGCGGAGAGCCTGCGCGAACTCGTGACCGAAAATTCCGGCCGCTTCCCGCCGGATCACGGCGTGCGCTTCGGCGGCTAACTCGGGCGTGGCCGTCATTCCTGTGCCAATGGCCCATACCGGCTCATAGCCGACGACCAGCTTCGCAGCTTTCTTCGCCGAGATGGCGTGGAAGGCGCGCATACACTGGCGGCGCAGCACATCGTCGGTGGCACCGGCCTTACGCTCTTCGAGGACTTCGCCGACGCAACAGATCGGCGTGAGTCCGGCTTCCAGAGCGGTCTTCAGGCGCAGGTTGACGGTGTCGTCGGTCTCGCCGAAATACTGGCGGCGCTCGGAGTGCCCGACGATCACGTGAGTCACGCCGATGTCCAGCAACTGCCGCGCTGAAGTTTCTCCGGTGAATGCGCCCTCTTCTTTCCAGTGCACATTTTGCGCGCCGATCGAAACATTCGATCCGTCGGCGGCCTCGATCGCTTCGGTCAAGTCGAGGAACGGCGGGCAGACGACAATTTCATCGCGGGTGTGATCTGCAACCAGCGGCAGAAATTCGCGAAAATAATCGATGGTCTGCTCCGGAGTTTTGTACATCTTCCAGTTAGCGGCGATCAGCTTGGTTCTCATGAATGGGCCTTTTCGATTCGGAATGAGGAAGTGGTTTCGCCTAATTTATGCGCCGCGCGCTCATAAGCACGAAGTGCCGAAACATCAAAGAGAGCGAAACGGCATCGCGTAACGTGTTTCGCAGCCGCGAGGGCTTCCGCGGTTGAGGAAATCGCAATGGGCGCGGCTTCGTCGACAGGGTATCCATAGGCGCCCGTGGAAATTGCCGGGAAGGCCAGCGACTGCAGACCGTGCTCATCGGCCACGCGGATCGACTCGGAATGACAACTGGCGAGAGTCTCGCTCTCGCGATGATTGCCGTCGCGAAACACCGGACCGACGGTGTGAATTACATGCTTCGCTGTGAGCTGTCCGCCCGTAGTAATGACGGCGCCACCAGCGGCCAGCCGGCCAATCTTGCTGATGATTTCGCGGCATTCGGCCAGGATGGCAGGACCTCCAGCATCGTGAATCGCACCGTCGACTCCGCCGCCGCCCAACAAAGATGAGTTTGCAGCGTTCACGATCGCGTCTGTAGTCTCAGCGGTAATGTCGCCGGGCCCGCGAATCTCAATCGCTTTGCCGCCATCGAACAGAAGCCGGATCGTGAAGGGTTGCGCGCCAGTGTTCAGCAGGGTGAGTTCCTATCGGTTCTGTCTTTGTGCGTCGCTTGCCAACTCAAGCACCAGATGAAGGCTGACGTTCGCGCCCCGAAGCTCGTGGCCCGAAACCTTACTATCCCTACTTCTTCTCCGTCAGCGCCTCAACTCCAGGCAGCTTCTTGCCTTCCAAAAATTCCAGCGACGCGCCGCCACCGGTTGATATGTGCGTCATCTTGTCGGCGACATTCGCGGCGATCACCGCCGCGACGGAATCTCCGCCGCCAACAATCGAGATCGCGCCGGCATTCTCCGCGACGGCATTCGCGATCTTGAATGTTCCCCGCGAAAAGCCCGGCACCTCGAACACGCCCATCGGACCGTTCCACAAAATAGTTCGCGCCGTAAAGATTTCCTCGGCAAACAATTCGATCGTCTTGGGGCCGATGTCGAGCGCCATTTTGTCGGCCGGTATGGACTGGCCCTCGCCGATCTGCTGCACCACCGCGTTGATCTCCGGTTTGGTTGCGACCACGTGATCGACCGGCAACAGAATTTTCACCTTGCGCTCTTTTGCCTCGGCCAGCAACTGTTTCGCGAGCTCAACCTTGTCGGCTTCGAGCAGCGACTTTCCGATTTCCTGCCCCTGCGCTTTGAGAAAGGTATAAGCCATGCCGCCGCCAATGATCAGCGAATTCACTTTGTGCATCAGGTGTTGAATCACGCCGATCTTGTCACTGACTTTCGCCCCGCCAAGGATTGCGACGAACGGCTCTTCCGGATGCTCGAGCGCCTTGCCCAGATATTTCAGCTCCTTCTCCATCAGAAGTCCGGCGGCGGATTGTTTCACAAATTTAGTGATGCCCACGGTCGAGGCGTGAGCGCGGTGAGCCGTGCCGAACGCATCGTTCACGTAATACTCAGCCAGATGGGAAAGTTGCTTCGCGAATTTCTCGTCGTTCGCTTCTTCTGCCTCGTGAAAGCGCAGGTTTTCGAGCAAGAGCGTCTGACCCATTTCCAGTTGCGTAGCGACTTCTTCCGCCTCCGGACCGACGCACTCCGGACAGAAGCCAACGTTTTCGCCGCGGGCAAGTTCCTTATCCAGCAGCATGCGCAGCCGCTCGGCCACCGGCTTCAGACTCAGCTTCGGATTCGGCTTGCCCTTCGGCCGGCCCAGGTGCGAAGCCAGAATCAGTCGTGCTCCGTGGCGCAGCGCGTACTCGATGGTGGGGAGGGTCTCGCGGATTCGGGTATCGTCCATCACGCGCCCGTCTTCGAGCGGTACGTTGAAGTCGACGCGCATGAAGATGCGATTGCCGTTCAGGGGGAGATCGCGGATGGACAGCTTGGACATGGCTGGTAGTCCTTTGTCGCGGTAAGTAGAAGCGGTGCCCCATCCTAACGTCGCATTCTTTCTTGCGACGCGGGTGGCCCATTCTAACGTCGCGCCCTTTGCGACGTTAGAGTGGGTTCCACAGCTCTTTAAAGACCTTTGTTCACAAGGTAGTTGATCAGGTCGTGCACGCGGCAGGAGTATCCCCATTCATTGTCGTACCAGGAGATCACCTTGACGCAATTGCCGCCCACAACCAAAGTCATCGGAGCGTCGACGATCGAAGAGCGCGGGTCGCCTTTGAAATCGGACGACACCAGTTCGTGCTCTTCGAAGCCGAGATATCCCTTCAACGGTCCCGACTCGGATGCCTTCTTCAGCGCGGCGTTTACTTCTTCTTTGGTCGTCTTCTTCTCGACCCAGACCACCAGATCGACCACCGAAACATTGGGCGTAGGTACGCGCATGGCAAATCCGTCGAGCTTCCCCGCCAGTTCCGGAATCACCAGCTTGAGCGCCTTGGCCGCGCCCGTGGACGTGGGGATCATGTTAATCGCCGCCGCCCGTGCCCGGCGCAGGTCCTTGTGCGGGAAGTCGAGAATCACCTGGTCGTTGGTATAGGAGTGGATCGTCGTCATGGTGCCGCTGACGATCTTGAATTCGTCCTGAATCACTTTTGCGACCGGCGCCAGGCAGTTCGTGGTGCAGGAGGCATTCGAAATAATGTTGTGCTTGGCCGCGTCGTATTTGTCGTGGTTCACGCCGAGCACGAGCGTGATGTCTTCATTCTTTGCCGGAGCCGAGATGATCACTTTCTTCACCGGCCCGCGCAGGTGCTTCTTGGCGTCGTTGGCGTCGGTGAAGTGTCCGGTCGATTCGACGACGACCTGCGCGCCCACGGACTCCCAGGGCAGCGCTCCGGGGTCTCGCTCTTTGAATACCTTGATGGTCTTGCCGTCGACCGTGATGCTGTCCGGACCAGCGGAAATCTGATTGGGCAGGTTGCCGAGGATCGAATCGTACTTCAGGAGATGTGCCAGGGTCTTAGGATCGGTCAGATCGTTGACTGCGACGAATTCCAGGTTCGGATCTTTGAGCGCCGTTCGAAAAACGTTGCGGCCGATACGCCCGAAGCCGTTGATGCCAACTTTTATTGCCATATTTCCTCCAAGATCTATGAAAGCGTACTCAGATTGCGCTGAGCGTTGAACTGTAAACAAATGATGTTAGCAGGGAAGGGGAAGCGGCGTAAATGACGCTGGCCCTGAGAATGGCCCTGTTTGCATTTCTCTGCGAACTCCGCGGCTTTTCCTCCGCGCTCTCGGCGGTTAAGAGCTGTTGCCCTTGCGAGTAGATCTGCACTAGCGGAGCGATCAAGAGACTTTAACCGCTGAGTACGCAGAGGAAAGCCGCGGAGTTCGCCGAGAAATTCAAACCCAATCATTACCCTCCCCTGCTTGTCGCCCCCATGAAATGTTCCGCGACCGGAACTGATGCTGCTGACAAATGTTTACACGAACTGGAAACGCTTACCTGGACGGCCTGCTCCCCGCAAACTGCATCTTAGCTGTTAAAGTGGGGAGAGAAGTATCCACCGCTTCCGACGCCACGGGAGCGTGAAACCCATCCTTGAGCAAAGTGGGAGACTGACAGAAGAATCTGGCAAATTTGTGAACCGCCGTACCGCCTCGAAGCATATTAGATCTGGAGCCATCATCGATTTGAGACTGACCCATTCAGCGCGTATAGGCCTGTTAACCGTTTCGATCTTATCGTTTGCAGCTTTTGGCTCAGCTCAAAGCGCTCCGCAGACTCAAGCATCGGACCCTGCGCCATCTGCCCAATCGCCCGACACCAGTTCTTCGAAGCCCGACACCAGCTCTTCGAAACAAGACAAACCCGCAGACCAAGCGCCGGCCCCGGCCAATTCTCAGCTTCCAAACAGCCCGGACCCGAACAAGCCCCAACCGGATAAGCCCCAACCAGACAAAACCAAGGCCAAAGACGACCGCATGTTTTACGTGATGCCGAACTATCTGACGGTGGGTAGTGAATCCCAGGTGAAGCCGCTCACCTGGAAAGAGAAGTTTGCCATCGCTGCGAAAGGCTCCTTCGACCCTTACGAATTCGTCGTCGTCGGAGTTGTCGCCGGCATCCGGCAAGCGGAAGATTCCTACCCTGGTTTCGGTCAGGGAGCGAAGGGATACGCAAAGCGGTATGGAGCGGCTTTCGCCGATCAAGTGGATGGCAATATCATGGTGGGCGGCCTTTTCCCCACAATCCTGAAGACCGATCCGCGTTATTTTCAACTGAACAGGGGTACCTACAAGCACCGCTTTGGTTACGCGATCAGCCGTATTGTCGTCACTCGAACAGATTCCGGGCGTAAGGTATTCAACGTTTCCGAGTTTGCCGGCAACGGTGCGGCGATTGCCATCTCCAACTTTTACTATCCAGCGGCGGACCGTGGTGTCTGGTCCAGTCTCCAGGGCTTTGCAACCCAAGTGGGTATCGATGCCTTCGGAAATGAACTGAAGGAGTTTTGGCCCGACATTCATCACTATTTGCAGAATAGACACGAGCGCCATCTGCAGAAACAGCAGCAGCAAGAGCAGCAGCAAGAGCAGCAGAAAGCGCCCAATTAATTCCCCGATCTGGATTCCAGACTTAGGCCCCGCTGAAAAGTGCATCCAAAAGCCGCTGCAAATAATCCAAAGCCCCAGTGGAATCGATTGAAAAGAAAAGAAATAAGTTAAGAAATTTAAGATACGGGAACCTGAAATGCGAACGGGGGAAGATTGAAAGCGATTCGATGGTTTTGCATCGCGGCAGCGCTGGCCGGCGTGTTTGCAGAGGGGTCGGTTCAAGCTCAGGAAGCAGCGCAAGAACAATCGCGGGAAGGAACTGTACTGTCTGTTCCGGATGACGTTTCGCTACTCGACGTCTCGTTGCTGGACGTTTCATTATTCACCCAGGACCCTCAGCAAGCCGGCAAAGCGGCAGATCAACAATCCTCTGTGCCAGACGCGCCAACACCGAGCGTCCAGCCGGCAACTCCAGCTAACCCTGACCAGTATGGCAAGCAAAACAAGAGAATTCTGTGGGTCATCCCCAACTACCGGTCGGTCAGTGCCAACACAAAGTTGCCGCCATTGAGCTTCAAGGGTGAGCTCTGGCTGGCGACACAGGATTCGTTTGACTACTCGTCTTTCATTTTCGTAGGAGCTCTCGCCGGAATCTCGATGGCCGGCAAATCGGAGCCGACTTTTGGGCAGGGCGCTGAAGGCTACGGCAAGTACTACTGGCACGTCTTTGTCGACAGCACTGTAGAAAACTATTTCACGGAAGCGATCGTGCCCGCGGCGACGAAGGAAGACCCGAGATACTACACGATGGGCAAGGGCGGATTCTTCAAACGGACCGGTTATGCGATGAGCCGGCTATTGATCACCAAGACCAACTCAGGAGGCAGCACGTTCAATCTGTCGGAGGTCGTCGGCGCCGGAGCGGCAGCAGGGATCGGCAATTGGTATTACCCGGCCGAACACAACCCCTGGGTGAAAACCTATCAACGCTGGGGAACCGAAGTCGGATTGGACGGAATATTCAACGTATTCAAAGAGTTCTGGCCCGACGTCGATCACGCGGTATTCCACGGAAAATACTAGCCTCGCTTCAACCCTGTAGTAAATCGTGCTGTGCTGATTCGGTCGTACAGTTTGGAAGATGATTCGTATCAGGGGATGCCTTCAGGCATGTCGTCCGTAGCGCCGCACTAACGAGGCTTTAGCCGCTGCGCCGCAGGCGCAAGCCCCAGCGGCTGAAGCCGTTCCGACTTGGGGAACTTGACGACATCGCTGAAGCGATGCCCTGATACAAGTCGTTTCCGACTTGCACCACTACCGCCGATTCCAACCCCCGAAAGCAAGAGCAAAAAAGGCGACCCCGCACCAGGGTCGCCTTTTCCGTTGGCTGAATTTCCTTTTAAAAATGAAAGCCCAGCTGCGCCGTCAAGGAACGCGGTGTAACGTAGTGCGTTCCGCTGAAGGTGGAGAGGAAGTTGTAGAGAGCGTATTTGTTGGTCAGATTGATAGCCGTCAATTCAAGACTCACTTTGTACTTGTCGCCATGGAACAAGTTATCGTGTCCCACCGACATATCGAATAAGCTGCGATGCTGAATGCGTGGCGGATGGTGATCGTCATTTTCCTCGCCGGGCGGAGGAATGTTGACCAGGTTGGAGGAGAATTCGTTCGCCGGACATACCGCAGGCAGCGGTACGGTCGCGGTTGCGCGCACGCCGTTACAAGCGAAGCCGGCTTCGAATTCCAGATCGGCGGTAAGCGGGTTTCCGACGAAGTCGGTCATCGAGATGGCCGGCTGCCCGTTGAGCGTCGTGGACTGTGGGCAATCGTTGTAGTCGGTAATTCCGTAACACGGCGTATTGCCTGCCACCAGCCCGCTGTCGTAACGCCAGTTGAAGCCCATCCAGGGGCCGCGTTTCCACGGTTGATATTGCAGGTGCGTGGTCTGGTTGTACTTTTCGTCGTGGTCGATGCGAAATACTCCGCTCGGCGCCAAAGGAGCCGCTCCTGCTCCTGCGGTCTGCTGGCTGAAGAACCGGGCGGCCACACTGGAAAAGACTACGAGGGCAGAGAATCCCTTGTAGTTTGGGACGCTGATGCGGCCCGCATAGCCTGGAATCTTGGATTTCGTCCACTCGATCGGAAATGTGATGGGCGTATCACCCAAGACGCTGAAATCGTAGCCCAGGTGTGTGTACTTCCAAATGTACTCCCCCGAGAAAACGAGATACTTTCCGAAAGCCTGTTCGATTCCGACGTGGTATTCATTCCGCAAGCCAGGGCTTAAAGGATTGGCGGTGGGGGCGCTGCAGAGAAGCAGCGGCGCTAGAACCGGATTCGCGCAACCCAGGCTGGAAAGTATCAGGTTCTCGTTGAACGGAGATTCCAGTGTGTGGGCATAAGACGCGCGCAAAACGGTGTTCGTGCGTTTGATGTTGTAAGCCGCACCGAGGCGAGGCTCGGCCTGGCTGTGATCGGCAAGACCGTTGTAGATGTCGCCGCGCAGGCCCAGGTTGAAATTCCAGTTTCGCCAGGTGATCGTATCCTCGAGGTAGAGGGCGACCTCTTTAACGTCGGTGTGGGTGAGGTAAGGAGCATTTGCGTGCACGTTGTAAGGAATCCCACCGCGGGTCAGGTCATATGGCAGGAGGGTGGGATTAAATGCAGGGTAGAGAGTTGAGTTGGGTGCATTTGCGTTATACAGAGGGTTTGTGGGGTCGGCGACGTTGGGCTGGTAGCCTGCGCCAGCGCACTGCGAGGGATCAGTGAATCCAGGCACCGCCACGTAAGAACCAGAGGGAGTATCGAAGCCAATGCACGGTGCATTGTATGCGGGGTCAACGATTCCTACTGTGTCATTCTCGTTGAGGAACGTTTGTTCGTAACTGACCCCGCCTTTCACATTGTTGATTCCCTTGACGTAGGAGAGCGTGGACTTTAGACCCGCATTCAGGAGGCTGCGGTCCTGGCCTACGGTCTGCCGCTGCAAGCTCGGTGGGCCAAGATCGGCGTAGGGGTTGTTGCTGCCATAGTAGTTGTAACCGTCGCGGCGCACCCACCCACCCAGCGTGAACACCGAGTGATCGTTAAGCAATCGCGTCCACGAGGGGGCAATGTTGAAGGTCCCAATCTTCGAGCGCTGGTCAGTTGGGCCGACGATCTGGCCATTCGGACCTACGCCGCCGTAGTTTTCGACTTCGGGAAGAATGCCATCTAGACCGGACCAGGCGGTGGCAGTCTGCCCATCAATCGTATTCGGTGTCTGGAACCAGCTCCGGCTGTAACCGAGATCCAGGCGAATCGAATCGGCGGTGTCGAGCTGATAATCGACGCGGTCGAACAGGTTTTCTTCATTGCCCTTGTCGTGGAGCACAGCGAATTCCGGGGGGTCGAGAAAGCGGCCGCTGTTCAAACCGCTGGCCGAGATGAAGTTTCCCCAGTTCTTACCGCCGTAAGCAACGTCGGCCGCCACGTTGGACGTGCCAAACGATCCCCAGGACCCTGTGACGTCGCCGTGAGGTGTCGTCACACCCTGGCCTGAGCGAGTGGTCGCAATGATCACGACGCTGGTTTTGCCCCCGAACTCCGCCGGCGGCGCGCCCGAGATCACCTCCATCGATTCGATCGCGTCGACAGGAAGCTGGTTCGAGAAGACCTTGCTCTGCTGGTCGGTAATAGGCTGGCCATCAACCGAGAACGAATTCTCCGCGTGATCGCCCAGTCCGTGGAACAGACCGTTGGAATCGGCGGCGATTCCCGGCGTCGAGAGAGTAACCAGCGAACTCAATCCCGACGTCGTGCTCTCAAGGGGAAGCCTGTCCCACCCAGCTTTGTCCAGGTCCTGGTGAAAGGTAGGATCGTTCTCCACCAGATCCCCGCCTGCCTCGACCGTTACCTGCTCAGTGGAAGTGGACACCTGAAGCGTGATGCTGACGGTCACGGGCACGATGGAACGGAGTTCCACGTCCTTCGCACTCGGCGCGAATCCGCTTGCCGTCACGGACAGGTGATAAGGATTGAAGGGCACGTTCGGAAAACTGAACTTTCCGGTTTTGTCCGTTGTGGTGGACTGATCGAAGTGGCTGACCGGATTGTGAATTTCAACCGTTGCACCGGGTACGACCGCGCCCGTGGGGTCGAGCACGGTGCCGCTGAGAGACCCCGAATTACCTCCGGACTGGGCCCAGAGCGCAGCGGTGAGGAAGGTGAATGTGATGATGGCGATGAATGACTGCTTGTGAGAAGTAGGCATTACGTCCTCCTGAGGAAGATGAGAATAGGGATTAACCGGCGCACGCGCCGGAGGGCCGAATCAGTGGAATCCCTAGACGGTAGGAGGACCGCGAATGCCCAGGACGGAGAAATCGAACCGGGCTCGCGCGATGATTTTCTCTTCTGGCAGAACGCCGACTTCGGCGAAAACCGGTTGGGCGTTGCTGGTATTGACCGTGGGGCTGGTGCTGTGTGCGGCTACGCAGATCGAGCAGGATGCGGCTTCCGTCTGGTTGGGATGATTATGGGTAGACTCTACCGCAGCCGTCCAGAACGTCAACGACAGGCAAAGCCACGCCGACCATCGTAAAAACGAACGCATCAGTTTCCCGATTCGACTTAGACTGCTTACAGCGTATAACGGTTATCCACTACGTGGCAATGTCCATCAAGTTACGATAGGCAGGGGTAGGCCGTATCATATCCCGGCAATCATCTAAATCTCAAACCCGGGTAAAATCTCAAACTCGAGTAAATCTCAAACGCGAGGGACGCATGGCAGAACCAACCTACGAGGAATTGAAAGCAAAGCTGTCTGAATTGGAAAAACAAGTCGAGACCAAGAAGCGCAGCGGCGACTTGATCTTCAAAGTCGGCGAAAAGGGCGGCGTCAGCGTCTACGGCCTGGGCCGCTTCCCCGTCACGCTCTACTACGAGCAGTGGAACCGCCTGCTGGGCGCAGCCGCGGACATCAAGCAGTTCCTGGAAGACAACAAATCAAAGCTGAAACTGAAAGAGCAGGGATGATCTCGAGGGGTGCCCCGTCCTTGTCGCGTTCTTTGCGACAGGGCGGGGATTTTGATTCTGACTGGGGATTTCGATCAGACTTTGGATATTGATCCCGCCTGATATCCCTAATTCAACTTCTCACCCCAGTTCAAAACCACAGACATGGGAGTCGTCGCCGTATTCAGCTGCGTGTTAATTAGAAATTTCTGTCCGTCTCTGGTGACGTCGTAGAAGAACTGCTCAGAAGTTGCATGGACAGTTTCACGCGGGTAGGCCTGGAACAGCACGATTGGAGTTCGAGCATCAAGATTGCTCCCGGTCGTCACTGGAAGGGACATCATTTTGCTGTCGGGCGCGAGATAGAAAAGCTCTTTCCCGTCGCCTCTCCACTTCGGCTGCTCTCCTCCTGCGTTGGAGACCTGCCACTTTCCGTGCGCCTCGGGAAACGAAGTCACATAGATCTCCCACCGTCCGCTCTCATTCGAGGCATACGCGACCCACTTGCCGTCGGGGGAGAATTGCCCGTTCTTCAACGTGGAACCAGTCTTAAGAAACTGAGTGGCTTGCAGCTCCGGAACGGTGATGTACCAGAGGTCCGGGCCGCGCTCGTAGAGCACGTACTTCCCATCGCGCGACCAGTCCATCGGAAAGCGGTCGGGACCGTCCTGGGGAATCTTTTTCTCCTCTTGAGCGCCGGTCGAATCCTTCAAATACAAGTCGAACTTGAGTTCACGGCTGGCCGCAAAAATGATTCGGCTTCCATCCGGGCTCCAGATCGGCATCGAGTCGATCGCCGGATCGAAGGTCAGCCGCTTGGCGCCCTGAGTTTCGAGGTCGTAAGTCCAGACGTCGGTATTCTGGCTGGCCGGGTCGGTTGTGTCGGAGGCCAGCACCTTGCCGTTCGGGGCCAGCGAGATGTTGCCGTAAATACCGGGTTTCACCGCCAAGCCCACTTCCTGGCCTTTCCGATCGAACCAAAGCAATTGAGAAGCGCCGGAGTCTCCGGCCTTTTGTGCAACCAGCAAACCGGTGTTCGACGCCGCGAAGACCGCCACCGGCTCTCCGGTCACCTCTAACTTCCCGAGGTCGAAGTGTTGCGAAAACAGTGTCTGATCGCGGTAGAAGAGCAGGTATCCCGGCGCCACATAAGCCGCGTTGCCTCGCGCCCGCGCAACGAAATGCTTTTCGTTCGAATTCAGGGCTCCGACATAGACCGACTGCGTATCGGATCTGCCCGAGAGATTAATCGCGGCGTACAGATAATGCACGCCGTCTGGGAGAAAGACTGGCCAGAGGAGGCTGTCTTCGTTATGGGCTCGATCGGGCGTCGCGATCTCGGTCGCCGTTCCGCCGGAAGCCGCGATCCGGTAGAGGCCGACCCCCAGCAGTCCGCTGGGATTGAAGAGGATCACTCCGTCTTTGTTCCAGGTGCCGCCGCGGCCGGTGGGCGCATCGCACAGCGTCTGCACCGGACCGCCCGCCAGATCCAGCTTCCTCAGCTTTCCGTCGGCAAAGAATCCCAGCGACCGCCCGTCCGCCGACCAGAAGGGAAAGCTTGCGCCTTCGGTGTTAGCCAGACTGCTCGCGTCGGGCGATCCCGGTTCATAGATCCACAGCACGTTGCTTCGATCCGACTCGCGTCGACCGACGACAGCTACGGTATGACCGTTCGGAGAGATGGCTACATCCCGCGCCTCGAAAGGAAGCGGCGCGGAGAAATAAGTCGTCTGCCCCGTGGTCCTCGATCCACGCCACAAAACAAATAAGGCGAGCAACAGCAACGCAAGTCCACCAGCGACGATCCAGGCCACGCGCTCCCGGCCGTTTGCCTTTCTTTCTGTCGAGTGCAGAGCAGTCGTGCCGCTCTGCGCGATCCACTTCATCTGCAACATGACGTCATGGGCCGTCTGAAAGCGGTCGTCAGGATTCTTCGTCAGGCAGGTATTTACGATGTATTCGAGAGCTGGCGGCGTCAGCGGTTGCAGCGTGGAAATCGGCGCCGGTTCCTGGTCGAGAATCGCGCCGGCGACGCTGATCTGGCTCTTGCCATCGAATGGCCGCGCACCGGTGACCATTTCATAAAGAACCGCGCCCAGCGCAAACAGGTCCGACCTCGCGTCCGCCTCCTTGCCCTCAATCTGCTCCGGCGACATGTACTGGATGGTCCCGATCATCGTCCCAGCGGTAGTCAGAGGAGAGATGGGACTGGCCTGGCTCATGGTCCGCGCGTCAGATTTGCTGGCCAACGCGGGTGCGAGACGATCTGCAGATGAAGACGAAGCACTCGATCTTCCCGCCGGAACGCCCGCCGCAGCGGACTTCGCCAGCCCGAAGTCCATCAGCTTGGCGCCGCCCCTGGTCAGCATGATGTTCCCCGGCTTCAGATCGCGGTGCACGATGCCCTGACGGTGAGCCACGGCCAGAGCCTCCGCGATGGCAATCCCAATCTTGAGGATTTCGTTGAGCGGCATCGCGCCCTTGCGCAGCCGCTCCGCCAGAGTTTCTCCTTCGAGAAACTCCATCACCAGAAAGTCGGTGCCATCCTGCGAACCGATGTCGTAGAGCTGACAAATACTCGGATGGTTCAGCGAAGAAATGGCCCGAGCCTCGCGCTCCATGCGCTGCTTCAATTCCGGCGAAGAAGAAAGATGCGAGGCCAGAACTTTGATCGCGACGGTGCGGTCGAGGCGAGTGTCGCGCGCGCGATACACCTCGCCCATGCCGCCAGCGCCCAGCGGCGATTGAATTTCATACGGCCCGAGTTTTGTGCCCGCGACGAGAGCCATGCGCGGGCGCAATTATAGGGCATCGCGGACGACCCGGCGGTGCAAAGCGCCAGAGCCGTGCTTGCGCGGCCCATGAAGATTGTCTATGCTGTTTTCGGCCTTGTGGGAGGCCGTCGGTCCGCGTAGAGGGCGCAGCCCACTCACCAGCAATTCCGATTCAACCTGACTTCCAGCCCGAATATCGCGGACAACGGGCGATCAAGGAAGGAAGGTTCTATGAGCGACACTCCCGATCGTCCTGCCTACTCCGCCGGAAAACTTCCTGCCCGCGCCAATCTCGAACATCTGAAAAAAGAAGCGAAAGAACGGCTCCAGACGATGCGTTCGCGGGCTTCGTCAATCCGCCTTTCCGAGGCGCAGCTTCTGGTCGCTCGCAGCTACGGCTTTCCCAGCTGGCGCAAGCTCAAGGCTCATGTCGATGCGCTGCATAACTTTGGCCAGCAACTCATCAACGCACTACACGCCGGCGATCTGGACACGATGAGAGGAATCCTCGATAAACATCCAGACCTGGTGAATGCAGGAATGGACCTGCCACGCATCGATCGGCCCAGCATCGATCGGCCCAGCATCGTCCGGCCCAGCGATACGCTCGGCATGCGATTGATCCACCTGGCGATTGCCGAAGGTAGAGAAGACGTGCTGCGCCTTCTGATCGAACGTGGCGCGGACCTCAACGCGCGCAATGCCGACGGCCGTTTGCCGCTGCACGACTGCTTCGAGCTGAATCACGACGATTTCGCAAAGCTCTTGCTGGACGCCGGAGCCGTACCCGACGTGTGCGCCGCAGCCGTCTATGGGATGTACGAGCAACTCGAACAAATTCTGGAACCCGATTTAGCGATGGCGAACGATCTGACCACCGGCAATTCTCCGCTGGGTTGGTCGGTATACGGCCGCGAAGCGAAGTCGGCGACTATTCTTTTTCTGCATGGCGCTATTGTCGAACTCCCGCCCTACGACGCGTATGCATGGGGCCCGGCGAGCGCGGTCGGCTCAACCGTGGTCACGCCGATCCTGCTCGAACACGGCGCGAACCCGAACTGGCAGGACGAAGCCGGCAACACTCCGATTCACCTCGCCATCGCCAGCCGCCTCGTGGTCGACCCCGCAGAGTTTGTACAACTCCTGCTCCGCTTCGGCGCCGACCCAACCCTGCGCAACCGCGAAGGACGAACTCCCCTGGACGAAGCCGAGGCCCTTCTTCACTCCGGAAAAAACGCGGAGACTTACTTTCCGGCTCGCCCGATCGGTCCGAAGAAGCTCGAGAGAACAGTCGAAATTCTTCGCTCACGCATGACCTAAATCTCCTGAATGCATTGAGTTGACGGCCCCAGGCTAAAGCGCCGAGGCCGGGCACGTTGGTCACCTTGCAGGTCCCCTTCTCGTCGGTCATTCTTTGATGAATATGCAGGAGATCGAACAGCTCGCGGCGCTCGAGTCGGAGGAGAGCACTCCGGAGTCGATCTGCGCCTTCGTGGCCAGGATCTTTCAGGTGAAAGATACCGAGGTCGCGCTGCTGGAGCTGGGCGGAAGCCTGCTGAATTTTATCTATCCCGCGGAATTGCGAACGGCCGGAGCGATCCCGATTTCCAGCGCGGCGGTGGCCGCCCGCACGGCACGCGAGCGAAAGGCCGAGCTTTTTAACAGCTTCACCAAAGTAAAGCACTCCAGCATTTTCGAACTGGTTAAACTCGGCGACACCGGATTGGACGCGCAGGTGATTCAGAAGCTCATGTCCGCGCCGGTTCTTGCCCGGGGCGGGGAAGTTGCTGGCGTGATTCAAATCTCGCGCAAAGCCCCGCGCCCAGCCGCGGCCGGGCCAGACTTCACTGAGGAAGACTTGCGGAAACTGGAATCGGTCGCTCTTCTCGTAGGCAGGCTGATGATCAAGAGCAAAGGCATGGCCCAGGCCAGCTCACGCTAAGAGATTCGTCCGCGGAAGTGCCCCATGCGGCGGTTTGCAGGCTGGCTACCGGAGTTTGATCGCTGGCGTGACCTTGCACGCCGTGGGCGAAATCGGCGGCCTCAGGCGGGAAGTTCAATCGATTTAACTCACGATATTAAACTGCTTGTTTTCAGTTGCTTGCAGCTTATTTTATTCACAGCACTTTAAGTTTGTAAGTCCTGCGGCGGCCACGACTTATAGGTTGGTTGCACCACGGACGGTGCGAGGATGGCCAGGAGGGGTACAAGCTCGACTTGTGCCGCTTCTCCTCATCTGCGGCCAGCGGCAACGTCATTTTTGACGCGGTTGAGAAACAGTTGCACGAAGACCCCTGAAACCAGGCAGCAGCCAAATCCTACCCACAGCCAGAAGACATCTTTCTGAAGGCCTCCCAGCGCAACCACAAGAACGCTGAGAAGGCTCATCAGCGCAGTGAGAAAAGTTTTCACTGTCATGCCCCAGTTATGAGCAGACGGGCGAATCTGGGAGGGCGCCGGATTGGTCGGGGATGTTGGATGGGCCGCGGATGAAATGATCAGTCATGGGGAATGTTCGTTCCCGCTCGGCAAGAATCCTAGGCTCGGGTGACGCTCAAGTCAACGTGTCTTCATCATTGCGCAGGATAGATTTCAATGCGCTATCGCTTTGTGGACAACGGTTAACCTCCCTTAGCTACTCCGAAACCTTGACCACCTGCCTTGCTGTGACCTAACATTCATGCCCTCAATCGGGAGCAAATCCCAAACTTCCAAACAGCTGTGGAGGAACGAGCCATGAAGAAGACAACCCTATTCGGGGTGGCGGGGATGGTCGCGCTGGTGCTCGCCGTCGTGGGCGGCACGTCCAGTTCTGGCCAGGAAAAGGACAAGCAGGACCGATACACCCTGCAGATACCGGGCGGACTCGCATTCTCTGAGGTCAAGGGATATGAACAATGGCAGGTCGTCGGCCCCAGCTTCACCGAAGCCGCTAAAGTTATCCGGGCGATCCTGGCCAATCCGGTGATGATCAAGGCCTACCAGGAAGGCATTCCCGGCAATGGCAAGCCTTTCCCTGACGGCTCCAAGATTGTGAAGATTGAGTGGAGGCCGAAAAAGTTAACCGATCCTCCTTTTTCCGCCAATACCCCGGACACGGTGCCTGGCGACCTGGCGCAGGTCGAGTTCATCGTGAAAGACAGCAAGAAATTCCCGGACACGCACGGATGGGGGTACGCCATGTTCGACTATGACGCCGCGTCCGGAACCTTCGCGCCGGCCACATTGGCCAGTAAGCCGCCGGTGGGGCATGACGCCAAGTGCGGCGCTGCGTGCCACGAGCTGGCGGCGTCAAAGGATTACATTTTCACCGCATACCCAAAAAGGTAGTGCGATCAGGCGCTCGCCAAGCCTCGATTCGTCGGCTGCCCCAGGCCTGCCGATGCTCCGATCCGATAAGATTTCCCGCATGGAATTCAAGGTCCTATTCAGCGACGATCCCGCATTTGTTTTGAGAAGAGCCGACAAGTTCCTTTCGTCGGAGCCGGTTCTGCACAACATGATTCTGACGATTCTGCACGCGCGCGTCGTTCAGGGCGATCCGGGCAGGTACTGGATCGCATTCCGCCACGCGGAAAGCCGCGATGACGAAAGCCACGACGCGGAACGCCACGACGACGAAGGCCACGGAGAGGAATGCGTCGGTGTCGTTCTTCAGTCGCCTCTCGACTATCCAGCGACCCTGACGCCCATGGGAGCGCAAGCGGTGCTGGCGATCGTGGACGCCATTGCGGAGGCCGGAGTGGCGCTCTCGGGTGTCAACGGGGACGCGGCGACGGCCGCCGCTTTCGCCGGGCAGTGGAGTGAACGATGTCGGTCGGCCGCCACACCGTTCCAGGGAATGCGCCTCTACGAACTCCTGGAATTGGGAGAAGGTCCCCGCATTGAAGGTCTTCTACGGCAGGCAGGCGCGAACGATCGCAGTTTAATGATTCTCTGGACCAGTGCATTTCAGGAGGAAATTGGGGAGTCTACAAACGATACCGAACTTCGCGTAGACCGAGCGCTTGCCGTCGGGCAGATCTGGCTGTGGGATCAAAACGGAGAGACGAAGTCGATGGCTGTGGGCCGTGATCCGGTGCAGGGCGTAGTTCGTTTGTCCGGGGTCTACACGCCACCCGAGAAGCGAAAGCACGGCTACGCGGCAGCCTGCGTTCATGCCCTGTCGAAGCATCTTCGCGGCCTTGGGTATCGGTGCATTCTCTACACCGATCTGGCCAACCCTACATCGAATTCCATCTACCGGCGAATTGGATACAGAGCAGTGGCAGAGGCGCTCCGGTATCGCTTTGAGTAGTCCGGAAACGCGGCGGTCCAAGATCCGCAGGATCGGGATTCGTTCGTTCGCGAGTCCAACCATTGTCCTCGACCGAACGTACCCAACTCACAACCGAGGTAGTGGGGCACTTTCATTTTGAGACGGCTGGCGAACGTGGGATACTGGGGCATGTCGAAGCTAAAGCGGATTTAAGTGGCGCGTGAACTCTTCATACTATTTTTTTGTGCGACGATCGCCTTCCTCCTTAGAAACGGTTATCACAAGTCCTTTCGCAGTGGCGTCCTTACGACAATCAAAGGCCGCACCTCTCGCCGGGACAGGGAACCGATCAGCTACTGGATTGGCATGGCTATAGGGACTTTCGCATTTCTCGTCATGGTATCCGCGACTGCGGTTATGGCGTTCCTGGTATGCGTGCGTTTATCTGGGACTTCAAAGTAGCCCACTACCCACAACCGATAACGCGGGACTGAGAGGAGCTTTTCGGTTTATAATCAAATGATCGTGCCCAAATACTCCATCGTGGTCCCGCTCCATAATGAGCAGCAGAATGTCACGGACCTCTACGACCGTCTCAAGGTCGTGATGGAGGCGCACGGCGAGAGCTTCGAAATCGTTCTGGTGGATGACGGTTCGAGCGATCACACCTTCGCCATGCTGCGCGAAATCGCGGCGGTCGACAGCCGCGTGACGGTGGTCAAACTGCGCCGCAACTTCGGCCAGACCGCTGGACTTGCCGCCGGTTTCGACCACGCTCGCGGGGAATATGTCATCGCCATGGATGGCGACCTGCAGCATGATCCCAGCGACATTCCGCTGTTTCTGGAAAAGATTGCGGCCGGCTACGACATTGTCAGCGGGTGGCGCAAGAATCGCGTCGACAATTTCTGGATGCGCCGTATTCCGTCGCGCATCGCGAACTGGATGATGGCGAAGATCAGCGGCGTCGACATTCACGACTTCGGCACCACGTTCAAGGCTTACCGCCGCGACATTCTGGAACAGGTTCCGCTTTACGGCGAACTGCATCGCTTCATCCCGGCGCTGGCCTCGTGGCACGGCGCGGCGATTTGCGAAGTGCCCATCCGCAACGTGAACCGCGAGCGCGGCGTCTCGCACTACGGCATCACGCGCACCTTCCGCGTCTTCTTCGATCTCCTGACCATTCGCTTTCTGCTGCGCTATCTCTCGCGCCCGCTGCACTTCTTCGGTACTTTTGGGATGATGAGCATGTTCGGTGGCAGCGGAATTGTTTTGTGGCTGGGCGTCGAGAAATTCCTGCGCGGCGTGCCGGTCATGGCCGCGCACGGTCCGCTGATGATGCTGGCTCTCGGCCTGCTGCTCGGCGGATTGAATCTGCTGGCTATCGGCCTGCTGGGAGAAATGCAGGTTCGCCACTATTACGAGCCGAGCAAGCGTGCCCCCTACTCGGTCGACCGCGTTCTGCGCTCGCAGAACGAAGAGCACAGCGTCTCGGAGTAAATTTTTCCTCTCAACTTTTTCTTACCGTAGAGACGTAGCTGGCTACGTCTCTCTCACCACGAGCAGATATGCCTCTGCCAGCAGAGACGTTGCAAGCAACGGTTCTACGACGGGGCCTGGGGTGTGGGCTCGGAGTCCTTCTACGTACTTCATCTTTTGCACTCGCAGTCAGACTTTTCGGGCGCGGGTAAGCAGATAGTCCTGTCGAACCTGGTTGTCGCGGTGGTACGGAGTGACAACGGCGTCGAATTCGCGGCGAAATTCGCCGAGCCGCTCTGGATTCGTTGCGGACAGCGTTTGTACGAGCTTGATCGTCGGGCCCGCAAAGCGCTCGACGTTGAATCGGAAATGCTGCGGACTGAGTGCGGGCACCAGCAAGTGCCCACGATCAAAGGAGAGATCCTCAACGGCGCCTTCGAGCCGCTGCCGCACAACCTGGATGTCACCCCAAAGCATGGGAGACGAAACGCCCGGCGGAGGAGGAGGCATGTATCGAGCGGCGATTGCGTTGGTTCGCCCCATCAGCATTTCCGGAGGCCAGCTGGCGAACGCAATGGTTCCGCCCGGGCGCAGAACGCGAAGCATTTCGCGAAGCGCGACGTCGGGCCGCGGAGCGAACATGTGCCCAAACTGGCTCAGTACGGCGTCAAACTCTCCGCTTTGAAAGGGCAGCGCTTCAACGTCAGCCTCGAAGAATTCGATTTCTACCGCAGCCAATTGAGCATTCTCGCGAGCTCGCTCCAGGAGTTGAGGCGTCAGATCGGCAGCCTTCACTTGCGCTCCAAGCCGCGCCGCGGTGACGGCCACAACTCCAGTTCCGCAGCCGATGTCCAGCACATGCATTCCCCTGGCGACGCCGGCGAAATGCACCAGCCTCGCGGCGGCCGGCGTGGTAACCGCCTCCAACGGAGCGAAGTGCTTCCAGCCCTCTTTTTGTGACTGCTTGAACTGATCGAGTCCATCCATACGTTTCTTCTCCTCGGAAAACTAATCCCCGGACAGCGTCGCCATAAGTTCGTCGGCTTATGAGGTCACCGTTGCTCGTTTTCGAGTCACCAGTTTACCCCGGGTTTGCTTTGGGTCTTGGCTTGCATCGTAGAGACGTGGCTCGCTACGTCTCTCGCCGGCGGAGGCAGGTCTGCTCGTGGTGAGAGAGACGTTGCAAGTAACGTCTCTGCGAAGAAGCCTAGGGGGTGGGCAGGGAGTCGTTATAGGAGTGGCGCGCCCAGCCGGCGTAATGCGGGTTCGCGTGGTTTGCTGCATCGAGCGAGGCGAGCATCTTCGGGAGCAACTCTCCGTAATCCGGCGTGCGTAGGCCGACGACCAGCTTCGCGAGATTCGGGTCATGCAATCCGTCGTACGCCATGTTCAGGAATTTCTGGCTCGCCGCCTGGATCTTCTCTGTCTTCTGCTGCGTGTCATCCCCATCGGTTGGACTGCTGACTTCGTAGAGCATCAGGGTCAACCTGGGCAACGACGAGAGCAGCAGCTTACGTTGCGCCAGATCGCCCTTCAGCAGCTTGTTCTGAATGTCGGCGTTGACCGTAAGCTGGGCGGCTTCGGCGACGCGCAGCACTTCGCGGTAAGCATCGACCAGGCCGGGAAGGAATCGCAGATTGCCCGGGCCCTTGTTCTCGGCGCGCTGTTGCGGCTCGATGTCGAGGTGAACGCCGTCGAAGGGGCGGCGAGGATGGTTCTGGTTGAAGCGCACGATCTCGCGCACCTGATCGAGCAATTTGTCGCGATGCTTGCCCGGTTCGTCCGCCTGCTCGCTCGAAAGCAGCGCCTCGACGCGAACGTGCGACCCATGGAGCAGCTCGATGAGGTGAGGGAAGTCGCCTGCCAACATGGATCCATGGGACGATACGGAGATGTAGATCTCGTCGATGCCCTGGGATCGGCAGAAGTCCCGCAATCTCTCCGCGCTCTGCGGCGCCGCGAGAATCGATGATCCCTTCCAGACCCAGAGGCCGTGAACCGGAGGACTGGTTTGCGTTGACGCAGGGAGGCACAGGAGGGCGACGAAGAGTATTTCAAGACGGAGCGTCGGGATCAAGGCTCGAGCGATTCGCGCGGCATTGCGAGGACTGAATCTTCGGCGGAGATTTGTTGTAATCGGCATGCCTGGTGAATCGGCGAACGAACCTGGTCGCAGGATCTCGTTTTAAGGAACTTGTTCGAGAAGCCAAGCCGCAATTCTCCCAGCAAACCCGACCAGGAGCAAACGAAAAGCTGGCTGTCAAACTTGGCAGCCGAGACTTGCGGCAGGAACCCGACCGAGTCCGAGTCGAATCTCCGTCGCGTGGTGCGGGCGTATAATTTGACGTTTGCCGCTCAGAAGAGTCCGAGCCGGAGTTCCGAATGGAGAGAGCCACGCAGTACGAACTACAACTCGCCCGCCGCATGTCGCGGCTGGGCACCGAGACCGCGTTTGAAGTGCTGAACCGGGCGCGCGCGCTTGAGCGCCAGGGCAAGAGCATCATTCACCTGGAAATCGGCGAGCCCGATTTTGATACGCCTGCCAACGTGGTCGAGGCCGGCATCGATGCGCTGCGTAAGGGCTGGACGCATTATGGTCCGTCGGCGGGTTTGCCGGATTTGCGGCAAGCGTTGGCCGAGTATGTTTCCGAGACGCGCAGTGTGAGAGTCACCAGAGACGAGGTGGTCGTTGTCCCTGGCGGCAAGCCGATTATTTTTTTCACGATTCTTGCTTTGGTTGACGAAGGCGACGAGGTCATCTATCCCAACCCCGGCTTCCCGATTTACGAGTCGATGATCCGCTACGTCGGTGGGCGCGCGGTGCCGATCCATCTGCGCGAGGAGCGGGATTTTTCGCTCGACGTGAACGAACTGGCCGGCCTGATCAACGACCGCACCCGGCTGATTATATTGAATTCACCCGAGAATCCTACCGGCGGAGTGCTCGAACGGCGAGACATCGAGCAGATTGCAGAGGTCATCGGCGATCGCAACATCATGGTGCTGTCGGACGAAATTTACAGCCGGCTGCTCTTCGACGGGGGCCAGCATTTTTCCATTATGTCGGTGCCTGGAATGCAGGAGCGCACGATTCTGCTCGACGGTTTTTCGAAGACTTACGCGATGACCGGCTGGCGCATGGGTTACGGCGTGATGCGGGCGGACCTGGCCGCGCACATGACGCGGCTGATGACGAATTCGAATTCGTGCACGGCGAGCTTTACGCAGGTGGCCGGGATCGAGGCGATCCGCGGCGACCAGAGTTCTGTCGACCACATGCGCGAAGAATTTCAGAGCCGGCGCGATGTGGTCGTGGCCGGACTGAATAAGATCAAAGGCTTTTCGTGCCGCATGCCGAAAGGCGCGTTCTACGTTTTCCCGAACATCACAGGGACGGGCTGGCGCTCGAAGCCGCTGGCCGACGCGCTGCTGGAGCAGGCTGGCGTAGCCGCGCTGGCGGGCACGTCGTTTGGCGAGTTTGGCGAAGGCTATCTACGCTTCAGCGTGGCGAATTCGCTGGAAAACCTGCACTTGGCCCTTGACCGGATTGATCAGTGGACGAAGAAAAACTTGTAAGAGGCGCGGCCTTTTCGAAAAGACGCTACCTCTAGCCGTCCCCGCGAACGGGAGCGGTTCGTGGCCGTACGATTCGCGCGAGGGTCAGCAGCACCACAGAAAGCACCGCGAAGAACCCCAGCAGCTTCAAGTTGTTCGGCGTTTGCGGCCCACCCCGCGGCATATCGGTCACAACCAGAACTGCCTTCGAACGCTTCGCTGGATCGTAATGCACCTCGATCGGCGTCCCCTCGGGATGGTGATCGACCCACTCTTGCATCAGATCGAACTGGCCCGCTGGATATTGCCAGATCACCCGTCGCGGAGCCGGAGTGGTCAACGAGTGAACGTGCGACACGATGTCCTCTCCGCGCACCGTGTAGATCACGCTGCAGTCGATCCAGTACGACTCGGGCCTGTGGATATAGATATCCAGGCCGCATCTCTGGACGTGCGCCGTCGCCCTTGGCCACTGAGCCTGAGCGTGTTCCGTCCAAGCCTCCGCCGCGGTTACGACCAGCGCAAAGGCCGTACACAACCCGGCGGTCAGGCCGAAGAAGGCAAGCAGGAGCAGGACGAGTCCACGCCCGGTCGACTGCTTCTGCTGCCCGGTTGCCGTTGTCATCTCCATGCCCGTCACTTCGGTGCAAGACTACGTATGGATTTTGCCGCACGCAAGCAAACTCACAGAGCCGCAGTCCCGAAAGTCACTTCGACGCGGGAACGGCATCGGTTCGCTACAATGAGGCGGTTGAATGAGGTTGAATCTCACTCGAGCGAACCGGATCTCGCGGAGGTGCCTTCGTGCCAACCAAAAACATGCCCGCAAAAAGTAAGACGCGCCGGTCATCCAGACCAGAAGCCTCCCGCATCGCGACGCCAGGTTATGGCTTCCCGAAAGGCGCCAAAGGTTTGCTGCCGTGGACTTGGGCCGCGCAGCGGCTGAAGAAGTCGCACAATTACTGGATCACCACGGTTAAGCCGGACGGTTCTCCGCACACCATGGTCGTCTGGGGCCTGTGGCAGGATGGGCGCTTCCTGTTCAGCACCGGCAGCAAATCGCGCAAGACGCGCAATCTGGCGGCGAACGCGAACTGCGTCGTCTGCACCGAGCAGGCGCAGGAGGCGGTGATTGTCGAGGGTGTCGCCGAAATCGCCGACGTTGCGGCGCGGCGCAAGATGATTCCTGCCTATGAGCGCAAGTACAAGTTTGATCTCTCCACCATGAAGGACGACATTCTTTCGATGAAGGAGCCGGTTTTTTCCGTGCGCCCCCGCGTGGTCTTCGCTTTGTGGGAGAAATATTTCCAGAGCAAGTCGACGCGGTGGAGGTTCTAGGCAACACAGGTGCCGCTGCAAGCGAAAGCAGATTCCTCACGGCTAAAGCCGTTCGGAATGACAAACCTTTTGAGCGTGAAGACTCTTTGCACTGCTGACGATTTTGTCATTCCTCACCGGGCGTCAGCCCGGTGAGGAAGCTGCTTTCGCTTGCGCTATAGAAGCTCTCGACTCCACACACCCGTTACCTTCGTTACTGACGCCGCACCCTTCTGATCACGTTCCCGCGCCACGTGCCCACCTATAATTCATTTCAAGCCGCCGAGATCAGCGACACGAAGGTCCTAGAAAGCTGTTGGCGGCAGAGTTCCTAACGCGCGAAGCCCATGAGCAAACTCCGGCAAAACTCGAAGCAGGCAGCGCTGTGGATCTACAATCCATGGCTCGACCTGATCGTGGGTTGCGGGGCGTGGTCGGCTCCGCTGCTGCTGGTTTCGTATCTTTCGCTGGCTTCGAGCGCAAGAACGTGGTCCGTTATTTTCTACGCGCTGGCGCTGTTCTTTAATTATCCGCACTACATGGCGACGATTTACCGCGCCTACCATCGCGCCGAAGACTTTCACAAGTATCGAATCTTCACCGTCCACATCACCGGGCTGATCGTGCTGACGCTGCTGCTGTCGCATCACTGGCTGCGGATTCTGCCGTGGATCTTCACCATTTACCTGACCTGGAGCCCGTGGCATTACAGCGGCCAGAATTACGGACTGTTCATGATGTTCGCACGGCGGGCCGGGGCCGATCCGGACACGAGCACGCGCCGGGCTTTGTACAGCGCCTTCATCGTTTCGTACCTGATTCTGTTTCTTGGTTTTCATACCGGTCCGTCGAGCGACCCGCTGTTTATTTCTCTGGGAATTCCGGCGGTCATCAGCCGCTGGGAGCAGATCATCCTCTGCGTGGCTTTTGTGGCGCTGTCAGCCTTCGGGCTCACGCGCCTGGCTCGCGCAACAGGATGGCGGAAGTTGACGCCATCGCTCACGCTTTTCTCTTCGCAGTTTCTGTGGTTCCTGCTGCCGGCGGCGATTTCTCTGATCAAGGGCCTGCAGATTCCGCAGAGCCGGTACAGCTCGGGAGTGCTGGCGGTGATGCATTCGGCGCAATATCTGTGGATCACCAGTTACTACGCGCGGCGGGAGAGCAATGGCGATGCCCGCGACAAGCAACGACGCGACTGGCGGCCGCTGGCTTATTTCGGAGTGCTGATCGTGGGCGGCATCGCACTCTTCGTTCCCGGTCCGTGGCTGGCGAGCCGGGCATTTCATCAAGACTTCACGGCCAGCTTTCTGATCTTTACCGCGCTGGTCAACATTCATCACTTCATTCTGGATGGCGCGATCTGGAAGCTGCGCGACGGCCGCATTGCCTCACTGCTGCTGAACTCGAAGGATCGCATCTCCGAAGCCGCGGCGGACGCGGGCGGGAAGTTTGCGGCGGCCTGCCGGTGGATTGCGGGGAGCACAACCGGCGCGCGTGCTCTGCGGGTGAGCGCGGTCCTGTTGCTGCTGGTCTGGGGCACGGTCGATCAGGCGCGCTACTATCTGGCGCTGCGCACCGATAACATGCATGATTTGCAGCAGGCCGCGAGCCTCGACTCGTTCGACAGTTCGCTGCAGATGCGCGTCGCCGAGCGGGCGATGAAAGACGGGAATCCGGAAGAGGCAGAAGCGGCTCTGAAACAGGCGCTGCAGACCAACCCCGCGGATCCGGCGGCACGTCAGGCAATGTTGCGATTCCTGATCGACAGGAACCGTTTTGACGAGGCACTCAGTCTGACCGACAGCTCCCTGAAGCTCGCTCCCAGAGATGCGAATCTGCTGCTCGACCGCGGCTTCCTGGAATTGCAGAGCGGCCATGCCGACCAGGCGCGCGCTGACTGGGAGCAGGCGATCGCCGTGGACCCGAAGCAGATGAATGCACATCTCTATCTGGCCGACGAGCTGGATCGAGAAGGCAAAGCGCAAGCGGCGGCGGAGCATTACACTGCGTACCTCGAGAGGATCACTCAGCAGAGCGGACAGAATCGTCCCGCACCCGAGCAGATCATTGCGATCGTGCTGCGCCTAGCGGAATGCCGGGCGCGTTCTTCGCAGACCGAGATGGCGCTGAAGTCTTATCACCTGGCGGAAAAACTTGCTACGCAGACGAAGCAGGCCAAGCTCGAGAGTGTGGCCGATGTGAACGAGGCCGCGCTTCAGGCCAAGAGCGGCAAGGTGAGCGAGGCCCTAGAGCTCTATCAGCATGCTTTGCAGCTCGACGATTCCATCGCCGATAAAAGCGCCAGCGCGGAAGACTGGCTCGCCTACGGACGTTTTCTGGAGGACTCTGGTTTTCCTGGGCAGCTGGCGTACGCGTGCCTGGTGAAGTCGGAAAACCTGACGCGTTCCCTGCCCAACGCGACGATTCCCGACTCTACGACTTCAGAACAGAAGAAGCTGGAGAAGCAGTTGGGCACGAAGGCCGCCGAAGTTCGCGCCGATCCTGAAGCTGCTCTGCGCGATGCGCTGGCGCTGCGGCGCTAGAGGCATCGTCCCAACGTGCGATCTGCATCCCATGAGCTAATTGACAGTAGATTCATCCTGCTCAACAATTGAAGTATCCCAGTAGAGCATTTGTAATTTTTATATTTTCTTCCCGAGGAGGAAGAGTTTATGACCGAGGAAGGCAATCAGATTGTGGAGCACGAGTCGAATGCTGGTAAGTGGATTCTGATCGTGCTGGCGGTGGCGTTTGTCGCCGCATCAGGATATGCGCACTGGGTTACACATCAGACCATTCAGAAACTGACTCAGGACCTGGGCGCAAGCCAGTCCGAGATCACTGAATTGAAAGCCCGCATGCAGACCTCTGAGGCGCAGCAGGAGACGCTGGCGCGGCAGGCCGGAATGACCAAGAAAGAACTGGCGCAGCGTACGGCTGAACTGCAGGCCCAGCAGCGCGCCGCCGAGGCCCGCCTGGAGCAGGAGCAGAAGGCGCAGATCAGCCAGGTCAACGGAGACATTGCCGGGGTCAAGACTGATGTAGGCGGAGTGAAGACCGATGTAGCTTCGACCCAGGCCGATCTGGCGGCCACCAAGGCCAAGCTACAGTCGACCATCGGCGATCTCGGAGTGCAGACCGGGCTGATCGCCCACACGGCCGGCGATCTGGAAATTCTCAAGCACAAGGGCGACCGCAACTACTACGAGTTCACCCTGCTCAGAGGCGCTAAGCCGCAACCGGTGGCGACAGTAAGCCTGCAACTGAAGAAGTCGGACCCCAAGCGGGGCAAGTACACGCTCAACGTCACCGCCGACGACAAGACGATCGAGAAAAAAGACCGGAACATCGCCGAGCCGATTCAGTTCTACTCCGGCCGCGACCGCATGCTGTTTGAGCTGGTGGTGTGGACCGTGGACAAGAATAAAGCTACGGGATATCTAAGCACGCCGAAGAACGCTCCCGTGCCGGTGACGGCGAATTGAACGGAGTGTTTCTGGAGATCGTTGCGCGCGGGGATTCAGAAAAAATCGTAGAGACGTAACAAGTTACGTCTCTACCGCCTTTTCTTATTCAACATTCAGGAACTTGATGCACACCGGCGTCGCCACTTCCAGCACTTGTCCGGTCGGCGTCAGTTGGCCGGTTTTCTGGTCGATGCGGAATACGACGATGTTGTCTGACTTCTGATTGGCCGCGAACAGAAGCTTCCCGCTCGGATCAATCTCAAAGCTGCGCGGCTCCTTGCCGCCGGTGGGCGTGCTGCCTATTTGGGTCAGCGTTCCCTTGCTTCCGTCGATGGCGTAGATGGCGATGGTATCTTCGCCGCGGTTCGAGGCGTACAGGAACTTGCCCGAGGGATGGATGCGGATTTCCGCGTCGTCGTTGCGGCCCTTGAAATCCTTGGGCAGAGTCGTGACCGATTGCAGGACTTGCAGTCTGCCGCTGGCCGCGTCATTCGAAAACACTGTGACGGTGTGGCCCATTTCCGCGATCACGTAGGCGAATTTGCCGTCGGGGCGAAGCACGAAGTGCCGCGGCCCGGCGCCTGCGTCGACCTTGACGAACGGCGGATCGTTGGGCGTGAGCGATCCCTTGGCGCTGTCGAATTTGTACACGAGCAACTGGTCGAGGCCGAGATCGTCGACCATGGCGAAGCGGTTGTCGGGCGAAAGATCGATGGAGTGTGCGTGCGGTCCTTCCTGGCGCTGCGCATTCGGACCGTGGCCGGTGTGCTGCACGAAGGCCGAAGCCTCTCCAAGTTTGCCGTCGCTGAGAATCGGGAAAGCTGCGATGCTGCCGCCAGTGTAGTTCGCGACCAGAACATATTTTCCAGTTTTGTCGACGGTCACGTAGCAGGGGTCGGCCCCTTTTGTCGGGACCTCGTTCAGGAATGTGAGTCTACCGGTGGCGGGGTCGACGGAAAAAGCGCTCAGGCCTCCGCTGTTCGGGCCTTTGTAGTTCGGGAGTTCGTTGACCGCATAGAGAAAATGCCCGTTCGGATGTAAGGCGACCCACGACGGATTGGTCGTTTCCGCGGCAAGTCCCAGCGGCGTGCTCTGTCCAGTGCCAGAATTGAAGCGGTAGGCGTAGATGCCTTTGCTCTTGCTGCCGTCTTCGGTGTAGGTTCCGACGTAGAAAATGTATTGATCGGTTTTGGCGGCCGCGGGTTTCGGGGCTCCGGCGAGAGCCGCCGATAAAAGAATTCCGAACAGTGGCATAAGGCAGAGAGCATTCCGGATGATTTTCATGTCGCTATATAGAAGCGCATTCGGGCGCAATTGCGCAAGCGGCGTTCACCGGGTGAGCACGACAGGCAATTGCTGGTCGTAGGGTTGGACCACGACACTGGTCGATTGCCGCTGATTGAACGCATCCTGCGTGATGGGAAAAACCACGATGATGGTGCGCATGAGCGCTTCGCCCGGATGAATCCTTGTTTCGGGAGGGAGCGCAGGCAGGGCGCCGTTTTTCAGAGAAGGGAAGGCCTGAAAATAGCGATCGAAGTCGACGGCGGAAACCGCGTCGGCGGTCAACTCGCCGGCAGAAGTTTTGACTCTGCCGTGAAGACTGCGGACGACGAGATCCTGCTCGCTGGTGTTGCGAAAAGTAAACGTCAGCGCCACCATGGTCGAACCCTGGTCGGGAATCTCGGCGGCGGCGACATTGTCGAGAGAGCCGGCCCCTTGCGGCTTGGCGCGCTTGAAGAACGATGTCACCAGAACCACAACCAGTACGGCCCCGATCGTAATCAGCACGATCCTGGCGGGCGGCAGATTTCTTTTCGCCGTGCCGAATTCATCGCCAATGTTGATGGTCGGCCCGGCGGGAACGGCAGGCGGCGCTGCTGATGGCGTGGCTGAACCTGACGCGGTTGAACTCGGCGCGGCTGGAGGCGGCGTAGGGACGGGGTTCGGATCGGGCATAGGTGTGTCGCATCCGATTCTACGCTTGCGATGAAAAGGACGCGATCTTGTTCGTTGCAACGTAGTGGGTTCGGTTCGCAAAGAAAACCATTCTGCAATCCAAACTGCGCGACTATAGGTGTCGTGCTGGAGAGAGAAAAAGTTATTTCGTCTCTTATTTTGTTTTTGTTTCTTCCGCTTGCGGCGGAGCCGGCGCGAGTTGCTCCACCACTTCCAGGTCGGTGTCGCCGCTCTTCCACACCTGCTCCCGTACCTGGCGCGGCATGATGACGCATCCATGAGAGGCGCATCCCGGCGATTCTCTGGAATCACCATGCATCAAGAATCCGTCGCGGCCGAAAGTCGCAGTGTCGGCCGCGGGCTTCAGCGTCAGAACGCAGGGACCGTGTTCTGTCGTATCGACCGGAGGGCCGGCAATCGTCCAATCGCCCTGAGGGATGGGCCCCACGTTGTGGACGCTCTCCATCTGCGGATTATTCTTGCCCGCGCCGAAGCCGGAATAGCCGGTCGCAACGTGCTTGCCATCCTGCCGTAGCTCGCCGGTTTTCTGGGCATAGGTCCAGGCGAATGCCTGCATGTCGCCGGCTGATGTTTCTTCGGGATCCCGATCTCTGCTCACGGTTTCGCTCTCCTGAGATTCGTTCTTTTTGCAGTATGGAGAGTGCAAAACGTGGAGCAAGGTCATGTGAACATCGCGGGAAAGAACCCTGTGGAAAACTCGCACGTCCAGCGGATGGGGCTGACAATTCTCGAGTAGCGGTGGAATGTCACCAGCCGTGCTTCATGGCCTTGGCAAATTTTTGCGCTGGTAACGTGTTGAGCACGTCGTCTTTCGTCAGCCAGGCGCGGCGCGCCTGCAGAACGCCGTAGCGGATTTTGTCCATGTGCGAGGTGTGGTGCGAGTCGGTGTTGATCACGATCTTCACGCCTTGTTGTTTGGCCTGGCGCAGATGAATGTCGTTCAAGTCGAGCCGATCGGGATAGGCATTCAGTTCCATCGCAACTTTCCTTTTCGCAGCCTCAGTCAGCACGGCCCTCATGTCGAAATGATAAGAATCGCGGCGCAGCTGAATGCGGCCCGTGGGATGTCCGATGATTGAAGTGTTCGGATTCTCGACGGCCTTGAGCAGGCGCTCGGTCATCTTCGCCGGTTCCTGATTGAAAACCGAATGCACGCTGGCGATGACGATATCCATCTGGGACAGCACGTCGTCGGAGAGATCGAGATCGCCATCGGCCAGGATATCGACTTCGATGCCGGCGAAGATTGTGATGCCGTCGATCTGCTTGCCGGCGGAGCGAATGCGGGCGATGTGCTCGACGGCGCGCTTGTCGTCGAGTCCGTTGGCAAAGGCAAGATTCTTCGAGTGGTCGGTGATGGCCATATATTTGTAGCCGCGCGCCTTCGCGGCTTCGGCCATTTCTTCGATCGTATTCTTGCCGTCGGTCTCGACAGTGTGCATGTGCACGTCGCCCTGCAGGTCTTGCTCCGTGATGAGCACGGGCAGAGCGTGTTTCTCGGCCAGATCGATTTCGCCGAGATTTTCGCGCATCTCGGGCGGAATGTAGTCGAGCTTCAGCTTGGCGTAAATTTCTTCTTCGGTTTTCCCGGCGACCGGCTTCTCGTCGTCGAGCGTGGCCAGGCTGTATTCGTTCAGTGTGTATCCCATTTTCAGCGCGCGCTGGCGCAGGGCCACGTTGTGCGCTTTCGATCCGGTGAAATATTGCATGGCCGCACCGAACGACTCCGGCGGCAGAAGCCGCACGTCGACCTGCATGCCGCTGCGGAGGTGGAAGCTGATCTTGTTGTCGCCGCTGGCGATCACGTCCATCAGCGGCGGATACTTCGCGACGTATGCGATGGCCTTCTGCCGGTCTTCTTCTGAACAGCAGGCCGTCCCGGTCACGAGAATGTCGAGATCGCCGACGGTCTCGCGGCCGCGGCGCAGGGAACCGGCGGGCGTGATCCTGTCGATGCCCGGATATTTCTCGAGATACTCCGCGAGTTTGTCCGCCTCGGCCTGGGCGGCATCGATCAGAAAGCGGCCGCCGATGCGGCGGTAGTCTTCGATAGCCTTTAGCAGCTTGGCTTCGTGTTTCTCGCCCATGCGCGGCAGCTCGCGAATCTTGCCTTCGCGGGCGAGTTTTTCGACGCCGTCGACGTCGCTGATTTTGTAGGCGCTCCAAATGAGCGCAATCGTTTTCGGGCCGAGACCCTGAATTTTGAGCAACTGCAGCATCGACGGGTGATATTTCTTCAGCAGGTCGGCGTGAACGGTGAGCGTGCCGTCTTTGAAAAGCTCTTCCAGGTTCCGCAGCATACTTTTGCCGATGCCGGGAATCGCCAGCACTTGCTTGGGATCATCGATGAGGTCCTTGATCTGCTGGGAGTGATTCTCGATGGCCTGCGCGGCGTTGCGGTAGGAACGTATGCGGAACGAATCCTGCCCATCGATTTCAAGCAGGTCGGCGGTTTCGTAAAGAATGTTGGCGATGGCCTTGTTATCCATGGGGCTGGGAAAAAGGGAAACAAGGTAAGACTAAACAAAGTTGGCGAGGAGGGCCAGCGCTGGGCTACGTGCGGCTCGGGGAAAAGAGGTTCCAGCCTTGTCCGTACCTGCCGTCGCGCGCTTCGACCAGCACCCTTCTAATAACAGCGATGGACAGGGTTGCTCCCACGATTGTCGACAATGCGCCGGATCCCAGGAGTCCCGCATTGAGCGCGAAGGAGGCAGCGATTATCGAGGCGCAGGATACGAATTGGCCCTGGGAGATGCGAGAGTACCCAGGAAGGAAAGCGACGATGAACCACGCGATGGGGAATCGCAAAGCGAGACCGGCGGATTCGGGGTGCGGTTGTGAATTAAAGAGCCATGGCACGATGATCGACAGAGCAGCAGCAAAGCACAGGAACGCATTTGCCCAGAGACGGCGCCAGATTTGCCTTACGCTGACAGCAAAAATTACCAGGCAAAGGAAGCCGTAGAACTCGACATCCCAAGGACGGGCAACTGCGGGGAAGAAATGCTTCACGCCTACATCGACGGCGTAAAAGACGATGCCAACTGCACCGATGCAAGCAAGAATGGGAACGGCAAAGGCGATCAGCAGAATGAATCCGAGCCCCAGGTTGACCATCGTTTCTCGGGTCATCGGGGGATCATCCTCCTGGGCCTCGGCAAGGTACACGAAGCCTTTGCCCTTAGCGGATCAACTGAGACTGGCAGTCTAACTAGCCTTGGTCACGTTCGCTGCCTGCGGGCCTTTCTGGCCTTCGGTGATTTCGAACTCCACCGTGTCGCCTTCCTGCAGGCTCTTGTATCCCTCGGATGTAATCGCGCTGTAGTGAACAAAAACATCGGGGCCATCCGCGCGGCCGATGAACCCGTACCCCTTGGCGTTATTGAACCACTTGACGGTTCCTTTCAGACGATCCACGTAGGCCCCTCTTTCCGCACGTCCTTTATGGGGGCCCCAAGGACGTGCATCGCAGTCCCTATAAGATGCATTTTCGGGCGACTGAAGTGGGCTGTCAAGATATTCAGACGCAGAAAAAATCAATATCGAGGGCAGAAGGGCGGCACTTCCGGCAGCTTGCAAAACACTGCACCGCGACCGGGCGAGCGGCTTCTGGTTGCCTGTCAGCGGCTTTTCGCCGACCGCTTTGCCAGGCCGGATCGGGTCCGCGTCACGTGGTCGAGCCACAGCACGGAGGAAATTGTTTTGGCATCGCGGATGGTGCCGCCGATCACCATGTTCACCGCCGTTGCCAGCGGCACCATGCGCTTGTAGATGATTTCGTCCGCTTCGGGCTGCGCCTTGCCGGCATGCAGTCCGGTCGCCAGAAAAACCGACATGGTCTCGGCGACGAAGCCCGGCGAGGCGTAGAACTTCAGAATGCGCCGCCAATTTGCGGCCGTGTATCCGGTTTCCTCCAGCAGTTCGCGGCGGGCCGCCTGGAGTTCACGCTCGCCTGGGTCGATGCGTCCGGCGGGCAGTTCCCATAGATAACTGTTCGCGGCGTGGCGGTATTGCCGCTCCAGAAGAACGCGTGGAGCTTTGCCGGAGTCGGAGTCGGAGTCGTCAACGGCGAGCACGACAACCGACCCGGAGTGGTGAATCAGGTCACGGCGCACACGGATGCCGCCGGGTTCATCGACCGTGTCTGTCGTTACCGTGAACACCGGTCCGTTATATACGGTGCGCGAGGAGATAACGCGAGCGCGTTTGCGGGGACGAGTCTTGTTGGAAGAAGACGATTTGGCCATGACAACAATATAAAGCAGACCTTGGACCTCAGACCCGCGGCCCTTCGGCGCTCGTGTAGGGGCAGACGCCCCTTCGGCAAGCTCAGGGCAGGCTCTCGCCCGCCCGGGCGCTTCGAAGCTCCGCGTGTGCGGCGGTTCGGGCGTTCGGGGCTACATGAGCCGTGGTGCTGACCTCTGCTATGCTGCCGGGCATGGCGCGCAGGCCGCGAGTTGCGATTGTGGGAGCGGGAAATCTTGGCTCTGCTCTCGCCGTTTCATTGCATCGAGCCGGATACACGATCGAGTCGATTGTTGCGCGCGCTCGCGGAGCGTCGTTGAAGAGGGCGCAGAAGCTGGCCGCGGAAGTCGGCGCGGCCGCTGCCGTAAGTCTTTCGGCGAAGATGCGAGCCGAGGTTGTTTGGTTCACTGTGCCGGATGCTAAGATTGCGCGCGCGGCAAGGAGTTTTGCAGACAAGATCGAATGGAAAGGGAAAGTTGCGGCGCATTCGAGCGGCGCGCTCACCAGCGACGAACTAGACGTTCTGCGGCGCCGTGGAGCGGCCGTGGCCTCGGTGCATCCGCTGATGACGTTCGTTCGCGGGTCACGGGCCGGGCTGGCAGGAGTGCCCTTCGCTATCGAGGGCGACGCGAAGGCCGTGCGGGTTGCGCGCCGCATGGTCAGCGATGTTGGGGGTGAGTCCTATGCGATCCGCAAGCGAGATAAGGCCGCCTATCATGCTTGGGGAACTTTCGCCTCGCCTCTGTTCGACGCGCTGCTGGCTACGACCGAGCGGGTTGCGGCCGCGGCGGGCGTGCCGCGAGTGGAAGCACGGCGGAGAATCATTCCCATCCTGCTGCAGACGCTCGCCAATTATGCTGCCCTGGGCGCGGCAGCAGCGTTCAGCGGGCCGATTGTCCGCGGCGATGTCGACACGATCAAACGCCATCTGCGCGTACTGCGCGACGTGCCCCAGGCTCGCGAGGTTTACGCGGCGCTGGCGACGGCGGCACTGCGTTACCTTCCCAGCAAAAAGCGAAAAGAGCTGATCGATCTTCTGCGAGGCTGAGTTTGTTTCATCGCAACTTCAGCGGCGCTTCTTTTTCTGTCAGAGCTGATTTTTCCCGGATCGCCTGCCGCATCACGTAGCCCAGCACCGCCGCCACTGCCAGTGGAACCGACGCCGCGGCGCGAAACGGCAGCAGGAGCACGCCCGCCGAAAAGAATTTCGCCGGGGTAAGAAAGTAGCGGATGATGAGCAGTGGAATCGCGACGATCCATTGCCAGAACAACGCCAGTGCGCCCGCGGCGAGAACCACCGCGAAAGCCCGGCTGGACGCGGGGACCCGGCGCCACGTCCACGCGGTCAGCAGGATGCCCGGCAACAGAATCACGTGGTCATAGACCGCTTGCCCGGGCAGAAGCGTGATCGAAGTGAGCGCCAGAAGCAGGCTTACGGTCAGCATGAACTCGGGAGATGCGGGGGGAGCGCTGCGCATGCGCCAGATCAAGATCAAAGCGGCGACGAGCAGCACGACGATCAGCAATGGTCCGAGCATGGGCCCGAATCTTGGGCCGAGCGAATATGTGATCAGTGGCGGCGGCGCGTAGTTTCCGTAGCCTGCGAGCACGTGCAGCCATTGCGGAATCCAGCCGGGCCACACAAGAAGAGAAAGGCCGCCTAGCAGCGCGGACCACGCCAGAAAGCCATAGGTGAAGCGGCGGCGATCGCGCCAGTGGGAGAAAGTCCACAACAGCAGATAGACTGCGACGACCGCCGACACCTGCGGCTTGATCAGCGTAAGGGCGAAGAGACTCCCGGCTAGAAGGAGTTTGTTCTTCACCAGCGCCCAGAAGGAAGCGGCGAGCAGAAATCCGACCAGCAGGCCCACCTGCACGGCAAACAGACCTTCGAGTACCGCGTAACTCGACAGCGTAAGTAGGATTGCGACAGCTAGCACAAACGGGCTCGTGCGAAATCCAAGCGCGCGCAGCCACAGAGGGATAGTGAGCGCAGTGAGCGCGGCGAAGGCAATTGCAAGGGCGATGCGAACCGCGGGAAACGGCAGCCAGGCCAGCGGCCAGAAGATAAGATCCACATAAGCGGGATAAGCGAACGCACGATAATCCCGCGGAGGATCAGCCGGGTTGCGGCCATCGAACGCGTGGCCAAAGAGGCCAGTCTGTATTTCGCGCGTCATCTCCGGACTGTAAGGATTCCGGTGCGCGAGCGTAGCTTCCCGCGAAGTCAGCCAGATCGGATAGAAATCGTTACCAAACGAATATCCGCCGCCCAGTCCCTGGGCCGCGCGCCGCTCCATCATGCAAGGCAGAAACAATCCAAGGTGGTAGTAGGTCATGCCGGCCGAGAACAGAACGGCCAGCAGCAGGGCTACGCCTGGCCTGCGAAATTTTGGAGTCTCCGGCATCGGTGCGAACGGAACCACGGCGAATCGTTCTTCCGCGAATCGTCTTTCTGCAAATCGTGGCAGTCAGGAATCGTAGCAGGGAAGGGTCGTAACAGGAATCAATCGCCTCGGCCCGCGCTCGGAACTACGGCGTCGTGAAGAGATGGCCGAGTTTCTCTTTCTTGGTCTTGAGATATTCTTCCGCGTGCGGGCTGGGAGTCACCTCGCAGGGCACGCGCTCCACCACACGGACTCCGGCGCGCTCCAGCGCCTCAACTTTATCGGGATTATTTGAGAGCAAGCGCACACCAGTCACGCCAAACGCCTTGAGAATTTCGCCGGGTAACGTGAAGTCGCGGTGGTCAGCTTTGAAGCCCAGGCGTTCGTTGGCTTCGACGGTGTCGAGTCCGGAATCCTGCAACTCGTATGCCTGCAGCTTGGCCATCAGTCCGATGCCGCGGCCTTCCTGCTGCTCATAAATCAGAATGCCCGCGCCCTCGTCGGCGATCATGGCCAGCGAAAGCTCAAGCTGCTGGCGGCAATCGCAGCGCAGAGAATGAAAGACGTCTCCGGTGAGGCACTGGGAATGAACGCGCACCAAGGGCGGCGCCGACTTCACGTCGCCCATGACCAGAGCGACGGCTTCCTCGGCGGACTTTACGTTCGATGTGCTTTCAGCCCGAAAACCGTAAATGCGGAACTTACCCCAGCGGGTTGGAAAGTCGGCCGAGGCGATTTGACGGACTGCGTTGCTCACTCTTTCATTATATCGGCTGCTGGGGGCGAAGCGACGAGCCGTTGTCCTACTTTGGCGCCCTCAGGCTGGCGATCTAGCCCCGGGCGCGGAAATGAAAGACGGCGTCCTGCTTCGACGGGATGGGCGCGCCATTCCGCGTGGCCGGACGAAAGTGCCAGTTGTCGAGCGCGACCAGAACTTTTTCGTCAAGTTTAGGGCCGAGACTTTGCAGGACGGTTTTGTTCACGATTTCGCCGCGCTCATCGATCGTGATCTCGACCACGACGTTCCCTTCGGAGTCAGGCAACTCCCACGGATACGCGACCGGGTCGGAAGTCTCAGATGGCAGCGCCGGGCGAATTTCGTCCCCGTAAAGCTGGCCCCGGTTGAGAGTTCCATAGGGAAGGCCCGCCTGTATGCCGTGTCCCTGGGCGGAGAGCGTCTGAGTCTGGGAGGGGTCCTGCTTTTCAGCGTTGGCCAGAGGAGGAGTCTGACGCAGCTTGGCCAGTTGCGCGGTATCCAAAGTTAGCTTCGAGTTGGCGAAGCGCTGATGGCGGTAGCGCCCGGTCGCGCTGTGGGACGAACTGTGCCGGCTGTCATCGGGAGATTTGCTGGCCCAGTAAAGCCGCGTGACCGACCGTCCGTTATGGCCTAGGGCGACCGATATCGGATTGATCAGCAGAGGATCGGGGGAGTGGAGCAGCCAGGCCAGCAGAATTCCATGCAGCGCCAGCGAACTCGTAAGAAGCCAGCGCTGCCGGCGCGCGGTCGCGGGATTCAGTTGCGCAAACATCGGGCGCGTCCTCCAGCGGACAGTTAAGCCTTAATGTTAGGTTAGACGCGGGGCAGGGAGTTTCGTCAAGGTGATTCCTGGCCTGCGTTCTGCGTGAAGCACTCTTTCACGGTGCCGTAGGTAACGGGTGGTGTCCGAATATCAAGACAAAAGCCTTTAACCGCGAAGGACGCTAAGGATTCGCAAAGGTCGCAAAGAAAAACAAAATCGAAATTAGGACACTACCAGGTAACGCCCGCGTTTGGTGCCGATCTTCGAACGCTGATAAAATAACTGAGCAATTCACCAGTCCAACTCTGGTTTGAGTCCGGTTGAACTTGCATGCTTCGAAGCAGCATGGTTCGAAGCTTCACAGTTCGAAGCTGCACGGTTTGACCCGCATGTGGGGCTATAGCTCAGCTGGGAGAGCGCATCGTTCGCAACGATGAGGTCGTCGGTTCGATCCCGACTAGCTCCACCATATTTTCAAGCACTTCCGGAGGGACGTTTCGCAAGCCTCGCGTTTTGTGTCGTGGTTTGGTGTCTTGGCCCCGAAAGTTTCAGTCTGGTTGGATTGCAGCTCCTCGGTGTTTACTACCTCGGAGACCCAGTTGCGGGCGCTAAGGGAAGGAATCGAACAATCTGCGGCAGATCAAAAGCCGCTGGCGCTCGGAACGTCGGTGAAGTTCTTACCCAACAATCCAACGCTGACAAACTGTCTGCCCCCAAGAACCGCGTCTACGGCAGCCGGTAGGTCAATTTGAGCCTTTGTTTTCACAACGTAGGCCGACGCGCCTACGCGGAAAGCTTCCTTCACAATATCGGCAGAGGATTCCTGACTCACGAAGATTATCTTGGATTCTGGCGAGAGTTTGCGGATTTGTCGAGCCGCTTCGATTCCATTCAGCGTTGGTAGCCCGATATCCAGGAGAATCAAGTTGGGTTGCAATTCTTCGGCTTTGCGAACTGCTTCTATTCCTGCTGATGCTTCACCGATGACCTGCAGGTTCGGTGTTCTCTCCAATACCGAGCAGATAAATCGGCGAAAAGGAAGATAATCCTCCCCAACCAGTACACGGAGTAATTCCATCCAGTCTCCTCTTTCAACATTGAAGACCCGCCTGTTCGGATCCGGGCTGAACTCCCCGGCGATTGCGTGCAGGCCTAGTGCCAATGTCGAGCGGCGAGTGAACATTGCTTTAACCGCATTGTTTTCCTAGCGAGTTCAGAGAGGCATAGAGGCTCGGACTGGCGGCGATTCGCGGTCTCCGGTGGCCCGGTTTCACCAGGGTGGTGCCTTTCAGCCACCACGGTCAGAAATCGGCGGAGTTCGAAAAAACGGGACGTGTCTGGCAGTTTCGCGTGGTGTCACTTAGTTAAAGGTGAGGGTCAGCGAGAATGCGTCGGGCCCGCATGAACACTGGCCCTCGTTATCGTTCGGACCCCTTATCATTCGGAGGGTGCCCCATTTCTCGCGTCTTTTGCGTGAAGTGGGCCTATCCGCGATCAGGCCTCCGTGATCGTTAGGAAATCGATTTGCTCTGCGGCCACGCGCCTCTAGCTCTGTGACGTGATATCCCACTCAAGCTAGAACCAAGCTTGAGTGGGCCACCGAATCTTTCTCAATTACTTGCCGAACTTTTTTGCCCCGCCGCCGCTAGAACGCTCTGGGGGTTAACAAATACCCGTGAGTTTGTCCATTCAAGGTTCCTGATCCTACGATCTGGCCCCAAACATTTATGTCGGTCGCGCTGCCGAGCACCCAGCCGGAGTTGGGACGAATCAGGGTATTCAAGTCGCGCATGCCCGTGCGCTCGGACCAGATGAAGGGACGACCAACGACTTCGAGTGGACCCTCGGGATAAGGATTGCCCGGTTCACTAGAAGCGACCACGCTGCTGCCGGAATCGCCGACAACCAGTCCGAACAGATTCACTTTCACCGCGGAGCTGACGGTGTCGCCCGGAAGTGTCCCCAAGTCGCTTATCGTTCCGCTCGGGGTCCAGCTGACCGCATGTATGAGGCATTCAGACAGATACTCGTAGCAGGACTCAGAAGAGGACGGTGGGACAGCAGCCCAGCCGACAATCTGGCCGAGGTCGTTGACGGAAACCGCCGAGCTGGCAAGTTGATAATCGGCGGGAAGAACTCCCAGCTCGGTCGGAACATTGTTTTTCCAGGCGGTGGCATTCGGCTCGTCGAACTCGTCGCTATTCTGGCCGACGATCTGCCCGTGATTGTTGACTGCCATGGCAAAGGTTGGAGTCCAGCTGCCGCCAAACAAGGTCACATAACCCTTGGAGCGCGTCCAATTGAATCCCCACTGGAATTCATCGCCCAGGAACCCGGTGTAGCCCGTGATCTCGCCGAAGTCGTTTATACCCGCACCGTAGAAGGGAGCTTCACACCAGTCGGCCGGCGTCAGGTATTCGTCATCAGCAGCGCCGATTATGCCCAGGCCTGCGATCCCGTTCCTGGAGGTCCACAGAAAAGGCTGAATGAGATAGCTGCACTGCTGGTTAGGCCCGCTCGCTCCTGGGTGCGGACTACCTGGAGGAGGCGAGAATGCTATCCCCGGCCCATCTGCAGTGCCCGTTACCATGACCAAATCGTTGATCCCCGTGGCTTGACTGAATGTGCCGCCCGGCAGAATTCCCAGGCTGATCGTGTGCCCGAACGTCCAGAGGTATGCTTCGTTGTTATAGTTGCCAACTACTTGAGCCCAACTATTGATCGCTGTGGGCGAGAGGGGCCCCAGGTCAGTGATGGTGTAAACCTGTGCGCCGGCGACGGGCACAAGCAGCAATACCAGGGCGAGGATTGATCTCTTCATGGCGCGCTCCAAAGGTGAGTAGGTTGTAGGGGCCTGTTTTAAACCGACGCCGAGGGGAAGAGGGACTGCGTTGGGAGTAGCGCACACGAGAAAATCATGCACGCCACTGCGGCATAGTAATGCTGAGGGGAGAGCGTGTCAACTCGATTTCGCCATTCTGTTGAGTCTGAAAAGATCGTTCTGCTGACAACGTTCTGCTGAGTACAACGTTCTGCTCAGAACAATGTTCTGCTGAGAACGATGCGGTTGTCACTCCTGTCGGTGCCAGGGCGGGCGCGGCTCAACGCTTCTGGTACGGATGGAAGATGTAGTCCTTCGCCTTCACTGGCGTATGGCAGGCGAATCCGCAGTCTGAGGGGCTTTGGGCGTCGGCTGTGAACTTGTCCGACGGGGCATCGTAGTTGAACACCGCGTATCCCCACCCGCCGCTCTTCGAAAATCTCTTGCTGTCTTTTTCCATGACGAAAGCCTGGCTGAAAGCGTCGGGCACCTCCACGACGAAGGGTGCCTCGGTGCTTTTCTTCGGCGTCCACTGGAGCTTTACGATCATGGAGCCCTCCGGGAAAGGCTGGCCGTTGCCCGGCACGCCGGCCTTGTACGCCTTGATCATGGTGGGATTGGCGACGATCACTTTGAGCACCTTGTCGGTTCGCGCCGAAGAGACCACCGACCAGTCCTCGTATCCCTTGAAGTCGGAGAACGCGATTCCGCCCGGCGATTTCAGCGAGTACTTTTCCTGCGCGTAAACGGCCGTGGCGACGAGGGCCGTGAGCACTGCCGCGGCTGCAATCGGGAGCTTGCTTTTGCGGTCCATCGTTGTTCCTTATTCTTAGCGAGGATTTTTATTTTGGCTCGGAATTGGGGCACAGCATATCACGCCCCCGATTCTCGATTCTCCGCAGTGGCAGAATTTTCGCTCGCCTGTTTCTTCTCGCTGCCGGGAATTTCGTGCGCATCAGCAGCTTGGCAACCGGGGCAGTACGGGTAGTATGCATTCCCCTTGTAGTCGAGCTCCGCGATTCCTGGCGCGGACGTGAAGTAGCCGTGAATTGCCTGGCTGCGAATAAGCTCAAAGAACTTTCGCGCGGTGCTTTCCGGCTGGGCCGTTCGGACTGAATTTATTAACTCTAATTGCTTAGGAGGATCGAGTTCCAGAAAGCCGCGTCCGTGTTTTTCTTCGGACAGCTTCCGCAATTCTGAGAACCCATCCCTCGCCACCGCCTGCGGATCTGCGGTTTCAAGGTCGTGCACCGCCGGCTCGCCGTAGTAGGCAACGGCAAGCGCGCGATGCGACGGGTCGAGTTGCCGCGCGGCCTGGCGAACCTCGGCGGCGGAATAAAACCACAAGTCGATCCATTGCGTGGTTTGCGATAATGCCGCCGCATCTACTTCTCCCAAAGTAATTTTCGCCAATCGCGTAACGATCGAGAATTCGTTCTCGGAGAAGAAGCGCGGCTGAGATGGAAGAGCACTGGGCAGAGCGTAATCAGTTTCGGTGCCGGGCGGAGGTACAAGCTGTTGATGACCGCCTCTTAGCGCGTGCACTAAAGTGTCGGCAGATGGCAAATAAAGTCCGGGCGGCAGATCTGCGTACTTCGTTTCGTCGCTGAGCAGCGCGCCGGTAATTTCAGGCGCAAACCCACTGAATCCGACCAGAGCAGCCGCTTCTCCCAGCCGGAGAATCCATTGCCGGCGGGTGATTTCGTCCCAGGCTGCATCTTGCTTCTTCTCTCTCAGGGGCTTCTCGCTCATGATTCACCGCTCATAGTTCACCTCGACGCGAAGCTTCGGCGATGTGTTGTCCGGCGCGGGCCGAAATCGCCATGATCGTCAAAGTCGGTTCATAACAGCCCTGCGTCGTAAACACTGCGCCATCGGTAACGAAAACGTTGCGGGCATCGTGAACCTTGCAGTTGCTATCGACCACGCTTTTCTTCGGATCGATGCCCATGCGAGCTGTGCCGCACTCGTGAATGTTCTTGCCGAACATGCTTATCTCAGCGGCCGGCGGAGTCACGTCCGCCAGTTTCATCTCATCGAGCATCGCCGCCATGTCAGTGCGCATGGCGGCGGCCATCGCTTTCTCATTTTCACCGTAGCTCGCGTTGATGTGGAGAACGGGAATCCCCCACGCGTCTTTCCTGGTTGAATCCAGGCAAACGAAATTATCCGGCCGAGGCAGGCATTCGCCCTGTGCTTCGATGCCGAAGTAGTAGGGAATCTCGCTGCGCACGCGCGTGCGCCAGGCGTCGCCGAGTTCGGGCATGAGAAACGCGTGCCCATAAAGTTCCTGGCTGCCGTCTCCGTCGAAACGATAACCGCGCAGGAATTTCGAATTGCGGTGCTTGCTGTCGCCGGTGTTCACGTACTTGGGGATTACGAATCCGCAGGGCCGGCCGACCTCTTCCCGCGTCGATGAGCGCAGCTCCGGCATCATGCCTCCCGCGCCCTCGACCGTAAAGTGGTCCATCAGATAGCGGCCTAGGACTCCGGTTGAGTTTCCCACGCCCTGCGGATGGGACGGCGACTGCGAATTGAGCAGGATCCGCGTCGATTCAAGCGCGCCAGCGGCCACGACAACAACCCCGGCGTAGGCCTCGCGATGCTCCTGGGAGACGCGATCGATGTAGTGGACTCCTTTGGCACGGCCGCTGGAGTCCATTAGAAGATGACTGACGACGGCGTCGCTGACCAGCGTGAACTTGCCGGTGCGAAAGGCGGCGGGAAGGGTCACCGACGGGCTGTTGAAATAAGAAGCGGTGTAGCACCCGCGCTGACACTGATCGCAATAGTGGCACGCCGGGCGCCCGCGATGGGGGACGGTCAGATTCGCCACGCGATCGGGCAGGACTCGCCAGCCGAATTTCCGATCGATGACTTCTTTCGCATGGATTGCGCCGCAGGAGAGATTCATCGGCGGTAGAAATTTACCGTCAGGGAATTGCGGTAGGCCCTCCTGCGAGCCGCTGACGCCGATGTAGTCCTCGACCAGGTCGTAGTACGGCTCCAATTCTTTGTATGAAATTGGCCAGTCGTCGCCGTAACCGTCGCGGCTGGCGGCTTTGAATTCGTTGTCGCTGTAGCGATAGCTTTCGCGCGCCCAGCAGAAAGTCTTTCCCCCAACCTGCCGGCCGCGAATCCACATAAACGGTTTGTCGGCGGGGAAGGTGTAAGGATTCTCCAGATCGTTCACGAAAAACTGATGACTGTATTCGTCGCACGCATAACACATGCGCTGGATGGGCTGAGTCTTCAACAGCCGTTGCTGGTCGCCGAAACCGCGAAACTTTAACTGGTAGGGCCAGACATGTTCGGTGAAATCGCGAGTGGGAATGCGGGGTGGGCCGGCCTCAAGCATCGCGACGGTAAGGCCTCTCTCGGTCAGTTCTTTGGCGACCCATCCGCCGCTGGCGCCGGAGCCGATTATCAGGACGTCATGAACTTGTTTCTTAGGAAGAAGCATGGGGCTGTCGCGAAGGCAGTGAGTTTCGCGCAGTGAGTCTAACGCAAGCAACGTAGCGTCGTAAATTTAACACCGATCGCTACGAAGCTAAAATTAGTCCAGTACCCAAGGCGCGCCCAAGTTGACAGTCATTACAAAAAAGGGCACACTCGCGCCTTCGCCGCGCGCAGCGGCATTCGGATATGCATATGAAAATCCGCCTTTCCGTAATGATCATCACAATTGCTGCCTCACTGGCGGCGCAGGACGCCACGCAGCCCACCGGCTTGCACAAGCGCTCCCTGACTGAGAAAGATCTCTTCGACTTCGTCTGGGTGGCCAATCCTCAGCTCTCGCCCGATGGCTCGCGCGTAGCATTCACCCGCGTTGTGGTCGACGAGAAGCGCACCAGCTACGAAACCTCGATCTGGATCGCCGCGACCACCGGCAAGGAAAATCCCATTCGGATGACGAACGGCAAACACGACGCCCAGCCACGCTGGTCGCCCGACGGGAGGCGCATCGTATTCGTGCGCGGCGGGGACAAAGACGAAACCGGCAAGCCCAAGCCTGGTCAACTCGCAATGCTGTCACTGGCGGGAGGCGAAGCTTCGACAATTACCGACCTTCCCAAAGGAGCCTCCAGCCCGGTCTGGTCTCCTGACGGCAAGCGCATCGCTTTTCTTAGCTCCACCACGCCGGACGACGTGCAGAAGGCGCAGCACAAGAAAGATGCGGCGAAGCCCGGCGACTGCAAAGACGCCGGCAGCGAGCACGAATCCGATGTGCACGTCATCAACCGCGCCGTCTATCGCAGCAATGATGAAGGCTATCTCGATCCCAAGCGCCACGGTCACATCTGGCTGGTCGATGTACCGGCGACTCCCGATGACCAGCCCAAGCCGGTGCAACTCACGGCCGGCAATTTCGATGAGGGTCAGATCGTCTGGAGCAACGATGGCGCGCGCATTTTCTTCCTCACGCGGCGCATCGACGAGCCTTACTACGAACTCCCCAGCACGGATATTTATTCGGTTCCTTCCGCGAGTGGAAGCCCTGAAAAACTCGCCACGATACCGATGGGGATTGGCGATCTAGTCCTCAGCCCGGATGGTCGCCAGTTCGCCTTCCATGGCTCGGTCAACGAGCCAGTTCGATCCTATTCGCAACCCGACCTTTGGGTGATGGATGCGGCACCGGGCGCGAAACCGCGAAACCTCACCGCAGACTACGACTTCGACATGGGCAGTTCCGTTGGCGGAGATAATGCCCCACCGCGCGGCGGGCATGGGCGCGCGCTCTACTGGTCGCCTGACGGCCGCGCTCTCTACGATGTGGTCGAAAAGCAGGGACGCACGCCGATCGTGCGCGTCGACGCGCAAACCGGCGCGGTGACGGAACTCACGCGGTGCGATCAGGCAGTGCTCGATTTTTCCGTGAATCCAGATGCGAGCGCGATCGTCGCATTGGTTTCCTCGCCTGTGATGGTGGGCGATCTGTTCGCCGTTGCGGGTGACGGGACACAAACCCGCATCACCGACTTCAACAGCAAACTCTGGTCCCAACTCAACCTGACCGCACCCGAGGAGCTCAATTACAACAGCTTCGATGGCAAGCGCATCCAGGCATGGATCCAGAAGCCGCCGGATTTCGATGCGCAGAAAAAATATCCGCTTATTCTCGACATTCATGGCGGGCCCCACGCGGCCTACGGCTGGATCTTCGATCACGAGTTTCAATGGATGGCCGCCAAAGGCTACGTCGTGCTCTACGTCAACCCGCGGGGCTCGACCAGTTATGGCCAGGAGTTCGGCAACATCATTCAATATCACTATCCGGGCGACGATTATCGCGATCTGATGATCGGCGTTGACGAAGTCCTGAAGCGTGGCTATGTCGACCAGAAGAAACTTGGCGTGACTGGCGGCAGCGGCGGCGGCGTGCTTACCGACTGGACCATCACGCATACCGATCGCTTTGCCGCCGCGGTTTCGCAACGCGATATTTCCAACTGGGCCTCCTGGTGGTACACGGCCGACTTCACGCTCTTTCAGCCGAATTGGTTCAAAGCTCCGCCCTTCGAAGATCCGCAGGATTATCACGACCGCTCGGCGATCTCGTTTGTGAAGAACATCCATACCCCGGTGCTGTTCGTGCTGGGAGAGTCCGATTTCCGCACTCCGCAGGACTCAGGCGGCGAACAGTTGTTCCGCGCGCTCAAGTACATGAAACGTCCAACCGCCATGGTTGTCTTTCCGCGCGAGACCCACGAACTCTCCCGCTCGGGCGAGCCCTGGCATCGCGTCGAGCGCCTGGAATACATTGTCGGTTGGTTCGACAGGTGGATGATGGGCGTGCCTCATCCTGAGTTCGACCTTAATGCGGAGCAGCCGGCGTCGGCTCCCTAAGCGTGTCACTGCCGCGTAGATTGCCTTTCCATGCGAGTACTGCTGCAGTTCGGATTGCAGATGGGTGTTCTTTGCGTCCTTCGCGGCCTTTCTTAGCGCCCTTTGCGGTTAAGAGCTTTCTACACGGCGACCGCGGAAGGCCAAAGCCTTTAACCGCAAAGTTCGCAAAGAAAGGCCGCGAAGGACGCAAAGTGTTCTCCCCTGACTACACCGGTGACTCTCCGCGCGTCGTTCGTTGACTAGAGAAGCCTGCGTCTCTAAGATGAAGCGACCCGAAGACGCACTGTTCGGGGTCGATTTCCCCGGCTTTCCGTGATGATTTCTAGCATTGACTTGAAATGATCGGCCAAACCATCTCGCACTACCGCATTGTCGAGAAGCTCGGTGGCGGCGGCATGGGAGTTGTCTACAAGGCCGAGGACACGCGGCTTCACCGTTTTGTGGCGCTTAAATTTCTGCCGGAAGACGTTGCCCGTGATCCGCAATCGCTGGCGCGCTTTCAGCGCGAGGCCCAGGCTGCTTCGGCGTTGAACCATCCCAACATCTGCACGATCTACGATATCGGCGACGAGAATGGCCAGGCGTTTATTGCCATGGAATTTCTCGAAGGCGTGACGCTGAAGCATCGCATCGCGGGGCGACCGACCGAGAACGAGATGCTTCTCTCGCTGGCCATCGAGATCGCCGACGCGCTCGACGCGGCTCACAGCAAAGGAATCGTCCATCGCGACATCAAGCCGGCGAATTTGTTCGTGACCGAGCGCGGGCACGCCAAGGTGCTGGATTTTGGCCTCGCCAAACTCACGCTCAAACCGGATTCCTCCAGTCAGCTGGCCAGCGCGGCGACGCAGGCCGCCAGCATCGACCAGCAACATCTCACTAGTCCCGGCTCGGCGGTGGGCACGGTTGCCTACATGTCGCCGGAGCAGGCGATGGGAAAAGACTTGGATACGCGCACGGACCTGTTTTCATTCGGCGCCGTGCTTTACGAGATGGCCACGGGTACGCTGCCCTTTCGCGGCGACACTTCCGCTGCGGTCTTCAACGCCATCCTGGAGCGGCCGCCGATCGCGGCGGTCCGGCTCAATCCTGATATTCCGTCGAAGCTGGAAGACATCATCAACAAGGCATTAGAAAAAGATCGCAACCTGCGCTACCAGCATGCAGCCGATTTACGCGCCGACCTGCAGAGGTTGAAGCGTGACACCGACTCGGGACGAAGCGCTGCCGCCACGCCGGCGCCGCCAGCAAGCGTTTCGAGTTCGGCCGCGGCTGACGCCTCGGGGCCTGCGCAGCTTGCGGCTGGAGCGAGCGGTTCCGCCTCCGCCGATACCGTCGTGCCCGCGCAATTTTCTTCTTCGGCGAGCGCCGCTTCCGCGTCGGTGGCCCAGGCCTCAGGGAAGAACAGACTTCTGATTCCTGTCCTGGCGATGATCCTGTTCGCGCTGGCAGCGGGGGCGTGGTTTCTGCACGGGCGGAGTAGCGGCGCCGTGGGCAGCCGATCGCACAAGGCCATCGCGGTGCTTTACTTCAACAATCTCTCGCAGGATCAATCTCTGAACTGGCTCGACAGCGGCCTCACCGACATGTTGACCACGAACCTGGCCCAGGTCAAAGGTCTGGATGTGCTCTCCACCGAGCGCGTGCTGGGCGCGGTGCAGCGCGCGAGTAAAGACGGCAAGTCGCTCGATCCCGCGCAGGCGCAGCAGGTCGCTCGCGACGCCGGAGCCGACGCCTACATTACCGGGGCGCTGTTGAAGATGGGTCCAACGCAGTTACGCCTCGACGTGCGCGCGCAGGATACCAGCACGGGACAGATTCTGTTCTCAGAGAAGCTGGAGGGGCAGGACGTACAGAGCATCTTCGGCATGGTCGACCGCCTCACGTCGAGCCTCGCCGGCAGCTTTCTTCCGGCTTCGGAGCAGCCGCAAAAAGCGCCCGAGATTGAGCAGGCTTCCACTTCCAATGTGGAGGCTTACCGTCACTATCAGCTGGGCCTCGACTACGGCCGCCGCTATCTGGTGAACGACGCGATCCGCGAATTTGAAGAGGCGGTGCGTCTCGATCCGCAGTTTGCCCTGGCCTACATACGTCTGGCCGGCCAGTATCAACTGCAGGGCGATCTGCGTCGCGCCAATGAGCTTATCTTAAAGGCCGATCAACTGCAGTCGCGACTTCCTCGCTACGAGCAGTTGTCGTTGCAGGCGCTCCAAGCCGAGCGCTCCCGCGACGTCGAGGCGGAGATCGCCGTGCGCCGGCAGTTGGTCTCCGAATTTCCTCGCGCCACCCTCGACCGCGGCATCCTCGCCGCTTTTATCTCGGGCATCGGCAAGCGCGACGAGACGCTCGCGCTTTTGCAACAGGGTTTGGTGCTGGACCCGAAGAACGAAGATCTGCTCAATTTTCAATCTTACGAAATGGCCAAGTGGGGCGATTTCACGGGCGCGCTGGCCGCGAATGACGCCTACCTGGCAGTTCGACCGGGCGATCCCAATCCGCTTGACAGCCGGGGCGACATTCTTTTTCTGGCCGGGCGCGACGATGAAGCGGTTGCCGCCTACCGCAAGGTGCTCGAATTGAAGCCGGACTTCAGCGATTACGGTGAGTATCTCAAGTTGGCCGTGGTTTACGACGAGCAGAAGAAGCCCGACATGGCGAATGCGGCGTTCCAGCAATTTGGCCAGCGTTCTTCTCCTCTGACGCGGCTTTACGTTCCGGGGTTCGAAGCGCAATTCAAGCAGACGACGGGCGACCTCGAAGGCGCGCTCGCCAGCTACCGCCGGGTCGTCGCGCAACTGGGACACGCGAAACAGAACGAGGCGGCAGAGACTTTCCTGGAGGAGTTCGCCTCGATGTCGGTCATGATGGGCGAGGGCTCTTCCGCCCTGGCTTTCGCTCAACAACAGAGTCTCGACGACGAGCAGCTGCAGATGGTCGCGTTCCTCGAAACCCAGGCGGGCAACACGTCGGCCGCTCAGCAAAGTTTGCAGCGCTTCGCCGCCAGCCATCCCTGGGTTGGGCCGCGTCCCATTGAAATTGGGCAGGTCTACGCTGACGTGACCGCGGCCGTGATGCGTGGCGACGGGCAAGCCGCGCTCAGCCGCGCCGCCACCATCCCCGATTTCCAGTACCCGTACCTGCTGTTCTTGAAGGGCCGGAGCCATCTGTTGTTGAACGACTATTCGCCGGCGGAGGAGAATTTTCGCGCAGCCGTGCGACTCGATCACAACATGGAGAACTTCGGCGCCACCGCGCGGCGATTCCCGATCGCTGCAATTCTCTCCCACTACTATCTGGGCCAACTCTACGAGCGCACCGGCAAGCGCGATCAGGCCATCAACGAATATCAGGAATTCCTCGCGCATTTCCCAAGTTCTCAATCCCGCCTGGCTCAGGTCGGGGATGCCCGTACCGCGCTCAAGCGACTGATGCAATGAGATCGCCGGTGTGCGACCGTGAGAGGGAATGCATTTTTCGGTAGTGGGTTCAGCTTGAAAGGCGTATTCCACCAGCGGCTAAGGCCGCGATTGATTTTGTGCGACTTACGGCGCGTCTGAAGCCGCGCCCTTTCAAGCCAAATTCAAACGGACCCGCTACCCATTTTTCCCGAACCGGGAACATAACTTGTCACCACTAGGTAGTCCTGAGGTTCTAGTCCCAAAGTAAGTACTTACTCTTAGTCCGTGCCCTCCAATCGCTGCTACAATTCTCTGCAGAACAGGCCTTTTTTTCCACACGCGGGAGTCATGTACAAGTTTTCGGCGCTCATAGGGGGCCGGTTGCTGTTGCTGGTGCTTTGCGCGCCGTCGCTATTGGCGCAAATGTCAGTTCGCAGTGTCCAGGTTCTTGGCGGCAAAGACAAAGACGCGGTTGAAGTCGAAGTCGAATCCAGCGACCGCATTGTCCCGCAGACCCGCGTGCTGACCGGCCCTGACCGGCTGGTCATCGACTTTCCTAATGCCACTCCCGGGAGCCAGTTGCGCAGCCAGTCCGTCGACCGCGGCCAGGTAAAAGATCTTCGCATTGGCCTGTTCGAATCGAAGCCTCCCGTCACGCGCATCGTGCTCGACCTGAAAAGCGCGCAATCCTACCAGGTATTTCCCCAGGGCAGGACGGTGATCATCAAAGTCATGGATGGCGCTGCCGGAGCTTCCGCGGCCTTACAGAACAACTCACCGAATTCTCCGAATCCCTCGCCGCGCCCCGGACTGGTAACGGCCAACTTCACCACCAGCGCGGAAGCGATTCATGTCGAGGTGGTCGCCAAGCCTGCGCTGGAGGTGTCCTTTCGCAATGGATTGCTAGCCATCAAGGCGAACAAGGCGACATTGTCGGAAGTGTTGAATGCGATTCATCAGCGTACTGGGGCCGACGTTTCCAGCGCGCCGGGAGCGGAGCAGGAAAGAGTGGTGGTCGACCTTGGTCCCGCGCCTGCGCAGGAGGTGATGGCGCGGCTGTTGAATGGCTCCAAGTTTAATTTTCTGATCATGAGCGCGGCGAATAATCCCGCGCAACTGGAGCGCGTCATCCTGACGCCGCGCACCGAAGGCGGCGCCATGCCACTGCCGCCCATGCAGGCGATGGCTCCCTTGCAAGCCGACAATACCGCTGATCCCGATCCACCCGTACAGCAGGCGCAAGGCCAGCCCGGCTACCCGCCGGATCAGGAACGGAGAGTCGACTCCGGTCCCAGGCCGCAACCGCCCGAAATCACCCCCGGCAACGACGACCCGCAACCGTAGATGCTGTCGCTTGAGTGCTTTGGGAAGGGCACGATTTTAGCCGTGCCGCTCGAAACTTATAAGACCTGATGCTTCAGAGTGTGCGTGAGCACTACTCTTCCGCCCCTCTGGGGCTGGTTCATTTCTCACTTTTCCCCACGGCTTACGCCGTGGGCTTTATTCATACGCCGCTACGCGGCTGAAGTGCGCGCTACGGAGCCGTGATCAGCCGGATCGGTACGGGAGAAGAGCCGGTCACGGCTGTGCCCACCGGTTGACCATTGCCGTTGCCGCACCCGGTGACGCTGAGAACCGTCACGCTCACGCTGCCATACTGGTCCACCTGGTTGATAAACACTTGCAGGAAGCCCACGATTGTCACCTGAGTAGTGCCCGAGCCGTTGATGGTATCGTTTGCGGAGTCGTAGATGGGCAGCGACACGATGGAGTTGCTGGCAGTGATCTGGTTGCCGCTTAATGCCGCTCCCACCAAGGGATTCGCGCTTCCCGCAAGGAACTGAAAGGGATATGCGGAATTGTTGATCGAATCCTGTCCGTCGGAGAGCTGGCTGGGACCCGCTTCGTGGATCAGGCACTGCACTCCATCGCTGGTATCGATGTCAGGATTCTCGCTCAACTGGACGGTGTTCTGGGTCTGTACGCCGCACTGATAAACGGTCGATTGATCGCATCCCGCGACCGCCTCCTGGTAGAGGCTCTGCCCCGCCGAGCAGGATGGCACGGCGACCGGAGTCGTGGTCGGCGCCTGCCCTGGCAGGTACAGCAGATTCGGGGGAGCGGGCACGTAAGCGTTACCGGTGTAGTTGGCTGTGGGCGGGTTCGCTCCTGCACGGAATGTGCATCCGCTGCCGGTATGAGTGCAGACCGGCGATATCCAGAAAGTTTCGCCGATTACCCCGCTCACACCGTTGGCGCCGCTGCTGGGAGAGATGCCCGGATGGGTGAGCGCGCCATCGGAAATGCTTACGAGTGACCGGCATGCCCCCGGGCCGCCCCCTTGGTTGCAGTAGTTGCCGTGGGTTGGCTGGAAATAGAGCGGATCCTGATTGGGCACCAGCCACGGCTTCACGCAGCGCGGCTGCACGGGAGTGATAGTTCCGGTAGAGCCGCCGTTGCTTTCGTTTCCTGAATTCGAGGAATCGAATGCTTCGGCCACTGCGGTTGCATTCACCGTATTTCCTGTGTTGCCCCACAGGCGCGAGAAAAATGTCGGCAGGTTGTTGCGGGTGACTTGCACCGTGACCATTGGATTCACGGCAAACGCGGCGGGCAGTCCCACGCAGGTAGTGTTGGCTGCCGCTCCGCCAGCGGAATACTTGACCGTGGGTGCAGGTGAGGTCGGCGAGACTCCGTCGATCGTGCCTTGCGTGGCGGCGGCAAGCGCGGCCTGTGTGGCCACGCTGGTGCTGCCGCCGCAGATCGATCCCCAGGAACCGGAGGTGTTGGTCGGATCTCCGGTCATGCCGGAGACGGAAATCACACGCGCCGCGGCCAGCGCCCCGGCGTCGGCGGCGCGCTGCGCTTCCATGCGCGCCAGATAAAGCGTGACGACGTCGATCGAAAGCGCGGCCATGGCCACGATCGCAACCATCGCTACCGCGACCAGCACCATGGTCATTCCATCTTCCCGGCGGCTGGAGCGATGGCGGCGAATGAGCGGGCGTTTCATGGTTTGTTTTCGTTGATCGTTTTACTGCTCGATCGTTTTGTTGTTCGGTTGTTAGCGCTCGAATCGATTAAATGGTCGATCAGTTCTCGTTCATGGCGACAGCCGTCGCCGTGATCGTGGTCGGCAGCGTCGGACTCGAACCCAGCAGGCTCGCGGCGTGGCCAAACTTCCACTGGTACGGATACTTGATGGTGACACAGGTACCGATCTCCGCGGTCTGCCCGCCCGGTGCCTGCGCTAAACAGGTTGCCGGCGCGGGCTGAGCGCTCGTGGTCTGCGGGAAATAGTAGCCGCGGTTGACGATGATCGTCAGACCGGGCGCCGCGCAACCGTTGGCACTCGCAGTGTAGGTCCAGGTCGCCGGAGATGTAAGCACGGAACTGGCGGCGGTCATGCCGCACGCGTTGATTTGGTTGGCGAGGAAGTAGTTGGCAATCAACTGGTAGGCATCGGCCACGGAAGCGGGTACCGGCGTCGAGGAATTCGGCACATCGTTGGCCGGGTCGGCTGCGGCCACTCGGGCCGCGTCGCGGGCAACGTTGGTAAGTTTCTGCTTGAGGGTGAAGGCAGCGCTGAAGTCGAAGATGCCCACGACGAAAACGACGAGAAGCGGCAGGGTCACGGCGAACTCGACCATCTGCGCGCCTTCATCACGCCAGCAGCGCCGAGCCAGTTTGCACGAATTGTGGCTGCCGGCTTTCATCGTTGCTGCGATCTCGTTACTGTGATCTCGTCACCGCGAATCTCGTTACGGCGATCTCATCGATGCGTCTGCGCTTACTGTGTTTCCACTCGCGCCTGCGCCGAAGCGGTCAGCCAGATTTTCTGATTGCTGATCGACGTATAGGGCAAAACAAACTGGAACGGATATTGAAACGAAACCGAAACCCCGCAGACTCCGGTCGCGCCGCCGCTTGTGTTCGACAACTCGATGCCGGTCTGCACACAGATGGTGCTGCTGGCGGTGCCATCGCAAGTGGTGCTGCCGGTACCCGACGGGCACGCCGTGACCGCCGGCGGCGATACCGGGTAGCGCGCTTTGGTGGTATCGAGTTTGGCCGCATTCATCGAGGCCAGCACCGCGTTGTAAGCGTTGACCGAGGCCGAACTTCCGGACGCGCAGGTTGTGCAACGAGGCGCTGCCCCGGCGCGCGCTCCTTCTTGGGCGGCGCGTGTGATCGTGCCGTACGTGCTGAACGCCTGCCCGAACCAGAAGATGCCGAGAAGCACCATGAACATGACGGGCAGCACTGCCGCGGCCTCCGCGATCTCGGCGCCACGGATTTCGGCCGCCAGCCTTCTCGAGATGTTTCGCGCCGATGCCAGCATCCTAGGCCACAACTCCCATCTTGAGAAGAACCGCATAAAGCACTACCGTGAACGCGAGCGCGACCCCGTAAGGGATCTTCAGCGAATCGGGATTATCCAGCGAAACCTGCCTCCCGGGCAGCCGGAAGGTCAGCAGCGAAGTCAGGATGTGACCGATATTCCGCATCGTCTGAACAACCCGGCCTTTATAAATCACCAGCGCCACGGCCATAATCCCCGCCACGAAAACCGAACCAAGCAGCAGATCGATCAGCACGGCTGGTCCTGTGAAAGCGCCCAGTGCCCCCGCCAGCTTCCAGTCGCCCGCGCCCAGGCTCCGCAGCAGCACGAACGGCAGAAGCAGCACCAGCCCCAATCCCGCACCGAGCAGGGAAGACTTTAACCCGCTCCAGCCACCGAGGAACGTCGAGCCCGCGACTCCGATCAGCAGTCCCGGAACCGTCAGCCAGTTCGGAATGCGCCGGCTGCGCAGATCGGTCCATCCCGCCGCTAGCGCCAAAACCACAGCCCCAGCCAGAAGCTGCGTTTTCAAACCGTCCCCGGCCCTGATCGTTGGTCCTTGCGCCCGATCGCGCCACTGCTCTGCAATCGAAAATGATCGTTCATTGGCTTCGAAAACTGCCCGTGGGGGAGGAGTGTCGACTTCCGCCGCCCACGCCGGGAACCCTTGCAAAAGCAGCCTCTTGCGCGGATTCTCACACAGCAGGGAGGGGAAGTCAATGAAGCTGCAGATGCCGTGGTTCCCTTAGTGTTTTCTGGTGATTGGCTCTCAAGAGCGTTAACCACAAAGGACCACTAAGGAACAAGAAGGGAAAGCAAAGGCCCGGAATTCATCCGGGCCTCTGGGAAACTGCCATTCCTACCGATTGAATGCCGGCGCTGCATTGTGCTCGGCGATGATCTTCCGGGCATTGTCGGCCAGGGCTTTCGCCTGGGGAAGCAGGTCAAGGCCCTTGATGACTTCCGGGTCCGTCTCGGCGCGAACTTTCATTCCTTCATCCTGTCCGAAGGCATCGACAAAAACTTCGGCTTTGATATTTGAACGGAGCCAGTCGGCGTTGTCGATCAGCTCGGCTTGCGTATAAGGAACGTTCCCCTCGTCCAGCGACTTGCGGAACTCGTCAAATGCGGCGTCGTCGACTTCGAAGCCCTTCGTCGGATGATGCGTCACGACGTAGCGTTTGGCGAAGTTGAAGAACGCATAGTGCTGCAGGAGCGTGTCCTGGAAGTGGTTGGACTTTATCGGAGGTATGCTCACGTCAGGAGTAATGCCGCCGCCGCCGTAGACCGTGCGCCCGCTATCGGTGAGCTTGACTTCGCGATTGGCGTTGTTCGGATTCTCCGCCTGATCGCGATTGTAGTAGTAGTCGTAGAGCGAAATGTTGCTGTAGTCGCGCTGGATCAGACGTCCGCTGGGCGTGTAGTAGTGAGCAGTAGTCAGCGCCAGGCCGGTGTTCTCCGACAGCGGATACACCGTCTGGACCAGTCCCTTGCCGAAGGTGACTTCACCAGCGATCAGGCCGCGGTCATGATCCTGAATCGCCCCCGAAACAATCTCGGCGGCCGAGGCCGTCAGCCGGTTGACCAGCACTACGATCGGATAATCTTTCCCGCCATTGCCGTGCTGCGCGATGTAGCGCTTCTCCGCAGACGCGCGGCCATGGTGCGAGACGATGAGCTGACCCTTCTTCAGGAATTTGTCGGCCACTCCAACGCCTTCGCTGAGCAGGCCGCCGGGGTTGCCGCGCAGGTCGAGGATCAATCCCTTGAGATCGCCGAACTCGTCGAGCGCGTCGGAAACTTCATGTTCCGTGGTCTCGTTGAAACCGTTGACGTGCATGTAGCCCACGCCGGGCTTGATCAGGAAGTGTACGTCGACGCTGTAGCGCGGAATCTCGTCGCGGATCAGCGTGAACTCCATCGGCTTATCGACAGCTTCGCGCGAAATGCTGATGTGCACCGTGGTGCCCTTGGGACCCTTGAGCAGGTCGGCCACGTCGGTGGTGCTCATGTTTTCGGTCGACTTGCCGTCGACGGCAATGATCACGTCGCCCGGATGAATGCCCGCTTTATACGCAGGCGTGCCGACGAAGGGATAAATCACGATAACTTTGTTGTTGCGCGGACCGACCGTCATGCCTACGCCGTAGTACTTGCCGCGCTGGTCTTCGCGCATGGCGGCATACGATTTTGGATCAAAGAAATTCGAGTGCGGATCGAGCGAGTGCAGCATGCCCGGAATGGCGCCGTTATAGATGGCTTTGTCGGCGTTCACCGGTTCGGCGTAGTTGTCCTCGATGATCGAGTAGACGTCGGTGAACTGCTTGAGGCTGTCTTTCACCTCCGAGTCGCCTGCCATCGACGACTGCTGGCCGGATCTCTGGGCAAACACAATTCCCAGGAAGCCGCAGGCCAATAGAAAGAAAGCGACCAGGAAGAGAGACCGGCGAGAACTACGTGCCATCGTGAGATTTCCTTCGTTGAGGGTTAGCTTCCACCCCAGCTACCGCGCTGAATATACGCAGTATATCACCAGCTTAGACGCCCCTGGACCGGGTTAGTCAACCTTGGTAACCACCCCGGAACAGGCCCTGTTATTGAGATGCAGCCGGCAAGGGAATAGCTTCCTGCGGGTCGAGTATTTGCGGTTGCCGCGGCCTGCCACGACTCGCGTAGCCCCGGACGCCCTCGTCCGGGGTTGCGCGAAGCGCAATGGGGCCTGTCACGGACCAGGGCGGGCGTCTTTGCCAGCTGACGCAGTCGCACGCGGAGCTTCGTCCGCGGAGCGGACGAGGGCGTCCGCCCCTACACGAGCTAGTTGCCGGATGCGCCGGCAGCCATGACCTGGCCTGCGACCTGATCTTCTTCGACCCGTCTTTGGCCGTGCCTCGGAATTCGCGGGAGCCGATCGCGGGCGCGAAACGACGGATGGCCGGCCCCGATCGCGGCGCCCAGCCCGCTTCCGATGAATCCGACCAGCAGGGAGGCCTTCAGCGTCACCCCGCGATGCGGGTCTTTATTGGCTTTTGCCCCCAGCGGGGCCCCGATGCCGAAGCCGATCAGCGCGCCGATCGCGGCGTGGCGCCCGTTTCCGGAAAATGACGAGCGGTAGCCGCGACCGTACCGCATGGGTCCACGCGCCATCGGAGGACCGGCCCGGCGCGACATCTGGGCCAACGTCTCTCTGGCCGTCTCTCTGGAGCTGGATTGGCCTGAGGCGTCGGAGCAGGCGTTGTCTTCGGGCGTGTACTGGCATCGCGCCAGGGTGATCGCGTGGGACGGTTCGTCGGCCGCGACAGAGCGCACGCCACTCTGGGAGTCAGGAATTTGCGCCACGGCGCCCGAAAGCGGAAGCAGGAACGCCAGTGCGAGAAAAAATCGAGTGCTATGTTTCATGTTGACCTCGTCACCTCTGAGCAGAAATGTCCTCGCTGGAACTGTTCTGACCTAATGCAGACATTTGCCGAACGCCCCGGTCCTTCGCGGGCGCGGAGTTCGAACTGCGATAGACCGCCTTGCCGTCGATAAACGGATCGACGACAGCTCCGATGCCGGCGCCGATTCCGCCGAGCAGAGGAGCGAGGATGATGATGTTCAGGACACGCCCCGAGGCGCCGCAGCACCCGCGGGTCGCGCCCAGAACCACGCCGGCGCCCGCGCCCACCTCGAGTCCGAAGCGCGCGCTGTGCCGCCCGAGAAACACGGCCTTGATTTCGTCTCGCGCGTAGTGGCGCGTTCCAAGCGCGTTGAAGTAGCAGGCAAGATAATCTTCGGTCACTTTTTCCAGGCGGCAGTGACCAAACATCCAGCGCTGCTTGAGCTTGACTTTGATCTTGGTTCCGGCCGGAATTGTTTGCAGCGTCTCCCAGTCCGTCGACTGCGCCCTTGCGCTGGACGCCGACAACAATGCGGCCGCGCCGAAAAGAACGGCAAGCGCACAATCGACGAGCACATCTTTTCTCAGGAAATTCCTTTCGAGAGCATCCTTCATGAGCGCATCGTAAGAGGGGTCTGGGGACGCCGGTGACGCGCTTGTTACAGTTTCCGGAGTGCCACAGGCGATCCGTCATGGCAACGCGCGGCAGGGTGAGCAATCTCCGAAGTTGCGTGCACGTGGACGGTTGTGAGCTGGCACGGACTGGGGAGTGCGAGCCTGCAGAACGGCGCGAAGGCTGCGGGGCATTTGCTTTGAGACTTCGAATACCGCGACCTGGATCACGTCGTCGGAACCGCCGTAGGAGATACGGAAAAAATGGCGATGCTCGCGCATCCGGAAGAGGCTGACCAGGATCAGGGGCAGCACGCCCAGGTGGTGCGTTACTTCCTCCGAGTAATCGAACGACTGCATCGCGCTGTAGGGGATTGCCAGCTTGCTGCCCGCATGCTCGAAGATGAGCGCAGTGTCAGAGGTTGTGTCCAGACTGCCGATCACTCCCGACTGCAGGCCCGGCGCGGTTCCGCCAACATACTTGACTTTGCGCCCCGCGACCGCGCCTGCGGGTAATGCGAGAAGCAGGAGCAGACCGAGTAGTATCCACCCTTTCGTGGCCGGCGCATTTTTCGTTTTATTTTTCGTGGTCATCCGCTGTCCTCCTCAGGTCCAGTGAGTGCAGCGTAGTGGATTGAGGCTGGCGGAACAGGCATCTGTGGCGCACTTTCTCAAGTGTCACATGAGCTTGCCGAGGCAGCTTCTACAAAGACTCAATCGGCTGGCGGATGAACTCCACGTAGCGCCGTAGTTCGTCGACGGAGGACTCGGAAAGCAGAGAAAAGGGAATCGCGCGGCATCCAGCGGGAAGATCGGCGGCGGTCAGCGAATCGCACACGACCGCGGCGGTTTGTTTCAGCCCGCGCTGCCAGTTGGCGTCGCGGGCGTCGCGAAAGACCAGGCTGTCGGGATGGAATCCGGCGGCGGTCAACATGGCCCGCGCAACCTTCAGAAATTCCGGCCAGCGCGAAGCCACCCCGACGAGCGTTCCGGCGGGCGCGGGCAAATAGGTGGAGAGTGACGCGGGTACCGAGCGAAGCTGCAGCGTCAGCAGTTCGGTTCCCGCCGGAAGGAGCTGCCGCGCCGTAGTCACGCGGTTGGGCAAAACGACGGCAACGCCGCCCTCGGGAGTCTTCGGACAATCCGGCGGAGCGCAGGATTTCACGGGAAAACTGACGGCTGCGGCGATCTCAGCGGCCAGGATGCGGCGCAACTCTTCGTCCGGCTCGAGCAGCAAAAAATGATCCGGGGGCTGCATTTCGAGCCACTGCCGCAAGCGCGAGCGCAGCGCGGGCAGTGACACGCCGAGACTGCGCGCGGAACGAAACAGCCGGGCGATGGTCTGATCGAGTTCGCGCGCCGGGGAGGGCGGCAACTCAGGTTTGCTGGCGCGAACATAAACGCCGCTGCCGCGGCGAAACTCCACCCAGCGGTCGCGATGCAACTGGCGATATCCGGCGCTCACGGTGTTGGGATGGAGATGAAAGCGCCGCGCCAGTTCGCGCGTGGAGGGCAGGCGCTGGCCGGGTGCCAGATCGTCGCTCAGAATTCCGAGCACGACCTGGGTCACCAGCTGTTCGCGAATCGAAACCTCGCTACCCCTGGCAAACCAGAGTTGCATGGCGCGAACATCATACCCCGCGCGCCCGCGCCAGCTTGAGTTTACCGGTTCGTCAATTCCCACTTGTCAGTTCTTGCCCGTCGCTTACGCGCTGAGCGAGATTGCGGCGGTTGATCCCGACTGCGAGGCTACGCTGCCCTTGGTTGCCGATTGGAAATCCTGTACCAGAGAGTTGTAGGCCTGCTGCGCGCCAGCGAGATCGTTCGACTGCAAGTCCTGCCCGAGTTGCTGAAA
>Ga0074044_10000038_pt1 | contig 121844 bp, 110 predicted proteins | sample BogForMeECP23OM1_FD_94443 | JGI IMG/M metagenome (GOLD analysis project Ga0074044, IMG submission 94443) | Bog forest soil microbial communities from Calvert Island, British Columbia, Canada - Bog Forest MetaG ECP23OM1 | ecosystem: Environmental > Terrestrial > Soil > Wetlands ...
CCGACCCACTGGGCCGTGTGGTGGGCCGAGAATGAACCCGTCTCAGACGGTGGGAACCCGCCGCGACCCATTAGGCTTTTCCGCATGGCGGAACATAGCACACCGGATCTTTTTGCGAGTCGAATCCCCGTTCATTCGGCATTGGTTCAAAAATCGGTTGCCACCATCACCAACTCCGCAGGTCGGCTTTCACCTATGGATGCTAGGAAACGGCACAGAGTTTCGCAAGAGGAAAATGAAAAATAGATGGCAGAAAGTTTGCTGGCACAAGTTTCAAATGCCGCCCGACGGGGTCCAAAGCAATTGGAAGATGAATCCCAGGTTACGATCGATTTTGATAGGGCGCGAAAAAATCAAGTTTGGCACTTTACAGATTGCTGAAGAACTCAGGATTTGATTTTGTTTTGAAGCGGTACGGCTGTACAGCTTGCGGGAAAACTCGCGTTTCGTATCAGGGCATCGCTTTAGCGATGCCACAAGCCGTTTAAATTGAGATGCTCCTTTAGGGGCCGACCAGCGCAAATCGAGTTCGTCAGCAAACTGTTCAGCCCGTTCGCCGCGTGTCTTGCAGAACTTCGTCCAGCGCGCTTGCCAGTTTGCTCGCCCGCTGCCGCGCTTCAGGAGAAGCTGCCTCCAGTCGCCGCTTCAGCAGATGATATTCGTCGGCTATATTTAGCGCCGCGAGCACGGCCAGCCGCACCGAATCGACCGTCGCCGTCTGTTGCGATACCGCGCGCATCTTGCCATCCACATACTCGGCGAGCCCTAGAATGTAGTCCGCATCCGAGCCCCGCAGATTGTAAACCTGATCGAAGATTTCGACGCGCACGCTTCCGTTGGCGGCATTGGCAGACGCGGAGTCTTTGGTCACAGGGTCGTTGGCCAACGCCTTGTTCGTCAACGCATGGTTCGTCAGTGCATTGTCCGTCAATGCGTCCTTCGTACGCTCATTCGTCGAAGCTTGCTTGCTCGCAGGGGCCATGTCACTCCTCGGCGGATCGCTTTCTGCCACACAACCGCTGCGCTCGTTCAGCGCGCCGTCGTCATCCTGTTCGCCGTTGCCGTTCAGCTGGCCGCCTGTTCATGGGTCAGCGTATCCATCTGACTGAGCATTTTTTCCACACGCGTGCGGATGTCCTCGCGATCTTTGCGCAGTTGCACCAGTTCGCGGCGCATGGATTCGTTTTCTTCCTCGCGTTCTTCCAGTTGCTCCCTCAGCCGCTGCAAGTCGCGCTCCGCCGTTGCCCGCGCCTCTTTCGCGGCCTTGTACAACTCTATGGTGCGATAAACCTTCTCTTCCAGCGCTTGAAAATCTTCAGCCGGAACCTCGGCAGATACCTCTTCCACGGTTTTCACGGACATGGACATCGACACTCGCTTTCAGGAATGAATCAGCGTTGAGGCGAAGTATAGCGCAGTTTCCTGTGGATTACGCCAGAAGTCGTACCCTGTCGTGATGCCGAACTTTGAGACTAAAGGGCGCAAGAAACTCGACCAGCATTAGAATGTCGTGTGGGGAAACACCTATGAGTACGTCGGTCCAGTTTATAGTAGGGATCCTCGCAATCCTCGGTTATGTGCTAGCCCCTGTCGTGCTGGTCTGGGGCTGGGCACGATGGGCCCAACGGCCAAAATTACGAACTATATCCTCGCTATTGTCGCTATTAGGTTTCATCCTTGCCTCGGCCTCAGCATTTCTGGCGGTATCCGCGATAGTTTATGCAAGGCTTCACGGGTTCAGGTCGTACGACCCATTGCTCCTCAGGATAATGGCCGTCGGAGTTGTGCTATCCCTCGGCGGATTCGTCCTCGGCATAAGCGGTGTTTGGAAAGCGAGTTCGCTGCGATGGCACACTCCGGTTTCCGCCCTTGCGACGCTGGCATTCTGGCTGCTTGCGGCGTCGATGGAATAATCACCTGCGATGGCTTTGCAGCTTCTCCAGCCGTCGCCCTGCCTCGTCCAGTGTTTCAGGTTTCTTGCAGAAAGCGAAACGTACCTGTTGGGATCCGTCCTTCGGATGCTTGTAGAAGCTCGACCCCGGCACACACGCAATGCCGATTTCCTTGACCAGGTGAGCCGCGAACTCCACGTCGTTGGCAAAGCCGAAGCCACTGATGTCGGTCATCACATAATACGCGCCGCGCGGACGATAACAGACGAAGCCGGCTTTCTCCAGCGCAGGAATCAGATGATCGCGCCGTGTGCGGTACCGGTCGGCCAGTTCGCGATAGTAGCTGGCGGGCAAACTTAACGCTACAGCTCCGGCCTCCTGCAAAGGCGCGGGCGCGCCCACGGTGAGGAAGTCATGCACCTTGCGGATCGCATTCGTGATGGCCGGTGGCGCAACCGCCCAGCCGACGCGCCATCCGGTGACGCTGTAGCTCTTGGAGAGGCCGTTAATAGTGATGGTCCGTTCGCGCATGCCGTCTAGTCGCGCGATGGAAATATGCTCCGAGCCATCGTAAAGAATGTGCTCGTAGATTTCGTCGGTGATGGCGAGCACGTTGTATTCGACGCAGAGGTCGCGAATCAGTTCCAGTTCTTTCCGGCTGAATACCTTGCCGGTCGGATTATTGGGCGTGTTGAGGATGATTGCCTTGGTGTGATGGGTTGCGGTCTGATGTTGAAAAGCTGCGCGTAATTCCTGCTCGTCGAACGTCCACTCGCCATTCGCCGTCTGGGGCGGACGCAGACTGACGAAACGTGGCTGGGCTCCGCTCAGAATCGAGTCTGGACCGTAGTTCTCGTAGAAGGGCTCGAAGACGACGACCTCGTCGCCCTTGTTGCACACTGCCAGCAGCGTGGCGATCATCGCTTCGGTCGAGCCGCAACATACAACAATTTCTTTTTCCGGATCGACCTCGATCCCTTGCCACTCCCGCATCTGTCGCGCGATCGCCGTGCGCAGGCTCTTCGCGCCCCAGGTGATGGCGTACTGATTCACGTCGGCAGCGATCGCTTCCTGCGCGGCGCGCTTGATTTCGGCGGGCGCGGAGAAATCAGGGAACCCCTGCGCCAGATTGACCGCGCCATATTGCATCGCCTGCCGCGTCATATCGCGAATGACGGACTCGGTAAAATGCTCTACTTTGTCAGAAAGAAAGTGTTTGGCATAGGCCGAAACCTGGGTCATGGAATGCAGCCTAGCACAACAAGGTTCCCGTAGGGACGGACGCATTCGTCCGTCCAGCGGGCGAAGCCCGCAGTGAACGATAGATCAAGCGTAGCGCAGGTTGAGGAGGTACGATTTTAAAAGCTAAAAGCTAAGAGCTGAGAGCTGAGAGCTTCTCTATTACGCCGCGTATCCGCGCCAGTCGGCGATTTCTTTCAGACCTTCTCCTCGGGCATGCTCGAAGAGTCTCACTTTGTGGCGGGTATGTTCGAATTCGTGGATGTCGGCCCAGACCTCCGCCTGCCATGCTTGCTCATGCGCCGCGGCCTCGCCGCAACTGGCACAGCGAGTGTGAAAGGTGACGCCGGGCTTGGTTCCATACTGCTTCGTCGCGGGCGGCGCGTCCTGCAATTCGTCCTGCTGCAGTTCAACAAAGATGCAGCGCACTTCTTCGATTTCGTCGTCCGGGCTCAGAATGTGCTCGTAGCGCAGCAAGTATCCAAACTGAAGCTTGCGAGCTTCCAGTTCCGCTTCCTCGCGGGTGTGGAACGGCCCGTATTCGGCTCTCAGTTGCTCGGTCGAGTCACAGGCCATCCAGAAAATGTCTTTGTGAGTCATACCCACCCCAGTCTCGGTCTCTGGTCCTAGGTCTCAGATCTCCGCCCGCGGCACGGAATACTTCCAAGACCTGATACCTTTTTTGGTTCTGAAGTCTTGAAGCGTCGAACCGGCGAAGCGAAACGAACCGATCCGCAGCTACCCGAGCAATTCGATTGCCGGGATTGGGGCGATCGTGGCGGCTCGTAAGCGAAGGCTTTGCGGGAATTGCTGTGGTCTATATATATGAAAAAAAGTCATTTAGACTGGAAGCACCGCAAGCCCACAATTTCCGGGAATCGCGCGGCGATTTGAAGGGGTGAAATCTGTTTCCGTCGACAAACCAAAGGGTTCAGCTCCAAGGTGTCAGGTCTCAGAAGAAACCAAACCACAGCCTGGCAGGTTTTCCTGCTACCTGAGACCTGACACCCGAGACGTGCCAACCTTAGCGGGTTCCTCCCGAAGCTGCGGCCGCCGCCTTTCTTTCTGCCTCCGCGAAGGCAACGCTTTCCTCGTTTACGGCAGCATTCCACGCTGCCGGCGGCGAGCCCAATCCGTTGCCCAGTTCCACGCGCGCGTTGCCCAGTTGCAGGTGCCAGTTCGCGCCGCCGTGGCCGGCCACGTAGAGTGCGAGTTCGAGCCGTGTCCACACTCCCAGCTTGTCGAAAGTCGTGCGCAGGTAGTTTTTCACTACCTGCTCGCTGGTGATGAGCACACGGGCTATGTCTTTGTTGGTGAGACCCTGCCAGACCAGGGTCGCGACTTGAATCTCCTTGGTGGTTAGCCGATCGCGGGGTTGCATGGTTGCACCTGCTCCTTGATGAACATGGCGGTGGCGAGTTTCACTCGTTTCCGGCCTTCTTTAATGCCTGCGCGCAGAAACAGTGTGCGCAGATGTTGTTTGACGGTGCGCGGGCTGATGTTCAAATGACTCGCGATTTCCTTGTTGCTGCATCCCTGCACGAGCAGACGTAGCACCTGCTGGTCCCGCGGCGTTATCTTGATCTCATTAAGGTTAATCATGGTCTTTTTTGTCTGCTCCTTCAGTTCAGTCTTGGGGTCGCGACCCACCCAACTACAAGCACGCTATTCGCCAAATCTTCGCTTATTGACAACACCTTGTAAAACCTTAAACTTACGTAGTTGGCTCCAACCTCCAAGGGCTGCGTCTTAGACCTCTCTCATAAGGCCTTCCCACATTGGCCCTCGCAAACGGGAATTCGTTCCAAATTGCACCCTTTTTCTTCGTTTCGCGCGGCTGGGATTTGCACTACAATGGTGACACCTCCCTCCACGAGCCATGTCCTTGACGCGGCCCAACTTGAATCGGCCTCATCCGACCCTTGATGAACAGTCCTTCCAGGGCTTGCTGTCCGCCGCCTTCACCATTCAAGAACATAACGACCAGGTTAAGAAAAAGGCTCAACCAACGCTGGAGTCGCGCCCGCCAGCCCGCGATGAACCGGAGGCCAATAGCGTTTGTCTGCAGTGTGGCGCCGTAAAGCCCACGCCAGAGTCGCTCTGCCCGAATTGCGGCCTCGACCAGCTTCGTCCTGGAGAACGCCTGCAGCGCAACTGGGCCTCGATGTGGTTGATGAGCCAGGAGCGGGGCCTGTGGCCGGACCGTCCGGCCGAGGTTGACGAAGGTGCAGAAAAGGCTGGCCAGGAAACGCCTCGAGCCGTCCCGCCGCCTGCGAATGGGCGACGGACGCGTGCTCCTTTAGCGTCCCAGTCCGCCAGCAACGGTCTTCTCGGCTTGCCCTCCTCAGGGGCTGCAAGGACGTTGAAAGAGACGGAGAGCATCCGCGATCGAGCGCTAGATCCAGCGCATCTTCAATCGTCAGACGATGTCCGCTTCGACGATTCCGCGCTCGACAAACGCGAAGCGCAAAATGAATGGAGCACGGATCCCTCCCCGAGCTTAAGCCGGGAACACCTGCCACCCGAAGATCTGCGTGGAAAAGATTTGCTTGGAGAAGAACTGGAAGTAGTGGACAACACGGTCCAGTCCCTTGAGTTCCAGCCACTTCAGTTATCTGAAAGCATCAATTCTTCGGTGAGCGAAGCCTGCGCCGATGCCAGGCAGCGCTTGCCGGACTTGCGTGTGACGCTGCACTTTCGTCGTGCGGATGTCTACCTGGGAGCGGCTATCCTCGTGGCTGCGGTAGCCCTGCTGTGGCCGACGCCGAGTTCACCGCGCCAGCCTTCGCTGGGACTGCTGGACAGAGCACTGATCGCGCTGGGAATCGCCGAGGCTCCCGCGCCGGTGGTTCATATGCAGGGCGACCCTGGCATTGAGGTGTGGGTCGATCCGCACCACGCCCTTTATTACTGTCCCGGGGAAGAGCAGTACGGCAAAACCGCCGATGGCCGTTTCACCAGCCAGCGCGATGCGGAAATGGATCGCTTCGAACCCGCCAGCCGCTGCGCCTGCGAATAAGCTCCGGGCGTTCATCATTGGCTGGACGTTCAGAGTTCGATCGTTGAGCAACTCATGCTGTATCTGTGCTCGATCTCGTTGATGTAATGATTCCATGTCCGAAACGGGGTACAATCGTGCTCCGACGATCTTTATTTCAACGATCTCGTTTCAATGATCTCATTCAACGATCTTCGTTTTGCCAATCACCTCAGGGGATCCATGCTTAGACAATTCACGTTTCGACAATTCAGACTCCGACGATCAACTGGCTTGCTAGTGGCTTTCTTTGCTCTCGCCGCAGCCATCGTTCTCGGCTTGCTCTCGAATGGAGTCACGCGGGCTCTTGCGCAAAGCAATCACCCGCAGCGTGCCAGCGAAAAGACCGGTAGCACGGCGGACGTCGCTCGCGGGAAATATCTGGTCGAAAGCGTCGCCGTGTGCGGCCAGTGCCACACCCCGCGCGACAGTGATGGAAACCCCGACCGTAGGCGATGGCTGCAAGGCGCATCCGTCCCCTACTTGCCGGCGAAGCCCGACTCGGATTGGCCGATCAACGCCCCGCGTATTGGCGGCACTCCACCCGCCCGCGACGCCGATATGGTCAAACTCCTGGCCACCGGCATCTGGACCAACGGCAATCGTCTCCGCTCTCCCATGCCCCAGTTTCGCATGGACCGCAGCGATGCAGAAGCGGTGGTCGCCTATTTGAAGTCGGTAACTCCGAGACGGTAACCACCAAACGCTGCTGTAGAGGCGGGGCTTGCCCCGTCTCCCTCGCCGGAAGAAGACGCGGCAAGCCCCGTCACCACGCAAACACAATACAGTTCACTCCTCGTGCGGGAGCATGCGTCCGGTGCGCACGTAACGGTCGTGCCAGCCCAGGCTCTCTTTGAGCAGGTGAGGAGTGTGCTTGCCGAAAGACAGCCGTTCCGCGCGCTCCATGTAATCGCGCAGCAGGGGACGATAGTCCGGGTGCGCACAATTCTCGATCACGAGTTTGGAGCGTTGCCGCGGCGACAAGCCCCTCAAATCGGCGAGCCCCTGTTCGGTCACGATCACCGCGACGTCGTGTTCGGTGTGATCCACGTGCGAGACCATCGGCACGATGGTTGTGATCGATCCCTTCTGAGCCGTCGACGGAGCCATGAAGATCGACAGATATCCGTTGCGCGCGAAATCGCCCGACCCGCCAATCCCGTTCTGAATCCGCGATCCCATGACATGCGTGGAATTCACGTTACCGTAGATATCGGCTTCGATCATCCCGTTCATCCCGATCACCCCCAGCCGGCGGATGATTTCAGAGTGATTGGAGATTTCCTGCGGCCGAAGCACAATCTGCTTGCGGAAGCTTGCCATCTCGGCATTGACCTTCGCCAGCATGTTCGGACTGAGAGAAAACGCGGTGGCCGAGGCGCAAGTGAGCTTGCCGCTGCGCAGCAGCTCGATCATGCCGTCCTGAATGACTTCAGTGTACGAAGTCAAATTTTCAAATTTTCCTTCCAGCAGGCCGAGCAGCACGGCGTTAGCGATGTTGCCCACGCCCGATTGCAGCGGCAGCAGGGAAGGGGGAACGCGTCCACTTTTTACTTCCCACGCGAGAAATTCCAGAATGTGTCCGGCAATGCGGCGCGACGCCTCGTCCGGCGGTTTGAATGCGCTATTGCGGTCGGGAGAATCGGTCAGCACGATGGCCGCGACCCTCTCCGGCGCAATCTTAAGATAAGGAGTGCCAATTCTCTGGCCCGGATGCACTAGCGGAATCGGCTGGCGGTCGGGTGGCGGCTGCATTCCGTAATAGATGTCGTGCATGCCCTCCAGTTCCGCCGGCTGCCAGGCGTTCACTTCGAGAATCACCTTTTCCGCCTGATCGATCCAGGTGCGGTTGTTGCCCAGCGATGAACTGGGAACCAGTCGTCCATCTTCGAGAATCGCCGTGACTTCGACCAGCGCCCAATCCATCTTGCCCAGGAACCCATATTCCACGTATTGAGCGACGTGGCCGAGGTGGATGTCCATGTACTCCATCTCCCCAGCGTTGATCCTTTTGCGTGTCTCCGGATCCGACTGATAGGGCAGCCGCAGTTGAATGCCGCCGGCCATGGCCAGTGCGCCATCCAACTCGGGCCCAGTGGAAGCGCCGGTGAAGATGCTGACTTGGCATTTCTCACCACGAAGGTTGGCGTCGGAAATGCGACGGGCCAAAGCCATGGGTACGGCCTTCGGGTAGCCGGAGCCGGTGAATCCGCTCATGCCGATGCGCGTGCCGAAGTTGATCAACGCCGCCGCTTCGTCGGCGCTCATAATGCGATTTGCCAGGCTGGAATTCAAAACTCGAGTACTGGAAGCAAGAGAAGTCACCATGAATGGGATTTTCCTTTTGAAATTAGCGAACGCAAAATTGTACGTCCCGCCTGAACGTCGTGCTGTGACGCAGAACACAAGAGACGGACGATTCCAATAGCCCGGGCGCAGATTGCGACGTTAAGGTGCGGAAGTCGCGCCTAAGGAGTGAATTCGAACACCACGCCTGCTCCTCCCGATCCGCCGAGGTCGGTCGTACCATAGACGTTGCCGGTGCTGTCCAGAATCAGGGCACCATACGGAAAAAATCCCTCCGCGTTTTTGAAACTCCAGAGCACCTTCTCTTTGTAGCTGCCCCTGCCCACCGGGGCCACTAGCTCGTAAATAACTCCACCGCTGGATGTGCCACCATTGTATGTGTTGCCATAAATGTTCCCGTCCGCGTCGAGCACGACCCCCGCAAAAGGCCCGCTGCCATCTTTTGAACCACCCTTGAAGGGATGAAGAATCTTTTCCTTCCAAGTTCCATCCTTCTCAGGACTCAGCTTATAGACGGTTCCAATGTTCTTGGCGCCGCCGATCTCGGTAGTACCGTAGAGGTTTCCGGCCTTGTCTAACACGGGAGTGCCTTTCGGCCTGTCCCCATCTTTGGGAGCACCTTTAAAGCTGTAGATCACAGTTAAATTCCATCCCCCGTTGCCGTTCGGTGACAACTCGAATACTGTCCCCGGACGATAGGTGGCGCCGAAGATATTTCCGGCCGCATCCATGGTCAAACCGGCGTACATGAAGTCGATCTGGGTTGGTATGTTGTAGATCACTTGCTCCGTCCACCCGCCACCGGAGGGGCTGAGCTCGTACACGGTTCCCCATCCGGTGGTGCCGCCGGCATTTGTAGCGCCGTAGAGATTCCCCGCCGCGTCCATGATCAGACCGTTGATCGGATCGGCGCCGTCGTCCGTTCCGCCGGCAAAGCTATACAGGACTGTTTCTGTCCAGCTTTTTCCCACGCGACTAAGTTCGAACACCACGCCTTTGTTACTCGCGCCGCCTGATTTCGTAGTTCCGTATAGGTTTCCTTCGCCATCGAAGATTAGGGGGGTGTAATACGGATGCGCCCCGTCCGTGCAGCCCGATACGGAGCAGAAACTGTAAAGCACCGTCTCGGTCCAGCCTGCTCCTTCGATCGGCGAAAGCTCAAATACGGTTCCATCCCCGCCTTGCCCCAATCCCACTCCACCCTGATCGGTTGTCCCATAGAAGTTGCCAGCACTGTCCGGCGTGAGGCTGGACAAGGGACTGCCGCCATCGCTGCCGCCTGTGAAGTTGTAATGCACCGTCTCAGTTTGGGCCGACGCTGGGCGTAGGGCAAGCAGCAGCAATACGGAAAACACAGCCAGCGTTAACGCGCGGCGGGTAGTTGGGGCGGCCGGTTTGGTCGAGCCGAGGCTAGGGCCGACGTTGGGAATGTTCAAACGGCCTTCCGTCCTACTGTTTTTCGTCGCTGAATGCATAGTCCCCTCCTTGATGGCTCAGTTTCTTGTTGTGAGACCTCATTTAGTTCAAATTTGGGGGGATCTCGGGCGAGGCACCCTTCAAGAGCACCCGCAGCCGCCATGGCGCCAAAGCATCTCCAGAGGGGAGGTCACCGATGGGACAGGTGACCCTGAGCGGCCACTATTATTTCCCTGCTGAGGAGGGGTGTCAACAATCATTCTGAACGAGAACAGAGTGATCCACGACGGCAGTGGGCTGTTTTGAACAAAACGCCCATTACCCCGACGGCTGTTATCCAGCGATTACGGCTGCTTAGCCGACTTCGTCTAGCCCTGCTGCGCGGCGGCTCTCACTTCCACTCCTGCCCATTTCTCCAGCAGCGTAAGTGTCGCCGCGTAGTCCAGATCCTGCTGTCCTTCCTCGGCGGCGACGTCATACACTTCTTCCACCGCTTCGAGGCCGGGCAAGCGCACTCGCGATTCCTTGGCGGCGGCGAGCGCCAGGCGAATATCCTTCAGCATCAGGCGCAGAGGAAAATTCGGCGAGAAGTCGCGCTTCAGAATAAACGGAGCTTTGTAGTCCACCACTCCCGATCGCACCATGGAAGCCTGCACCAGCGGCAATAACTTTTCCACGTCCACGCCGAGTTTGGCGGCCAGCGTTAGCGCTTCCGCGAAGCCTTCAAAAATGAGCGCAATCTGCAGATTCATGACCAGCTTCGTGGCTTGTCCCTTGCTGGTTTCGCCCATATGAAAGACTTGTTTTCCCATCGCCTGAAAAAGCGGTTGCAGGCGTGCCAGCGCGGAGTCCTCCCCGCCCACCATAAAAATCAGGCTTCCGGCTTCGGCGGCGATCTTCGACCCAGTCATGGGGGCGTCCACGTATTCAACCCCGCGCCCCTTCACACGCTCGGCAAATTGCCGCGTGGCGGAAGGCGAAATCGTGCTCGAATCCGCAATAATCATGCCCGCGGTCAAAGCCTGCTCCGCGCCATTCGCGCCAAACAGCACGCTCTCCACCGCTTTCGTGTCGGAGAGGCACACCCACACCACTTCCGCGCCCGTTGCCGCATCCGCCGGAGAAGCCGCGCTCCGTGCGCCTTCCACGTCCTTGCCAGCCGAGCGATTCCAGACGGCGACCTCGTGTCCTGCTTTGACCAGGTTCGCAGCCATCGACCGTCCCATGATTCCCAAACCAAGAAAAGCGACCCGCATCGGCATTCCTCCACAGTCAATTCCTAAGCTTTGGATTATAAATAGGATGACCAAAGCGACGGTGAAGGAAACACAATTCTTTACATTTGAAAAACGAATCGAAGAAACCGGCTCCCGCGTCGGTGTCGTGCTCAGGAGCATCAAAGTTATACTGGGGAATACAGCCAAGAAAGCCGATAATAATCCATAGGGCTTGTCCGGGGCTGCGTGGCTGCGGATGTGTCGAGGTTGCGGGTCGAACGGATGTTAAAGTCTTCGTTAAAAAATCGGGCACTGCGCAAGCGCGCCGGCCAGTTCACGCGCCTGGTGCGGCATTCCGTCGTCACCCCGCGCACCGGTGAAACCCATAAACCGAAACTGGTTTCGAATGGAGAACTCGGCGTCACCTTCATCGGCCACTCCAGTTTTTTCCTCCAGATCGGCGGACAGAACGTCGTCATCGATCCCAACTTCGCGCGCTGGCTCTTTGTGCTCAAGCGCCTGCGGCAGCCCGGATTGAATCTGAGCGATCTGCCTCCTATGGATGTTGTGCTGGTCACGCACGCGCACTTCGATCACCTGCATCGCCAGTCGCTGCGCACCATCGCCCGCCAAACCCGCCGCCAGACCGGAACCGCGCCCACACTGGTGGTTCCGCATCATGTTTTCGATCTGGTCTCCGATCTCGGTTTCGAACAGATCGTGGAACTAGAGTGGTGGAACACCTATCGCCACGACGCGCTCGACATCACTCACGTGCCTTCGCGCCACTGGGGAGCGCGCATTATCAAGGATTCGCATCGCGGCTACGGCGGCTACGTTCTGCGCAGCGGCAAGCACTCCGTCTATCACGCCGGAGACACCGCCTATTTCAATGGCTTTCGAGAGATCGGACGCCGCCTGTCGCCCGAACTAGCCCTGCTCCCGATCGGCGCCTATAATCCGCCGCAATTCCGCAACGTGCACACCAGCCCCGCCGACGCCACCCGCGCTTTTTTGGACCTGCACGCCCGCTGGATGATTCCTATGCATTATGGAACCTTCCGCCTGTCGCATGAGCCCATCGAAGAACCTCTCCAGTTGCTGGAGAAGGAAGCCCTCGCCGCCGGCGTGAAAGACAAAGTGGTTGTGCTTGAAGAGGGCATCACCCGCTTCTTTTGAGCCTTCGAACTCTGTGCCTTCGAATTCCGACCTTCGCGCACTCCGCCGCATTTTGTCATCCCAAACCACCAACCTTGGTCATCCCGAACCACCAACCTTTGTCATCCCGAACGAAGTGAGGGATCTGCATTCTGCAGCGAACTACATATCCCTTGCTCGGAATGACGACGCAGAAGGTCAGGGAAGTACGCTCTCATCCGTGGACAAGAAGTGCCATCGCCAGACCTCGTGAACGCGGATCGCGTCGCTAGGGAGTCAACTTAAACACCGTGCCGCAACCATAGGGAGTCTCGCATTCGAGGTCGCCGCCGTGAGACGTGGTGCTGTAAAGATTGCCGTTCGTATCGAAAATCAGACCCGCATAGGGATAAATCACTTCGTCCGCCTGGCTGCCAAAGCTGTAGAGAACTTGCTCCGCGCCCGCCGCGGTCAACTCGAACACCGTGCCCCCGTAATAAGCGCCGCCGAAAGACGTGGTGCCGTAGAGGTTGCCGTTGGCATCGAAGATCAGGCCCCCGGTGGGACTCTCCCCATCCCCTGTTTGGCCGCCAAAGCTGTAGAGGATTTTCTCCGTTCCGTCCGCGGTCAACTCGAACACCGTGCCGTAGCCGTAAGCGCCGCCGTAGGTCGTGGTGCTGTAGAGATTACCCGCGTTATCGAAGATCAGTCCCGCCTGGGGATGTAATCCATCGCCCGCATAGCGGCCAAAGCTGTAAAGGATTTTCTCCTTGTCGGCTGCGGTCAACTCGAATATCGTGCCGTAGCCGTAATAGCCACCGTCGAACGTAGTGCCGTAGAGGTTGCCGTCATTGTCGAAGATCAGGCCCGCAAATGGATTCTCCCCATCGCCCTTTCGACGGCCAAACCTGTAAAGGACCTTCTCCTTGCCTTTTGCGGTCAACTTAAAGACCGTGCCGCAGCCATAACCGCCGCATGCGAGGTCGCCGCCATATGTCGTGGTCCCATAGAGGTTGCCCGCATTGTCAATGACCAGGCCCGCAAAGGGATAGGTCCCATCGCCCAGACCGTAGTCGTACAGGTTGCCAAAGCTATGGAGGACTTTCTCCGTACCAGCCGCGGTCAACTCGAATACCGTTCCGCAGACATAGGCGTTAGAGCATTTGTAGGCTCCGCCTCCGGATGTGGTGCCGTAGAGGTTGCCCGCATTATCGAAGATCACGCCCGCGTAGGGAACGCGCCCATCGCCCGCCTGGCTGCCAAAGCTATAAAGGACTTTCTCCGAGCCGGACGCCGTCAACTCGAAGACCGTGCCCCCGTAGTAAGCGCCGCCGCTCAACGTGGTGCCGTAGAGGTTTCCCGTGGTATCGAAGATCAGGCCCGCGTCGGCATAGTTCCCATCGCCCGCCTGGCTGCCAAGACTGTAGAGGACGGTTTCGGTTTGGGCCTGCGCGGGAAGGGCGATAATCAGCAGCAGCGTGGAAAGCGTGGCCAGTGCGAGAACACCAGAAACCATTGTTTCAAGAACTCTCACGTGATGCTTGTTTGTGTAGCTCATAAGCCTCCTGCGCTGTCTTATCCGAGGAAAACAGACCCGTACTTGCTGCCGGCGATGGAAGGGATTTGTGCGGCAGTCAAACTTCTGCGGCATTGTCCTCCCGTTGCGCCCGGCAGTCAAGCGTGAAAGCTATTGCTCATCGCTTCATCTCTCGGGATATTGCGTGTGGGCAAAACCATTAATGAAAGCCGCGCGGCTCGACTCTAAGGCATTGGCGCGGGCCCCTCAGATGCGCTAGGCTCCCGTGGAGTCCATCCGGTGAGAGGAAAATCACAGCGAATGGTGACGCCCGTCATTGGCCGATGGTAGCCCAGACAATAGCCTATCAATGAAGGGTTTTGTCTCTCTGAAGCGCTGTTCCTGTTTGGGACGCAACCCCCCGAGGCGAATCCTAGGCAAACGAGCCCCTCAACAATGGGCGCTCCTCCGTCCCGTCCAGAGGCCCGCTGCCAATGAACAACAAGGAGGATCGATCCTATGACCTTATGCAAGATTTTGGTTGGGTCGTTGCTTCTGCTTGCCTCCGGTTTTCTTGGCTCCGCCCAACAGGTAAAAATCAAGGAAGTTCCAATCAAGAATGTTGACTCCAGTTCCGGTGCGAAAATGTATGCAAGTTACTGTGCGGTCTGTCACGGAACAGACGGCAAAGGAACCGGACCGGCTGCCAAGGCTTTGAAGACCTTGCCCGTTGACCTAACGACTCTAACCAAGCGCAACAACGGAAAATTCCCCACAACATATGTTCACCAGACTATCCTCGGCGGCGTGGCGATGCCGGCGTCACATGTCCACAAAGGCATGCCAGCCTGGAGCAGCTTGTTCTTGTCAATAAGTGAGAGAGCAGTGCCCGAAGCCGAGGTTGAACTGCGGGCCTTCAATCTCACTATCTATGTGAAGTCTTTGCAGCAATGATCTGGCCAGCGAAAAGGGTTACATCCTGATGGCGGGTGGCGGATTCGCGGTAATCCTTCGTCCCCTGTCGAGAACGGGCTTGGTTGACGATAAATCTCGATAGCAGTCACACTGCCAGAATCGGTTCATTACTGGGGCGCAAGGGGGCCGCTTGAAGTTACCGCCCGGAAACCGATCGGCAGGGACCACTTCGAAGCCATCCCGCTGAAGTTAGCGCTCACGGGGAATTGCCCCCCACTGCCTCACTTGCCAGCGCTGACGAACGCGCCTGTAGTCGCGTTAATCACACCGATGCCTTTTCTGTCTTTCTCGCTTGCTCCGTAAACTACGTACCAGACAGGCACGTTCAGCTTTCGGTCCTTGAGCAACACGTAGGTGATCGGTTGCTGCGCATCCTTCTTGAGGATGGCATCGCCTCCGTGTTGCTGCGCAATCGCGAACGCCTTGTCGGTATCGGTCTTCAGCAACAGCGGCAGGAAAGCCAAATTCGCGGCATCGGCGTTGTATGCGCCTTCCGTTCCCTCGGCCGAAACTCCGAACGGCGGCGCATCCGGCCCGCGGCTTCCCGAGCACACGATGGTCTTAGTGGACCGGCGGCTGGGCGACGCAAAATACCCCCGCCAGATGGCGGACTTCCCGTCCTGGCCGGTGGCTTCCGGAGTGAGAACCGATTCCAGCCGAGCCGGCTGCGCATCCGTCGACCATTTCAATGCCAGCCCCATCATTCGGTTAAATGCCTCCTCACCGGTATAAAGCACAGGTGTCTTATTTTCCGCCGGTGCGGCGGCCGGTGTTTTGGACGTACTCTCTGCCGGTTTGTTTTCGGTTGAACTGCACCCCACCATCAGCATGGCGATGCTGATCACACTGAGGGCAAATGCAAGACGATATGAGCTCATATTCTGTGCCTCCCAAGAGTGGTTTGAACCTATTGACTCTTTTGAAGTTTGGATTCGTCCGAATTGTACTGCTGGGAAAAGGTTTTGCAAGGGCCGAGTAGGCGTCCGAGGGTCTCCGGACAAACAAACGCGCTCCACAGAAAGCATCTGCGGAGCGCGCGAGATCGTGCCAACGAATCTGAAGCTTACTTTAGCGTCTTCACGAAAGCAGCAACCGCTTTGGCATCGTCCGCGGAAAGCCCGGAAATGGCTTTCTTGTGGGGTGCTTTTTTGGCGTCATCGCCGGTGGTGAGCAACTTAGCGATCTGGTCGGCAGTAAGAGCGGTGCCGGCGAGCTTCGGGCCGACTTTGCCCTGGCCTTCGGGGCCGTGGCACATCGCGCACTTGCTTTTAAACGTGGCGCCACCGTCTTGTGCGAACGCCGGCAGAGTCAACGATACGGACAATGTGATGACGACAAGCAGAATTAGTAGTTTGGTGATTCTCACACACCCTCCTTGAGGTAATAGAGTATTGGAAATGGATTGGCAATACGCATGGGATTGTAACCCCGAGCGCTTCAAAGTGTCGAATAGGAAGTGCGCCGAAGGACTTCTCCAAAAGAGGAGCAAGCCCAGCTGAGGAGGTCTTACGCGGGGAGTGTGTGCCACCCGCACCATCCCCAGAAGATGTCGCTCGGATGTAACCCCCAGCCCCGGTTTGCATCCAACTAAGCAGGCGCATTGGCATGATATACTGCGCTGATATGGGGTGGCTGGATCCCTCCAAGTCCCTGCCCGAGGTTTTCGACACATGGCCGGTAGTGTTCGCCGTTCCCGCTTTCGTTCGTTGTTCGTTATCGTTTTTGTTCTTGCGCTGTTCGGTCTTCTCGGCATGCTCTTTGCCCAGAGAATCAGTCCGGCCACCACGCCCAGTACCGATTCCGACGTCCGCGACAGCCTGAAGCAGTTCACCGAAGTCTACGAAACCATCGAGCAGAACTACGCCGACCCGGTGAACCCCGACAAAGCAATTTATAACGGCGCTATTCCGAGCATGTTGCACCAGCTCGATCCGCACTCCAACTTCTTCGATCCGAAATCTTACTCCGCCCTGCGCGAAGAACAGCGCGGCAAGTACTACGGCGTTGGAATGACCGTCGGCCCGCGCAATAATAAGGTTATAGTCATCGCTCCCTTCGTCGGCACTCCGGCCTATCGTGCCGGCATCCGCCCCGGCGACATCATCGCCGCCATCGACGGCAAGCCCACCGACAACATGAGCACCTCCGACGTAGCCGATCTGCTCAAAGGACCGAAAGGCACCACCGTCCGCATCACCATGCTGCGTGAAGGTTCCGAGCACCCGCTCGAATTCGCCGTCGTCCGCGACGAAATTCCGCGCTACAGCGTCGACCTGCACTTCATGATCAAGCCCGGTATCGGATACATGCACGTTTCCGGATTCCAGGAAACCACCGAGCATGAAGTTGCCGAAGCCCTCGATCAGATGGGCGACCTGAAAGGCCTGATCCTCGATTTGCGCCAGAATCCCGGAGGCCTGTTGAGCGAAGGCGTGGGCGTAGCCGACAAATTTCTCAAGAAGGGACAGCTCATCGTCTCCCACCACGGCCGCTCGTCTCCCGAAAAGCGCTACGTAGCCGCCCACGGCAACGGCGGCAAGGATTACCCGCTGGTAGTGCTGGTTAATCGCGGCACCGCCTCCGCAGCTGAGATCGTCGCCGGAGCTATTCAAGATCACGACCGCGGCCTCATCGTAGGCGAAGTGACCTTCGGCAAGGGCCTGGTGCAAACCGTTTATCCGCTGGCCGAAAATACCGGTCTAGCGCTCACTACCGCCAAGTACTATACCCCTAGCGGACGCCTGATCCAGCGCGACTACTCCAATCTCTCGCTCTACGATTATTACTACAATCGCGAGAGCGAAGAGAATAACAGCAACCACGAAGTCAAGCTCACCGACGGTGGACGCACGGTGTATGGTGGTGGCGGCATCACTCCCGATGTGAAGTTGCCGCCCTTCAAGTCCAACAAGTTCCAGGAAGAGTTGCTGCAGCATTACGCCCTTTTCAACTTCGCCAAGCGCTACACCATCAATCACAAGATCACGCAAAATTTTGAGGTCGATGAGGCCCTGCTGCAGGATTTCCGCAAATTCCTCGACGAAGAAAAAATTACCTATACCGAAGGCGAGTTGCTGGAGAACAACGATTGGCTGCGCTCCAACATTAAAAGCGAGATTTTCGTCGATGCCTTCGGCCAGGAAGAAGGCATGAAGGTACGCGCCGAAACCGACCCAGACGTGATCAAAGCTTTGGATCTGATGCCGCAAGCGCGCGCCCTGGCCGACAACGCCAAAAAAGTAGTAGCGGAACGAAACGCCGCCCCCATAGCGCGCTAGGCTTCCGATTTTGTGTTCACGATCTCAGGCCCGGGCAACCGGGCCTTTCTTGTTTGCTAATGGCAGAAGTTCTCGGTTCTCAGTTCCCAGTTCTCAGAAAAACCAGCAACCCACGGCGTCGATTGGAGGTTACTGAGAACTGAGAACTGACAACTGAGAACTTTCCCTTGAGTGTCGCCCCGGAAAGCCCTACAGTACTGGAAGCGAAATGATTCTCGCGCCAAGGATTCTCGCGCCTTCGTTTCTCGGGCAATGGATTCCAGCGGTCCTGGTGGCGCTGGGCGCGGGCATTCTTGACTGGCGCTACCGTCGCATTCCAAACTGGCTTACCGTTTCGGGAGCAGTCGCCGGCGTAGCGGTCAACACGATTCTCTACCGCTGGCCGGGACTGAAAGCTGCCTTGCTGGGGATGGCGTTAGGCTTGGGCCTGTTGCTGCCATTCGTACTGGTGCGCAGCCTGGGTGCCGGAGATTGGAAGCTGGCCGGCGCTTTGGGAGCCTGTCTCGGTTGGCAGCAGTTGCTTTCCGTGTTGATGGGCACGATTCTGGTGGCAGGAGTCATGGCGCTGGCAGTAGTCGTCTGGAAAGGGAGGCTGAAACAAACGCTGGTGAACATCGTCCATTTGTTAGGAGCGTTGTTCAGCCTGCGGATGCCGGGGTCCGCGGTATCGCTCGACGATCCGCAGTCCACAAAAATTCCCTTCGGCGTGGCCATGGCCGCCACCGTTTTCCTCTACGGAATCGGCAGAATAATTGGTAAATTGTGATGGATGATTTGTAATTTGTGAGTGGTAATTCGTAATTGAAGTGCTTTAAGGTCCGGTGAGCTTTTCAATTGCAAATTACAAATCACCAATTACAAATTTCGTCTAGGGATCTGCATTTTGCCGACAGCCAAACCAATCGCGAGCAAACTCGGCAACGCTGACGGCGCGGAAATCGCCGAGGTCGCGCTGGTGCTGCCCCTGGTGTTCATGCTTCTATTGGGCATCGTGTGGTTCGGACGAGCCTACAACATTTATTCCACCATCCAGCAGGCCGCACAGCAGGGAGCGATCACCGCAGCACGCGATTCATGCGCCACCTGTGCGGGAGGAAATGCTCCCTCCAACAACGCTGCGGCTGCCGCCAGTGCGGTTGTCGGGGTCTTGCAGGCGAACAATCTCCCGCTCAGCCAGATTCAGCAGTGGGAGCCCAACAGCCCCGCCCAAGCGTGCCCGTCACCGGCACCATCGCCGCCCTCGTGCTCGTTGACGACGAATAACATCTGGGTATGCAGTTCTGTTCTGCTGAATTCCTCGAGCGAGCCGGCACAATGCGGCGCCATGGTCAGCTTTCAGTATCCATTCCAGTTTTATCTGCCTTTCACGTCGCTCAACATGCAGCAGATTACTTTGTCGGCGCAAGCGCAAAGCAGGATGGAGAACTAGATGCCTCGCTTCCGAATCTTGCATCGCCGCGCGGTCACTTTGCAGAAAGATGTGCAGGGCGCGGCGTTGCTCGAGTTCGCCATCGCATTACCGCTGCTGGTGGTTTTCGTCGTCGGCATCTACGATTTCAGCGGCGCCTACAACCTGAAGCAGAAGATCGCGCAGGCGGCGCAGGAAGGCGCCATCATTGCCGGTTCCGAGCCCTCAAGCGATATTGGAGGGTCCAGTTTGAGCAGCAACCCGCCTTCTTTGCAAGCGGTGGTGGCCGCGGTCTTCAACTCGCTGGCTGGCAGTGGCGTCTTGGCCAACGTAAACCAGACGGGAACGACTTGCAAACCGCCGGGTACCGTCTCCGGGCCCGTGGGCCTGACGTGGACCTATGCGATTACTGGCTGTTCGAATAACCCGAGCGGCACTGCAGGTTGCATGGGCGATACGTCCGACACGTTGCATATCCAGATTAATCGGGGCTGGGTGCCTCCCTCGGGAACATCCACCCCGACGGTTTTTGTCGAGGGGAGTTCCGTAACCGTCAGCTACGACTATGACTGGCGGTTCAACAGCGTGATTCAATTGCTGTTTCCCGGAGCGGGATACGCGGCCAGAACCTGCGTCTCCGAGATTTCAAACGTCCACAATCAGAACTGAAGCACGTATGCGTCGACGAGGAAACATCTCGAGCAGGAGGAACGAGGGAGGGGTCGTCATCACCCTGATCGCTATCATTGTGCTGTTTGTCGTGGGTGCGATGGCTGCGATTTCAGTTGACGTGGTCACGCTCTACACCGCGCGCAGCGAGGCGCAGCTGGCGGCCGATAGTGCGGCCCTGGCGGGTGCGCGCGTGCTCGCCAATTCCGGAATGACTTCGTCCGACATGAGCAGCAACCCGACGCTGACCACGAGCGCGGAAGCGCTCGCCACCACAATCGCCACGCAGGTTGCGTCGAATAACCTGGTCGGGGGCAGAAACCTGATCCCCGGAGGAACATGCCCGGGACAGGAAATCTGCGTCAGCTTCAATAACACTAGCGCGCCGACCAACCCACACATAACTGTCAATGTCCAAAGAGCCGATCTGCCAACTTTCTTCGCGCGTATCTGGGGACGCACGGTGCTCGCGGTGGCCGCATCGGCCACCGCGGAGGCTTACAATCCAACCTACAATTCGGCGACGTCGACAGGCAACGAACCGCCAGTTGCACCTACTTGTGTGAAACCGTGGGTGCTGCCGAACCTCGACCCGAATGGTAGCGGCAGCGCCACAATCTTCAATGCGGATGGCTCCATCAGTGACTCGGCACTCCTGGGATGGACTTCCACTACCACACTGCTGACTAACGCCTGCGAAACTGGCAGCACCTGCAACACGCCCACGAAGTGGCAGTTTTATCCAGGAGACACAACCACGACCTTCGCACCGCCCTCGTCATATCCCACCTGCGCCCCAGCACTCACGACCCCATATGAGCAGAGCATCGGGGGCTGTGTACCGGTCGCCCTTGCATGCAACGGCACCGCGGATATCGTTAGCCACCATCATCCAAACCAAACAACAAACGGGGTGAATTGCTTGACCCATTCCGCCGGCAATGGGGGCGATACGGTCACGGTCACTCCTCCGCTCCCGCCGACCACTGCCATCGAGTTCGTCGCGGGCGCGGACAACCCATTTGTGCTAACCGGCGCACTCACCGCCCCCGCCGATATCATGGTCAGCGACTCGCTAGTTACCGTGCCGGTATTCAGCAACTTCAGCCCTCCGCCCAGCTCGGTGACGATCATCGGGTTCGTACAGCTTTTCCTAAATCCCAACGGGCAGGCGACGCCGCCGGGCGACCAGGTGATGACCACCGTCATCAATATGGCCGGCTGCGGCACCGTCTCCGGCCAGGCCATCCTCGGCAACGGCGCCTCTCCCGTAGCCGTGCGCCTGATCTCTCCGCCCTAGACTGCGATGTTGCGTCTGTTTTGGCAGTGTCTCAATTTCACGATTTGCCCCCTACCCAAGAACCGAATCGGTTGACACCGCCTGCTAAACTAGATTCACGGCCAACAAAATGTTGCCTCAGAAGCACCGCTCTTTGACAATTGGAAACCAGTGACCCCTGTTCGCAAGTAAGTCCTTGTTTCTCAAAGACCTGGCGCGGAGCAGCCTGAACATAGCAAGCTAAGTCATTGATTTACAAATACCTTACCGGAAAAGTTCTTTTCCCGCGAGCTAAGTCATTGACGAATAAATACCTTACAGCTAAGTCCTTATTCCTCAAAGATCTGGGGAAAATTGCACGCTAAATCTTTGATTCTAAAAGACCGACCAGGGGGGTCCCAGCTAAAGGAAGTGGTTTACCTAGAAGATGTTGGGATCGCGCAGCGTCAGGATAACGCGCTCAAGTGTCAGTTCGTCGCCCACAAAAATAAAGTTGTAATGGGAGCCGTTCAGCAGCGCCGCCAGCACATCCCGCGCTGGAGCCGGTCCAAGATCGGCAACCACTTCTTCCTGCTCCGCGCCCGCCGGAATGGCAATCTCGGCCTGCGTCTGGAGGTGCACTTCGTATAACACCTGCGCCAGCGTGGCTTTCTGGGCGCGGATGCGCAGCATTCCGTCCGCATAGCTCACCGTGACCGGCGAAGGTGGCGGCAACGGCGGCAGCGTTTCCCTGACGACAGGCACAGCCGCGACCGTTGCAGGAGAGACCATGGGATGAGAAGCCGCGGCCGAAACTGGAGCGGTCGCAACCCTCGCACCACCCGCAGGCAGCAAAGCATTCTGAAGTCTTGCGGCCGGTGCGGGCGCGACATAGGAAGCCTGGTTTCGAGGAGTCTGGGTTCGAGCGTCGGCGACGGAATTTGCTTGACCCGCATCCACCGTGCCTCCCAGCTTTATAACCACGGCATTCTGCGTCGTCGAAACCCGGTACAACTGCGGCTCCGCCAAATCGAGCACCACGCGCGTAATGGGAGGGTTGTTGAAAAACAATCCGGTGCGAACGCGCTTCAGCGCGCCGCGATTGACTTCGAGGGCGCGCAACTCGGCAGCGGGAAGCGCTCCGGGAAAATCCACGACGATGCGGTCCGGCCCGATGATAGCCTGGGTATCGGGCGCGACGGGAGTTCCGGAAGTCTGAATCTCGACTTCCATAGCGGCGCCGCTGCCACGCACTAAAATGTGCTCGACGCGCGCCCCACTCGGCGCGCCGACTTGCAAACTGGCGCGCGTCGTGGCTGGAGCATGATTCTGCGCAACGCTCTGAGCCTCGAGCGGCGCCGACAGCAACGCCGCCAGGCCCAGCAGGGCTCCGAAATAACCGAGGCGTGACATGCGGGCTCTGACTAAAGTTTAGCAGTAATAGGGCGGGCCATCGGCACCGGAAGTCGTAGCACGTCAGGTTCAGATCTCAGGCGTCAGTCTTGGTTTTCCTGAAACCTGACACCTGAGACCTGAGACCTGAGACCCGGTATCTAACCGATCTGGATGGGCGCAGCGGGCGGTTGGAAGGCGCTCTTGTGACTGCCATCGCAAAAAGGCCGATTGGCGGAAGCGCCGCAGCGGCAGAGGGAAAACGCAGTTTTGCCGGTCAGGTCGTACTTGTTCCCCTCGGCGTCCACCATTTCGACAACGCCGTTGGGGTCGTCTACGCGCAAAGGACCGTTGGGACGCACTGTAATCGTAACTTGCGGCATGAAGCCTCCGGTGGAGATGAATACTGTTTGAACTATTGTACAAAAGAAAGAGTTCCCAGTTCTCAGTTCTCAGTATCGCAAAAACAAAACCGGCAGCGACAACCTACCCTCTCGGGTTTTAACTGAGAACCGAGAACTGAGAACTCGGCCAAGACTAGCGCCAGCGATCCACTGCTTCAAACCACAGCATCTTCACCCACTCGTTCAAGGTAATTTTCGCCCACTCGCGGTCCGTCCACCAGGCGTCGCCGAAGCTCCCTGGACCGCGTGCCGCGGCCACACTGAATTGATATTGCGGCAGGCGATGGCGAAAGATCGCCAGGGCGCGGCGGGTGTGAAAGTCGGAAGTCACGATCAGCACGCGATGTGCGCCCAAGGATTGGAGGCAGCGACTCACGTCGTCGGTTTCGGCGAAGGTAGAAAAGCCGACAATCGGGCATACTGAAACGCGGCCGGCTTCCGGAAGGCTGTTCACGTATTTTTGAGCGAGGTCGGTTAGTCGCTGATCGAAAATCAGCTCGCGCGTCTCCGCATCGAGAAACGCGTGTGTCGCCATTCCCTGGCGCAGCAGTTCCAGAGCGCGGGCCGGACGGACACTGGTTTCCCCGGCCAGTACCACGATGGCATCGGATTTCTCCGGTGCGTCCAGCACCAAAAAGCGCGCCGCCTGGCTGGAGAGCGCGGCAATGATCAACACAATGACCAGGAACGAAATGATGTGCCGCCGGAAGAATCGCATCGCACTCTGCATGTTACTGGAACCGGAAGGCGTACTTGGTTACCAGAGTAATCAAGATCGCAATGATTGCTGAGATTCGCATCAAAATGACGCGAAAATCATGATAGTAAGCTGACTTCCGGGGGTTCACCCGACCTCCGATGCTAAGATTATTATCATGACTATTCAAGCCACTACTCCTTCTCTTTTCACGGATTTGAAAGCGCGGATCGATGCGCGCCAGGCGAAAGTCGGCATCATCGGCCTCGGTTATGTCGGATTGCCGCTGGCCCTGCTCTTTAGCGAACAGAAATTTCCGGTCACCGGTTTCGATATCGATCAGCGCAAAGTCGACACGCTCGATAAAGGGGGCACCTATATTGTCCGCATCACCCCGGAGGAGATCGCGGCGGCCAAAGCGAACGGCTTCAAAGCCACGGCCGACTATGCGCGGCTGACCGCTATGGACGCTATTATCATCTGCGTCCCCACGCCGCTCAACGAATACCACGAGCCCGATCTCAGCTACATCACCGATACCGCCCACGCAGTGGCGCCGCATCTGCGGGCTGGGCAGATTGTCATCCTCGAGAGCACGACCTACCCAGGCACGACGGAAGAAGTTCTGGTTCCAATCCTTGAAAAGGAGAACAAGGCGGGCCTAAGAGCTTCCCGCAAGGGAGCAGCCGCAGACAACGAATTCTGGGTGGTGTTTTCACCCGAGCGCGAGGATCCCGGCAACACCGAGGTGGCTCGTCCCGATATTCCGAAAGTGATTGGCGGACTCGATCCGCAAGCCAGCGAAATCGCGTCGGCGTTTTACGGCTCTATCTTCCACCGCACCGTTCCTGTGTCTTCGCCCGCGGCCGCGGAGATGACCAAGTTGCTGGAGAACATCTACCGCTGCGTCAACATCGCGCTGGTCAACGAGCTCAAGATGCTCTGCCTGCGCATGGGCATGGATATCTGGGAGATCATCGGCGCCGCTGCCACTAAGCCCTTCGGCTTCCATCCGTTTTATCCCGGGCCCGGTCTTGGCGGACACTGCATTCCGGTCGACCCGTTTTATCTTTCGTGGAAGGCAAAGGAATTCGACTTCCGCACCCGCTTCATCGAACTGGCGGGCGAAATCAACGTGGCCATGCCCTACAACGTGATCGCCTCAACTATCTCGGCGCTCAACCGGCAGAAAAAGCCCATCAATGGATCGAAAGTTCTGGTTCTGGGTGTGGCCTACAAAAGAGACATTGATGACCTGCGCGAGTCGCCCGCTCTTACCATCATCGAGTTGCTGCAAAAAGAGGGCGCCACAGTCAGCTACAACGACCCCTATTTCCCCTTTGTCGGCCGCGGCCGCAAGTATGACTTGCAGATGAAATGCACTCCGCTCGACAATCTCGGGCAGTACGATTGCGTGCTCATCGTTACCGACCACTCCGATTACGATTACAAGAGGATTGTCAACGAGGCGAAGCTGGTCGTCGATACGCGGAACGCCACTCGCGGCATCAAGAGCGACAAGATCGTGCACTGCTAGCTGGCGGGCTCCTCCTTACGTTGCAGGCCGCAGCACGGTGCAAACGGAGGCGCAAATGGGCCCTCCGATGTTGAACGTCGCTGCCACCCGCGGATTTTTCACCTGCAGCCCCGCAGGAGCCTTGCCCTGTAGTTGCCACGCGCACCATCCCAGCATGGCGATTCCAGTGGCGCCGATAGGATGCCCTTTGGCAATAAGTCCACCAGACGTGTTGATGGCGCATTCACCCTCCACGTCGGCTTTGCCTTCGCACCAATACTTAGCGCCCTGGCCGGCGGCGGCTTTGCCGAGCACTTCTGTGCCAATGGCTGCCATCACCGTAAAGCAATCGTGGATCTCGGCCACGCTCACATCTTTCGGCTTGACCCCGGCCATGTCGTAGGCCTTATTCATGGCGCGGTAAGCGCCTTCGGGACGAAGCACATCGCGTCCCGCTTTCTTCAGCGGATCGGTAGCCTGCGCATAACCTGCGATCTCCACGCAATCAGCTCTGTTCACGCCGAGCTTCTGCAGGCCCTCGTCAGTCGCTAAGATGAGGCTGGCATAGCCATCGGTGATCTGGGAGCAGTCGTAGGTTTTCAAAGGCAGGCCATCGACGATGTAGCGATTGATGCCTTCGATCTTCATCGCCTGCTCCAGGGTGATCTGCACATTGCGCATCTGGGCGTAGGGATTGTTTCGAGCATTGGCGTACTCGGCGACCGCGATCTGCGCCAGATCCTCCTCCTTTACCCGATGGATCTTCAGATAGCACTCCATAATTTCAGCGAACAGGTGGGGGAAAATGAACACCTTTCCCTCGCGCTCGTCGGGATGGGAGAAGTAGCCCAAAGCCTTGCCGATGAGCTTGCCATCCATTTTGCCTTCGTTGTCGCGCATCTTTTCGTAACCGACCGCGATGCCGACGTCACCCCACCCGAGCAAAAGTTTCTGAATAACGGAGAGCACGGCCTGACCGCCAGACGCGCAGGCGTTCTCCACAGATTCGATGGGCTTTGCGGCCAGCCCGGGCACCATCGCCATCAGGCCGGCGAGCAGTCCCTGCTCGTTCAGCGAAATGTTGCAGGTGGCGCCGATCGAACCGACATCCAGCGCGGCGGGCTCGACTTTGATCTCGCCGCATGCGCCGAGGATGGCGTTCTGAATGATCTCAGGCACCGACATGGCCATGAGTTTTCCAAACTTGGATTGATGGTAGGCCGCGATGTAAATGCGTTTCATAAAGCACCTCTTAGGATGACTTGAGATTCTGCAATCGGTTCCGCAAACGATCCTTCAGTTCGAGTTTCAAAACCTTGCCATAGGCGTTGCGAGGCAATGCTTCTATAAAGATGATTTGTCGGGGCAATTTGATCTTGTTGATTCGAGGACGAAGGAACTCGAGGATTTCAAGGTCGCTGGCGCTCAGGCCGGACTTTAGCGCAACGAAGGCCACTGGGACCTCGCCCCATGTCTCGTCATCTGCGCCAATCACGGAAGCCTCGCCGACGGCAGGATGATCGAGCAATTCCTTTTCAATCTCGGCCGGATAGATGTTGACGCCGCCGCTGATAATCATGTCTTTGGAGCGGCCTGCAATGTAGAAAAACCCATCTTCGTCGCAACGGGCCAGATCGCCGGTGTGAAACCATCCTTCGGCGTCGAGCACTTGAGCGGTGGCTGCGGGATTGTTCCAATAACCGCGGCAAACATGCGGTCCGCGCAGGCACAGTTCGCCAACGTCATTGATCGGAACCTGATTACCGGACGCATCGACAAGCTTCGCCTCTGTGAACATCATCGGCTTACCCACCGAACCCGATTTGCGCACGGAGTCTTCGTCGCTCATGGCGAAGCAGTTCACGCCGACCTCGGTCAGCCCGTAGCCTTGGTGGAAAACCAGTCCACGTTCCTGGTAAGCATGAAGAAGCTGCAAGGGAAGTGGAGCGCCTCCGCTGGCGCACCAGCGCAGGTGGCTGCCATCGAACGCCGAAACCTCCGGAGAATCGAGCAGCATCTTGAAAATCGTCGGCACGCCAAAAAAAAGTGTGCACTCATAGTCTCGCAGAGCTCGTAATACTTCATCGGCGTCAAAGCCGTCGTGCAAAACAATGCTCCCACCGATGGCGAACAGCGGAGTCATGAATACGGTAAGGCCGCCGGCGTGGTACATGGGCGTGTAAACCTGAACCCGGTCACCTTGCCACAATTGCCACGAGATCACGGTATTGTACGCGTTCCACGCGATCTGGCGATGCGGAATCATTACGCCCTTAGGTCGTCCTGTGGTGCCGCTCGTATAGAGCAAACAGAAAATATCTTCGGGCTGGATTTTCGTCGGGAGCGGATCTGGGCGCACAATGTCAATGGCGTTGGTGTAGCTCAGTGTCTTGGATGCACCACCGTCCGCATCCAGATTGATCAAGTGCTCGAATGGCAGGAGTTGTTGGAGTTCTTGCGCGAGCTTTTCGTATCGTGCGGAGTACATCAGACAGCGCGGCCCGCAATCCGCGAGAATCTGTTGCAGTTCGTGAGCTGTGCTACGCGTTCCAAGCGGAACGAGAATAACGCCGGACTTGCCTGCCGCCCAAAAGGCATCGACGTACTCAACCCGGTTTTCAGAGAGGATGCAGACGCGATCTCCTGGAACGAGAGCGCAGACATCGGTCCACACCCGCGCGCACTGCAAGGCCCGTCGATTGAGTTCGGCGTAAGTGAACTGCCGGCGCGTGGGAACGTGGATCAATCCGACTCCGTCGGGACTAAGACGGGCGCGCTCTCCGAGAATGTCGCCGGTAATCACGAGTTCTCCCCAGATTAAGGCATTCGGAACGCGCAGCCCGCCTGGTTGTAACCGACGCCGGAGCCCACCAGTACGACCAGGTTGCCGGACTTCACCTTGCCGTACTCGATTGCATGGTCGAGCGCCATGGCGACGCAGGCGGAGCCGGTATAGCCATACTGTTCCATGATGGTGTGCGCGCGTTCGACGGGTACGCCGAGTCGCTCCATCACGCGTTCGATCGTAGGTTTGCGCACCTGGGTAAAGATGAAGCAATCGACGTCGCGCAGATTGAAGCCGCCGTCCTTGGCGAGTCGCTGCGCGATGATCGGCCACGTCTCCTCGTTCAACTCGGGAGGATAGCGGTTCTTAATCGTGCACGCGGTGCGCCCGGCCTTCACCGACTCTTCAGTCGCCGGTTCGAACGTGCCGCCGGAATAAATTCCCCAATAATCGTGATAGGAGCCGTCGGCGCGAAAGAACGAAGTGATGAAGCCCGGCAAAGCTGCCGGCTCCAGCACTGCCGCGCCTGCGCCATCCCCGTAGAAAAAAAGCATGGGATCGGTCGCCGCCGTAAGTTTGTGCATGAGATAGACGCCGACTACGAGCACTGTCTTGATCCCCGGATTAGCGGCGATGATTCCAGCGGCTACAGTAAGACCGGTGGGAAACGAAGCGCAAGCGCATCCGATGTCAAACGTCCCCGCATTCTTGGCGCCCAGCTTATATTGCAGTACGACCGACGTGGCCGGCGTTATGTAATCCGGGGAATCGGTACCCAGGATAATCAGATCGATATCTTCTGGCTTCTTGCCGGCGCGCTCGATGGCTTGCTTGGCTGCGGGCAGAGCGACGTCGCTGGTGGCCCAGTTTTCAGGAGCATGCCAGCGCGTCTTGATGCTGCTGCTGGCCTCCATTTTGTCGACAAAATCCGGGATATGCTTAAAGCGCTCCCGCAGCATGTCATTGGTCACTTCGATCTCAGGTACGTACCTCCCGGTGGTGACAATGGTTGCGTAACGCGTCATAGATGAGTCCTTATGAATTGCTCTGTGACTTGCGCTGGGTTTGACTTGCGCCGGTTACGTCCCCAGCACCAATCCGCCGTCGACCGAGAGCACGGTGCCGGTGATGAACGATGCCGCATCCGAGGCCAGCCAAACATAGGCCTCGGCCACGTCTTCAGGCTTTCCCATGCGGCCGAGGGGCGTGTGCGAAACCATGGTCTGGACGACCTTCTCCGGCATCTTCTGCACCATCTCGGTGGCGATGAAACCAGGGGCAACCGCGTTCACGCGGATATTGTATTTGGCCAGCTCCCGCGACCACGTTCGGGCAAAGGCGATGACCCCCGCCTTGGTGGCAGCGTAATTAGTCTGCCCGAAATTTCCATACAGCCCCACGACGGACGAAGCGTTGAGAATTACTCCCGAGCCCTTGCGGATCATGTGGGGCACAACCGCCCGCGAACAAAGGAAAACACCCTTGAGATTGACGGAGATGACCGAATCGAATGCGTCATCGGTCATCGTTCCTGCAACCGCGCCATCCTTCCACTTGACGAACTGCGAGTCGCGCGTGATGCCTGCGTTATTAATGAGCACGTCGACGCTGCCCCATCGCCCGACAACCTCCTCGACCGCGGATTTGACCTCGGTATCACTAACGACGCTGACTTTGCGGAAGAGTGCTTCCGCTCCGAGCGCGGACAGTTCGCGTACCAACACGTCCTGCCCGGCATCGTTGACATCCCACGCCGCCACCCGGCAGCCTTCGCTGGCAAAGCGGCGAGCCGTGGCGTGGCCGATCCCCGCCGCGGCCCCGGTGACGATGACCACCCTACTCCGTAGTCCCGTATCTTTCACACGCCTCCTAAAAGTTATACTTCAGCGCAAACTGAATCACCCGTGGCCCGGTTGTGGTTGACGCAATCTGCCCAAAGTTCGCCGACGAAACTATGTTCACGGGGTTGGCGAAATTCACGTTGTTGAACACGTTGAAGAATTCGGTCCGGAACTCCAGATGCTGGCTCTCCGTGACCGGAAAGAGTTTCATGATGGAAAGGTCGGTCTCGACTTGTTTCGGTCCGACTATGATGTTTCTCCCCAACTGTCCGAAGCCGGGATCTTTGATCGTTGCAGGTATTACGAAGGCCGACGTGTCGAAATAGGCACCCAAGCGGCTTTCAACGCTGCCGCTCTTGATTGCAGATTGCAAAGTCCTACCCGGTTTCAAGTCGGCGTCGGTTGACTCAAACGCCGAATTGTCACCGTAGATGGAGAACGGAGTGCCCGATTGCAGGGTCACGATTCCCGACACGCTCCAGGAGTTCAAAGCCTTTTTCGCGAAAGCCGAATCTCCGTGATAAGCGCCCGGCAGTTCATATAAGTAGTTGGCAACAAAGCGATGCCGCCGGTCGAAATCCGACGACCCGTAGTTGTGCTGCTCGTTGACCATGTCGCCCGGGAGCAGCGTGATATCGCTAACGGGGCTTCCGGAGTAGTAGTCCAGAGAATGCGACCAGGTGTAGCTGAGCAGCATCTGCAGGCCGTGGGAGAAGCGCTTGTTGAGAGTGGCCTGGAGCGAATTGTAGTTGGAATTAGAGTTGCTCTTCATCAGGAAGCTGCCCAACCCGGGAGCGGTCAGATTGGCAAAGCCGGGGAAGAAAGGTCCGGCCACGGAGGGTGGCAAGTCGGCTAAGACTGCTCCAGCAGCACCCGGAAGCGCCTGATTGAAGGAAAACAAGCGTGGGAATTTGCGTCCTTCAGTCCCGACGTAGCCTACGTCCAGCATCCAGTTATTAGCGACGCGGGTTTGAAGTCCAAGGTTGAAGGTTTGTATATAAGGGATGCTCCAGTCCTGCAGGTCAGGATAGAGGCCGGTGGCCGGAACCGGATAAGTGGCCACGGGCGTAGCAGGATATAAGGTCACTGGCAGAAAGGCCGGATATCCACCAAGCAGAAAGACGCCGGGATTGCCGCTGATCGTGAGTGGGAAGGCGCTGGGGAGCGGAACCTGAACAAATGGATTCTCGTTCGGAGTGGCCAGTGCAGTGGCCAGCATTTCGTAAGGCATGTTGAACAGTTGGCTGTTGAACAACCGCATGTTGGGACGGTCATAGAAAATGCCGTAACCACCACGCAAGACCTTATTGCCGGAGTCTCCTAGCTGATAACTAAAGCCCACACGCGGCCCGAAGTTCTTGTAATTGGGTTTGACCAATCCGTCGCCGACCTTAGGAAATCCCGGCAAGTTTCCATTGCCGGCTTGGACGAATCCTCCGGTGACGACCTGGCCGAGACCGGGCACAGTAACGGTTGTGGCCTGCGAGGGAATAAAGCCAACAAAATGACCCTGCGTCTCGGTGGTGGGACCGAAGTAGTCATAGCGCAGTCCCAGGTTGAGAGTAAGCCGGCGGGAGATCTTCCAATCGTCCTGGAAGAAGGCCGAGAAGTCATTGGCCCGGTTGTGAAGGCTGTTGGTACCCGAGCCAATCACGGAGAGGCCGTTCAGTCCGCTGAGGAAGTCCTTGATCACACCGCAGTCGGCTTGTCCTCCAGCTCCCAGCGACGTTGGGCACGTAACAGCGGTAAAGCCCAGGTAAAACATTTCTCCGTTGGGGAACACATCGAAGTAGGGAGCGTCGAGCTTCTGCCGCTTGTATTCGCCCCCGAACTTGAAAGTGTGCCCGCCCTTAGTCCAAGTCATCGTATCGCCAATACTCTTGGTGTCGGTCGCCGCATAGTTAATGGCCAGTGGAGACGGCCCCAGAGTGAACATGTTGGTGAAAGACATGGTCGGCATTCCCGGGAACAAGCTGCTGAGTGGCGATTCAATCCCCAGTTGCGAAGAGGTGATGGGTTGAGAAGGGTTACCGGGACCGTAAATCTGACTCCAGCCAAACCGGACCTCATTCAGCAAACGACTCGATATCACTGAAGTTACGCCTAGCGAAAGGATGCGCTGGTCGACATCTTCCTCGGTCGGCCAGCCGGGCGCCTGCAGCGGGCTGCCGTCGCCAAACTGGTCGTAGAGCGCCTGATTGGTGCGGTTCGCAGCGTAGAAGAATTTGCCGAAGAAACGGTTTGCGTTATTCAGTTTGAGATCCAGATTGCTGTTGAACTGATCTTCTTTGTAAGTCGAATTGGAGGGAATCGTTTGCAGCACCGGTTCGCCCGGGTTCCCCGGTGTGCAACCCAGACCCGTGGTGACGCCGGGAACGCCTGGAATCATGTATTGTCCGTTGGGAAGTTTAGCCGTCAGAACTGCCGCAGCCGTGGGATCAACGAATCCACCCAACCCATAGCATGTCGAAAAGGCAGCCAAAGATGCGGGATCGCGCTGCGATCCCAAAAAAGCCGGCAGAAATTCGGTCGCGAGCGAGTTGGTCAGCGAGGTGCCATTGGTTTCCCGGCTGCCCTGATAGGAAATAAAAAACCAGGCGCGATCCTTGATTACGGGGCCTCCCAGCGTAGCGCCAAACTGGTTGCGATTGTAAGTCGGACGCGGTGTGCCAATTGCATTCAAGAAAAAATTGTTAGCATCCAGATCCGTGTTCCGGAAGAACTCGAAGACATCGCCATGAAAATTGTTGGTACCCGACTTGGTGACCGCAGCCACGATTCCGCCCGCATTGCGGCCCTGCGAAGCATCGTACAGGCTGGTCTGCACGATGAATTCCTGCAGTGAATCAATGGAAGGGACGGCGAGATTGGGCATCGATCCCGTGCCGATCGAGTTTGCATCGACGCCATTAATGACCACACTATTCGAGAGCGAGCGCTGTCCGTTGACATACAAAGGCTCATCGCCACGCCCCAGATCGGAGGAATTCTGAATGGGCCCCGACGTTCCCGTAGTCAGCGCCAGCAATTGCTGGAAGTTGCGCGTCGGCAACGGCAGATCGCGCACCTGGGTCTCATCGATGACGGTGCCCTTGGCAGAGCTTTCCGTTTGCACCAGCGGCGACTCTCCAGTCACCGAAACCGTGGTTGGCGAACCGGCTACCTTGAGGCTGGCGTCGGCGACTGTGGTTACGGTAATTTGCACAACGACGCCTGCCAGTTTAAGCGACGCAAATCCGCTCTGGGCGACTTCGAGTTGATAGGCGCCAGGGTCAAGCAGGGGAAACGTGTAACGGCCATTGCTGCCCGTCGTAGTTTCGCGGCGCACGCCCGCATTGCTCGTCACGGCAACTTTGGCGCCCACCACCAGGGCCCCGCTCGGATCCGTCACCACGCCCACAATTTGCCCGGTGGTAGCCGTCTGCGCTTGCGTCAGTGGTGTCATGAAACAGAGAATGGCGGCGGCCGCCAGCAGCGTTGTGAGTGTTCTCATATTTCCTCCTTGTGGCTATCCTGTATCGCGCTTATCGCTTTTTTGAAACTCGGTTCTTTTTGCGACCTGTGTAAAGACGGACAAACTGATCGATCGCTTCTTCGTCGCTAACCCCTAAGTGGCGCTTGGCGCCGAAGAGTTCCTCCACCAGAAAATAGGTAACAAATTGCAGATACAAACTGACATAGGCCACGCCCGGGTCCACGCCGCTGGGGAAGGGAATCGGCGCCTTTTGAAACAAGGCCGTCGAATAGGTGCGCAATCCCCCGGCAATTTCGCGATAGCTGTGAATGAAGTGCTTGTGACGGAATTCGACCACGTCCACGTACATCAGCCGCCAGTAGTCCAGGTTTTCGGAAACGAAGCGCCCGACGGCCATGCCCAGTTTCTTTAACGACTCCGGATCGGGCGATTTCATCAAAGGAAGAATCTCGGTCTGGCGGAGGGCTTCCATCTTTTGCTCCATGTGCTGCACCAGACCGATGAAGATGTCCTCTTTGTTGGGGTAGTAGAGATAGAGCTTGCCCATCGAAACGCCCGCCTTGCGGGCGATCTCCCTCACCGTCGTACCGTGAAACCCTTGCCGGGTGAAGAGCTCTTGCGCGGCTCGTTCGATCTTTCGCCGGTTCTTGGCGACGGTGTCGTCCAGAAGCTTGGGCATATCGTCACTCGTGCGTTGATAGCAAGACGAGCGCTCGCTCTCGTTGGAGAGTATTAAACCGCCGCCCATAGGCTGTCAAGAGAATTTTGCGGAGAAGGCAGTTTTTCCCTGGCACCCGCCCGGCGCAGGCTACTTCGGAGTAAGAAAAAAGCTACTGAAAAACGAAAAACCGTGCGCCCGGCCAAATTTTCGCCCAGGGGCAGGGAAGCGGCGGATTGTGTCTTGCCGCACCGATTCGAACCCACCGCCTGTGCTAGTATTTCGCGTTGGCCCGAAGCAGCGTTTGTAGAGCAAGCTGCATCTCTAAGCTGTGCCGAGGATTGTGTGCCAATGAAAGATACGCTCGGAATCCTGCTTGCCGGAGGCGCCGGCGAACGGCTCTATCCGCTGACTCGCGATCGCGCCAAACCCGCCGTGACCTTCGGTGGTATCTACCGCATCATCGACATCACGCTTTCCAATTGCGTCAATTCCGGGATGCGCCGCGTCTATATCCTCACCCAATACAAGGCGCTTTCGTTGAATCGGCAGATCCGCGAAGGCTGGAACATTCTTGGCCGCGAAATCGGCGAGTTCATCGAAATCCTGCCGCCCATGCAGCGAGTCAGCCAGAACTGGTACATGGGAACGGCCGATGCCGTCTATCAGAACATCTACTCCATCGGGTCCGAGCAACCGAAGTACGTGATCATCCTCGCCGGCGACCATATTTACAAAATGAATTACGCTCGCATGCTCCGGCAGCACAAGGATTCTGGCGCCGACGTCACGGTCGCGACTCTGGTGACCGATCCATCCGAATGCCACCATTTCGGCGTGGTCGACATCGATCGTGAGAATCGCATCATCAATTTTCTGGAGAAACCGAAACAAACCGAGTTGCGGTCACCCTACGACCCAACCAAGATTTCCGCGTCAATGGGCATTTATATCTTCAATACCGACGTGCTCATTCCCGTACTACTCAAAGACGCCGAGGACGCCGATTCCAGCCATGATTTCGGCAAAGACATTTTGCCCAAAATGCTGCGTCACTATCGCGTCTTCTCTTTCAATTTTGTCGATGAAAATAAAAAGGAAGCCCTCTACTGGCGCGACGTGGGAACGCTGGAAGCCTACTACGAAGCCAATATGGATCTGGTTTCGGTTTCTCCCGTCTTCAATCTGTACGATGAACAATGGCCGATTCGCACGCATCAGCGTCAGTATCCGCCAGCGAAGTTCGTGTTTGCCGAAAGCGAGCGCATGGGTCATGCCCTCGATTCGCTGGTTTCTTCCGGCTGCATCATTTCCGGCGGCACCGTTCAGAATTGCGTGCTGTCTCCGAATGTGCGCGTCAATTCCTACGCCGAGATTGAGAACAGCATTCTGTTCTCTCACGTCAACGTCGGACGCAGTTGCCGCATCCGCAAAGCCATCATCGACCGCGATGTTCATATCCCCGAAGGAACGAGCATTGGTTACGATACCGAAGCCGATCGCGAGCGCTATTTTGTCACCGATAGCGGAATCACGGTCGTGACTCGCGATTACTCGTTGTTTGAGAATCCTGTGACTGTGGATTACTTCACGAGCGAGTAGGAACAAAGAAGGTGTCAGGTTTCAGGTGTCAGTCTCAGGACAAAACATTAGACCCGGCGCCCTTGGGAATTTCCTGATACCTGAGACCTGGCACCTGACACCTCTTCTAATGTTTCAGCAGATCGTCCGCCAGCAAATGTGCCTTCTCGGCCAGGGTGCGGGCGCGGCTTACATCGCCTTCCTGCAAGGCTCCGCGGGCGCCGTTCATGTAGTTGCGAATTTGTCCCACGGTTTCCTGCTGTTGCGCGTCCAGGTTGCGGTCTGCCAGGCGGTTCAGTTGGTCGTCGGTCGAACTCAGCAACTGTTGCGCACTCTGGCGCTCACGGGCGGCTTCTTCGGCCGTCATGCCGGGGACGATCTGCGCTGCCGGTTCGCTTGCTCCACCCTCGCGCACTACAATCGTTCGCGGACCATCTGCGGGCGCGGGCGTTGCGCGCTTGCGATGCTTTTTCGTTCCGCTCGGCGTTGCGGAATCCGGCTTCTTCTTGTCTTTCTCTTTGTCTTCCGGCTCTTTGCCCTCCGACATTTTCTTCTCCGGTGACGGCTTGGTATCGGCGGGAGCCTGGGCCGATGGCGGGTTTTCTGCTGGAGGGGGCGCAGTCGCCGGAGCTTGTCCCCGAGCCGGGAAGCTCAACCCGAGCGCGATCGCGAGTGCGCAGGCAAATCGCATAGCAATAACAAGAGAATTGTTTCCCATCGCCGTCAGGAACGCAAACGCCCGGCAATTATTCCGGGCTGAGGGTTTTTTCGATGACGCGCGCCAGCAGGGCAGCGTATGCTGTCAGGTCCAGATCGGGGGCCAGAAGCTTTTGCACGGTTAAGCCCTGAATCGTGGAGAAGATCAATCGCGCCGTGGTCTCAGGATTTAATGTGGACTTGATGTGTCCGCCAGCTTGGCCCTTCTGAATCACTCTCGATAGGGCCGCGATCATCCCCTCATAGGATGTAGTGGCCAGTTGCAGCAACCGGGGCACATGCAGCGATTCGGCCATCAATTCAATGTCGATCCTGATCGCTCCGGCGTCGGCTGATTCGAGCAAGCGGACAAACTTCTCCAAACCGGCTGCGATCACGCGGGGAGTCAATTCCTGCGCTTGCTCGATGGGAGCGAACAGAACGCGGTTGCGATCGGTTGAGAGAGCGGCTAACGCCTCTACGATATCCTCTTTTCCCTTGAAATAGCCGTAGACAGCCCCGGGGCTGAGGTTCGCTTCGCGGCAAATATCGTGCATGGTTGTGCGCTGGAACCCATTGATCGTAAAGCAGTTTAGAGCGGCTTTCAGGATCTGGGCGCGGCGCGCCTGCACGTGCTCTTCGGTTACCTTCACCCTTCCCTCAATAGAAAACGACCATTCGTTCTTTACAACGAATGACTATTCTTTTATATTGAGCGTGGAGGCGCTGTATGTCAACATCCCCCGCCCCCCGCACCCGTCGCGCCGATAACCATTCTATGCCGAAAGGAGAAAGTATCATGTCGCAACCGGCATTTGCACCTGAAGTCCTAGCCAAAAAGAGCCAGCCTACCCACATCCAAGATGGGACTCAACCACGGGTATGGAACGCTCCGCAGTACGGGTTTCTCAAGCTGCTGATGCTGCATTTGGGCCCTGGAGGGCTGACTACTCTCGTCTATCTAGGCTTGATTCCTCTCGCCTTCCGCCTGCATCTCCCCGCCTTATCGGCCTTGCTGCTGGCCATCGCTGCCGCGCTCGTTCCGCTGGAAATGGGGCACCTTTTTCTGCAGGGGAAGCGACGCAACGGTCGCTGGTCGCTGGAGGGAATTGTGCTCTACCGGCCAGATTGGCGTGGCTGGCGTTATCTTCTAATGGCGGTTGTGCTGGGCGTGTTGTCGGTCGCAGGGTTTGCATTGTCGGCGCCGCTCGACCGCTTTTGGCAACAGAGCGCGTTTTCCTGGCTACCGGCGTGGTATATCTTCTCAGACGTTCGGCAATACGCTCAGTTCAGCCGCTCGGTGTTGATCATTGTATTCTCTGCCCGATTGTTGCTGGACGGAATTCTGGGCCCCATCGTCGAAGAGTTGTATTTTCGCGGTTATCTGCTGCCTCGAATGTCGCGCCTGGGATGGGCCGCCCCTTTGCTCAACTGCGCCTTATTCGCTTTGTATCATTTCTGGCAGCCCTACAATCTACCCACTTTGTTTTTTGTCTCGTTGCCCATCGTGTACGGGGTTTGGAAAACGAAGAACGTTCGGGTGGGTATCTATACGCACATTCTGCTGAACACCGTCGGAGGCATATCGTCGCTGCTGGCAGTGCTCCACCGTGCATAAATGTGGAGGCCAAAAAAGCCGGGGAAGCGTTTCCGCTTCCCCGGTTCGTGGTTCGTTTTGAATTCAGTTTTACTCGGTGCTGCCCGCTTCGGCGGCGGCGCTGATCGATTCGTCTTCCGGTTGCAGGACGACGCCGTCAAATGGAGTCGCGCCCACGAAGCGTCCGCCGATTACGCTGACCCGGCGCAGGGGGTATCCGCTGTCGGGACCGCGTTGCCAGGAACGCCCACCGTCGTGGCTTTCGAAGATCACGCCAGTCGTGTCGCTGGTGGCGAGCAGGCGATGGTGAGTGGGATCGTAGCTGACGGAAGTGATGTTCTTGCCCGGCAGCCCGTTCTCAACATGCTGCCAGCTCGCGCCCCCGTCTTCACTGCGGAACGCGCCTTGCCGGGAAGCAATCATGATCTGGCCATCGGAAGTGATGGCCAAGCTGTGGATGCCAACCACATACCCCGGAACGTTCGACGCATGCCAGGTGGTTCCATTGTTACCCGACACGAGCACGCCGGAATGGGTAGCCGCAACCATGCTGGACTCGTAGGCTCGGACGGAAACAAAATCCGTCTGTCCCAGTACCGGACCACCCTTCCAGGTTTTACCCTGGTCGGTGCTCGCGTAGATGCCATCTGTCGTTGCTGCCAGCCAGCGTCCGGAACCGAGTTCCAGATCGTTGACCCGGGCTACCAGTTCCTTCTTTTCGATGGCGGTATGGCTGACCGCTTTGTTGGTACCTTTGCGGACGACTTTCGAAGTGTGCTCGATCACGACCACGTTCATGGAATGCCATTCGCTGGCATTGTGCTCGAGCGAATACACGCCATGGTTGGTTCCAGCTACCAGCATGCCGCTCGGAGCCTGCTTGAGCGTGAAAACGTCTTTTCCGCCGAGGCCGGCTGCTTTCTGCAACCAGTGCTGTCCGGCGTCATGAGAATAGAACACGCCACCGTATTCGCGGTCGTTGACCACGCCCACGTAGAGCGTGCTGACATCTTTGTTATCGGCCAGGATGGCGGACACATAGCGATGCGCGTAGCCCTTGTTGGAAGTGCTCCAGGTGGAGGCGCCATCGGTCGAGGCCATCACGCCGCTGCGGTCGGTGGCGAGCAGCACGTGACTGGAATCCCGCGGATCGACGAGCACGTCATTGACGACGACTTCGGAATCGCTCACGCGCTTCCAGGATTTGCCCAGATCGACGGTCTTCCAAAGGCCTTCGGTGGTTCCGGCGTAGACGATGTTTTCGTTGGTCGGATCCTGCTTCAGCACGCGGGTGCGGCGCGCCGAGAAGGGAATGCCTTGAATCTTCGAGAACAGGTTGCCCGCGGTCTCGCTCTTGTAGATTCCGGAGCAGGCGCTGGCAAACACGACCGAGGGATTGTCATGGTCGACGATGACCGAGAATACGTCGGAGTCGTCGATCATCCCCTTATTAATGTGCTGCCAGTTAGCGCCGGCGTCGGAAGTTTTCCAGGCCAAGTGCCAGGTTCCGGCGTAGACGGTGTTCGGATCCTTCGGATCCACCGCGATCGATTCGATATTCTTGATGTCGGCAGAGTTCGCGGGTGACAGACGCTCCCAGGTATCGCCGCTATTCTTGCTGCGGTAGACGCCATCGAGTGCGCCCGCTACCAGGACGTGGGAATCGCCCTTGTACATCGCCATGGCGCGGATGGATTTACCGTGCATCGCGGGCAGCGTATCCCAGGTGTGACCGCCGTCGCGGGTGCGGAAGATTTCGCCGATCTGCTGGCCGGAGGAGCTCCAAGCCGAAACATAAATGCGGTTGGAATCCTGCGGATCGATGGAGATGTGGTCGAGCACGTATTCGTCGCCGCCCAGGCGCGCCATGCGCGACCAGGTGCGTCCGCCATCGTTGGAGCTGAACATCTGCCCGGTGCTGGTGCCGAGCAGAATGTGATCGGGATTGCGCGCGTCGTAAGCCAGGCTGCGCGCGTCGCCGCCATCGGGACCTAACACCTGCCACGGCCCGGAAGCCAGCAGCGCGGTGCTGAAGAGACTGACAGCGAGAAGCAGTAAAGTGGTGCGGAGAACGTTCCGTTTCCCTGTGGATTCCATGCGCCTAGATAGACCCCTGCGAACGATATTCGCCTGCGCTTAACTGTAGACAGCCTAGCACGCTTAGGACAAGGTTACCGAAGAACAGACACCAAAAAAGGCCGGTGAGGGATAGCCCCACCGGCCTTTCGTGCTCTTTCTACCTCAGTTATTGGGCCTTTTTGGCCGCTTTCTTCGTGGCCACCGGCTTCGGATGATCCGGAATCGCCTTTACCTTCGTTTCATCGACCGGGGTCGTGCTCCCGGCGTTGGGGAAGGTTGCGCCGGCGGGAACGATCCACTGTTGCGTGGTCATCGTGCCTTCGCTGCCGGTGCGGCACTCGATGCGGCTGGCGTCGATGTTCTGCTTCGCCTCGCCGCCCGAGATGTAGGCCTTCACGTCGACCGCCCGTTCGCCTGCCAGGTTCTTATGCTTGGACTTGGCGATTTCCGCCGGATCGGCGTTTCCGACTACGACCAGCTTGGCATCCGGATCCTGCTGCAGTTTGAGGGCAACATCGTCCAGTTCGGCCTTGCAGGTGTTATCCACGCGCCATGGCTTCTTGACGTTCGGGTACTGGCACTCGTTGACCTTGGTGGCTTGCGGCGCCGGCGCCGGTGGCGGATTTTCAACCATCACCGAGGTCGAAGTCGAAGCCGTTAAGCCGCGCGAGTCAGTACAAGTAGCGCCGATGCTGATCGAGCCCGAGGATGCGCCGGCAGTGCTGAGGGTCGCGGAGTTTCCAGCGCCCGAAATGCTGCCGCCGCTCGCGGTCCATCCACCTACTGTGACTGGGACGTTATCCGGGCTGGTGCAGGTGCAACTGATGGTCGCGGTGCCACCGGCCTGGAGCGACGACGGACTCGCTGAGCAGGAAATCTGCGGCGGGTTCTTGGGCGGTTCCTTAACGGTGAAGTTTGCGGTACAGCTCGCCGTGTTGTTCGTCTTGGCCTTGGCATCGGTGACGGTTGCGGTGACGGTGTAGTTGCCGCCGCTCATGCCGCCGGTGTCGATGCTGGCGCCGGTATCTTTGCCCGTGATTTTGCCGCCATTGCTCGTCCAGGCATAAGTAAGCGTGTGCTTGGAGTTAAAGTTGCTCGCCGTAACCGTAGCGTTCACCGGTTCGCCCACCATCACTGAGGAGGGCTGCACCGAGCACGACGCCGCTACCGGAATGATGGGAGCGCCGCCAAACTCGTATACCAGGCCGGTCGTCAGGCGCGCACCGTTGTACTCCGCATGACGCAGGCCGAATTGGCTAGGCGGCACGATGCTAGACCAGTTTGCCCCCGTTACTTGATAGTCGGCTTCAAACACGCGCAGCTTGAAGTGCTTGGTTAGCCGGTAATCCATGCCGCCGCCCAGCAACCCGCCGACGTGGGTGCTGTTATAGACGCTCAGGAAGGAGATCTTCTCAAAGCCGACCAGGGCGTGCCCGAAAAACTCCACGCCGTCTTCGCCACGATAGACAAACTTCGGCCCAACCGCACCCATGTTGATGTTGATATGGTTGCCGTCGCTCCAGTTCACGCCCCAATTCGCTTCGAGCGAGAAATTTTTGTCGAAGTTGTAGGAGAGATTGGCGCCCATGCCCCTCGACAATGAGGGTATTCGGTAAGGGGTCGGCGGCGATGTACTGGTATCGGGAATATCGCCGCCCGGGTTCAACCACTGATAACCAACGAACAACTCATATTTGGGGTATGAGCTATCCGACTGCGGAGTCGGCGCGTTGGGCGCAGCCGTTTGCGCGTTCAGCATCAACGGCAATGCAATCAGAACGAGGGCCAGAACGAGCGCGACACTCGCGCACTTCCGGTAGGTCTTGTGACAGAGTGACATTAGAGTTCCTCCGAAATTCGAATCCACTGCAATTTTATTTAATAGAGCTGGGGTCCTTAAAGCCTTACGGCACGTACGGATAGGCCGCACCTTGGGAAACACCGAATTCTACAGCAAGTGGACAGTTTTGCAAAAGACTAAGAATCGGAAGCGTAGATTTTGATGCCTGCGAAACCAGCAGGTTGCCATCAATTAAGGTCTCAAATTGATATTCGACAGTCTTCGCGGGGTTGCGAGGTTATGCGCTTCCCTGAATAATGCTAGCTGGGGCCGGCAGTAAACTCATGACACAAGAACGCGTACTGATTGTCGAAGACGAAGCGAACGAACGAACCGGGCTGGCTGAACTAGTCTCGGGATGGGGCTATCGCACCGACACGGCAGCCGACGGCGTCGAAGCCCTGGAAAAAATTCCCGTCTTTGCTCCCTCCATTGTGATCACCGACGTGAAGATGCCCCGCATGGGTGGTATGGAACTGGTGGAGAAGCTGGCTGATCTGGCGCAGTCCGTCGCGGTGATCATGGTGACCGCCCAGAAGGCCACCGACACCGCCTTTCACGCCGGCCGGCTGGGCGTGCAGGACTATATCGAAAAGCCCATCGACTTCCGCAGGCTGCGCTCGATTCTGACCAACATCGGCGAGATCATCCACACCCGCACCGAAAACGAATCGCTGCGCCGCCGCTTGCGCGACAAAGGAGCGCTCGGGTTGCTGGTGGGCGCATCTCCGCAAATGCAGGAGGTTTTCCGCCTCATCGAACTGGTGGCGCCGAGCACGGCCTCGGTGCTGATCACTGGGGCAAGCGGCACCGGCAAGGAGCTAGTGGCACGCACCATCCACGATCTGAGCCCGCGACGCAACAAACCGTTCGTTCCCATCAATTGTGCGGCCATTCCCGAAACGCTCATAGAGAGCGAAATTTTTGGCCACGAAAAAGGCGCGTTCACGGGCGCGGCCGAGCGCCGCACCGGCTGCTTCGAACTCGCCGAAGGCGGGACCCTGCTGCTCGACGAAATTGGCGAGATGCCGGTGGGCACCCAGGCCAAGCTTTTGCGCGTGCTGGAAGATCACAAGCTGCGCCGGCTGGGCAGCAAGGTCGAAACCTCGGTCGACGTGCGCGTGCTCGCCGCGACCAACAAGATTCCCGACGAGGCCGTGGCGAATGGCGAACTGCGCGAGGATCTTTATTACCGGCTCAACGTTTTCAATATTCATTTACCGGCACTGCGCGAACATAAAGAAGATATCCGCGAGTTAGTCAAGAGCCTGCTCGCGGATATGAACCTGAAGCACGATCGCAAAGTAGCGGATGTAAGCGAGGCTGTGCTGAACAAGTTCCAAGGTTATAGCTGGCCGGGCAATGTGCGTGAGCTCCGCAACACACTGGAACGCGCCGTCATCGTCTGCGAAGCGGGACTGGTAGAAACCAAACATTTGCCCCCGGGTTTTGGCCAGAGCGTGCGTCCAGTCTTAAACGATCCCGACGCCGTGCATCTCAGCGTGGGCACGACGGTTGCTGAAGCAGAGAAGCTCCTCATCCTGAAAACCCTGCAGGCGACTGGGAACAACAAAACGCGAGCCGCGGAGATGCTCGGCATCAGCCTGAAGACCCTGCATAACAAGCTGAAGGAATACGGGCGCCCGCAGGATGTGCTCGTGACGGCGGAAGAGTGAGATGAGCAGGGTTCAAAATTTCAAGGTTTCAGAGTTTTAAGGAGGAGCGAGGTATCGCGAGGTTGACCTTGAAACCCTGAAACCTTGAAACCTGCCTTATTTCATGACTCGTAAATTCATCATCGTGCTCGTGATCACCACGCTGTTCACGGCCCTTGTCGTCGGATTTTCCTGGATTTACCTGTCGCAATTGCTGCGCCAGCGCCTGCTATGGGCCGATGAAACCGCTTCCCAGCTCACCGACCAACTGGAATACGCTGCCTCCAAGGCGGTGCCCGATCTCACCAGCACGCGGGTCAATACCGAAAATCCCAAGGCGATGCGGGCCGCCATCACCAGCTATCTGCAGACCGACACCAACCTCAATGACATGCTGGAATCGGTGGTGGGAAATTCCCGCATCATCTACGACGCGGCAATCATTGATCCGAATGGCGTGGCCATTCTCGACACCAATCCGGCGCTGAACGGCAAGCCGATTCCGCCGCGTGCCCCTCTGAGCAGGTTGCGCGATGCGGGTTTCCGCCGCCAGTTGCGCATGCTTTACGCTCCCGGCGCCGTTTATGACGTGAGTATTGGCCTGGAGCTCGATGGTCAGGTCTTTGGCAGCGTTCGCGTCGGCGTCTCGACGGTTTTCCTGCGCAACGAACTGACGCCGAAACTGCAGCAGTCGGCTTTCTTTTCCGTAGTTGCGATTTTCTGTTCGCTGGTGCTGGCGGCGGTGGTTTCGAATGTCGCACTCGGACCCCTGAAGGCCATCAGCCGCAATCTCGACAGCGCCAGCGCCGGTGATCTGTTGCCCGCCGAGGAGTCCGCTTCGGAGGACGAAGTTGGCCTGGTGTCGCTGAAGATCGCTCACCTCGGCCGCCAGATTCGCGATACCAACCAGATTTTCTCCGCGTTGAAAGACAACGTCGAACAGGTCATGACCAAGCTGCAGGATGGCCTCATGCTGTTCACGCGCGATTCGCGGGTGGTGCTGGTGAGCGCCTCGGCGGAAAAATTTTTAGGACGCCCGCGCCGCGAAATTCTGGGAAGCACCGCGGAAGAGATTTTTTCTGACGGAACCGTTCTGGGCGCTGTGGTCCTGCCCGCATTTCAGAAGCAGCGGCCCCTGGTGCAGTACGAATTCGACGCCGTCGATGGCCGCCGGGTCCAGGTATCTCTGGATTTTATTCAGGAAAAAGGCACGTCGATCGGCGCGCTGCTGACCATGCGCGACGCCGAGTCGGTGCGCCGCATCGAAAACGAGATCGAAATTTCACGCCGCCTCTCGGCCAGTGGCCGGATGACTCGCGGCGTGGCGCACGAGGTCAAGAACCCCATCAACGCCATCGTGTTGCATTTGCAGTTGCTGCAAAACAAACTGCAGCAGGACGATCCCGAAACTCGCCGCCACATGGACATCATCGGCAACGAAATTCATCGCCTCGACCGCGTCGTGCAAATCCTGGTGGACTTCACCCGTCCCCGCGATTTGCGCCTCGAGGAAGTGGACCTGCGCAAGATTCTCGAGAGCGTATCGGTTCTGGCCGCGCCCGATGCCGCCCGCCACGGCGTGCGCATAGTGCTCGAATTATCCAACGAAGAAGTAGAGACGGGGCTTGCCCCGTCGGCGGAGGCCAGCACGAATGCTACAGATGCCCTGATGGTGCGGGTCGATTCCGACCTGATGAAGCAGGCGATTCTGAACCTGGTGCTGAACGGCGTGCAATCGATGGCAGCCGGAGGCACGCTTACCCTGAAGGCGCGGCGCGATGACGACATGATTCTCGCCGAAGTGCTCGACCAGGGTTGCGGCATTCCGCTCGCAGCGCAGGAGAAAATTTTCGAACTTTACTACACCACCAAGAGCGACCAGGGTGGCAGCGGAATCGGCTTGGCGCAAACCTACCAGATCATGCAGTGGCACTATGGCTCGGTGGAATTCGATTCCATCGTCGGAGCCGGCACCACTTTCCGCGTGCGCTTGCCCGCGGCGGTGACAAAACCGGAGCCCAAAGAAGATCAACAGATAACAGCCTGAGCGGCTGCTTGGCGTTGCGGAGCGGGCTCAATCGCAAGGTGCCTGCTTTTTGGCGGCCGCGGCAACAGTCTTATGGACGAGGACGGCACACGGTCAATTCGCGAAAGCTACGATCGGCTCGCAGAAGAGTACGCGCGCCGAATTTTCAACGAGCTGCAGCACAAGCCGCTCGACCGGGAACTACTCGATCGTTTCGCCGCTGCGCTGGCGGGGCGTGGCGACATCTGTGACATGGGTTGCGGACCGGGTCATGTGACCCGTTACCTGCGCGATGCGGGCGCCACGGTTTTCGGCCTGGATCTTTCTCCGCAAATGTTGGAGCGGGCTCGAAGACTTAGCCCGGACATTTTTTTCCGCGAGGGAAACATGCTGGCATTGGGGCTCCAGGATGGGAGCCTTGCGGGAATCGCCGCCTTCTATGCCATCGTGAATATCCCCCACAAATCTCTGCCTCTCGTGTTTCGAGAAATGGCGAGAGTGCTGCAACCGGGCGGATTGCTGTTGCTCGCGTTTCACGTGGGCGACGAAACCATTCACGAAAATGAACTGTGGGGTCAACCGATCGCAATGGATTTCTTCCTTTTTCAGACATCAGCGATCCGGCATCATTTAGAGAATGCGGGGCTGGCGATAGAAGAAATCATTGAGCGCGGGCCATATGCCCCGGAGATTGAATACCAAAGCCAGAGGGCGTACATTTTTGCCCGAAAGCCGAGCGCCGCAGGAACCCCGAAATGAAAGCCTGGCTGATAATTGCGGTGGCGGGAGCATTCCTTACAAGCGGTGTTTATCACACGCCGGGTTCCCAAGCGCGCCCGGCCGCGCCCGCCGGATACCTCGGCTTTGATCGCAACGATTATCCCGGCGACGCGAATTTGAAGCTTCTCCGTCAGACCTTCTCTTACTCCGGCTATTGGTTGAATAATCCGCCGGGCGCCAAGACCAATTCCTGGACAGGAAAGCGCAAGACCCTCCAGGCGGCAGGTTTCGGCTTTCTGGTTCTGTTCAACGGCCGCACCTACGCGGAGATCCGGCGCGCCGGGGACGCAGGAAAGTTAGGTATTTCCGATGCAGCTGCAGCCGTCCGGGCCGCGCACGCCGACGGGTTTCCCCCGCATACCGTCATCTTCCTCGACCAGGAACAAGGTGGCCGGCTTCTGCGCGAGCAGCGCGCTTATCTTCATGCCTGGGTTGATGGAGTGACTGCCGCGTACTTTGCCGCCGGAGTCTATTGTTCGGGCATTGCGGCCAGGGAAGATTCCGGAGCCTCCATCGTAACCGCCGAAGACATCCGTCAAAATGCCGAGGGAAGGCAAATAAAGTATTGGGTGGTCAACGACTCCTGTCCGCCGTCGCCGGGATGCTCGGTTTCACGTGAAAATCTTTCGCCGGAATCGAGCGGCATCCAATTTGCCGATGTCTGGCAGTTTGCGCAGTCTCCGAAGCGGCCTGATTTCGCCCGCGGCTGCTCCGCAACCTATAATGAGGACGGAAACTGTTACTCACCGGCCGTAGTTCCGACAGGAGTTACCGCCGAGCGGATGCACCTCGACCTCGATGTTGCCAGCTCCAGCGATCCTTCTCATGGCAGAACGCACGATTGACCGCCAGGTCGATGCGAGAAATTGACCGGTGGAGTGAAGTGCCAACTTCGATCTATTCCGGGTCGAATTTCACTTCGACAAGCTCGCGGGATTCATGAGCAGCCGGTTCCCACTTCCAATTGTGCACCGCGCTCACGACCGCCTGCGTTAGCACTGGATGGCCGCCCTTGACCCCCACTGTCTTGGCGCTGCCGTCGGGAGAAACCACGACCTCGACTCGAACCACCCCTGCCAGAGCCATGCTCCGCGCCAACGTTGGATAGGCGGGGGCCGTCCGCAGCACGACCCTGCGTTTAGTCGTATTGTCGGCTTGTGATTGTGAAGATGCGGAAATCGGAATAAAAAGCGAGCCCAACACTGCCAGGGCCAGCCAGCACCAGGTGCAGCGATAGGAGAGCGTCATATTGGATGATTTAAGTCTAAGAGGGCGCTAATGGCCCCGTAAGATCACCAAGGTAATTCGTAAATAGATGCCGGGCGGGACATCGGCGGTCTTGCCAATGCCACGCCCGGCCCCCGTTTTCTGCCCGTTCCACGAACGCTCGCGCCGCGGATGATCAAAGCTTTCCGCCGCGGATGATCTCACTTCTTGCCGTGGCCCCCGGACTGTCTCTGCTGCATTTGCTGCGTCTGCTGCTGGTGTTTTTGCTGCAGTTGCTGCGTCTGTTGCTGGTGCTTCTGCTCCACTTGCTGCGTTCTTTCTGGAGTGGCTTTTTGCTTCGCCAGTTGCTGGTGTTCCTTCTCCTGCTGCTGCTGGAGCTTGTCGCGTTCCTGGTTCTGCCTGGCTACCAACTTCTCCTGATCCCGCTGGTATTTCTGGTCTGTTTTCGGATTGCCACTATTCGGAGCGCTGGGCCGTTCCACCGCCGGGAGTTCGTGGGGATGGACGGGATTTCCGCCGCCCTTGGCCATACCTCCGCCGTGAGCAGGAGTGTAGGATCCTCCAGCTTCTCGCGCTGCGACCACGCCGCGACCACTGAATTCTCCGGCCTTCGCGGTGGCTGCAATCGCGGGCCTGCCCATATTCGACGACGCCCGCATCTGCGGATTGTTTCGCGCTGCCTGAATATGCTCAGTTTGCGCGGCTACCGGCCCGATATGCCGCTCGCGCCCCCACGCTTCTTGTTCCGCGGTCGGACGCGCGTTGATTCCGCCGTTGCCGCCGTTGAAGGCGACGTGGTTGTCGTTGCGGTTGATCACGGTCGTGTTGTAGACGTTATGAATTTCGGTCACGTTGATATTCATGACGGCGCGGTTGTAGAAAAAATGTCCGCCGTCCCAACGTCCGCCTTCAAAACCGGTACCGAAATAGCCGAAGCCGTAATTGATGCCGCCGTAGAAACCGACGTGCGGTCCCCAATAGCCGTCCCACCACCGGTAGTGGCCGCCTTCCCAGCCCCACCATCCCGGAGTCCAAAAGAAACCGATTTCGGGTGCCAGAATCCACGTGCCCGGAACCCAGTAATAATCGTTGTAGTCATAGTCGTAAGCCCAGTACCCCGGCACCCAGAGGTAGCCGTCGCCCGGACAAAGCGGTTGCTCATAGATAGGAATGGGAGGCGGGCCGATGGTAATGGCTACGCCAATCTGCGCAAACGATGCTGTCGACAACGACAGCACCACCAGCGCCAATAACAGCGAGGGCAAGAATGCGCATACCAACTTACGCACAGAACGAATACGCATGGTGATTCCTCATGGCCGGTCATCCCTCGTTTTACCCGGTGCTGCTGCTAAAGCTGCGGGCTTCGTGGATTGCACGGCACGACTGCGTGAGTTTGAAATGGAGCGCATCTGAATTATCGCAGGTTTGGCCTACTGTAAGTCAACGGTCTGCGCCAGACGAAAGCTGAGATGGCGATCAACACCTAATTCGACATCTTTGTTTCTGTTTTTCTCAAATGGACGGCTCCCCGTCGCTGAGCCCGCAGCCACTGAACCCGCCGCCGCTTTCTGGTCTTTGCGAAGAACGCCCTTGGCGAAGATGCTGGAGGTCTCAATCGCCACCGACCTGCCGCCGACTTCCAAGCTCACCAGCACAATTCGCAGGTAGCCCGGTTCAGGGGAATCTTGCGTACGATTGGGCGAGGTCCCGCCAGATCTGGCAGAGGGTTTGACCTCGAGCACGCGCCCAGTCGCGGGTGTGCCGCGCTCAACCAGAGTCTGGCCGTCGATCACAATCGGCTCATCGACGACCGCGCGGAAGGTGTCTCCCGCATGCGACGACGCACTCGAGAGCGCGCTCTGCAACCGAATTGGAATGGGTGTCCCCTCCGGCAGTTTTGTGGCGGATGGAATCACCGACTGGCTCGGCGAAATGCCCGTCGCCCGCGGCGGGCGATCGAAGGGCAGCTTTTGTGAATCCGTGGAGTTGGAGCTGTTTTCAGCCGGAGGCCGTCCGCAAGCGCAAAGACTGATCACCAGTAAAATGACAGCAATGCAATTGGCGGCAAACGGCATTTTTTGGCCCCCATCAGGATATCAATTAATTGTCACAAATTTGATGTGATGGCCCGCACTTAGCGTGGTCAGAAATCCCTCTACACTTTCCCTAATCAGGTTGGCCCGGTTCATTTGCGGAAAATTGAACCTGTTTTTTCCCAGCTTGGAATCAGTGAAGTCTTAAGGTTTTTCCTGACACGAGGGAGAGTCGTCATGGTCACCGCATCAGCCGCAGCTGCCCTAACTCAGAGCCGTTCGCCACAAATCGAAGGAGCCAACTTCCTGAACCTTCTGATCGTCAACGATGACCGCGCCATCCGCGAGGCCTGCCGCGAGGTGGCGCAGTCGCTCGGATTTAACGCGCAGGTGGCGGAGTCCGCCGAACATGCGTTGCGGCAGCTCGACCACACCGACGCCGTGCTCCTCGACTTGCGGCCAGGCGCGGGGAGCCTGGAAGCGCTGCACGCCATCAAGAAGCTTCGCGCGGATGCCCTGGTGATCGTGGTCACCGGCTACGCAACTGTCCAATCCGCGGTGCAGGCCATGAAAGATGGTGCTTACGACTACGTCACCAAACCTTTCAGCATGGGAGAACTGCGCTTGCTGCTGGAGCGGGTGGCGACTCATCTGCGCCTGAAGACGGAAAATCGCGTGCTTCGCGAGACAATCAAGTCGCGGCAGGGGTTTGGCAACATCGTCGGGCGCTCGCCGGAGATGGAGAAACTCTACCGCATCATCGCCAAGGCGGGACAGAGCACTCATCCCGTGCTGATTCTTGGGGAAAGCGGCACCGGCAAGGAGTTGGTCGCGAAGTCCATTCACCTGGCTGGCCTGTTCCGTAACAAGCCCTTCATTCCGGTCGACTGCGGCTCGCTCGTGCCCACTTTGATCGAAAGCGAACTGTTCGGTCACGTGCGCGGGGCCTTCACGGGCGCAACTAATCCAAAGGATGGCTTGCTGGCCATCGCCGAGGGCGGAACCGTGTTTCTTGACGAGATTGGCGAGTTGCCCACCGACTTGCAGGCCAAACTCCTGCGTGCGATTCAGGAGAAGGAAATTCGTCCCGTGGGCAGCGTGAAGCGGGTTCCGATCAACGTGCGAATCCTGGCTGCCACCAATCGCGATTTGGAGCGCGCCGTGACCGAGGGCACGTTCCGCCGCGATCTTTTCTTTCGCCTGAATGTACTGACCCTCCGCATTCCCGCGTTGCGCGAGCGCCGGCAGGACATCCCGCTGTTAGTGGCGCATTTTCTGGAGCGCATTGGACGCGACGCCGGCATGGAAAAGAGGATTTCCGACGAGGCGCTCAAGCCCCTGCTGAATTACGACTGGCCGGGCAACGTGCGCGAACTGGAAAACTCCTTGGAACGGGCCTGTGCGCTCACAAGCGGAAACGAACTTCAAGTTCGCGATCTTCCCACCCAGGTTTATGGAGCCCCCATGGATCTCATGGCGATGAGCCAGCCCAACAATGGCATCGTGCCCATGGCGGAACTGGAGAAGCAAACTATCCTGAACGCACTGACGCAAGTCAATGGAGACAAGATGCTGGCGGCGCGGTTGCTGGGCATCGGCAAAACCACGCTGTACCGCAAGCTGAAAGAGTACGGGCAAACGAATTTGTAATTAGCAATTGGTAATTGGTAATTGAAATTCGCCAAGGAATACAGGGAGCTTTTCTGTTTTGTTCCCTGTGAATCTGTGTTACTCGGTCCCCTCTGCGGTAAAGCTTTTTGCTCTTAAAATTACAAATTACAAATTACCAATTACAAATTACCCAGTTCCAAAACTGAGCATCTAGTCACGGCGTAGTTCCAGAACAGAACCCTCATCGAAGGTCCAGCTGCATAACCCATTCATTTTCAGATAAGAGAGAATTGGCCCGGAAGTTGCGAAGGATTCGTCATGATCCTTCTGGTGACGTCAACCGCGCGGGCCGGTGAGTGCGCCGCGGCACTGCACAACGCAACCGGCGAAGAGGTCGCGATCGCGGAAAGCCTGGCGAGGGCAACCGCACTCTTACGCGCGGAAGACTACCGGGCGGTGGTGCTCGATCAGCATCTCGTCGAAACCGAACCAGATGAATCGGGGACCACGATCGAGCATTTGGGTTCCGCCATTCCGGTGCAGGTCAACCTGGCCATCAGCGGAATGGAGCGCCTGGTGCGGGAAGTCCGGGTCGCCGTGCAGCGCCGGCAGCGTGAGGAAGGGAAGGCCCGGCGAGCGGCGCTCGGCAAACTCCACAGCGAACTGAATAGCATAGTCACGGCGCTGCTGCTCTCCAGTGAACTGGCCATGGAAACTCCAGACCTGCCCCCGGCGGCCTGTGACAAACTGCAAGCGATTCACGAACTTGTCAATAAACTTCGCTGGCAATTGGGAAGCGCGGAGACAACGGAAGAGTAGGGATCGCGGCGGGCAATAACCTTCGGATTGCTAGGCATGAAACAATGTGGAGGCATGCTTCGCTTCTTTTATCGTTGGCTGATTGCGACACACCGAGTTCAATCTTTCACGCCCTTTTTCTCAACACAGACGAACCCCGCACCACTCCCAGCACAAGATTGGAGACATTAGCGGCAAGCTACGCCACGCTCAGGTCATTGCCTTTGTTACCATTGGGAGGACCATTATGGTCCTTACCGCTATTCACCCCTCAATCCGCGGCATAGGCATCCCCGCCGATTCGATGGCGTGTCTGGGAGCTTAATTGGGCAGTTTACTTCCAAGGTACATTTCCAGAAAATTGCTCTCGTAGGCACTACGCTTAAAGAGCGGATGCAGATAAGGAGCCGTTGGCGTGAAAAACAAGATCGCAGAAACCCAGTCCATCGCGGAGGGTTGGAGTCCGCAGCAGGTGCTGGGATGGGCGTTTGAGACATTTGGCCAGACGGTGGCTATCTCGTCGGCGTTTGGGGCCGAGGGCATGGCGCTCATTGACATGGCGTCGCGCGTGCGCAAGGATTTTCGACTGTTCACGATTGATACCGCATTCCTTTTTCCGGAGACGCACAGTCTGATCGATAGAATCGAGCAGGAATATGAAGTGAGGATTGAGAAGGTGGTTGCGCGGCTTTCGCCCGAAGAACAAGAGCGGCTCTTCGGGCCCGCACTTTGGGTGCGCGATCCCGATCAATGCTGCAACCTGCGAAAGGTCGAGCCGCTGCGCCGGAAACTGGGCGAACTGGGCGCATGGATCACAAGCATTCGTCGCGACCAGACATCGGTTCGTAAGGGCGCCCGCAAGATCGAGTGGGACGCGAAATTTGGGTTGGTGAAGGTGAACCCAATCGCTGACTGGAGTTCTGAACAAGTGTGGCGCTATCTCCGCAAACACGGCGTGCCGTATAACTCGCTCCACGATCGGAATTATCCGAGCATCGGTTGCAGGCATTGCACGCGAGCCGTGCGGCCGGGCGAAGATCCTAGAGCCGGGCGCTGGTCGGGATCGGGCAAAACCGAATGTGGTCTGCACGACACTGCGGCCAGCGCATCATCGGGCCGCTGACTTGGCCGAAACTCCGCCACTGTTCGGTGGCCGTCTGAAATTATGCTGACAACCCATGAAAAAGCTGGCTACAACCGCTTCCTCCTGCTGGTAGCGGGACTGGGTGGATTGCTCTACGGCGTTGACGTCGGCATTATCGGCGGCGCCTTGCCTTATCTCGAGGCCACCTCCGGCCTGAATGCTGGCCAGCTTTCGATCGTCGTCGCCGCCGTGCTGCTGGGCAGCGTGATCTCAACCCTGTTTGCCGGCGCGCTCGCCGATTGGATCGGGCGCAAGCCGCTGATGATCATCAGCGGCTTGCTGTTTGTCTGCAGCATTCCCACCATCGCGCTCTCCCATGGCTATGAATCGCTGGTGCTGGGCCGAGTCTTGCAGGGCATCAGCGCCGGCCTCATCGGAGTCGTCGTTCCGCTCTATCTGGCGGAATGCTTGGCGGCAGAACACCGTGGACAGGGAACAGGCATCTTCCAATGGCTGCTGACACTCGGCCTCGTGACCGCGGCCATCGTGGGCATGTATTTCAGCTTCCGCGTCGAAGAAGTGGCGAAACTGGGCGATCCCGTAAGGCTCTTCGCCTTCAAAGATACGGCGTGGCGCGGCATCTTCTGGGTCTCCATGCCCCCCGGCATTCTATTCGTAATCGGCGGCCTGCTCGTGTCCGAGTCGCCGCGCTGGCTGTTCCGCCACGGAAAAAAAGACGCCGCCTATGCTGCGCTTCTCCGCTCCCGCGCCGAGCAGCAAGCCGATGTCGAGCTGGCTGAGATGGAGGAAACGGCCGCCGCTGAGAAAACGAAAACCTCAACCGGAGCCAAAGTCGAGGAATCGCTTCTACGCCGCAAGTATGTAATTCCGTTTGTCCTTGCCTGCGTGATTCTCGCGTGCACTCAGGCCACCGGCGTCAATTCCATCATCGGATACAACACCAACATTCTTCTGCAAGCCGGTCTTTCCGATGTGCAGGCACATTGGGGCTATGTTTTTTTCACCACCGTGAATTTCCTGATGACCATCATCGGCGTACTGCTGGTAGACCGCAAGGGACGCAAGTTCCTGTTGTCGGTCGGCAGCGCTGGAATCATCGTGGCGCTGGTCTGCGCCAGCATGTTGTTTCAGCGAACCGAAAAGCTGCGCGTGGATGCGCGGGCCACGGTTCAGGCCATGGCCAATGCCCAACTCGACTCCGGTCAGAAGGTCACATTGCTGTACGACGAGCAGACTGCCGATGCGTTCCTCACGGCCAGCGGAGAAGCGGGCCAGGTGATCGGCCACCGGCCCACCTCGCTGGTCGTCATTTATTCCTATGGAGACTTCCGCGCCGCAACCAAGGTGGCGCGTTCCAACGACAAGTCCGCCAAGCCGCTTGAAATTACACGCGAAAGCTGCGTGCCCGCCAATAAAGTTGTCGCGTTTTTCTCCAATCCGTTCGCCAATCTCGAGGCGGCGCGCCAGGCTCCGCTGAAAATCGATGCGGCCCTGGTGACTCCCGTGGCTAGCACGCACAACGGCTGGCTGGTGGAGATCAACCTTCTTGTCTTCATCGCGTTTTTCGCGATCGGGCCCGGAGTGTGCGTCTGGCTGGCGCTTTCGGAATTGATGCCAACCCGTATTCGCTCCAACGGCATGAGTATCGCCTTATTGGTAAACCAGGCGGTTTCGACCACCCTGGCCGCCGTCTTCCTGCCGACGGTTGGCAAGTATGGTTACGCAGCCATGTTCTTCGGCTTTGCCGGTTGCACCGTAATCTACTTCATCACGGCCACGGTATTTTTGCCGGAGACGAAAGGGAAAACTCTGGAAGAAATCGAAGAGCATTTTGAGGCTGCAGGTGCCTGACGGCGGCAACCAACGGGCGAGCTACAGCCAAAGGATTCCGTATCGGCTGTTCGCCGCGAGGCTCGGAATCCCGTCGCAAATCACATTCTGCTGCTTGGTCTTTCCAATGGCCAGTCCCTGCAAACATTCACGATTACATCGAGGTGTGACGGTGATCACAGAAGCCCGACCCTCAAAAGGCTGAGTATTGCAAGTTGACACATCAACTGTTGTATTGTTCAACACTTTTGTTCAACACCAAAACCCGAATGGAGCTCGAAAATGAAGAGAATTGATATCCGATGTCTGGCCGTCGCGGCGGTTTTTGCCCTGGTGCTCACCCTTTCATTGTCGGCGCACGCGCAAAGTGCGGATCTCTACAAATCAAAATGTGCCATGTGCCACGGTGCGGATGGAGCGAAAGCGGCCGGCCACGATCTCTCGGGCGCCGAAGTGCAAAAAAAATCGGATGCTGATCTCACGGCGGTCATCGCAGACGGCAAGGCGCCCAAGATGCCCAAGTACGGAGATAAGTTGAAGCCGGAAGAGATCAAGGGACTCGTGGCCTATATCCGCACACTGAAGAAGTAGTCCTGGCGGGTTCAGTCATCGAGATGAGTGAAGACTGACGAGCACGGCGGGTGATACGACGCCGACGAGCGGGGTGTGTCTACCCGGCATCGCTTGAGAGAGGGAGAGCAGCGGTTTCCAAATGACTCTGCAAGAACGCATTCGAGAGCGGTTGCAGCCTATATACTTTCTGGGGCAGAATCCCATCACCCTTACGGGTGCAGTGCTCACGACGAGCACGGCGCTTACCACCATCGCTTTCTGGTTCTATGAAGTCTTCCTCCCGGGCCCCCCGCATCCTTATATTGGCCTCCTGATCTTTCTCATCCTTCCGGGCATTTTTGTACTTGGTTTGCTCCTGATTCCATTGGGCATCTGGCTCCGGCGGCGAAGCCTGACCGCGAGCGGAACTCTGCCTTCAGTTTTCCCTCCCATCGACCTGAGCTTGCCCGTGGTGCGGCATACCTTGGAATACGTGGCCGCGGCGACTGTACTTAATCTGCTCATTTTTGGCACCGCGTCGTACCGCGGCGTGCAGTACATGGATTCGACCGAGTTCTGCGGGCAGACTTGTCACACCGTCATGGTGCCCGAGTTTACGGCCTATCAGAATTCTCCTCACTCGCGCGTGGACTGTGTCGCGTGTCACATCGGGCCGGGCGCGGGGTGGTTCGTTAGGTCGAAGCTTTCTGGTTTGCGGCAGGTTGCTGCGGTAACGTTTCACACCTATTCGCGGCCCATTCCATCGCCAGTTAAGTACTTGCGCCCGGCGCGCGAAACCTGTGAGCAATGTCACTGGCCGCAGCGCTTTACCGGAGACAAGTTCCTGGTGAATACCAGTTACAAGGACGACGAAAAAAACACACCCCAGAAAGACGTCTTGCTGCTGAAAGTAGGCGGACGCACCTGGCAGGGTTCGGTCGGCATCCACGGGCGACATCTCGCCGACAACGCGCGCATCCAGTACATCTCGACCGACGCCGAACGGCAGACCATCGCGGCCGTGTATTACACCGACGATCAGGGAAAAACCACGGAATTCATTTCCACCGATACCAAGCCCACCAAAGCGCAATTGGACAAAGGCGAGCATCGCGTGATGGATTGTGTGGATTGTCACAACCGGCCCACGCACGCCTTCGATCTCCCCGAAAACGCGGTCGATAAGCAAATGTCGCTCGGTCGCATCAGCCCGGAACTGCCTTACATCAGGAAAAAGGCAGTTGAGGTTCTCAAGGTGAATTATCCCGCCCGCGACGTGGCGCAGCAGCGCATCAAGGAAGAGCTCAACAATTTCTATCGCGCGAATTACCCGGACATCTATCAAACGCGGCGCACTTTGGTTGAGCAGGCGGGCCAGGAGGTAGCGAATATCTACCTGCGCAACGTTTTCCCCGACATGCGTCTGACCTGGGGAACACACCCGAATAATCTCGGACACAACGACTCCCCGGGCTGCTTCCGTTGCCATGACGGCAGCCACACCAGCAAAGATGGCCAAACCATCACCAATGATTGTTCGGCGTGTCATGAAGTTCTAGCTTCGGGGGAGGAAAATCCCAAGATTCTGACCGACTTGGGAATGAAGTGAGCATTACGAAGAGTTGAACATGACGGAAGAAAGAATTCTGCGAAGGAAGTGGCGAAGTGGGGTGGGAGTTGTGGTTGTGACGCTCCTGGCCACGATGCTGTCCCTTCGTTTTTCCGCGCGCCCGGTCCGCGCCGCCGACCAGCCTGGAGCCGAATGTCTGGCGTGCCACGGCGACAAGAGCACCACCACCACACGAGGCGGCAAAACCGTTTCGCTGTTCGTCGATCCCAAGAAATTTGCTGGTTCCGTCCATGCCAGCTTCGGCTGCACCGGATGCCATGCTGACCTCGAAGGAAAGGATTTACCGCACGAAAAGCCTTTGCCCGTAAAATGCGGCACCTGCCACTCCACCGAGCAGGATCTGTACACCAAATCGCTCCACGGGAAGGCGATTGCGCGTGGCGATCCGCTCGCCCCCCACTGCGTGAGTTGTCACGGGAACCACGACATCCTTCCAGTGAAAGACCCGCGCTCCTCGGTGACGCCGCTGAAAATACCATTCGTCTGCGGCCAGTGCCATCAGGAAGGAACCCCCGTTTCCCGCAATCGCGAGATTGCCCAGGACAATATCCTGGGAAACTACTCCGAAAGTATTCACGGAGAGGCGTTGATGAAGAAGGGGCTGGCCGTGGCCCCGACCTGCGCCACTTGCCATACGGCGCACTCGATATTGCCGCATACCGATCCCGCTTCGTCGATCAATCGCAAGAATATTGCCAATACCTGCACCAAGTGCCACACCCAAATCGAGGCCGTACACCGCAAGGTGATTCGTGGCGAGCTCTGGGAAAAACAGGCCAACGTGCTACCCGCCTGCCCCGACTGCCATCAACCGCACAAGATCAGGAACGTCTTCTATGAACTAGGGATGGCCAACGCGGATTGCATGCGTTGCCACTCGGACGAGAAGTTGCGCCGCGCCCGCGACGGGCAATCCATGTATGTCAACGCGGACGAGGTAGCCCACTCCCGCCACAGCAAGATTGCCTGCAGCCAATGCCACTCCGAAGTAAACGCCTCGCGCGTGCGGGCTTGCGAAACCATTACCCACAAAGTGGACTGCACCGCCTGCCACGATGAAATCGGCAAGCAATACGTCACCAGCATCCACGGACAGCAGGTCGCCAAGAACGATCCCAATGCCCCGATCTGCAAGGATTGCCACGGCACGCATGGCATCCTCGGCAAACAGGACCCGCAGTCGTCAACCTTTGCCGTCAACGTCCCAAGCTTGTGCGCCCGTTGTCACCGCGAGGGCCAGAAAGCTGCCGTGCGCTACACCGGCTACCAGCACGAAATCATCACCAACTACACCGAGAGCATTCATGGAACGCTGCTCAAGAATGGATTGACGGTGACGGCAACCTGCACCAGTTGCCATACCGCGCACCATATCCTCCCCCGAACCGATCCGGCATCGAGCGTCAATGCCAACAACGTTCCCAACACCTGTGGACAGTGTCACCACGGCATTGAGGAGCAGTTTGAGAACAGCATCCATTCCAAACGCGTCAGCGGCTACAGCAAGCCACTTCCAGTTTGCAACGATTGCCACACCGCTCACTCCATCCACCGCACCGATGAGAACAGTTTCCGGCTGAATGTGATGGCCACCTGCGGACGCTGCCACGAGGACATCGCCAAGACTTATTTTGATACCTATCACGGGAAGGTCTCGAAACTTGGCTATACCAAAGCCGCCAAGTGCTACGACTGCCATGGATCCCATGACGTCCTTAAGGTGACGGATCCGCGCTCGCACCTCAGCCGGGCCAACGTGGCGGCCACCTGCGGCAAGTGCCACGAGGGTGCGAACCGGCGCTTTGCCGGTTACCTGACGCACGCCACCCACCACGACCCCAAAAAGTATCCGTTCATCTTCTACACCTTCTGGGGAATGACCGGCTTGCTGGTGGGAACGTTCGTGGTCGGCGGCATTCATACGCTGCTCTGGCTGCCCCGGGCTTTCCAGATGCGCCGGGAATTGCGCGCTGACGAAGAGAAAGATGCCCACGCGCCGGAAACGCCCGACAGCAAGGGAGGGACCGATGCCTGAGGGAGGGATTTTGGAAAAACCGTCGGTGACCAGCACCTCGCTACCCAAGGACGAAGGCGAAGAGCGCCAGTTCGTCCGCTTCACCCGCCTGCAGCGCATCCTGCACATCTGCATGATCGTAAGTTTCTTAAGTCTGGCGACCACGGGATTGACCCTCAAATTTTCGTACACCAGATGGGCCGCCATCGTTTCTCATCTGCTCGGTGGATTCGAAAGCGCCGGCAACATTCACCGCAGCGCCGCCATTGTGATGTTCGGAGTTTTCATTACCCACCTGGTCGACTTGTACAAGCTGAAGAGAAGAGAACACAGCACGTGGCGCTCGCTGGTGCTCGGACCAGGCAGCATGGTGCCCAACCGTCGCGACTTGACGGAACTGATCGGCACCCTGAAGTGGTTTCTGGGCTTGGGCGAGCGTCCTGCCTACGGACGTTGGACGTACTGGGAGAAGTTCGATTACTTTGCCGTGTTTTGGGGAATCGCAGTCATCGGATCCACCGGCCTCACACTCTGGTTCCCAGTGCTCTTCACCCGCTTTATTCCAGGGTCGTTCCTGAACGTAGCTACCATCGTTCACAGCGACGAGGCGTTGCTGGCCACGGGTTTCATCTTTACCGTGCACTTCTTCAATACCCACTTGCGCCCGGAAAAGTTTCCCATGGACATCACCGTCTTCACCGGTCGCATGCCGCTCGAAGAATTAAAAAGGGACAAGCCCCGAGAGTACGAAGCTCTGGTCGCCTCCGGCAAGCTGGAAGAAAACATGGGCGAGCCGTATCAACCGATCGTGATCCGCACCATTCGAGCGTTCGCCTGGGCAGCGCTGGCGGTCGGTTTCAGCACTGTGCTGTGGATTATCTATGCGGTGCTGTTTGCGTACCAGTAGAACAAGCTTTGCCTTTGATTGTTTGACTTGCAATGAGGAGAAGAGTGTAGAAATGCTCGCGACTCGAGTTGCATTGCTTTGCCTGGTTTTGTCGTTCGCCGCGACGATAGCGCCGGCGAAGGCCGCCCCAGAGACGAACAAAGACCAGGAATGTCTGGCCTGCCACGGCGAGGCCGGTATGAAATCCGCAGCCGGCAAAAGCATCTCCATCAACCCGGAAAAGCACGCAGCCAGCGCGCACTCGATTCTAAGCTGCAAAGACTGCCACACCGGCATTAAAGAGTTCCCGCATCCGGCCAAGATTGTCAAAGTCCAGTGCGCCACTTGCCACGCCGATGAAGCTAAGGCCTTTCCGTCCAGCGCCCATTCCGCGCTTGGAGATGCGGCCTGCGCCACCTGTCATGGCAGCGTGCACGAAGTTACCACCGCCGAGAAGCTGATGCCGGGAAAGTGCACCGAGTGTCATGCCGAGGAAGTAACCGCTCTCGCATCCAGCATTCACGGCCATGCCGCAAAACACAATGATCCCGACGCGCCCAAGTGCGTCTCCTGCCACGGACCCATCCACGCCGTCAAAGCTTCCAGCGAAGCCGACTCGGCCATTGCTCCCAAAAACATTCCCGATACCTGCGCCAAGTGCCACAGTGATGCGGGTTTCCTGTCGCGACACAAAATTCCGGTGGTGCATCCCGTCGATTCCTACAAGCAAAGCGTGCATGCCCGCGCGGTTGCCCTCGGCAAGGATGCCGCAACCTGCTCCAGTTGCCATGGCAGTCACGACATTCTCCCCGCGACCGATGCGCGCTCCAAAGTCAATCGCTGGAAAGTGCCTCAGACCTGCGCCCAATGCCACAAAGAAATCGCCCGCGAGTTCAACGAGAGTGTCCATGGCGAAGCCGTCAAAAACGGGGCTCGCGACGCTCCCGTTTGCATCGACTGCCATGGCGAGCACCAGATCATTGACCCGAAGAGCGCCGGTTCGCCTCTGAATGCACAGAATGTTTCTTCGGAGACCTGCGGTCGTTGTCACGGCGATCCCCGTTTAGCCCTGCGCTATGAGTTGCCCACCGATCGCCTGCCTTCCTACGCCGACAGCTATCACGGCCTGGCCCTGAAGGAAGGGAAAGTGACGGCCGCGAATTGCGCATCCTGCCATGGCGTGCACTCCATTCTCCGTTCGAGCGATCCGCGCTCAACTGTCAATCCCGCCAATCTCGCCAAAACCTGCGGAGTCTGTCACAAAGGCGTGGTCGAATCCAAGTTCGCCATCGGTCCGGTGCACGTGCAAACCTCGACCGGCGCCGCGCATCCCGTGGTGCAGTGGATCCGCTGGACGTACTGGGCCCTGATCCCCATGACCCTGGGCTTCATGATCCTCCACAACCTGATCGACTTTCTACGCAAGCTGATTCATCCGAAGTCGCACCACATCAGCGGAGCGAAAGTGACGCGCATGAATCGCAACTTCCGCATCGCCCACTGGGGAGTGATTTTCAGTTTCCCCACGCTTGTCGTCACGGGATTTGCCCTCAAGTATCCCGACGCGTGGTTGTCCCATCAGATCCTGTTCGGGGAGAACATCTACGGCATCCGCGGCGGAGTGCATCGCGCTGCGGCCGTGATCCTGGTTGCTTCCACGCTGTATCACATCATTCACCTCGCGCTGGTCAAGCGTGATCGCATGTTCCTGTGGGCGATGATGCCGCAGATCAAAGACGCGACCGATATCGTGAAAGTCTTCTCCTACAACCTGGGACTCACGAAAGAAGAACCGAAGTTCGAAAAATTCAACTACGCGGAGAAACTGGAATACCTGGCCTTCATGTGGGGGACGCTGGTGATGACCGTCTCCGGCGTGGCGTTGTGGTTCAACAATTTCATGCTGCGGCATTTCCCTAAGTGGATTACGGATGCAGCGACCGCGGTCCATTACTATGAAGCCGTGCTGGCAACCTTTGCCATTCTGATCTGGCACTCCTACATGGTGATGTTCGATCCGCTCGTCTATCCGCTGGATACCGCTTTCATCGACGGCAAAGTTCCGGCCGATCATTACCGTCATGCGCGTCCCGAATATTACCGCGCTTTACAACGTGCACACCTGATCGAAGAGCCGACGAATCCTGCCGATTACGTGGATGAGCAGGACGACAATAACTCCGGCGGGAAGAACCAACACTGAGGCTTGTGTGGAGCGGCCACTCCCTTCGACTTCGCTCAGGGCAGGTTCTGTCCGCTCCACCGGCCAACGTTACTACACAAGCCCACGTTATACTTCCCCGTTAAACTGGCCCACCTGCCGGAGCGCTCTGGTTTTATGAAAAAGAGAATCGAACAGTGGCGGGGCGTGCTCAGTACTGCCTATCCGACCGCTTCCAGTCCGTATTGGCGAAAGCTGCCGCTACGGCGCATGAAAAGCCTTCTGGCTGGAGTTTTCTTCTCGGCTGTGGTGGTCGGTTTTGCTTTCGATCTGCTGCAACTGCCTTTGCCCCCTCTGGCTCGAGGTTTGTTTTGGCCGCTCGTGCTGGGCGGGTCGGCGGTGGCCGCTCTGGTGACCAAAATAAAAAAAGTTCCTATCGTTTCGGTCGCGACCGTGGTGCTGGTGTGGCTGCTTGGAGGCCTGTCAGGTCTGGGCTGGATTGGGCTCGGTTGGCTGACCTATCCCTTCTCGCTTATTTGGGCACCCTCGCAGATCCCGCACGCCATGACCGTTCGCATCTTGGTCGATGCCATCGGCGTCTGGGTGTGCGTAACTCTGGGATTTCGGCTGTTGCTATCTTTTGTTACTCGCGAAGGTTCGGCTGCGGTGCGGATGCAGACTGAACTCGATCTCGCCCACGGCATTCAGGCCACTCTGGTACCAACCGTTTCTTTTGAGACTGCGAGGTTCGAGGTCTATGGCAGATCCATTCCTAGTACGGAAATGGGCGGGGATTTAATCGATGTCATCGAGAGCGACGGTAGTCTGCTGGCCTACGTTGCCGATATTTCTGGTCATGGTCTTCCCGCCGGTCAACTGATGGGAATGTTGAAGGCGGCGCTGCGGGTCTCGCTCCAGTTCCATCAACAACCCGTGGCATTGCTGGAAAGCGCGGACCGTGTGCTGCCTGCGCTCAAGGAACCGGGCATGTATGCCACCATCGCCATGCTGTATTTCGACGGCTCGGCCGAAGCCGAGTTCGCTTTGGCGGGGCATGTGCCCATCCTGCACTATCGCCATGGCAGCGGCGACGCGGTTCAACTGGCGATGGAGCAATTCCCGCTGGGCCTGATTCCCGGTGGGCGTTATGCGAGCGAGCGCGTCAGTTATTCCCCGGGTGACTTGTTTCTGCTGGTCACCGATGGCATCACGGAAGTCTTCAACGAGCGCGACGAAGAGTTTGGTCTGACGCGTCTGGAACGACTGCTGACCGAACACGCCAGCCAACCTCTTGCGCAGATTTGGGAGTTGATCATGGCCGAGGTAAGGCAGCACGGCGTGCAAGAGGATGACCAGAGTTTGCTGCTGCTCCGCGTGCGCGAGTAGGAACGCAGGCACCACTCTTGGAGAACAAAAGAAACGGGGCCGGAGGAGGATGACCGGCCCCGACGAGTGGCTTTACTTAAATTCTTAAGCGGTGATCAGCGATTCCAGGGCGACGCGATCCGGGATCACCAGCGTCGAGCCGGTTTGCTGGATGATGCGCTGCTTTTTGAATCCGGCGAAAAGACGGCTTACGGTCTCGCGCGAGGAGCCGATCATCTGTCCGATCTCTTCGTGCGTCAACGCAAGTTTCATCTGGCTGGGATTCTTGGCTTTGGTGTTCTGGTCGAGCCATGCCATCAGCAGCCGGGCAAGCTTTTCGCTGGCCGAGTCGGAAAGGATGAGGTCACGAATTTCACGGCAGGTGCTCGCGTAATCGGCGCTGATGTGCTGTGTTACCCAGAGGGCAAGGTCACCGTGCTGGCGCATGAGGCGAAGCAAATCGCTCTGGCGCAAGTAGCTGATCTCGGAGGGTTCCTGGGTCTCGGCCGTCGCTTCATACTGGCGGCCGGAAACCACGGCGGCCACGCCCAAGGGGCAACCGGGTTCGACGATGCGGAGAATCAACGTGCGGCCGTCACTGCCGCAAACGGAGAGCTTCACCCGGCCACGACGCACAATGAATACGCCGCGCGGAGCCTGTCCCTCGGCAAACAAAACCGCTCCTGTGGGATAGCTGGTGGTGAGGGCATCCTGCTCCAAGGCATTGGCTACGGCTGGGGGAAGATCGCCAAACATCTTGTCTACAGTTGCAAACTTCTCAGCATGGTTGACCGCTTGTGTGGCCATGAGTGTTGCCTCCGTTCATACGTGCTTTGGCAACTGCTTCGCCATTCCTACTGCAAGGGCCCAACTTTGGAGAGGTTTTGTAAGTGGCAGAAAATATAGCACTTATTTTCTACGTTCGTGAACTTTATTTTTGCCGGGGGGGTTGGCGGGAGGCGCGGGTGCGTACTTTCCCACAGCGATGTGTGATCCCCATCACCAATCCCTTGGTTATGTGACCACGGTTATCGGTTGATTGGGGCCGACATGGGTGGGAGACGGCCGGGTTTCAGCCCAGCGTCTTGTGGATGGTGTTCAGCAGCGCGGCTCGGGTAAAGGGCTTTTCCAGGAGCGTGATGCCGCGATTCAGCACCTCACGTTCCGCGATCAGCTCGCCCGTGTAGCCGGACATGTAGATGACCTTCAGGTTCGGGCGCAGGGATTGCAGCCGGTCGACGAGTTCCGGACCGCTGATGCGGCGCATGACTACATCGGTCAGCACTAGGTCGATGGGATCGGGATGAGACTCGACCCATTCGATGGCAGACTTGCCGTCGTCGGCCTCAATGACGGTATAGCCGTGTTCCTCGAGGCCTTTTTTGGTCAGGCTGCGCATGATCTCATCGTCTTCCACCAGCAGGATGGTCGTCCCCTGGCGTTTGGGAGCGACGGCCTCGACCTCGGATTTCGATTCGAGGCCGATCTTGTGATCGGCACTGGGGAGATAGATCTTAAACGTCGTGCCGTGGCCCGGCTCGCTGTAAACCAGGATGTGTCCAGCGCTCTGCTTGACGATGCCGTAGACGGTGGAGAGACCGAGACCGGTTCCTTTGCCTTGCTCTTTGGTGGTGAAGAAGGGCTCGAAGATGCGGTTGACGGTGGCCGAGTCCATGCCGCTGCCGGTGTCGCTGACGGCGAGCAGGACGTATTTTCCCGGGGCCATGTCTTGATGCTGTTCGGCAAAGCTCTCGTCAAATTGTTCGGAGCGAGTTTCGAGAATGAACTTGCCACCGCGCGGCATGGCGTCGCGCGCGTTGACGGCCAGGTTGACTACGATCTGGTCGAGTTGGCCAGGATCGGCCTCCACCACGGCCGTCGGAGATTTGGAAACAATGAGGATCTCGACATCGTCTCCCATCAGCGGACGCAGGAGCTTGCTTACATCCTTCAAGCGCTCGTTCACGTCGAGCACGCGGGGTTGGATGCTGGAAGACCGGCTGAAGGTTAGAAGCTGGCGCGTCAAAGAGGAGCCGCGCTCGGTGGCCTTCCTGATGTTGTCAATGTACTGCGACGGTTCGGCAGAGGGAGCCATGCGGTCGCGCAGAAATTCGGCGCAGGCACTGACGATTCCCAGGATATTGTTGAAGTCGTGCGCTACTCCGCCGGCGAGGCGGCCGATAGCCTCCATTTTTTGCGATTGATGAAGCTGACCTTCGGATCGCTTTTGCGCGGTGATGTCGCGGGCAATAGCGGAGGCTCCCACGACATCGCCTTTAGTGTCGCGCAGGGGAGACACGGAAATGGAAACGTCGAGCTGGCGTCCGTCCTTGGTTACGCGCGCCGATTCATAATGCTCGATGCTTTCACCGCGCGCGATCTTGCGCAGAATGTCGGGAATTTCGTCGGGGCGATCGCTCGGCGCGAGCAGCGATATGTGCTTGCCGATGATCTCTTCCGGCGTGTAACCATAAATGCGCTCGGCTCCTTTGTTCCAGCTGTTGATGATGCCCTGGAGGTCTTTGCCGATGATCGCGTCCTGCGAGGAATCGACAATCGAGGCGAGCCGTGTGCGGTATTCTCCCAGTTGCTCGGAGGTTCGGCGATGCAGTTCCTCGTTGGCGCGGCGCAGTTCCTCGGCAATGCGCTTGCGATCGCTGATGTCGCGGATTGCGCTTAAGACGACCATTCCGTCGGCCGTGGAGACAGGACTGAGGCTGATTTCTACCGGGAATTGCGTGCCGTTGCGGCGTCTTCCGTAGAGATCCAATTCCGCGCCCATGCGGCGGGTTCTGGGCGCTGACGCAAAGCTGGCGCGGTGGTGATCGTGTTGGGCGCGAAAGCTCTCCGGGACAAGCAACTCAACTTTCTGACCAACCAGTTCGTCGCGGAGATAACCGAAGAGCTCTTGCGTTTGGGTATTGACTTGAATGATGGTTCCATCGTGATCGACGGCGACGATGGCGTCGGGAAGCGTCTCCAGGAGTTCGCTCGAAAGCAAAAATTCGATCATGGTTTTCGCCGGAAGCGAATCCGAGCGCTCTTCAGGATGGGAAGACGGGCGCAAGATATGAGTCCGCGGGCTGCCATCTAAATCTATGCCGAACCTCTTTTTCTGTAAAGCGGAGCCGCGCAAGTGATTGAACAGACACGATATATTCATTCGCGCCAGTCGGTTGTGATTACAATCACAGAGGACGGTGCAAGATCACACTACGGTGGTTTTTTGCGCCGATGGGTGCCCCATTCTTGCCGATGGGTGCCCCATCCTTGCGCGTCTTTTTGCGCAAGGGTGGGATTCCACCGAAGCGCCCACCAAGGGTTCTTGAATTTGAATTGGAATTGGAATTTGATTTTGCCTTTGATTTTGCCTTTGATTTTGATTTTGTTTTTTGATTTTGGGTGGCGCAGCGCCGGGGCCCCAAGCACGTCCGGTTTTGGCATGATGGGGTAGAGCGGTTTACCGCTGCGATAACCATCGCATTTTCTTTGCGGCTTTAGCCGCCGAGGGACGACAATTTTCAAACCTCACCACGACCAACATTCACGTTCCGTACTTGCCTCGGTGCGCGCCACATTTCGCGCCGTCGTCATGACCGTTGTGCCCGAGGCGAAACAACTAGACGAGTCCGCATGGCTGGCGTTAGAGACGCTGGTGGAGGATGCCCTCGAAATTCGCCCGCCCGCTTTGCGGCGGCAGTTGCAATTGTTTCTGCGCGCCATCGAGTGGCTGCCCGTCGTGCGCTATGGCCGCACCTTTACTTCGTTGGGGGACGACCAGCGCAGCCGCATTCTTCGCCATTTGCAGGATCATCGTGTAGAACGCATCCGCTGTGGATTCTGGGGGCTGCGCACTCTTGCGTTACTCGGTTATTACGGGAGGTCCGAAGCAGCACACGCCATCGGCTATCGTCCCGATGCGCGCGGTTGGGAGGCGATACAGCGATGACGATGAAGCGCTGCACTTACGACATCGTGATCATCGGATCCGGCGCCGGCGGAGGGACGGTGGCGCAGGAGCTGTCGTCGCTGTGCCGCGACGGCGCACGCATCGCAGTTCTCGAGAAGGGCCCGAAACTTCGCGACGAGGAATTTACCGGCCGCGAAGTGGAGATGGCGACGGCGCTCTACGAAGACGGCGGAGGCTTCCTGACCGCCGAACAAACCATGACCCTGGCCTTCGGAAGTGCGTATGGCGGATCGACCGTGGTGTATACGGGGACGTCGCTGCTTCCGCCACAACGAGTGATCGAGCGCTGGAATGTGCCGGGGCTTAGCTTTGCGGATGTGGAACAACGTGCGCGCAAGTACGTTGCCGAGAATAATGTTCACCTGCTGGAGGAATCGCTGCTCAACGAAAACAACCGGCTGTTCGTTTCGGGTTGCCGGCACTTGGGATATCGCGTGCACCAGTTTCCCGTGAACCTGAAAGGATGTCGCGGATCGAGCCTGTGCAATCTGGGTTGTCCGAACCAGGCGAAGCAGGGGACGAATCGAGTGCAGTTGCCGCGCGCAGAACGCAACGGAGTGGAAGTCGTGACCCGCTGCGAAGTGCAGCGGATTGAAGACAAGAAAGTATTTGCACGGGTAAGCAGCAAGCCAGAAGGCGCCAAGGGCGAGCCCTCAAGTTGGGAAGCCGGCGACTACGAAATCGACGCCAAAGTTGTGGTGGTGTGCGCGGGTGCGGTGAATTCTTCGGCGCTGCTGCTGCGTTCTGGATTCGGCCGCGGGCTGCCGCGATTGGGACGCGGGTTTACCTGTCATCCTGCATTCATCATGGTCGCTGAACATGAGCGGGAGATCACGAATGCCGTTGGTCATCCCAAGAGTTTTTACCTCGACCAGTTCGCCGAGAGCGATCACTTTCTGTTGGAGACGTGCATGTACTTTCCGTTCACTACGGCCAAGGCGATGGTTGGATTCGGCGAAGGACACAGCCGGTTCATGCGCGCCTTTCCGCGCCTGCAGATGATTCTGGTGCTGGCCTGTGACGAAGTGAATGACCACAATCGCGTGACGATAGATGACGATGGGCGCCCGGTTGTTCATTACCGTTTCACGCCAGAGGTAATTCACGGCCTGGTGCGGGGCGCGGTCACGTCGGCGAAGATCGCCTTTGCTGCCGGAGCGGTTCGAGCGCACCTACCGGTTTCACCTTCTCCGACCATCGAGCGTGCGAATGCGGGACATCTTGACCAGGTCGCGCAGAACCCAGATTTCAAGCCCGGGAAGCTTTCGATCTCGTCCGCGCACTTGCAGGGAGGATGCGCGATGGGCAGCGGTCCCGCGGATTCGGTGACCGATTCTTATGGGCGGGTGCACGGGGCGCCATGGTTGTACGTAGCTGACTCGAGCCTGTTTCCGAATTCACTGGAGATCAACCCGTACCTGACCATCATGGCGCTGGCGGATCGCGTGGCGGAGACCGTGCGCAAAGACGTGAGCGCGCAGATATGAGCAGACGTCATGAGCAGACCTTATGAGCGGAGTTTATGAGCGGATTCTATGACTAAGATGACGGGCGGTGACATCGTGGTGCGCGCGCTGGAAGATGAAGGTGTGCGTTTCACGTTCGGCATTCCGGGCACGCACAACATCGAGCTCTACGATTCACTTGCGCGATCCACCAGCGTGCGCCCCGTGCTGGTCACCGATGAACAGAGCGCCTCCTTCATGGCCGATGGAGTCGCGCGCTCATCCGGAGAACTGGCGGCGGTGAACGTCGTCCCCGGAGCCGGCCTCACGCACGCGCTCTCGGGGATTGCCGAAGCTTATCTCGATGGCATCCCCATGCTCGTGCTGGCTTGTGGGATTCGCCGCGATACAGGAAGAGCGTTTCAACTCCACGATGTGGATCAACTCGCCATCGCGCGGCCGGTGACCAAGGCCCAGTTACGCGTAGAGCAGGGAAGCGAAATCTACGCAACCATTCGCCGCGCATGTCAAATCGCGCGCAGTGCTCCAGCCGGCCCAGTGCTGGTCGAGATTCCCGCCGAGCACTATATCTTTCGTCACGATGCCGATCTCGAGTTACGTGCTCCGGCGCTTGCGCTGGCAACTGCAGCGCCGCAACCAGAGCAAGTTGAGCAAGCGCACCAATGGATCGAGGCCAGCCGCCGGCCTCTTATCTATGTCGGCCTCGGCGCTCTCGAAGCGAGCGCCGCCTTGGTGGCGTTGGCCGAGCGATTGAATGCGCCGGTTGCCACTACGATTTCGGGCAAAGGAGTTTTCAACGAAACTCATCCTTTGTGGTTGTGGTGCGGTTTTGGCGCAGCCGCGCCATCGTTCGTGCGCAAGGTCGCATCGTCGTGCGATCTCACTTTGGCCATCGGTTGCCGGTTCTCCGAGGTGGGCACGGGAAGTTATGGCATGACTCCGCCGGGAAGATTGATCCACGTAGATATAGATCCGCCGGTGCTTGGAAAGAACTGTCCCGCGGATTTGCCTGTAGTCTCGGATGCCGCAAGCTTTGTCGACGCCCTACTTCCTCAGCTCAAGTCGCGACCGTTGGATGATAACCGACGCGACATTCGCTCCGGGCACGACGAGGTCAGGCAAAATTGGAAAACGCCGAATAATTCCGAAGGAGTGTACCCGCCTCATCTTTTAGAGACTCTGCAAAAGTTAGTTGGCGACCGTGCGATCTACACGACCGACAGCGGCAATGGAACTTTTCTGGCCATGGAGTGTTTGCGCCTGCCACATCCGCGGTCGTTTCTGGCGCCGGTTGATTATTCGTGCATGGGTTACGCCGTTCCTGCCGCACTGGGCGCGGCGCTCGCCTGTCCCGATAGGCAAGTGATTTCTCTCGCGGGCGATGGCGCATTTTTGATGACCGGTTTCGAACTGCTCACCGCGCGGCAGCTCAATCTTCCTGTGATGGTTCTGGTCTTGCGCGACCGCGAGTTGGCGCAGATTGCCCAGTTTCAGCAAGTCGCACTCGGACGGAAGACTTGCACCGAGCTTCCCGACTACGACCTCGCCGCGATTTGCCGCGGAGTCGGCGTCGGGTACCTGGCATTGCGCAATAATAATGACGCCGAGGCGATCCTCAAACAGGCGCTCACAGTTACGGGATCCGGGCGACCGATCGTAGTCGAGGTTGCCATCGACTATTCGGAGAAGACCTACTTCACCCGCGGAGTGGTACGCACCAATTTCGGGCGGTTGCCCTGGCCGGATCGTATACGCTTCGTCTTGCGCGCCCTGGGACGAAAGTTAGGCTAAGACGGTTCATCAATATCAACCATCAATAGATAGCGTGGTCGGCCCGCGTACTCTCGATCCTTCCTTTCTCAACCGAGAGGAAATAAGACGTTCCTCCGTTGCCCGTCCACAAGGTGAGATTGAAGTGCCCACCGGCCGGAATGTGATTAACGCTGACGCTGCGGAAGGTGAGAGGCTGTCCGGCTTTGCAAACGTCAGGGCGCCGGGTGGGCAGCAGAAAGTACGCGCCTTTGCCGCTGCCTACCACCGTCGCTTTGCCATCCGCTTCGACCAGCACCGCTGATTTTTCGTCAATCGCAATTTCTCGCGGACCACTCGACCACCCATCGTGCATGATGCGCGCCAGAAAGCCGAGAGTGCGGCCCATGCGGTCACGCTTGGCAAAGTGCGAATCGGTCAGCAGGTTCTCCAGATGCGGGATCGTTAGAAATCCTCGAACCAGCGTTACACGCTCGAAGTAAGGATTGGGCAATACATCGGTCGAAGCCAAGTCGTTGTCGTCGGGTTTGTCTCCGAGTGCTCCGTAGACAAATTCGCCGAGTACCGCCAGGCCGGCGCTGGTACCGCCGATGGCCTTGCCCGCCGCTACATTCGCATTGATCGCGCTCTCGACCGGAGTATCCCTCCAGCCGCGGATGTAGTTGGCCTGATCGCCGCCGGCAATAAAGATGACGGCGGCGCGGCGAATGATCTCCGCTACTGCCGGATCTTGCGCGGCCTGGCGGTCGGGAATAATCAGCGTGGCCACCGAGTTCATGTGGCAAAGTTTCTGGATGTAGGAGTTGTAGTCGTCGTCTCCGGTCGCGCGTAGAATCAGGAAGTCGCCGCCATTGCCCTTGTCACATAGCCAGCGAAAGGCCTCGTCAAGATCGCTCCCACCCCCCATCATGGCGATACCAGCTGTGGGCTTGGTCGCGAGGGCGTTTTTGTTTCCGATGCGCAAGTATTGGTAGGAAGCGGAGTGAGCGAGAGTTGCAGCCAGCAATAAAGTTGCGGCCAGCGTTCCTCGGATGATCTTCATAAATTTGATAACGGCAGGTCTCGAACCAGCGGCCTAAGGATTACAAGAACACAGGGATTATAAGAACACAGGAAGGAGTTGAGGCGTTCTGGAAGTTTGCGCACGGTTCGATGCAACGCGAACGCTCTGTTCCCAGCCTGACTGCTATCATTGGGCCATGATAAAAACAAACAGGAAGTTGGGCTCATGGAGTGCTCTGCTTGCGATAGCCCTCGCGACAACCTTTCTCGCAACGCAACTTTCCGCGCAAGATCAGAATCAAGATGATCCACCGGGACGCGTCGCTCGCCTTGGCTATTTCCAGGGATCAGTTTCATTTCAGCCGGCTGGTGAAACGGATTGGGTGCAGGCCGTCACCAACCGTCCCATGACGACTGGCGACCAACTTTGGACCGATCGCGATTCCCGCGCCGAGGTGCAACTGGGACCGTCCGTGATTCGGTTGGCGCCCAACACCGGTTTCTCTTTCCTGAATCTGGATGACTACACCACTCAAATTCAACTAACTTCGGGCGCGATCAGCATTAACGTGCGCAGGCTGGGCAATGACCAGGCCTTTGAGGTGGACACACCCAATCAGGCATTCACGGTTCTCCGGCCCGGACACTATCGCGTCGAGGCGAGCGCCGACGGAAATTACACGGTCGTAAGCGTGCGCCTCGGCGAAGGCGAGGCCACCGGCAACGGGGAAACGTTCACGCTGGAAGAAGGGCAGAGAGGAACCTTCAGCGGGACCGACTCGCTGCACGTCGACGTGGTTGATATTGGCGACCCGGACGATTTCGACCGGTGGAGCTACGACCGCGATCGCCGCTACGACTTCTCGCCCTCGACTCAGTATCTGTCGCGCGACGTAGTCGGCTACGAGGATCTGGACAGCTACGGCGAGTGGCGCAGCGACTTCAACTACGGACACGTCTGGTTCCCGACTCAGGTTGGCTTCGGTTGGGCGCCCTACCATCAAGGCCACTGGGCCTGGATCGCTCCGTGGGGCTGGACGTGGGTGGATGACTCTCCCTGGGGCTACGCACCTTTTCACTACGGACGCTGGGTGTTCGTTGAGGGACGCTGGGGCTGGATACCGGGGCCGGTGGCAGTGCAGGCAGTGTACGCGCCCGCGCTCGTGGTTTTTATCGGCGGAGGCATGGGCTTTGGCGGCAATGTGGGATGGTTCCCGCTCGGTCCGCGGGAAGTTTATGTACCGTCGTATCAGGTCAGTGCGGCGTACATGAATCGGGTCAACATCAGCAACACGACGGTGAACGTCACCACCGTTACTAACGTCTACAACACGACCATCATCAACCGGACCACCAATATCACAAGTGTTACGTATGTGAATCGGAATGTTGCAGGCGCGGTGACAGCGGTTCCGCAGCAGGCGTTCGTCAGCGCGCAGCCGGTGGCGAAAGCGGCGGTCACGGTAAACGCCCGAGATATCGCCGCTGCGCCAATGAGTGCGCGGGTTGCCGTGGTTCCGACGCGAAATAGCGTGCTGGGCGCAAACGCTGCGACGGCAAATCATGTAACTGCCCCGCCGCCGGCCGTTGCGAACCGGCAGGTGGTAGCGAAGAAAATGCCGCCTCCCCCGCCGGTGCCTTTTGCAAAACAGCAGCAGGCTCTGGCAGCGCATCCCGGACAACCGCTGGCGAGAAGCGAAGCGCAAAGCTTGCGTCCCGCCAATGCCGCAGCCACGCGCCCCATGGTGAAGCAAGCTCCTCCAGCCAAACCGGCAGTGCCGAACGCGGGCCGCATGGGCAACCAGCCTGGAAACCAGCCGAACGCGGGCCGCCCGAGTCCACCGCCCGCGCCCGCGCCGAACGAACCGGCGAATCGAATGGGCAATCCGCCGGCTCGACCCATGCCTCCACAACCGAACAACCGGCCGGAAACGAACGCGCCCGAGAATCGGCCGGAAACAAACCGTCCTCCCACGCCGCCGGTGCATTCTCAGCCGAACCAGCCTGAGGCGAATCGTCCTGCGCCGCCACCCAGTTATCGCCCCGAAGCCAATCGACCCGAAGCTGCGCGTCCGGAAAACAATCCGCCGCAACCGAACCGGAACGAACCTGCTCCGCGGACGCAGACTCCCCCGCCAAGCCAGCGTCCGGAGCAGCGTACTCCTCCTCCTGCAGCGTCGAAGCCCGCGCCTCCGCCGCCGCACCAGGAACAGAAGCCGCAAACGCCTGCGCAGAAAAAGCAGGAAGAGGAAAAGCAGAAGAAGGAACAGCAAAAGCCTCCGGGAGAGTGAGGCTCAGACGCAACGGTTACACAGGTTCGTCTTGCACCCCGAGTTTATTCGGGGTGTTTTTTTTGAGTGGAACGCGGCCCGCGCGCGAACCAGCATGAAGCCCTGCGCTCACGCGACTGTGCGCAGGCTGCTTCGCAAGCGGAGCAAAACCGCTCCCAGAATTGCGATCGCGGCCAGCCAGATAGCAAACACCGACGTCACCACCCATCGCGGAGCTACGCCGACGCGGCGCAGCAGAAACGGCAGGAAATTCCACGTCGTGATGTGAACATAATCCCACGGGTCCTGCGTCATAGCCTCGGTGTTCAAGCCCCAGGCATCCATCTTTCCGAAGGCGAAGGCGACGATGTTTTTGAAACGCAGAGCAATCACGAACGTGGGATGCCCCAGCGTCTCCATCTGATAAATCTCGAGCGGCAGCCAGAAGGCCAACGATGCCAACTGAATCACCAGGCTGACCGCGATCAGCGTGCATCCGGCGCGCCAGGCTGTTCTTCCCAAATGCTCCCGATAGCGCATGAGCAGCGGCACGGCAATCAGCGCCACCAGTTCCACGCAGGTTGAAACGTAGCGATCGCCCCAGGCAAAATCACCGGCCCAGATCGTGTATCGCGCGTAAAAGCAGACATAAGCCAGCAGCAGAAGCAGGGAGGTGATGCCGTAGGCGCGCAACTCTGGAGACAGCCGCCGCCACAGCCATGCCAACAGGACGATGGCCAGCCCCAGCAGAGGATCGAAGAGAAAGATCGATTTCTCCGGCTGGAACAGGGGGCCGAGAAAACCGACGTGAAAGGGCGTGCTCCAGGGAAAATTGGCGGGCAAGGTGGGATCCTGCTGGCGAAATTCCCGGGCGAATATGGTTACATAGGTGTTCGTGAAAGATCCGTAACGGTAAAACTGGTAGACACGATCGGCCAGGAAAAAGAATAAGTAAACCGGCGCGGCCACTTTGCAGTAGGCGACGAGTCGCTGCCACAAACCGCGACCGCGTGATTCTTCGAAGCAAAGCACGAGCCAGAGAAAAATCCCTGCCGCAATCAGATCCAGGCCCGTGGTGAGACGCGTAAGCAGGTTCAGCCCCAACGCGCACGAGCCGATGAAAAGCGCGCACCGGCTGTCGGTGCGCAGCCACTCATACTGGAAGGAAAATCCAGTAAAGGTCAGCAGCATGATGTAGTTGTTCTCCATCATGTTCTGCGTGTAGTGGAGATGCGTGGTGCAGAACATCAGCGCGAGCACTCCCGCGACTGACTCTTTCATGCTGAAGCGCAGCTGACGGAGCAGCCGGAAGGCAATCAGCGCGGTAAGGACGTTGACCAGAATGTTGGTGCTGTAACTGACCACAATGCTGCGCACGGCTGGGTCTTCATCGCCGTAGCTTGAAAAAATAGACCAGTGTGCAATCCACGTCCCCAACAGATCGGCGGGTAACATGAGCAGCGATTGGCCGATCCCATACCAACTGTAGAGACGCCCGCCACGGCCGTGCAGGCCAAACTCGGGATACTCATTCGGAAAAACCTGCGGCTCCGACGTCCAGAGCCAATGCGTGGTCTGCAGGCGATGCGTAGTGTCGGAGGTCCCCAACTCGCCCGATTGCACGACAAAAGCGAGCAGTCCCGCGGTCAGACACAGGAGAAGAAGTGGATTCTGCAGCCAAATTCCGACGCGAGAGGGCATTGACTGGATGGTAATTCGAAAGTCGCAAATTAAAAAGCACTGGTGTCGGTCTGAACTAACGACCTGCCCTCGAACCTGAAACGCAATTGACAGCAACCCGTATCTCACAAACAATAGTTTCTATAGTCCACTTCAAATGGAGACTCCCTATGTCTGAAGGCGAGCAACCGACGGTTTACCACTCCGAGCCGCAGAGCAGTGTCGGAAAATGGATTCTCATTGTGCTGGCGGTAGCGTTTGCCGGCGCGTCGTCCTTTTTTATTTACGACCAGCATGGCAAGCTCGATAAGCTGACGCAAGATCAAGCCGTCAGCCAGAAGCAAATCGGCGATCTGTCCAAACGTATGCAGGCGGCCGAGGCCGATGCCGAAACACTGGGCGAGAAGATCGGCATGACCAAGAAAGAAATGGCCGCACGGGCCGAGGAACTGCAGCGCGGTCAGCAGGTCACGGCGGCGCGCATCGCGGCGCAAGCGGAACAAGAGAAGAAAGATGTGAGCGCCGTTTCCGGAGAAGTGGGGAATGTCAAGACCGACGTCGGCGGCGTCAAGTCCGACGTGGCCGCCACCAAGGCATCGCTCGAGGCCACCATCGCGAAACTCCAGGGCACCATCGGCGATCTCGGAGTGCAGAGCGGACTGATTGCCAACACCCGCAGCGATCTCGAAGCCCTCAAACACAAGGGCGATCGCCAGTACTACGAGTTCACCTTGTTGAAGGGAGCCAAGCCGCAGGCGTTCTCGACCGTGGCCTTGCAGCTCAAGAAGACCGATCCCAAACACGGCAAGTACACGCTCAACGTTAGTGCCGACGACAAGACCATCGAGAAGAAAGACAAGAACCAGAGTGAGCCTGTGCAGTTCTACACCGGGCGCGAGCACATGCTCTATGAACTCGTGGTGTGGACCGTGGACAAAAACAAGATCACCGGCTACCTGAGCACGCCCAAGAATGCGCCCGTGCCCATCACCGCGACACCACAGTAGCGGCCCGCAGAAACAATAGCCAATGCTGCCCGCGAACGCGCACACGCTGCTTGAAATCGCACTCCGCACCGGAGTCATCTACCTGCTCGTGCTCGTCGGAATCCGCATCAGCGGCAAGCGCGAAGTCGGCCAGATGACTCCGTTTGACCTCACGCTCCTCCTGCTGCTGTCGAACTCGGTGCAAAATGCCATGACCGGACCCGATACCTCGCTCGCCGGAGGCGCCATCGCCGCTACCACATTGCTCATCATGAACTATCTGGTGGCCGAGCTTTCTGGCGGCAATCGCCGTTTTCGAAAATATATTCAGGGGCAGCCCAGTCTGCTGGTGCATGACGGTGAGGTCATCGAGGCGCACATGGCGAAAGAGCACGTCAGCATGGATGAACTGCAACGCGCGCTGCGGGAACACGGCGTTGGTACTTATAAGCAAGCCGCGCTTGCGGTGCTGGAATGCGACGGCTCCATCAGCGTGCTGAAATACGACGACATCGAACCGACGGCATCGACCCACCTCAACCGGCGGCGATTCTTGAAGAAGAACTGAGCTGATCTGTAGAGACGGGGCTTGCCCCGTCTTGCTGACCCGACCCGTGCCGCTCGCGCAAAAGACGCGGCAAGCCGCGTCTCTACTCGAAGGTGTCGCGGGAACCGGAAACTTACCCCGCCGCGGCCGCGGCAATCTCTCCCAGCGTATGCACTTCGCGGATCAGATTGTCTTCCAGCAACTGCTCCAGCGTGCAATACTTGCCGGGTTTCATGACGACATTGCCGCCTGCGCCATTTGCGGCCGGAGTGGTGATAGATGGACTGGTAATAGACGGAGTAGTGGTAGTCGGAACCATGCCCACCGCCTGATTTCGGCCTTGCTGTTTTGCCATGTAGAGTCCGCGGTCGGCCAGGCGAAGCACTTCGTCCACGGGCAGATCCGAGCACGCCGGCGGAAGCCACGGAAATGCTGCCCATCCCACCGAGCAGGAGCGCGCCAAACGCCGCTCGTTGCCTAAGTCAAATTCCATGCCGTTGATGGCCTTCAAAATTCGGGATGCCAGCAACGTGCCGTCGTTGCGCTCGGCGGCGCGAAACACTACCAGAAATTCTTCTCCGCCCCAGCGAATCAGAAAATCGGATTCGCGGACCAGGCGAGTGAGCCGCTGTGCAATCTGTATCAGCACACGGTCGCCAGCATCGTGTCCGTACTCGTCGTTGATGTCTTTGAAGTGGTCGATATCGACCATAAAGAAAAGCAGGTCACGGTGGTCGCGGCCATAGACTTCCGTTCCGCGGTAAGCGCGCATTGCCTGGCTGGCGTCGGCCCCAATCATGCTTTGAAAGAATCGGCGATTGCGGACGCCGGTCAGAGGATCGCAGAGCGATGCCTCCTGCAGTTCGCGGTTTGCCCGCGCGAGTTCCTCATTGCGCTCGGCCACGGCCTGTTCCAGACGTTCGTTCTCGCGCCGATCGCGATACCGGCTCCACGAGATGCCAAAAACCAGCAGTACCACCCCGCCGATGCCCACCATCTCTGCCAACCGCCTCTGCCACCACGGAGCAGGCACCGTGAAGGAATACGCGGCCGATTGGGCCTCCTCCATTCGAGGCGAATCGCAGGTCACCTGAAACGTGTAGTCGCCCGCTGGCAACGAAGAATAGTGCGCCACCTGCAGATCGGTTCTGGTGTACTCGGTTTGCAGACCTTCGAGCCGATAGCGGCAGGTCACGTTGCCGCTATCTTTGAAGATCGGCCGAGAGGGAGGAGAAGACGAACTTGCGGCGTGACAGCTGAGGGGGGTGCCCAGCAGGCACAGTGCTGCGAGCCGTCGCCAATGGGAACGGTGAAAGAGCATGAGCCTCCCGTCAAAATGATAGGCCGAGCCCACGTCCCTCAGTAACGCAAAATCAATAGCTTCTGGTTACTTCTGTAAGTAAGACTGGAAGTCATATAAAGTTGCGTTGGACTTTGTCTGCCAGATGGGCGACCCGCAAATCTGTAACCTTCAAGTCTCCGTGGCGTAAGCGTATATAGAAGGAGGAGATGATGCTGGTGCTGGAACAGCCATCGCTGGGCGCGCCACGAGAAGTGTTGCGGCAGTTCTGTCACGGCGACCTGGGCGCCTTCGAAGCGTTGTTTCGCCAGCATCAGGGCTCCGTCTATGGCTGGATCGTTCGCATCGTTCGCGATCCGGCGGCCGCCGAAGACCTCACCATTGAAACTTTCTGGCGTATTCACCGCGCCCATGCCCGGTTCGATCCGGAGCGCAGCTTCGAGGCGTGGGCACGACGTATCGCCACCAATGCCGCGCTCGATCACCTGCGAACGGCGCGGCATGACACCGAACTTCCCGACGACCTGGCGTCCCCGCCGGCGCCGGACCACGATATCTCCGACGACTTACGCCGGAAGACGGCGCGCGCCTTCCAACGGCTTCCACCGAAGCTGAGGGTCGCTGCCACGCTGGCGCTGATTGAAGAGCAGCCATACAGGGAGATCGCGGAGGCTTTGGGGATTTCCATTGGAGCGGTGAAGTTGCGCGTGTTCCGGGCACTTCGGCTGCTAAGAAAAGAATTGAAGCGACAAGGAATCGAATCCTGAATTGAAAGACGAATCGACCATGAACGAACAAGAACAGACACGAATTGAGCGATTAATCAAACGGTCAATACCGCCAGTCGGCGAGCAAAGTGGCGCGGAACTCCAGCGCGACCTTTGGCCCGCGATGCTCAAGCGCCTGGATGGCGATGCGCATCCCGCGGCAATGCCGTGGTTTGACTGGGCGCTGCTCGCGGCCGTGGCCGCTTGGCTGGCATTTTTTCCGGGAGCGATTCCGGTGTTGTTCTATCACCTGTAATTAGGAGGACCTCATGAATCCGCATCCTTATCTTCGTGCCTACATGGCCGGACTTTTCGCGCCCAGCCTCGGTTTGCTGGTTGCTCTGACGATCTTCATTCTGACGCGCGTCGTGCTCCAGGTACCCATTCCGCTGGAGCGCGTCCTCATTTTTCCGATGGCGCTGGTGCCCAATCTGTTTGGTCTGTGGAACATTTTGTATGTATGGTTGCGGCCACACCGGCATCTGCCCATCGGCTTCCATGGCGCGCTGTTGCCAGTGCTGATGATCCCGGCAGGAGCTGCCGCCGCCGTCTGCGGCGGTTTCCTGATCATCGGCACGCACGGCTTTACCTGGTTCGATGCGATCAGCGTCCCCTATTCTTTGCTCGCTCCCTGGTTCCTCGCCGTCGTTTCGATCTATTACCTTATCTGGAAGTACATCGTGGGATTCTTTAACCAGATGCTGGGGATCGCATGAACTGGCGGGGGTGGCCCCACACATTCGCGTTCTTTGCGAATGTGTCGGTGCGTGCGCCATCATATCTTCACGGGCACGCGCATTCGTGATCGGCCTACGGATGCGTCATCTTCTCCGGCTTAACCAGCGCATCGAATTCCTCGCCCGTAAGATATCCCAGTTTCAAGGCCGACTCGCGCAGGCTCGAGTGCTCGACGTGCGCCGTGTGCGCAATCTGCGCCGCCTTGTCGTATCCCACTTTCGGAGCGAGCGCCGTAACCAGCATCAGCGAATTCTTCACGTAGAAGTCCACCTTGGCGCGATCGACTTCAATGCCTTTGACCATGTACTCGACGTAGCCGTGGCAGGCGTCGGTGATCAAAGTGACCGAGTGCAGGAAGTTGTAAATGATCACCGGCTTGAAGACGTTGAGCTCAAAGTTGCCCTGAGATCCCGCGAATCCCACCGCGGCCGTGGCGCCGTGCACTTGCACGCAGACCATCGTCATCGCCTCGCATTGCGTAGGATTCACTTTGCCCGGCATGATCGACGACCCCGGCTCATTCTCTGGAATCACCAGCTCGCCCAGCCCGCACCGCGGACCCGAAGCCAGCCAGCGAATGTCGTTGGAAATCTTCATCAGCGAAGCGGCCAAAGTTTCCATCGCGCCCTGAGCAAACACAATCTCGTCGTGCGCAGAAAGTGCCGCGAACTTATTGCCATGCGAGCGGAAGGGAAGTCCCGTCAGTTCGGCAATCTTCGCGGCGGCGCGCTCCGCAAATTCCGGATGCGTATTCAGCCCCGTCCCTACTGCCGTCCCGCCAATCGCCAGATCGTAAAGTCCGTCGAGCACCATCTCCAGCCGCTTTATGTCGCGATCCAGCAAACTGGCCCATCCGCCAAATTCCTGTCCAATGGTCAACGGCACAGCATCCTGCAAATGCGTGCGCCCAATCTTCACCACGGAGTCAAATTCCCGAGCCTTAGCTGAAATGGCATCGCGCACCGTCTTGATCGCCGGAATCAGCGCGTTCTTCACCCGCTCGGCCGCCGCAATGTGCATCGCCGCCGGAAACGTGTCATTCGACGACTGCGACATATTCACGTGATCGTTGGGATGAATCGGCTTCTTCGATCCCATTTCTCCGCCCGCAATTTCAATGGCGCGATTGGAGATCACCTCATTCACATTCATGTTGGTCTGAGTGCCCGAGCCCGTCTGCCAGATGCGCAGCGGGAACTGGTCATTCAGCTTGCCGGCAATCACCTCGTCCGCCGCTTGCGCAATGAGCTTCGCTTTGTCCGCGGGAAGTTTGCCCAGATCTTGATTCACCAGTGCGCAAGCCTTCTTGAGCGTGCTGAAAGCCCGAATCAGTTCCGGAGGCATTGTGTCGCGTCCAATATTGAAATGCAGCAGCGAGCGCTGCGTCTGCGCCCCCCAGTAAACATTCGCGGGGACTTCGATTTTCCCCATGCTGTCGGATTCGATCCGGGTTTTAGTTTGAGGAGGAATTTCGGTAAGAGTAGCCATGATGGAATCTCCTGTTATGAGGAACCGGTTATTATACGGCGCGAACTTCGCGCTGGGACAAAAACCGGAGCCGGCCCACCATGTGACTCATCCCAACTCCCGAGTCCGAGCAGGAGCCTCTGAAACGATTCCTGGCCCTTGCGCACTATTCCTAAGGATGTTGTCAGAGATCTCGGCTTCCGGGGTCCCACGCTAACAATTTCTTCGGGAGTATTTCGAGGTAGTAAGTCGGCGAGACAACCCATGGTGGACAGGAGAGGAATATGGCAGACAACGTAGTAGATCTAACGAAACGGCTACCGCGCGGCGCGATCCCTTCGCCTCGGTACGAACTTGCGGCCGCCAAGCCGCATGTTCCAGACCCGAAAATAGCGGTCCCACCGAGCTTCCTGATGTGGCCGGTGCAAATGGACTCTTGGAATAACTACATCTACGGTGACTGCGTTTCTGCCGAGGAAGCCTTCGCCAAAGCCACCGCCGCGCCGCAGACATTCATTCCGCAGGCGACGGTGGTCGCCTGGGCATCGGCGCATGGCTATCTAAATGGCGCTGGCCTCACCGCCGTTATGACGTCGATGCAAACGGATGGCTTCCCGCTCAACAATGCGAAATACGACGACGGCCCTTACAACTCGGTCAATTGGAACAACGCCGGGATTCTGCAGAGTGCCATCTACAGCTACGGGCCGGTGAAAATCGGCGTTGGAGCAGGTGACTTCCAATCGAACGCCAATGGCTTGGTCACGCCGGGGGCGAGCGGTTGGGCGATGTACAACTACCCGCAAAACCAAGGGGAAGATCACTGCGTGAGCCTCTGCGGTTACGGAACCTTGGCGCAATTGGTCGCTCTCTTCAGGCAGCATAATGTCACCGTCACCGTGCCGAACGGGATGCCCACGGGCCTGTGCTATGCGATGTTCACCTGGAATTCCATCGGGATCATCGATCAGCAGTCGATGCTGAATATGACCTACGAGGCCTGGGTCCGTAATCCCGCGACGGTCATCAAAGTCACGCTGCCCGACACCAGTCCCAGAAGTCCAGCGCTGGCTTCGCTCAACGGAAGCCTGTATCTGGGCTGGAAGGGCGACGGCAACGACAACTTGAACGTCGAATACTCGGCGGACAATGGAGTCACCTTCGGCCACAAGTACACTTCACCGGAAACCAGCCCACAGGCCCCGGCGCTATGTGTGCACAATGGGAATCTCTACATCGCCTGGAAGGGCGATGGCAACGACAACCTCAACGTCGCCCGCGTGAACATTTCCGGGAACGCTATTACAGGGTTCGTGAGCAAGGTCACCCTTCCGGATACAAGTCCGGTCGGTCCCGCCCTCGCATCCCTGAATGGTCGTCTTTACCTGGCCTGGAAAGGCGATGGCAACGATAACCTCAACGTGGAATATTCGGCGGACAATGGAGCCACATTCGGCCACAAGTACACATCGCCCGAAACCAGCCCGCAGGCGCCGACGCTTTGCGCAAACAACGGCAACCTCTACATTGGTTGGAAGGGCGATGGCAACGACAACTTGAACGTGGCGCTGGTGAACATTTCCGGGGATAACATCACCGGCCTCACCAACAAAGTGATTCTTCCGGATACCAGCCCGGTCAGTCCTACGCTGGCGTCCCTTAATAACAACCTTTACTTGGGTTGGAAGGGCGACGGCAACGATTTCCTCAATGTGGAGTATTCCAACAACAACGGCGTCACTTTCGGCGGCAAATACACCTTGGCCGAGACCAGCCCGCAGGCGCCGGCACTTTGCGTGCAAAACGGCAGCCTCTTTATCGCATGGAAGGGTGATGGCAACGACAACCTCAACGTGGCTCGGCTCTAATGGCTGATCCACAAACCGGATAGTTCCTGCATGTCGGGGTCACGGCGGAATACCGTCGTGACCCTGAGAGTTCCTCTCATAAAGGTGCTTCTTTTGTAAAATTGAGATCATCCTAGTTGGCACGAACCGAAACGTGATCATGCCACGTAGCCGTTTTCGTACCCGCGTTTCTCGAGCGAGGGGGAAATGATCCCTAAAATGCCGCGCGGCGCGATACCGACACCCCGAAGCGAACTCGCCGCTGCGGAGCCCTATCGGCCTGAGGTCGGCGCGGAAATCTTCGTTCCAAGCGGCGAGTTTCCGTCGCCCAATCACGAACTTGCGGCCGCCCGACCCTATCGAGCCGGCAGTGTCATGCCCGAAAGCTTCCTCGCTTGGCCAATCGGAATCGCCTTTTGGGGGAGCGAGAAGGTGAGCAATTCGAGTTGGGCAGAGGAAGCCTTTGCCAAGGCCTGCGCCGAACCCAAGGTGTTCATCCCGACCGATGTCGTCTTGCGCACTTCGCGCGAATGCGGTTCGTCGAACTTCGCCGCCTTCACACAAACCCACGGATTTCAAATGGACCGCAAGGCCTATTTGGATGGGCCGTTCAATTCGGTCGACTGGACGAACGCAGCGGCTTTGCACAGCGCCATCGCCAATGTCGGGCCGGTGAAGATCGGCGTCGCTTCGGCGAATCTCGCCTCCGGCCCTCACGGCCAAATCACACCTGGGACTAGCGGTTGGGCGATCTACGGCCTCCCGGCGGGCCAGCCTGAAAATCACTGCGCGAGCCTTTGCGGCTACGGGCCCTTGGCGGCGTTGGTCGATCTCTTCGAGCGACACGGGGTCAATGTAAACTTGCCGTCGGGCATGCCTGCGGGACTTTGCTACGCGATGTTCACCTGGGGCTCCATCGGCATCGTCGACCGGCAATCGCTGATGAACATCACCGGCGAAGCCTGGGTTCGAAATCCGACGACGATCGTCAAGAATCTCAGTGAGCAGTAACCCATTCTTCTCAATTGCCGGAGCACTCCACTCATCGCGCACTTTGCGATAACCGGCCGACTTACTTCCTCGACTGACTACCTAGAGTTCACTCCCGGCCCCAGTCCCGCTCCGTAGTATTCCGAAACTGCCATCTTCTCCTCCGCGGTGAGCTGTCTCGCGATACTACGCATCCGAACATTGATATCGTTGGCCCGATCGCCATTGGAAAAATGCTCGAGCTGCTGCTCCAGATAGTCGCCGTTCTGGGTAGCCAGTGGAGGAGCTCCCTTCACATAACTCACTGGACCGTGGCACGACTGGCAGGGTGGTATGCCCCGCTGCCCATCCCCAAAAACAATCAACCGGATGGCCATCGAGGCACGAGTGGGATCTGTCATGGCCTGCGGAAACACTCGCTTGTCGAGCGCATCACTCGCCGTCGGCAGCATTGCGTAATACGCCGCCAAATCGGCCGCGTCACGCGCCGAAAGTCCCTCGGCGATGCTCTGCATCACGGGCGAAGTACGCTTCCCCGATCGAAAATCCTGCATCTGTTTCCAGAAAGACGGCCGGTCCTCGCCCGCCAGGTTGGGAAAGCCTGGAACCGCGCTGAAGCCCTCTTCGCCATGACAGTGATTGCAGCGCCGCGCCAGCAGCAGTCCGCGGAAAGCGTCGCCCCTGGAAATAACCGCCAGGGTTTCCTCCGTCCAGGCCACGTTCGAAGGGACGCGAATCAGAGGTTCACCATTTTCCCGCTGCGCGGAAGAATCCGACAATAAGAGCGTAGTCGCGAGCAGAAGCAGCAGTGTTCCAAGCCATCCGACCCCTGTTCGCAGTCGTGCAGCCTGGCTAGCGTGGCTCACAAGTCCGCCTTTCGCCGGGAAGCAATACGGCAAATTGATCTCGCGGCACCACCTTGAGTTGCCCTCGCATCGCGTAATGGCCAGCCCCGCAGAACTCATGGCAGGGGATCTTGAATTCGCCTGCCTTCGCAAAAGTAAACGTCGCCTCGGTGACCACTCCCGGCACAGCTTTGAGACCGTAGTCCGTACCCAGAAAGCTTAGCTGGTGCACGGCATCGGCGCTGGTAATTCGAAACCTGACGGGAACGCCCGCAGGAACCACGATGCACTGCGGCACGAAAACAAATTGCTGGGCGATCATGCGCACGGTAAGCCCTCCGGCCGAATCCTCCGCTGCACCCAGATTGCTCTCTACGAATTCCCCCTGCAGGTGCAGAGTCACAGGGTCGGGTCCTTCGCCGCCGCCAAAAAAATGCCATACCGGCAAATCCACCATGTAGTAGCGGGTGGACAAAATTGCCAGTCCGAATAGCGTCAGGGCTGCTACAAACCCGATCTTCTTTTTCATGGCGTTTCAGGCTAACCCAATTGCGGCTTAGATGAAAGAGGGGCCGAATCGGGTACATCGATTCTGCTCTCAGTTAAGATGATGCTTCAACATTCCCGATATCTGATACGAGGGTGCCCCGTCCTTAGTGTCTGCGTTTTGTGCAAACACAGGGTGGGGTTTTGCAAATATCTGCTAGGCTGACCGAACCACAAGGAGGGCGGCATTGCAACTTCAACTACGGAACGATCGACCGCGCAGCCACGCTCGTAGGTGGATTTGCGGCGAAGCTCGCATCTTCGCGAGTATCATGCTGTGTGCGTGTCTCGGTTTGTCGGCCAATGTGTTGGCCCAGACTCCGGCTGCTAAAACTATTCCTAAGGACGCGCCTATGACACTTCACGCCACCGGACCCTTCGACGCAAAAACCACGCCGCTGCCCGCGGATGATGCTACCGCCGGCGCGGACGTCACCATTAGCCGCTACGCGCTCGACAAGCAATATCATGGAGACCTCGAGGGCACGGCCAAGGGCGAAATGCTTGGGGCCGGCGATCCCTCGAAGGGCAATGCCGGGTACGTGGCCATCGAGCGCGTCACAGGAAACCTGCACGGACGCAGCGGCTCGTTTGCGCTGCAACACTCCGGCACGATGGAACAGGGGAAATTTCAGCTCACCGTCACCGTGGTGCCGGGCTCGGGCACGGGAGGGCTGGCCGGCATTGCAGGAACCATGACGATCATCATCACCAACGGCAAGCACTCTTACACCTTCGAGTACACGCTGCCGGCAAAGTCGGAATGATCCCGTTTGCGTCTCGTGTCATGAATAATGGGGTTAAATCGACTTCACCGGAATTGCCATCACGTCCTCAACCAGCCCGACCTCTTTTTGCACGAAGGGCTCAGCGTAGGTCACGCCGCCTAGCAGGCCGTAATAACGGGCCATAGATTCTATCCGCGTCCGAATTTCTCTTTGCGCGGGAAAAATTCCGCTGCCCGCTTCCTGATCGGTGAACTGCGACTTATAGGCCATCAGCGATGCCCAGCGCGTCTCGAACTGGCCCGTGATGTCGACGACAAAGGTTGGCCGCACGTCGCGGTACAGGCTGGCATAAATGATTTTGAAAGGACGATGCGGGGAACTTTCCAGCGGCAACTTGGCGAGTCCCGATAGAAACGCCGCTTCGTAGCCGAGGATTGAGGCCGTGTAGTGATCGGGGTGACGGCCCTCCCAGTAGGGAAGAATCAGCACGCGCGGACGCTGCTCGCGGAGTACGCGCGCGACTTTCAGCCGATTCTCCCAGGTGTTTTCCACACGGCCGTCGGGAATATCTAGCGCTTGGCGCCAGGAAACTTTCAGAAGGCGGGCCGCTTCCGCGGCTTCGCTGGCGCGGTCTTCGGCGGTGCCCCGCGTTCCCATTTCTCCCTGGGTTAGGTCGAGGATGCCGGTGCGATATCCGCGCTCGGCCATCTTAAGCAGCGTGCCGCCGCACGTTTGTTCCACGTCGTCGCGGTGCGCGGCCAGGGCGAGAAGGTCTAGAGGCATGATCGTCGTTGGTCGTTCGTCGTTGGTCGTTCGCACTGTGTTGGCTATTGCGACCTTGGTGCAGTCCCGCAAAGTGACAGTACCTGAGTGCCAACGACTAACGACCATCGACGAACGACTGTTCTTACGCCGCTGGCTTTGTCGTGCGCCGATTCGCCAGAACGAACGCCAACCCAAACATGAACAGCGCAAACAGCAGCAACGTCAAAATCGATGCGATCAGAGGGAATGCGCTGGGCGCTTCGGGATACATCAGCGTGCGCAGCGCCTCAACGCCGTAGGTCAGCGGATTCGCATACATCAGCCAGCGAATCCATCCCGAGGCGCCGGAAAGAGGGAAGAGCGCTCCCGAAAGCAGCCACAACGGAATAAGAAATAAATTGATGATAGCATGAAAGGCCTGCGTCGAATCCATCGGCCAGGCGATCGCAAAACCGAGCGCAGTCAGGGCAAACGACACCAGAAACACGGTGAGCACGATGAGTCCGAATGACGCGAGTGTCATGTGCACGCCAACCAACGGCGCGAAAATCAGAAAGATCAATCCCTGGGCAGCGGCGAGCGTGGTGCCTCCCAAAACTTTGCCCAGAACAATAGCCGCGCGCGGCACCGGCGCTACCAGCACCGAAAGCAGGAAGCCTTCGTTGCGGTCTTCGATCACCGACATCATAGTAAAAATGGCAGTGAAAAGAATGATCATCACCAGCGTGCCGGGATAGAAATAATCCAGGTAGTGCTGCTGGCCGGCGGCCTGTCCGGAGCGAAATGAGGTTCCGAAGCCGGAGCCGATGACAATCCAAAACAGGAGCGGCGAAAGGATTACGCCGACGACGCGCGCGCGCTGACGATAGAAGCGCACAACTTCGCGCCACCAGAGCGTAAAGGCGGGCAACAGAACTCCGGCGGATGCAGGTGCGGTAGCGGGGAAACTGGTGGCTTGCGTTGACATCGCTTTTAGTTTAGCAGCGTTGGCGGGCAAGCGGTACAATGGCCGCTCTCGATCTTCAGCGAAATTGATTTGAATATGCCAACGAAAAATGTGCCCGCTGTCACGCGCGAACGCTTGCTGCGTGCGGCTCGCAAAGCAATGAAGAACGCCTACGCTTCTTATTCAAATTTCAGAGTGGGCGCGGCCATCCTTACCTCAAAAGACGAAGTATTTGCAGGGTGCAACGTCGAGAATTCTTCTTACGGACTCACCAATTGCGCCGAGCGCACCGCAATTTTCTCCGCCGTTGCCAAGGCCGGTCCGGAACTGGAGATTGTTGCGGTTGCCGTGGTCAACGATCAGGGAGCTCCATGCGCTCCCTGCGGCGCCTGCCGGCAGGTGATTTATGAGTTTGGGCCGCGCGCCGTCATTTTTTACCAGGGCGAAAAAGGCCCGATGCATAATCTCATCACCGAACTTCTGCCGGAGGGTTTCCGCCTCCAGTGATCGAACCAGGCTTTTCTGAATCGCGGTTTCGCGCCATTGATCTCATCCGCAAGAAGCGCGATGGCGGTGCGTTATCGGCCGCCGAAATCGGATACCTCATCGAGGGCTACACTCAGGGCAGCATTCCCGACTACCAGGTATCCGCGTGGCTCATGGCCGTCGTCCTACGCGGCATGAATCGGGAGGAAACCGCGGCGCTCACCGACGTTATGCTGCGTTCGGGCGAGGTTCTCGATCTCAGCTTCCTTCCGGCCATAAAGGTGGACAAGCATTCCACCGGTGGCGTGGGCGACAAGACCTCGCTCGTGTTGGCTCCGTTGGTCGCAGCCGGAGGGCTTTATGTTCCCATGATCAGCGGTCGTGGGCTCGGGCACACCGGAGGCACGCTCGACAAACTCGAATCCATTCCCGGATTTCGCGTTGACCTGCCCGTGCCTGAATTTCATCGCGTGCTCAAAGCCTGCGGATGCTCGATGATTGGCCAGACTGAAAGAGTCGCTCCCGCCGACCGCAAGCTGTATGCGTTGCGCGACGTGACCGGGACGGTCGAAAGTCCGTATCTGATCTGCGCCTCCATCATGAGCAAGAAACTCGCCGAAGGCACGGACGCGCTCGTGCTTGATGTGAAGACCGGCTCCGGGGCTTTCATGAAGAAAGAGGAGGACGCCGTATTCCTTGCCGAACTAATGACTGAGACTGGCGAGCGTATGGGCAAGCACATGGCCGCGCTCATTACTGACATGAACCAGCCGCTTGGCCGCATGGTGGGCAACGCGCTTGAAGTGCAGGAGTGCATCGAGGTGCTGCACGGCGGCGGACCGGCGGACTTGCGCGAGCTCTGCCTCGAGTTAGCCGCCTGGATGTTCTATCTCGGCGGCGCGTCGAAAACCGTGGCGCAGGGGAAGCAACTCGCCGAGCAAATCCTCGCCTCTGGTCAGGCCTTCGAGAGATTCCGGCAAATGGTTGAGTACCAAGGCGGCGACATCAGCGTGATCGATGACCCGGCGCGCCTCCCCGCAACGAATCATCGTGTCGATGTGGACAGTTCTAGAGATGGATATGTGACTGCGATTGCCTGCGAGCAGGTCGGCACAGCTTGCGTCATGCTTGGTGGGGGACGCGAGCGCAAGGAAGATTCCGTCGATCCTTCTGTTGGTGTCGAGGTTCATAAAAAGCTCGGCGACAAGGTTTCTATCGGCGAGCCGCTGTGCACGATTCACTGTCACTCCGACCGGCAGGCCGCGCGCGCCAAAGCTTTGCTGGAAGACAGTTATCAGATCGGCCCCGCGCCCGCGCACAAAACATCCTTGATTCATCGCGCGATTTACAAAGGGCAACCATAACTTGGAAACCGATTGAGGAGGGGATAGGGATGGGACGTTTTACCGGAATTCTCGGCTTGCTTACCATGTTGGGCCTTGCCTACGCCTTTTCCACGAACCGTCGCGCCATCCGCGTTAAGACGGTGGCCTGGGGATTGGGGCTGCAGGTTGCCTTCGCCATCTTTGTTCTGAAGATTGAGCTCGGCCGCACGCTTTTTCAAAAAGCTGGAGACGCGGTGAACCGGCTCCTCAGCTACGCTTTCGCGGGCTCGCAGTTTGTTTTTGGAGATCTTGGCAAGCAGGGCTCGCACTTGGGTTTTTATTTTGCGTTCCAGGTTTTGCCGACGGTGATCTTCATCTGCGCACTCTTCGCGGTGCTCTATTACCTTGGCGTCATGCAGGTGATCATCAAGGCCGCTGCCTGGCTGATGATTCGGCTGATGGGGGTGAGCGGCGCGGAGTCCTTGAATGTGGCCGCCAGCATCTTCATGGGCCAGACCGAGGCGCCGCAGACGATTCGTCCTTTTCTGCCCGACCTCACTTATTCCGAATTGATGACAGTGATGACGAGCGGCATGGCGCACGTTTCCGGCAGCATCATGGCGGCTTACATTGCCTTCGGGATCGAGCCCAAACACCTGCTGAGCGCCGTCATCATGACTGCTCCCGGCACGCTCCTGATGGCCAAGATGTTGGTGCCCGAGACCGAAGTGCCCAAAACTGCCGGCCGCGTCGTGATGAGTGAAGAAGAAGTAGAGTTGGAAAAGAACCAGAATCTGCTCGGCGCCATTGCTCGCGGCACCACCGATGGTTTGCACATGGCGCTGAACATCGCCGCCATGTTGATTTCGTTCCTGGCGCTAGTCGCATTGTTTGATGGAATCATGGGCGGAATTCACACCCACATCGCGTGGTTTCCATCGAGCCTAGAGGCCATACTGGGCGCGTTGTTTGCGCCTATCGCGTGGGTGATTGGAGTTCCCTGGCATGACTGCCGTCTCATTGGCAATCTTCTGGGCGTCCGCATGGTGCTGAATGAACTGGTGGCTTTCTCTATGCTTGGCCCACAGAAGGCTATCCTCGATCCGCGCTCCTTTACGATTGCGACCTTCGCGCTTTGCGGTTTTGCCAACTTCAGCTCCATCGGAATTCAAATGGGCGGCATTGGCGCGCTCGCTCCCAATAAGCGCGGCGATCTGGCGCGGCTTGGACTTCGCGCCATGCTTGCCGGAACCATGGCTAACCTGATGTCGGCCTCAATCGCCGGGATGCTGCTGTAGCGGAGTGCGGGAATTTGTTTTGGAATGGAGGAGGGCCGTAGGTTCATCACGCATGCAGCCCTACGCACCACTGTCGGTAACCATTGGCAGCACAATTCGTTTGCTGCGCAATTTCTGCTGTGCAATGCTGTTGCGTACGACGATATCAAATAACACCGGAGAGTGATAATGCGAAATACGCTTTTGCTTGCTCTGTTTTTTGTTTGCTCGCTGACGCTCTGCGCCGCCGATGATGTTCCGTTCCTCGACGTCAAACTGGGCCTGTGGGAAGTTAGCACCACACATGCCATGAAGGGCATCCCGGCCGCCGGGAACATCCCTCCCGACGTTCTTGCCAAATTGCCTCCCGAGCAGCGCGCCAAAATAGAAGCTATGACGAGCGGGAAACCGACCACGGATGTGACCAAACAGTGCGTCACAAAAGAGAAACTGGAGAAGCGATCGGCCTTCATGAGCAACCGCGGGGAGTGTAGTCGGACGGTTGTCAGTTCCACGGGCCGCAAGATAGAGTTGAAGATTCATTGTGTCGATAAGGACACGACCTCTGACGGAACTGCGGTGATGGAGGCCATCGGTTCGGATAACGTCAAGGGGACCATGCACTTCGTCACCAAGACCAGCGAGAACACCATAACCATGGACTTTAGCACCAGCTCCAAATACCTTGGCCCAGCCTGCGGCGACGTCAAGTAGGCGTCGGCAAATCGCAGTGACCAAGCAAACAAGCCCCGCTGCGGCGGGGCTTTTGTCTGCAACCCGCGGTGTACAATTGTGCAGCGCAAGCCGATCCAATAACGCTGGGAGAGTTTTAATGCGAACCAAAGTATGTTTTGTCCTGATTGCCTGTTTATCGCTGACTGTCTGGGCCGCCGACAACATCAAGGCGCTCAACGCCAAGCCGGGGCTATGGGAAATTACCGCGAGCCATTCCGCGAGCGGAATGCCTGCCACAGTCAACATTCCTCCTGATGCTCTGGCCAAGATGACACCCGAGCAGCGCGCACGCGTCGACGCTTTGATGGCGGGTAAACCTGACGTGCACAAAGAATGTGTCACCAAAGAGAAACTTGAAAGAAATTCGGCGTTTGCCCCCAATCGCGGAGAATGTAGCTACAACGTTGTGAATTCTACGGACCGCAAAATAGAAGTGAAGTTTCATTGCCAGGACAAGCAATCTTCGTCGGACGGAAGTTACGTGATGGAGGCTATCGATTCCGATAACGTCAAGGGAACTATACACATGGTCAGCAACTCCGGCGGCGATCACACCACGACCATGGACTTTACCATTAGCTCCAAGTATCTCGGCCCGGCCTGCGGCGACGTCAAGTAGCACTCACCAGCAAAAAAGCCCCGCGACAGCGGGGCTATTGACTTCTGTTCGAAACACGCTGCAGCCAGCTCGGCCTAGAAGACAGGAACTATAGGCGAAGAGCTGCTCTTCAATTCGGCATTATCACCGAATCAATCACGTGGATCACGCCATTCGACTGAAACACATCGCCGATGGTGATCATCGCGGTGCCGCCCTTTTCGTCTTTCAGTTCGAGATGTTTGCCATCATGCAGCATGACCCACAGCTTTCCGCCTTCCACCGTGGTCAACTCCGCCGTGCCGTTGCCCTCTTTAATCTTTCTCATCAGGTCGTGCGCGGATAATCTTCCCGCCACCACGTGATAAGTCAACACTTTGGTTAGTGTCGCCTTGTTTTCCGGCTTCAGCAGCGTGTCTACCGTGCCCGCCGGCAGTTTGTTGAACGCTTCGTTGGTGGGAGCGAACACCGTGAACGGCCCTGCACCCTCCAATGTATCGACCAGTCCCGCCGCCTTTACGGCTGCGACCAGCGTGGTATGATCGGCCGAATTCACCGCGTTCTCGATGATGTTCTTGGTGGGATACATCTGCTGGCCGCCCACCATCGGATCTTTCTCTCCCGCCACGGCGGACATCACGGCCAGCCCCATCAGGGTCACAACTACTAAAATCCTGCGCTTCATATGCGAAATCCCTTTCGATGCGAATTTGCTTGCTCGTAGTAGGTACGTTCGCCTGCGCCATTTGGATTTCGCTTGATGGGTGCGAAAAAAAAACGCGCAGCCCGCAGGCTGCGCGCAGAAGAAACTGCTTTGAGGGTTATCGTCCGGCAGCCACCGCCATCACTTTCGGCTGGGCCTGCTCGGCGCGACCTACATACATCTTGTAGGACTGGTAAACGGCGAACAACACCGCCATCAGCGTGGCGACCATCGTCAGCCCGCTGACCGTGCTGAAGGCGGAGGCGATCGCGGTCAATCCCGCACCGATGACGTAGTTCGGGAACGACCACAGGAAAACCTTGTGCCACAGGGCAAAAGGTTTGCCGCCTTCCGTCAGTCCGATGATCCCCGCTACCGGGGCCGTATTCGCCAGGAAGTAAGCGGCAGCCGCCAGTACCAGATGCAGGGTGTGCGCTGTCGCCGTTGCGCCGCCCCCAAACATCTGGCTGTGATACACTAGGTAGGCGAGCCCAGCAGCGTTCAGCAGTGTGCAGGCGTTAAATACAAATTGAACAGGTTTGGTTTTATTCCCGCCGGAATAAGATTGCGCAAGGGCTGCGGTAACCGCTACCAGCAGGCTCGCGAACAATCCCAGTTGCGTGACTCCCAGAAGAATGACGGGCAGGTTTCCCGACATCGAGCTCGTCATTCCAGGCAGCTTCACCTTGAAACGCGAACTCAGCGCGGCTGCCGCCAGCAGGAGCACCAACTGTGGCCAGGCTTGCGCTTGCCATCTGACGACCCCGAACGACAGGGCGCACAGACTCGCAACGGCTCCCATTCCGATCATGACTTTGGCTTTGATTGGTAATGTGTTTGTCATGGTAGTCTCCGAATATGGTTTCAGTCGGTTGTCTAGTCGTCCCCCGGGTCGCCATCGCTGAGTGCTGACGTTGCGGTGGCTACTGTTGAAGTGGCGCCCCAGACTACGCTGTCGCCAGTAACGGAGGTGGACCCCCAGACTACGCTGGTGGCGCCCCACACTACCGAAGTTGCAGAAAGCACGTTCGAGCCCCAAACCACTGAATTTCCCCAGACCACCGAGGTCGCGCCCCATACTACGCTGCTGCCGGCGAAAACGGAGTCCGGCGTAGTGTTCTGGACCGTGACACTGCCGTTCTGGTTAAAGACCGCGTTCTGGGAAAGCGCTACTCCCGTGGCGAGGTCGGTGTTGCCAAGAGCGGCGTCGATATCCAGGTACCCCGCTCCGTAGGTGAAGAGGTCGTACTCGTTGTTGTAGAGGTTTCCGTGACTATCGTGTGACGAGCTGTACTGCCCGAAGCCCTTCCACGCCGTCTTCATCAAGCGCGCTTTCACTTGATCGGGAGTCAACGACGGGTTCTGCTGCAGCATCAAAGCCACTGCGCCGCTTACCACCGGCGTGGCCATGCTGGTGCCGCTCAACTCGTAGTACATCGCGGTTCCGCTGCTTGGAGCAACTTCATACTGCGGATAGGTCGTATCCAGCGTGCTGCCTGCAACCCGCAAGGAGACCTGCCGGTTTCCCGGAGCCACCAGGTCAGGTTTACAGGTGTGATCGATCGCAGTCGGACCCTTGGAACTGTAGCTGGCAATCTGGTCGTCAACCCGCGTCGCCGTGCCCTCCGTCATGGTCGCTCCCACCGTAATCACCGAGGGATCGTTGCCCGGCACGACGATGGTGCCGAAGCCGCCCGTAGGAGCATAGCGTCCCTCGTTGCCGGCAGCCGCTACCACAACGATGCCGGCCTTCCAGGCGGCTTCCACTGCCTGGTCAACCGGGTCAAGCGTGTAGCTCTCGAAGATCGGGCGCCCTAATGACATGCTGATGACACGAATGTTGTAGGTACTTTGCAAAGCGATCGCTTCCTGAATGGCCGCGATCACTCCGCTGTCGGTGCCCGATCCGTTCTGATCCAACACGCGCAGGTTGACGAGGTTCACGCCAGGAGCCATGCCGGCATACGTCGCCGCATAGCCATTGCCAGAACCGGAACTGGCGCCCGTGCCACCGATCAAGCCGGCCACATGCGTTCCGTGTCCGAACTTGTCCGAGGTCGTCGTGTCGCCACTGACAAAGCTCTGGCTATAGACCACGCGGCTGACGCCATTGGCATTGTTCAGGTCGGGATGAGCTGCAATTCCGCTGTCAATCACGGCTACGCCGACGCCGGCGCCAGTCAGCGCATACTGCGACGCGGCCACGTCCGCTTCTACGGCGGTGGCAAATTCCTCGGTCGCGGGATTCGACATTAGGCTTAGCGGCCGGTCCGGCGAGATATAGACGACGTTGGCCTCGCCTTTCAGTGTCGCAATCATGCTGACGGGCACCTTCATGTTCACTGCGGTGATCGTCGGCAGCTGCCACTGTACCGTCGCGCCAGCCGTTTGCCGGGCCTTCAGGTAGCCCTTGGTCGGGTACGTCTTGTATTGAACGTTTACCGCCACCATGCCGTTGGTCGACGCGGCTACCCATGCAGCAAGGTCGGGCGAATAATTGGGCGGCTTGGGCGGCTTGGTTTTGCCAGCGTAGGACGGAATTGCCAAAAACACCACTAGCGCCAGTCCTAGAACTCGGCCCCAAGCGGCACTGAATGCCGGAGAATTGAGCGGACGCCCTACGCGTCCGTTCTTGATCTGCGATTTATCGTTGTTGTTCATAAGTTGTTTTCGGTGGCCTTTTCGAGGGACGTGGAATGCGCCACGGCCTTCGTGCCTGGTCTTGAATAGGCAATCGCGCGGCCAATCGCAATGTTGGTAAGCGTATTTGTTACAATGACTTGCGTACGAACGGTGGAGCGGTCGGAGGGGACAACTTGGCCCAACTATCGGGTTCGAGGCCCTGGCTGAGCGCGTAACTCCTTTGAAACAAAGGCTGGGCCCGGCGAACGGCGATTTTGGGACGAAATGGCCCAAAAATCAGTCCCCAGTTCCCGGTTCCCCGCGCGAGAACCCTGGAACTGGGACTCTCTTTTATGCGAGCAAGGGGCGCAAAGGGGCACTCAATCCGCGCATCACTGTCTCAAACTGTGCGAGGTCAAGCGACTGCGGCCCATCGGAAAGCGCACGCTCCGGACAGGGATGCACCTCGACAATCAGGCCGTCGGCTCCGACTGCAATCGCCGCCCGCGAAACTGCCCCGATCAGGCTCTGCTTGCCGGTGCCATGCGACGGATCGGCCACGACCGGCAGATGCGAGAGCTCTTTGGCAAGGGCGACGGCAGCCAGATCGAAAGTGTTGCGCATGCCGGTTTCGAACGTCTTGATGCCGCGCTCGCAGAGCACGACCTGGTCGTTCCCTCCCGAAAGCAGGTACTCCGCGGCCAGCAGCCACTCCTTTACCGAAGCCGAGGGCCCGCGCTTAAGCAGGATGGGCTTCTTGATCATGGCCAGTCTCCGCAGCAACGCGAAGTTCTGCATGTTGCGCGCGCCCACCTGCAGCATGTCGGCATACTCACAAATCAAGTCCACGTCTTCCGTACTCATCACCTCGGTTACCACCGGCAGACCGGTGAGTTCTCGAGCTTCGCCCAAAATCCTCAGCGCCTCAATCCCCAATCCTTGAAATTCATACGGAGAAGTGCGTGGCTTATAGGCTCCTCCGCGCAGCATGACCGCCCCCGCGCGTTTCACCCCTTGCGCCGTTTCCAGCAACTGTTCCCGCGATTCGACCGAGCACGGGCCCGCAATCACGACCACTTCGGGCCCGCCGATCTTGACTCCGCCCCTTTTGCCGTTGCCCACCGTGACCACCGAGGTCTGCGGGCGCGTTTGCCGGCTCACGAGTTTAAAGGGTTGGGCGATTGCGACCACGTTGTCCACGCCGGGCGCGACCGAAAGCGCCTCGATCTCATGGCGTCTGCCCCCGCTGCCCACCGCCGCAACAATGGTGCGCTCCGCGCCACGCGTAACGTGCGGCTGGAATCCGGCTTCGCGGATGCGCTGAATGATGTGTTCGATCTGCTCTGGCGTGGCGCTGTCGGACATGTTCACGATCATGGCGATAACCTTTCTGTCCTCTCCGGCTTCTATTCGTTACTGAGCCGCCAAAAACAAAAGCCGCGATGGTTATCGCGGCTTCGGCGGAATCTTTAAGCTCTCTCTATTACCCGAATGACTGGCTCCGATTCTGCGCCTCCGCCGCCGGTGGAAACCAAAAGCGGCTAAACAGGTCGAAGCTGGTAGATCGAGTCATGGAGATGTTGGATCCGAGATGGTGAAAGCCCGAGCTCGGAGCCGCCGGCGTTACTGTGTCCCGATCGAACTGGCAGCCGTTGAGAATACGTTGTTGGCGTTGCTACCGATCAGTTTCACCGTGCCAATTACCAATACCAGGATCACGGCGAGCATGACGGCATACTCAGCGATATCCTGCCCCTGCTCGTCTTTCCAAAGATTGCGGAAAAGCTGAACCATACACCCTCCGGCTTGAAGAACAAATTTGCGCAAACTTGTGTACGTAATAATGACGACTCGGACGGCGATTGTCAATCGCGTCCGAGGCTGATTTTTCCACTTCCTGCATTCGGCGCGGAAACCCGAAACCGCGCCGCAAGCAAAAGAAAACTATTCTTCGCCGTTCCCTGCGAGATAGAAACTAAGGTCCTGTCGCGGGAGAAGCCGACGACGCCGTCGAGGTCGCGGGGTCGCCGACCAGCTGGATGGCGGAACTGGAGGCATAATCGAGCACTCGTCCCGGTAGCACTCCGAGCCAAAGCGTAGCCAGCAGGCACACCGCAATGGCGAACCCCGTAGCCGCCGTCAGAGGAGCAACGCTGACTTCGCTCCGTGGCTCGCGCATGTACATCATCACGATAATGCGCAGGTAGTAATATGCCCCCACCGCGCTGTTCAGCACCAGAATAACGGACAGAACAGTGAGATTCGACCTCAGTGCCGCCGTCAGAACGTAGAACTTCGCGAAGAACCCGCCCGTGATGGGAATTCCGATCAGCGACATCAGGAAAAAAGTTAACGTCGCGGCCAGCACCGGCGACTTTCTGCCGAGGCCGGCGTAATCTTCGAGCGTGACGTACTTTTCCCCCCCGCCCGCGACGTGGCTGATAATGGCAAATGCTCCCACGTTCATCGCCGCGTAGGCTGCGGTGTAGAACATTACCGCCGATACGCCCAGGTCCGCCAGTTCCGGCTGCGCCGCAAATGCAACCAGCATATATCCCGCGTGCGCGATGGAAGAATATCCGAGCAGACGTTTGACATTGTCTTGCACCAGCGCGCAAATGTTCCCCAGCGTCATGGTCAACGCGGCGGAAACCCAGATCAGCCAGAAGCGCCCGGGAGCGTTCGCTTCAAACATGACGCGCAGCAAAACTGCGAATGCCGCCGCCTTGGGGCCGGTCGACATCAGCCCAGTGACAGGAGCCGGCGCGCCTTCATAAACGTCCGGAGTCCACACGTGGAATGGCGCCGATGCAACTTTGAAACCCAGGCCCACGAACATGAGCGCGGTCGCGACATAGGCCAGCGCCGGCATGCGAACGTCGCCCGTTCGCAGCGCCTGGCTGATGGCATCGATGTTGGTGGAACCGGTGGCGCCGAACATGAGCGCCACGCCATACAGAAAAAATGCGGTCGCAAATGATCCCAGCAAAAAGTATTTCAGCGACGACTCACTGCTCGCAGCGTCGCGTCGCCGAAAACCTGCCAGTATGTAAGTGGAGATCGACGAAATTTCCAGCGCGATAAAAATCAGTACCAGTTCGATTGCTGACGACATCAGGCACATGCCCACAGTACCGAACAGGATGAGCCCGTAGTACTCCCCGGCCCGGATGCGCTGTACCTCCAGATACTCGTAAGAGGTAAGAATGCTTACTGCAGCAATCGCGATGACGAGGAAGTGAAAGAAAACGCTGAAGCCTTCCACGCGAACCATGTTCGAGAAAGCGGTGCCTGGGTATTGCGCCATCCATGCCGTCGACGCCAGCGCGGCCAGCGCTCCAATCAGTCCGATCGTTCCCAGCGATTTGTGGCTGCTTTCCGGGTCGAGCAGCGGATCGACAATCATGATCAACATGCCGAAAAGCGACAGCACCAGCTCCGGCAGAATGCGCATGTAGTCGGCGAACGGCGGCGACTGAAATGGCTGGACCTGTGCCAGCAGAGCTGGGAGCGAATGCGTGACCGAATTCAGGCTTGCTATCGTCATCGCTGTCATCGTCATTGGCCCACCATCTTGCTGGCCAATTGTGCGAGCGGAGCCAGCGCGTAGCGCTGTACCGCCGGGTCAATCGCGCTCAGCCAAACCAGCGGCGCTACGCCCATCACCAGCGCTGCAATCGCAATCGGAGCCAGCGCTGTCTTCTCGCGCGGGTTGAGATCGAGCAGCGTGTGATTCACGTCGTGCGTCACCTTGCCGAAGAAAACACGCTGATACATCCAAAGCAGGTAGCAGGCGCTCCAGATCACGCCGGTCGCCGCGAGGATTCCATAGATCGGCCGCGCCTGGAAGGCTCCGCTCATCACCAGAAACTCGCCGATGAATCCGTTCATCAGCGGCAGTCCAACTGAAGCCAGCAGTGTGACGAGAAAAAACGTGGCGTATTTGGGCATGGGTGTGGCTAGCCCGCCAAACTCGGCAATCTCATAGGTGTGCCGCCGCTCGTAGAGAAGGCCCGCCAGCATGAAGAGTCCGCCCGTGGCAACGCCGTGCGCCAGCATATAGAAAACCGCTCCGTTCAGGCCGGCGGTCGTGAAGCTGAAGATTCCGAGAACAACGAATCCCAGGTGGCTGATCGAAGAATACGCAATCAGCTTCTTCATATTCGGCTGCACCAGCGAAACCAGCGCGCCATAGATTATGCCGATCAGCGCCAGTACCATGATCCACGGAGCATTGCGATGTGCCTGATCGGGAAAAAGCCCAACATCGAAACGCAGCAACCCGTAAGTGCCCATTTTCAGCAGCACGCCCGCCAGCAGCACCGATCCCGCGGTGGGCGCTTCCACGTGCGCATCGGGCAGCCAGGTATGAAAAGGAAAGATTGGCACTTTCACCGCAAAGGCAATGAAAAAGCCGAGGAACAGCCACAGCGAGGCGGCCTCAAAACCCGGCACACCGCCGCTGCGAATTGCGTTTTGGATGACGACAAAATCGAAGCTGCCCGTCTTCGCATACAGCCAGACAATCGCTGCCAGCATAAACATCGAGGCGATCATGGTGAACAGAAAAAACTTCACCGCGGCATAGACCTTGCGTCCGTGGCCGTACATGCCGATCAGCAGCGCCATCGGAATCAGCGTCGCTTCCCAGAAGAAGTAGAACAGGAACAAGTCGAGCGAAGTGAAAACGCCAATCAGCGCGGTTTCCAGAATCAGCAACAGAATGAAGAATTCCTTCACTCGCGACTGAATTGAAGTCCACGAAATCAGCACGCACAAGGGAGTGAGGAATGTGGTCAGCACCACCAGCCATACCGAAATTCCGTCAACGCCCATGTGGTAGTGAATGCTGGGGGCGGTGATCCAGGCTTTGTCGATCTCGAACTTGAACAGGTTGGGATCGCGATGCAGATGCACCGGCAAATGCAGCGAAGCGACAAACGCAAGCAGCGAAATCACCAGCGCAAACAGCTTAATGTCGCGATCGCGGCGGGGAATCAGCAGAATCAGCACCCCGCCCACGGCAGGAATAAACGTCACCAGCGAAAGAATAATGGGACTGAGGCCGTCCATATTCATCGAAACGCCCATATTCATCGCACTCCCATCCAGACCATATAAGCGATCACCACTGCCGCTCCCGCGGCCACCCAACCGGCATAGGACCGCAGATTGCCCGACTGCATGTGGCGCAAGTTATCCGATACATGACGCGCCGCCGTGGCAGAGTCGTTGACGGCCGCGTCGATTCCTCCCTGGTCAATCCCGTGCCAAAGAATCGTGGTCGAGCCGTCGATCAGCGGCTTTACAAAAAGGACGTTGTAGAGCTCATCGATGTAGTACTTGTGCACCACCGCCTGGTAGAGCCCGCCAAGGCTGGCGGCGATGCGCGCCGGCAGTTGCGGGCGGCGGCTGTAGAGCAGATAGGCCAGCAGCCATCCCAGGCCAGCGACGCTGATCGAAATACCCATCAGCAGATACTCGGTGATCTTCTCGCCTGCGGAAGGAACTTCCTGCGCTACTTCGGCTCCCTGCTGAAACACCGGAGCCAGGAAATGTTCAAAGTGATTTCCGAGGCCGACGAATCCTCCGACAACCGACAGGAAGGCCAGCACCACTAGCGGACCCAGCATCACCCACGGGCTCTCATGCGGATCTCCGTGCCCATGGCCGTGTCCCGAGGCATGATCGTCGTGGCCATGCGCTGCTTCGACCGGCGCGCCCCGGTACTCGCCCCCAAAAGTCATATACATCAGCCGGAACATATAAAAGGATGTAATGAAAGCTGTAGTTACGCCGATCACCCAATACACCCAGCTGGCGTTAGCAGCTTTCCAAAGAATCTCGTCTTTTGACCAGAAGCCGGCGAACGGCGGAATGCCCGAGATTGCCAGCGTGGCAATCCCCATCGTCATAAACGTCCACGGCATGTAGACACGCAGCCCGCCCATCTTGCGCATGTCCTGTTCGCCGCCCACCCCGTGAATGACCGAACCGGCCGCCAGAAACAACAAGCCCTTGAAGAACGCGTGCGTCATCAGGTGGAAGATTCCCGCCGAAAACGCTCCCACGCCGCAGGCCATGAACATATAACCGAGCTGCGAAACCGTGGAGTAGGCCAGCACTTTCTTAATATCGGTTTGCGCAATGCCAATGGTCGCCGCAAACAATGCGGTGAGCGTCCCGATGATCGCGACCACCGTAAGCGCCGTAGGCGCGCGATCGAAGATCGCATGCGACCGCGCGACCATGTACACGCCCGCCGTAACCATGGTCGCCGCATGAATCAGCGCTGAAACCGGAGTGGGGCCTTCCATGGCATCCGGCAGCCAGACATAAAGAGGAAGCTGCGCCGACTTGCCCGCCGCGCCCACCATCAGCAACAACCCAATCGCCGTGAGCAACCCGACGCCGGCAGTCTCCGGCGGCCGCATGGCCACCTGCTCAAAGACCTTAGTGAAATCCAGCGAGTGGAAATGCGTGATCATCAGAAACAACGCAATCAGAAATCCAAAATCGCCGATCCGGTTAACGATGAATGCTTTCTTTCCGGCCGCCGCCGCTGAATCTTTTGTGAACCAGTAGCCGATGAGCAGATACGACGCTAGTCCCACGCCCTCCCAGCCGATGAACATGACCAGGTAGTTCTTGGCCAGCACCAGCGTGAGCATGAAGAACATGAACAGATTCAGGTATGCCATGAACCTGTAATAGCCGTCGTCGTCCGCCATGTATCCGACCGAATAAATATGAATGAGGAAGCCGACGCCGGTCACTACCAGCAGCATGACCAGCGAAAGCTGGTCGAGATAAAAGCTGAAGTCAACTTGAAAACTTCCCGAGCGCAGCCAGTGCGCGAAATCGTAATAATAAGGAGCTTGCGCCGAGGAAAAGCCCGCCGCGAAAAATAGCGCCATGGCAAAACTAGCGCCGCAAAAGAAGAGCGCCACGGAAGTGATCGCCCGCCTCGACGACCGCCGGCCAAAAAAGCCATTGATTGCCGCCCCCGCCAGGGGAAGTATGGGAACGATCCAGAGATAAGGATTCTGCGTCATAGCTTGAGCAGGTTCACTTGGTCCACATTCAAAGTCTCACGCGTACGATAAACGGCAATGACAATGGCCAGGCCGACCGCTGCCTCCGCCGCCGCCACCACCATCACAAAGAAAACGAAAACTTGCCCGCTGAGCGCGTGCCAGTGCGCGGCGAAGGCCACGAACGAAAGATTCACGCCGTTGAGCATCAGTTCGATCGACATGAAAATCGTGATGATGTTGCGCTTGATCAGGAACCCAAGCACGCCGCACACGAACAGGATCCCACTCAACATCAGATAGTAGGAAAGAGGGACCATCAGCGCTCCTTTCCTGGCGCGGCAAGTTCGCGAGTTTCCGCAACTGCCGGAGTACTGGGATGAGGCCGCGCGATCGCTTCTGGCCGGCTGGCGAGCACGACCGCGCCCAGAATGGCGATCAGAATGAGAACCGACGTGACTTCAAAGGGCAAAAGGAAATCATGAAAAAGCAACCGCGCAATTGCCTTCGGATCGCCCTGCAGCGCGCCGATAGCCACCGTCTCCGCGTTGGCGCGATGCAGAATCGTCCAGGCGACGAGTACCCCGCCGATGGCCACGCCCGGAACCCCAACCAGGATCGCGATGCGGCTGTCCTTGGTGCGCTCTTCTTTACCGGCGTTCAGCAGCATGATGGTGATGACAAACAGCACCATGATCGCGCCCGCGTAAACGATCACCTGCACCGCGGCCAGAAATTCAGCGCCCAGCAGCAGATACTCGGCGGCGAGCGACGCCATCACCACAATCAGCGAGAGCGCGCTGTTGATGGGATGGCTCTGCACCAGCAGGTTGATCGCTCCCGCCACGCAGATTGCGCCGAAAAAAAGAAATAGAATTAAATGAAACATTTTGTGCCAGTTCTCAGTTCCCAGTTCTCACTTCTCCGCAAACCCAGATCTGAACTGGGAACTGAGGACCGGGAACTGAGAACTGCCTTCACGCTCTCCACGCCACTACCAGCGCGGTGTACACAATGTTTGCCACCGACAGGGGCAGCAGAACCCTCCAACCAAACGCCATGAGCTGGTCATAGCGGAAGCGTGGCAAGGTCCAACGCACCCAGACGTACAGAAATATGAAAAAGAAAACCTTCAGGCTGAACCAAAACACCGGCAGCAGATCCTGCAAAAAAACCGGGCCAAAAATCGGACCATTCCATCCACCCAAAAACATCAGCGTCGCCAGGCATGCGGCGGTCGTCATGTTGGCGTATTCGGCCATGAAAAACATGGCGAACTTCATCGAGCTGTATTCGGTGTGGTATCCGGCAACCAGTTCCGACTCGGCTTCCGGCAGATCAAACGGTGTGCGGTTGGTTTCCGCATAAGCGGAAATCAGGTAAATGAAAAATGCCAAAGTCTGCCCGTGAAAAATATTCCAGCGTGGAATAAATCCCCAGAAAACTCCATGCTGCGCATCGACAATATCGCGCAGGCTAAGGCTTCCCGCCATGATCAACACTCCCACCAGCGAGAGGCCGAGAGAAACTTCATAGCTGACCATCTGGGCGCTGGCCCGCAATCCGCCGAGCAGGGAATACTTGTTGTTCGACGACCATCCCGCCAACGCAATGCCGTACACGCCCATTGACGTAATGCCGAGCACCACCAGCACTCCGATGTTCAAGTCGGTGATCTGCAGGAAGGTGCTATAGGGTCCGAGGTTGACCCAGTTGCCAAATGGGATCACCGAAACCGATGTAATGGCAAAAACCAGCGCGATGATGGGCGCCGCGATGTAAAGCGGTTTGTAGACGTGCGGCTGCGTCAAATCTTCTTTGAAAATAAACTTTGCGCCGTCGGCCAGCGGTTGCAGCAGGCCGAAGGGCCCCACCCGTGTCGGTCCCCAGCGGTTCTGAATACGCGCCGACACCTTGCGCTCCAGCCAGACGCTGTAGGCGACCACCGTCAGGAGAACGCCAACCACAATCGCCGACTTGATAAACGAAATAATAAGAAACGTAGTTATGCTCATTAGAACGTGTGGCGCGGGCACTCCTGCCCGCGTGCTGTTGATCTTGCTGTTGCTGTTGATCTTGCTGTTGTTCTTGCTGTTTAACAGCCGTTACCTAGTCCGCTGCAACTTCCGTATCAGCCGACTTGTTTTCAAAAACCGAGTTCAAAGTCTTGGAATACCGCCCGAGCGTGCCCGAGCTGAACAAATCGTCGTTGGCCGGAGCAATCAATTCCGGCTTCTGCACCAGGCTAGCGCCGCCGTCGGCAATTTCGAGATGCTGATCATTGCCCGCCAGCAGATTGACGCGCGAAACATTGGTTTGCGAGATATGGTATCCGGCAACCACGCGCTGAATCTCGTCAAGAATTGCCATAGGGTCAAAAGGCGTCATTTTCGGTTCCAGGTTATGGGCCTCAAGCCACACCGCATGACGATCCGCCTCGCCCGATTGCGCGCCGCGCGTCTGCCCCATGTCGGAGTGCGTCCCGCTCCCGAACGGCACCAGGCCGCGCACATCGAAGCCCATGGCGTCGGCAATGCGCACCATCATTTCGAAATCCGGCTTGGTATCGGAAACTTCCCCCGCCTTCTTCACCAGTTGCAGGTCGCCGCAGGTGTTCGTATACGTTCCTGTTTTCTCGTAAGCGTTGGCCGCCGGCAAAACCACGTCGGCGATGGCCGCGGTTTCGGTCAGGAACATTTCCTGAACCACCACAAAAGTCTTCGCGAGTATGAACGGGTCCACGCTCAAACGGCCGACCGGATTTGAACCCACTACGTAAAGCGCCTTCAGCTTGCCGGCCTTCGCTGCGTCAAACATCTCTGGAAGGCTCAGCCCTTTCGCGGTCGGCAGGCTGCCCCATTCCTTTTCGAACTTGCCCGCGCCGGCAACCGGTTCGTATCCCGGCAGAAGGTCGGGATAAAGCCCCATCTCACTGGCGCCGCGAGAATTCGCGTAATCACCCAGACAAATCAGCTTCGCTCCGGTCAACGTCGCGGCGAAACTCACCAATTTCTCAATGTCCGGCCCGCGCAGTTCAGAGCCGAAAGCGATGATCATGTTCTGCTCGGCACGGATTTTCTCGCGCAGCGCAATCCACGAGTCGCGCGTCGTACCGTCCGTCACCAGCGCATCGAGTTGCGAATCGTCGCCGCCGAGGAAAGCAACGGCTTTCGCTTCGGCGCCCGCCGGAAGCAAACCAAATCCCACCGCCTGCCGCCGCAGCTTAATGGGCGCGGAGTTGATGACGTAAAGCTTCGCCCGCCGCAAGCGCACATTAGTCCGAATCTGCCACGCCAGCAGCGGATGCTGATTGGTGGGATCGTTGCCGATCAACAGAATCGCGGGCGCATTCAAAACCTCGCGCATGGCCGCCGTCTTTCCCGGCTTGCCGTGGAGCGCCGCCGCCAGGGCAGGGAAGTCCGCGGTGCGATGATGATCGACGTTATTTGTCTTCAGCACGACGCGGGCAAACTTCGACAGCAGATAGTTTTCTTCGTTGGTCGTGCGATTCGATCCAATCACGCCGATGGCGCTTGCGCCGTTGTTAGCTTCGTCGCGAGCCTCGCGAAACCGCGTACCGATCAACTCAAATGCCTCTTCCCAGGTCGCCGGCGTGAGCTTGCCGTTCTTTCGAACCAGCGGCTGCGCGAGGCGTTCCGCGTGATGCGCAAAGTCGAAAGCGTAGCGCCCCTTGACGCACAGGAAATCGCCATTGATTCCGCTCTTGTCGCGATTGTCGCCGCGCACAATCTCCATGCCCGTGTCGCAGCGTCGCACGCCCAGGGTGGTTTTGCACCCGTCCCCGCAATGCGTGCAAATCGTACCCACGTGCTTCATCTCCCAAGGACGCGTCTTGTAGCGATACGCACCCGAAGTGAGCGCCCCGACGGGGCAGATGTCGATGCACATCCCGCACTCTTCGCACTCGAGATGATCTTCCTGATTGGGAGCGATGATCGAACCGACGCCGCGGTTCTGCACCCCGAGCGCCCAAACGTCCATGCCCTCGCCGCAGATGCGCACGCAGCGATAACAAAGAATGCAGCGCGGCCGGTCGAAATAAACTACCGGAGACCACTGCTGCTCCTCGCGATGATTCTTGATCTCCACAAACTTCGACTCGTGCGCCCCGTAGGAGAACGTCATGTCCTGCAGTTCGCACTCACCGCCGGCATCGCAAACCGGGCAATCCAGCGGATGGTTGCCCAGCAACAACTCGACCATCGCCTTGCGCGCCTGATGCACCTCGTCGCTGCTGGTGGAAACAATCATGCCCTCGGTCACCACGGTCGTGCATGCAGTCTGAAGCTTGGGCATCTTCTCGACTTTCACCACGCACATGCGGCAAGCGCCCTGCAGCGAGAGCCCGGGATAGTAGCAAAAAGAAGGCACCTCAATGCCCGCGCTCTTGCAGGCCTCGATCAGCAGCGACCCCGCAGGAGCCGTGATCTTCTTTCCGTCGACAGTGAGAGTTACGTCAGCCATAAAATCGTCGTTAGTCGTTGGTCGCTAGTCGTTCGCTAAAACCGTTGGCACCGATTCTGCCAACGACTATCGACTAACGACCAACGACTGCTTCTCAAGCTAGCACCGGCTCCGCCGCTCCCGCCTTTTCAAACGGGCAAGGCTTCCCATCCAAGTGATCTTCGAATTCTCTTCTGAATTTTTTCACGAACGCCATGGTGGGCATCGCCGCCGCGTCTCCCAGCGGACAGAATGTCTTCCCCAGCATGTTTTCCGCGAGGTAATAAATATTGTCGATATCTTTCTTTACTCCCGCGCCCGCATGGAATCGCGTCAGCGTTTTCTCCAGCCAGTCCGTACCTTCGCGGCATGGAATACACCAGCCGCAACTTTCATGGCGGTAAAACTTCATGGTGCGCAGCGCGAACTTCACGATGCAGGTCGTATCGTCGAGCACCGTAACCCCGCCCGATCCCAGCATCGACCCAACCTTCGCCACCGAGTCGAAATCCATGGCCACATCGATTTCCTCCGGCAGCAGCACCGGCGTTGACGATCCGCCGGGAACCACCGCCTTCAACTCGCGTCCGCCAGGAATTCCGCCGCCCACCTCATAGATCATCTTCTTAAGGTTGTATCCCATCGGCAATTCATAAACGCCCGGCTTGTTGAGATGTCCAGCGAGGCAGAACAGCCGCGTACCGCCATTCTTAGGCGTACCCAGTTTCGCGTACCAATCGCCGCCGCCCAGGATGATCGGAGGTACCGCAGCGAGGGTCTCCGCATTATTAATGACCGTCGGCCCGCCCCACAGGCCAACTACAGCGGGAAACGGCGGCCGGATGCGCGGTATCCCGCGCTTGCCTTCGAGCGATTCCATCAGCGCCGATTCTTCGCCCACTTCGTACGCTCCCGCTCCACCGTGCCAGTGAATGTCGAGATCGTATCCGCTGCCGAAAATATTCTTGCCGAGAAAACCTTTCGCGTAAGCGTCCTTGATCGCCTTCTGCATAATCACCGACAGATAGCGATACTCGCCGCGAATGTAGATGTACCCGGTATGTGCGCCGACCGCGAGCGAGGCGATCATCACGCCTTCAATGATCGCGTGCGGGTCGTGTTCGAAAATCAGCCGGTCCTTACAGGTGCCGGGTTCGCTCTCGTCGCCGTTGCAGAGCACATACTTTGGCTTGGCCGATTGCTTCGGAACGAAAGACCACTTCATCCCCGCACTGAATCCCGCGCCGCCCCGTCCGCGCAGCCCGGAGTTCTTCACCTCATTAATAATGGCGTCCGGTTGCATGGCAATCGCCTTCTGCACGGCCTTATAGCCGTCCAGTTGGAGATAGCGCTCAATATCCGTAGCGCTCTGGCCAAAGCGCTTCGAGATCACGCGTACCTCGTCGGGATGGGAAACTAGTGAAGCCATTTGTAATTTGTGATTTGTAATTGGTAATTGAAAACCATAGTTCGCAGTTCGTTCTTAAATTGCAAATTACAAATTGCCAATTACAAATTCTTTTTACACTCGTCCAAAACCTGATCCATCTTCGGGACCGTCAGGTTCTCGTGAAAATCGTAATTCACCTGAATTGCCGGTGCCCAACTGCACGCGCCAATGCATTCCACTTCTTCCAGTGAGAACAAGCCATCCTGTGTCGTACCTTTGTGGCCGATGCCCAATTTTTTCTTGCAGTGGTCCAGCAGTTCTTCGCCGCCGCGCAGCATGCAGGCAATATTGGTGCACACCTGCACGTTGTACTTTCCGCGCGGCTTGGTGGTCAGCATGGAGTAGTAGCTGATCACGTTGCGGACTTCCAGTTCGGTCAGATCGAGCCGTCCCGCCAACTCCGCAATGACTTCATCCGTCAGCGCGCCCGTCTCATCCTGCGCGTAGAGCAGCGTTGGCACCAGCGCCGAGCGCTTGGTCGGATAGTGCGTCAGCATCTCCGCAAACCGCGTCTCGAATTCTTCAGAAAACTTCATGAATTTGTAATTGCCAATTTGTAATTTGTAATCTTGCTGTTTCAACTGCGTTTCCGCGTCATCCTTTGCGTCGCCGTAAAAATCGCGGTTAGTTCCTTCGACTCTTGCAACAGTTCCTTAAGCAATGCCAGACGGACAATTTCTGCATCGCCCAACATCTCCAGCCAAAACCCGCTTTCATCCGCTTCTTCCGTCACGATGCCAATGCGTGCCGTAAACTCAGCGCGAGACCTGGCACGGCAAGACGCCCGGTAGTTCGCTGCCACCGACGTTCCACACCGCAAAAGCTGCCTGCCCATCACCTGCGCGTCGGCCGAACGTGGCAATAATCGATAGAGCTTCACGCCCCGAAGCGCAAATGACTTGGTCCGCAAGCGCAACTCATCCGGAGTCATGAGCCTTCCAATTACAAATTACAAATCACAAATGTCCTACCGGTCGCAATCGCCCAGCACAATATCGATCGACCCAATGGCCGCAACCACGTCGGCAATCAGTTGCCCTTCGCACATCTTGGCCACAGTCTGCAAATTCGCGAACGACGGTCCACGCATGTGCACGCGATACGGCTTGGCCGTGCCATCGCTGACGATGTAATATCCCATCTCGCCGCGCGGCGATTCGACTGCCTGGTAAACTTCTCCCTCGGGCACCGCGAAGCCCTCGGTGATGATCTTGAAGTGATAGATCAGGGCTTCCATCTGCGTCTCCATCTTCTCGCGGTCGGGCAGCACAACCTTGGGAGCGTCGGCCTTAATCGGCCCTTCCGGCATTCCCGCCAGCGCCTGCTGCACGATGGCAATCGATTCCCGCAACTCCTGGACCCGGCAAACATACCGCGCGAACACGTCCCCCTCCGTGCGGACCGGCACGTTAAACTTGAAATTCTCGTAGCCCGTGTAAGGAGAATCGCGGCGCAGATCAATGTCCACTCCGCTGCCGCGTAAAGTCGGCCCGCATGCCCCGAGCGCAATTGCGTCTTCCGCGCTCAGTCGAGCGATGCCCTTCGTTCGCATCATGAAAATCGGATTCCCGGTCAGCAGGTTTTCATATTCATCCACTTTGCTGGGAAAGCCGTCGGCGAACTTTTTGACTTTCTCAAAAAATCCCAGCGGCGGCTCCAGCGCCAATCCCCCTATGCGGAAATACGACGACATCATCCGCTGGCCGCTGACCATCTCATAAAAACGCAAAACCTCCTCGCGCTCGCGGAAGCAATACAAAAGCACGGTCATCGCACCGATGTCCATGGCGTGCGTTCCCAGCCAGACCAGGTGCGAATTGATGCGCGTCAGCTCATTCATCAGAACCCGCATCCACTGCGCTTTTGGAGGAATCTCCAGCCCCAGCAATTTCTCCACTGCCAGGCAGTAGCAGAGATTGTTGGTCATGGGACAGAGATAATCGATGCGATCGGTCAGCGGCACCACTTGCTGATAAAACTTGGCCTCGCAGGTTTTCTCGATTCCCGTGTGCAGGTAGCCGATCTCCGGCCGCAGCCGCACAATCGTCTCCCCTTCAATTTCCAGCACCACGCGCAGCACCCCGTGAGTCGAGGGGTGTTGCGGCCCCATGTTCAGGATCAGGGTGCCATCCTGACCGGGTTCTGCGAGAGTAGCGGGAAGCTGCGGCATGAGTTAGCGGTATCCCTCCACGGGGTAGTCCTTCCGCAGAGGATGGCCTTCCCAGTCATCGGGCATCATAATGCGTTTCAGGTTGGGATGTCCGGTGAAGCGCACGCCAAACAGATCGAACACTTCCCGTTCGTAGAAATTGGCCGAAGGCCAGACCGAAGTGACCGATTCCAGCGCCGGGCTTGAACCGTCAAGCCGAGTCTTCAAACGCACGCGTTCTTTCGTAGGAATCGAAAGCAGGTGGTAGACCACTTCAAACCGCGGTTCCAGCGGATACCAGTCGACGGCGGTGACGTCGCATAAATAGTTAAATGGGCAATCGCGGGCGTCGCGCAAAATCGCGCCAGCCTCGCGGATGGCGTCCTTCTCGACCCAGATCGTCAACTCATCGCGATCGAATTTCACCGCCTGCACCACGCTAGAATTCCATTCCAGCAAGGTCGCCAGCGCCGGATGCGACTTCAGTTTCTCGATCTCGGTGATGGGAGCAGTGAGCGGCATTCAGAAATCCCCCCTCTTCGATGCCGTCAGTCCCCAGTCGAGGACACCTTTTTTCAACATATAGAAGAGGCCGACCAGCACGATGGCGATGTACACCATCATCTCCCAGAAGCCAAACATTTTCAGTTCGCGCAGGACGATGGCCCAGGGATAAAGGAAGACCGCTTCCACGTCGAACAAAATAAAGAGCATGGCCACCAGGTAGAATTTGACCGAGAATCGTCGCCGAGCGTCGCCGACCGGCTCCACCCCGCATTCATAAGCGGACATTTTCGCCAGTCCCGGCTTATGCCGGCCCACTAACTCAGAAAGGACTACAATCACGCTCGCCAGCGCTAACGCGATGCCGAAGTGCAGTAGGAGGGGCAGGTACTGTGCGAAATGATTGTCCGGCATAAGACTGGCTATATATAATCTGCGTCAACAGCATCACTAAACTCTTTAGAGTAGTTTTGACCAGCGGAAGTGTCAAGGCGAAGCGAACGTTTTTTACCGCAGTTTCATCCGGGAGAACCTGCCGTGACAGAACAGAGCAACCGGGGAAGGCCTGAACCCAATGATCTTTGGCTTTAACACCGATATTCGCCACGAAGACACGATCTATCACGTGCAGAGCGAAGCCCGCGAAGGCGAACAGTTGTTGCAGACCCAGGTCTTCGTTCGCGGCCGCTGCATTGGCAAACGCGCCGTTCCCTATGGAGCGGACGCGACGAAAGCTTTTCCCGGCAACGACCAGGACATGGAAAAGCGCCTGCGCGATTTACATCGCGAAGTGCTCGACGCCATCCGCGACGGCAAAATCGAGTCCATCTTCGACAAGCGCGAATCGCCCGAAGCCCTGGCCGCCGTCAAACAGCTTGACCTGGAGTGGATCAATGCCGGCTCCGTCCATGCTTCCGGCGCCTTGAGTTTGCAGATTCGAGTCACCGACGGAGGCGCCACCGCGCCCGGCGCTCGCCTCACCCTGCGCTTCGCCCGCCCCGACGCTGCGCCCTACTACGCCCAGGTTCTCACCGACGCTCAGGGCAAAGCCGAGATGAATGTTCAGGTGGAGGAAAAATCCCTGGCAGATGCCTCCGTGCTAGTGCAAGCCAGTTTCGACGGAAGAACCGCAACCAGAAAATTCCAGCTGCGCGCCGCAACCTAGCTTGCCATGAATCTAACCATCAACGGCGAAACGCAAACTTCCTCTGCAGAAACTCTGGGCGCGCTCGTCGATGGTCTCGGCATGAAGCCGGACCGCGTAGCCATCGAACTGAACCGCGAAATCGTTCCGCGCGACCAGTGGCCGCAAACTCCCTTGCACGACGGAGACCGCCTGGAAATTGTTCACTTCGTCGGCGGCGGATCGATATCAATCACAGCTAATGGATCAATCTGACTCTGCTTTGAAAGGACGCGGCTGTGCACATTGCGGAAAAAACTCAGGTTTTGACTTTGCTTTGAAAGGGCGCGGCTTCAGCCGCGCCGCAAGTGCCGCGGCATCAATTCGGCTTTAGCCGCTGGGGGAACGTGGCTTTCAGGATGCACCCTCTCCGATCACCGCACGTCTGGCAACCCGTTTCCCAACCTGCTAACCTGATTTCGCGTGGCCCCGTCGTTCAACGGATAGGACTTCAGTTTCCTAAACTGACTATGCAGGTTCGATTCCTGCCGGGGCTACCAGCGATGCTCCACCGCGCCCCGTCAGGTCATTTCTGGGAACCGACACAAGGATACGAGACTCCCATCACGCGCGGCAGTGATACCTCTCACTGACGCCGCCCTTCGCAACCAGTTAAACTCGCGCCGTCCGTCGACCGCCGACCTTGGGGGATAGCTCCCCGACCTCGACTGCCTAACATGCCCTTCCTCGATCGGTAGCGGAGATTTCGCATTGAGTCTTAGTCCCCACCGCTGACGCACGATCCAACGCGGCGGGTAAAACATTGCCGAACGATTCCGTAAGAATAAGGACCGGTCTTATGAATAACCCGACGCAACATCAAAGTTCGATTCTCGCAACATGCAGGCGAGCGGCAGGCACCGCGCTGGCTTTGGCAATCATGCTTGTACCGGCAATCCTCGCGACCGGATCGGCGCAATCGCAGACTTACACCGAGAGCGTGCTGCATACGTTTACGAACGCGCCGGACGGCGCATCACCTACAGGTTCAGTGCTGGACGCGAAGGGCAACCTGTATGGCACTACCGATTATGGCGGAGATTCCGCGTGCGATGCGCCGTATGGCTGCGGAACCGTGTTCAAGCTGGATACAACCGGCAAGGAGACCGTGCTTTACAGCTTCACCGGAGCTGGTGGGGACGGCGCTAATCCCTGGGCAGGTTTAGTGCTGGACGCCAAGGGCAACCTGTATGGCACCACCACCGCCGGCGGAAATCTTGCATGCAGCGCGCCGGACGGTTGCGGAACCGTGTTCAAGCTGGATACGACCGGCAAGGAGAGCGTGCTGTACAGCTTTATCGGAAGTCCGGACGGCTCAAAACCCGAGTCAGGTTTAGTGCTGGACGCCAAGGGCAACCTGTATGGCACTACCCGCGATGGCGGCGCTTACGACAACGGAACGGTGTTCGAGTTGGATACGACCGGCAACGAGAGCGTGCTTTACAGCTTTACCGGTGGGGCGGACGGCTCAACCCCCGAAGCGAAGGTAGTGCGGGACGCGCAAGGCAACCTGTACGGCATGACCAAGGTTGGCGGCGCTTACGGCTATGGAACGGTGTTCGAGTTGAATACGACCGGCAACGAGACCGTGCTCTACAGCTTTGCCGGAGGGACGGACGGTTCGGACCCACGCGGACCAGTATTGCTGGATACGCAGGGCAACCTGTATGGCATGACCGATAATGGCGGGGATCTTGCATGCGTGCCGGCGGACGGGGGGTATGGCTGCGGAACGGTGTTCAAACTGGATACAGCCGGCAATATCACCGTGCTGTACGCCTTCACCGGGACTGGGGGGGGCGGCGCAGGTCCCGACTACTCCGGTTTAGTGCAGGGCGCCGACGGCAACCTGTATGGCACTACCACCACCGGCGGAGATCTTGCATGCTTCGCGGCGTATGGCTGGCCGTATGGCTGCGGAACGGCGTTCAAGTTGGATACCAGTGGCAAGGAGACCGTGCTCTACGCCTTCACCGGGGCTGGGGGGGACGGCGCGGGTCCCATCGCCGGTTTAGAGCAGGACGCCAAGGGCAACCTGTATGGCGGTACCGCGGTCGCCGGAGATCTGGCGTGCACGACAGGACCGCTATCACAAGGAACGGTGCCCGGCTGCGGAACAGTGTTCAAGCTGACGATTGCGAAACTGACCAAGACCGCGACCACGCTCACTTCTACACCGAATCCGTCCACCTATGGAGTAGCGGTGACCTTTACCGCAGTAGTTACTCCTGCACCACCGGATGGAGAAACCGTTTCGTTCATGAAAGGTAAAACGGTCCTGGGAACGGGAACGCTAAGTGGCGGCACAGCCACGTTCGTAACCTCGACACTCAAGGTGGGCACAACGTCGGTCACGGCGGTATACGGTGGAGACTCAAACTTCGCCGCGAGCAAATCAAAGCCGGTGAAGCAGGTGGTGGAAAAAGCGGAGGAGTAACGGGTCGGGACTGCCGATTATCAACAACACGCAACTGTCCCAGGTGTTTGCGCCCGCGCGCGCCCTGCGCAAACTCTTTCACCTGTTGCCAAAGTTTCACTTGACCTCGCCTTAAGCTGGCGTCACACTGGGTCCGCCCAGGCCATCCGGCCCAAAATCCCTGCTCTGGGATGCCAGCTCGAACGACCCAAAGTACTGGAAACGCCCGAATGGTGAGCCTCTATCTTCTGCAAGGAAAGTGAGGACAGCGATGAAGACCCTCCCACCTCCCTCAAAGTCAGCTAACGTTCATGATTCTCTGCACCAGCATCTTCACATGTACGCGCTGGCCGCAAGCGCCGCAGGAGTGAGCGCGCTCGCTCTGGTGCAACCCGCCGAAGCCGAGATTGTTTACACGCCCGTCCAAGTTACGATCGGGCAAAATCAGCAGTACGCCCTCGATCTCAACCAGGACGGCATCGTCGACTTCACCATCCACAATTTCGCCCACGCCACGGTTGATACCTCGGGATTTTCTGCCAGACTTTTCGTGCGGCCCGCGGCCGGCAATGCTGTCGCCGGACATATTACGAGGTTCGGCTTCCCCTGGGCCTACGCCCTCAGCTCTGGCATGCGCATCGATAAGGCCGACCGGCACTTTGCTCCCGGCCGCGCGAGCATGGCTTACTCCAACACGTTCATAGGCTCGTACTATAGAGGAGGCAGTTGGCTCTCCAGCCTGGGGACCGCCACCCGCTTTCTGGGACTGAAGTTCAAGATCGACGGCCAAGTCCACTACGGATGGGCGCGACTGAACGTTCAGACTCAGGACCTGCAAATTACCGCCACCTTGACCGGCTTCGCCTACGAGACCATAGCCAACAAGCCAATCAAGGCCGGGGCAGAGCAGGGCAAAGACGATGTAAGCGTCAAGCAACCGGCTCCCTCAGTTCTCACGCAGCCAGAACAGACACCAGCCACGCTGGCAATGCTGGCTCTCGGGTCACCCGCATTATCGCTCTGGCGTCGGAACGAATCGACACTGTGAACGGAAAGAAGTGAGGACAGTCATGAGAACCTTACCAGCTCCATCGAAGCCCGCCGATCTTCGCGATTCACTCCACCACCACCTTCACCTCTATGCCCTGGCAGCAACCGCCGCGGGAGTGAGCGTGCTCGCGCTGGCGCAACCGAGCGAAGCCGAGATCGTTTACACGCCGGCTAACGTCACCATCGCGCCCAATCAAGAGTACGGCCTTGATCTCAACAATGACGGTATCGTCGACTTCACCTTCAAGGCGTTTGGCAAGTATTTCCCTCCCGTCACCTATATCAACTTCCTCAACGTGAAGCGTGCGCAGCCGGGCAACGAGGTGGCGGCACATCTCGCCTTCAATTTGGACTTTGCGGGAGGCTTTAACTTCGCTTATGCCCTTAGTTCCGGGACGCCCATCAGCCAGCAGGCCCGGCATTTTAGCGTGGCGCGCGCCACCATGGCCTGGCAGTGCGCATGTGACGCCGGGGGTTATTATCGAGGCAGTTGGCTCTCTCACTCGTCGCACGCGCCGCTCAGCAACCGTTATCTCGGATTCAAATTCAAAATTAACGGCGAAGTCCACTACGGCTGGGCGCGGCTGAACGCTGAGGGATTCTTCGGCGGCGCGGTCTTGACCGGCTACGCCTACGAGACTGTCCCCAACCAGGGGCTCAACGCCGGCCAAGAGGAAGAACAAGAACAAGAAACAGGGACCAAGGCCGAGCAGCCAAATCCAGCGGCTCTCGCGCAGCCCTCTCAGAAACCTGCCACGCTCGGAGTGTTGGCGCACGGGTCGCGCGGCCTGGCAATGTGGCGAAAAAGGCAAGCGGCCCTCGCGGCCGGCAGTTCTCTGACCCCGTGATCGTCTCCGCGCAGGCGGCCCGTTGCAACCCGTCGTTCACAGATTTCTGGCAAGCAAAAAGGTGAGGGGAATATGAAAACCGAAACGTCGTCCTTGGATTGGACCAGCGTGGATTCGACCAACTTGGATTCGACCAGCCTTCGTGATTCACTGCACCAACACCTTCACACCTATGCCCTGGCCGCCAGCGCCGCCGGAGTCACGATGCTGGCGTTAGCGCAGCCCGCCCCAGCCGAGATCGTTTACACACCCGCTAACGTCACCATCGGGCCCAATCAGACCTACGCCCTTGATCTCAACAATGACGGCATAACCGATTTCACCATCACGAACCAGATCACGAGCGCCGCCTCGAAATTTGAGTTGAACCTCTTCGTGCAGAACCCGGGAGGCGGCAATGCCGTCGCGGCGCATCTCGTAAACAGTGGAGGGTTCCAGTGGGCCTACGCGTTCTCTTCCGGGTTTCGGATCACTCAGGCGCAACGGCACTTTACCTCCGCCCGCGCCACCATGGCCTGGGGCCGCGGAATCAAGTACGCTTCGCGCTGGGGAGGCAGTTGGCCCGGAACCTACGGCTTCGGAGCCGGTGGGTATCTCGGGCTGAAGTTCTTGATTAAAGGCAAAATCCACTACGGATGGGCGCGACTGGAGACTGACCTCGCCCAGAGCCAGACAGCTACGTTGACCGGCTACGCCTATGAGACCATTCCCAACAAAGCGATCAAAACCGGTCAGGAGCAAGAGACGAAAGAAAGTGTGGAGCAACCGAATCCCGCAGCTCTAACCGAGCCAGCTCTGCAACCCGCCACGCTGGGCATGCTGGCTCTCGGGTCGCCCGCATTATCCGTCTGGCGTCGAAAGGAATCGGCACCTGAAGACAAGTAATCTGTCTCATGTCTGAGCCCCTCGCCAAAAAAGTCCTGCTCATAGGTTGGGATGCCGCCGATTGGAAGATCATCAATCCTCTCCTCGACCAGGGCTTAATGCCCACGCTCGAGGATTTAGTCAACCACGGAGTAATCGGCAACCTGGCCACCCTGCATCCGGTTCTCTCTCCCATGTTGTGGAACTCGATCGCGACCGGCATGCGCCCCGACAAGCATGGAATTCTCGGTTTCATCGAGCCCAATCCGCAAAGCGGCGGTGTGCGTCCCGTCACCAGCACCTCGCGCAAAGTCAAAGCCATCTGGAATATTCTCACCCAGCGCGGCTACAAAACTCACGTCCTCGGATGGTTCGCCGGCCATCCCGCCGAGCCCATCGACGGCATCGCGGTTTCCGACCTGTATCCCTACGCCGTCGCGCCGCGAGAACCGGCCTCGCGAGAAGAAGCTTGGCCCTTGCCCCCCGGAGCAATTCATCCCGAGAGCCTGCGCGAAACCTTCGCCCAATTGCGCATGCATCCCGAGGAAGTAACCGAAGCCGCCATCCTTCCCATAATTCCCCGCGCCGCCGAAATCGACCAGGAAAAAGACAAGCGCCTAGAGGGATTCGCCAAAATCCTCTCCGAGAATTGTTCCATCCACAATGCCGCCACCTGGATTCTCCAAAACCAGCCCTGGGATTTCCTCGCCGTTTACTACAACGGCATCGATCACTTCTGCCACGGCTACATGCATTTTCATCCACCGCGCATGGAGGGAATCCCCGAAGATCAATTCGAAATATATAAAGACGTGGTCAACGGCGCCTACCGCTTCCACGACATGATGCTCCAGACTCTAGTGGAATTGGCCGGCCCCGACACAACCATCATTCTGGTTTCCGATCACGGATTTCACAGCGATCATCTGCGTCCGCGCGGCATTCCCCAGGAGCCCGCCGGTCCCGCCGTGCAACATCGCAACTTCGGAATCGTGGTCATGAAGGGCGCGAACATCAAGCAAGACGAAAGAATCTATGGCGCAACTCTGCTAGATGTAACCCCCACCATTCTGACCTTATTCGGATTACCCGTAGGTGCCGACATGGATGGCCGCGTGTTAGTGCAGGCCTTCGAGCAGCCGCCAGAAATCACACGCATCCCAAGTTGGGAGCAGGAACCCGGCGAATGCGGAATGCATCCCGCCGATCTGCGCATGGATCCAGCAGTCGCCCAAGCCGTCCTGCAACGTTTCGTGGCATTGGGCTACGTAGAAGCTCCCGGTGAAGATCAGGCCAAAGCCGTGGAGATGGCCGTTCGCGAGCAGCATTACAACCTGGCGCGCGCCTATCTAGATGCCCGCCGCTACCGTGACGCCTTGCCTCTTCTACAAGAGCTGGCAAAGAAGTGGCCCGATGAGGTCCGCTTTTCGCAATACTTAGCCCAATGCCATCTAGCCATGCGGAACCGAGCCGAAGCCAAAGCAATCCTGGAGCACCTGATCAAAAACCCGCCCAAGCCCGCCGCAAAAGAAGAAACCAAGAATAAAGATAATAATGATAATAAGAATGCAGAGACTGCGCCTGAACAGAGTGCCGAAAAGCCAGGTTTCGTATCAGGGTATCGCTTTAGCGATACCGCAAACCGTTTGAAATCAGATGCCCCTTTAGGGGCCGACCCGCGCAAACCGAGTCTTTCAGCAAACGGTGAAGCCGAAGCGCCCGAAGAACCGCCCAAGCCGCGTCCCTGGGCCGACCTGCTCATGGGCATCATTCACTTCGAAGAGGGAAACTTGGACGAAGCGCTAGCCAGTCTTTTGCGCGCCGAGAGCGCCGATCCCCGTCTACCCGATCTGCACCTCCGCATAGGAGACGTCTATCTCCGCCAAAAAAGAGTAGACGACGCCGAGCGAGCCTTCGACCGCGCCCTGGAAATCGACGGCGACAGCCCCGCCGCCCATCTAGGACTAGCCATGGTCCACCTAAGAAAGCGCCGCAACGAGCAAGCCGCCGAGCAGGCCCTCCACGCCGTAGGATTGCAGCATTTCCTCCCTCTAGGCCATTTCTATCTAGGAGTATCCCTAGCCCGCCTGGGCCATCGCGACCGCGCAGCCTTAGCCTTCGAGACATCCCTAACCATGCTCCCCGGCCTGATGGCATCCCACCGCTGGCTAGCAACCTTATACCGCCACCCCGGAGGCGATCCAGAAAAAGCAGCCAGGCACAACAGCATCTATCTACAGATGAAGCGACAGAGGGAAACCAAAGCCGGTGCAAGCCCCCCCTAATACCCGTGTGGAGCGGACACTCCTGTCCGCTGCCTTTGACCCTGATTTAGTCGACCCACTCCCCGATTCCCCAGACCCACGCCCGCAAAACTAACAGTCCCATGGGCAAAACCCCAACCGGCCATCGTGACGGTGCCCTTTCCGGGACTTGCGGCAAATTCGCTGGACCGGCGGAAGAAATAGACGTATATTACCGCCGCCTGTCGAAAGACCCAAAGGAGGCCCCTATGAAGACCTCTAAACGTCCCTCGAAACTCCAGCAGCACTTGCACACATATGCGCTCGCAGCGAGTGCAGCGGGAGTATCCATGCTCGCGCTGGCGCAGCCGAGCGAAGCCGAGATTATCTACACACCCGCTGATTCCTCCTTCGGCGACGGCGGCAGGGTCTATCTCGATCTCAGTGGCGATGGCACGACTGATTTCTTTTTCTCGGGTACTCTTTCGGCTACCACGTCCAACCGCCTCACCAAGCATCTGATTTTCACTCGCATTTATGCCAACCCTGCCGAGGCAGGAAACGGGTTTGCGGAGAACGGCTCCCCACTTTCAGCCGGAGCGCCAATCGGGCCATCTGCCGAGTTCATGTCCAATTATTTTGTGATGGCGACCGGATGGTTTTATGAAAAGACCGGAGGGTTTCTTGATCCAAGAAGTAAGAGTTGCCGAGGCCTGTGGAATAAGACGCATAATCGCTATCTCGGTCTGAAGTTTATGATCAGCGGCGAAGTCCACTATGGTTGGGCGCGATTGAGCGTGTCTTGTTCCGGGGGCTCCACCAGCGGACGGTTGACGGGGTACGCTTATGAGACCATTCCCAACCAAGGCCTCAAGGCAGGCCAGAAAAAGGAGAAGTCAGAGAACGAGAGCTGGATCGAACCGGCCCAGCCCACCCCACTAGGCATCCCGGCTTCAACCCCAGCGACCTTAGGAGCGCTGGCCAAGGGAGCACAGGCGCTTAGCATCTGGCGACGTGAATAGTCCCTAGAGCTGGCGGGTGCCATACAAGTTTTAAGAACTGTGATTCTTTCTTAACGGATCGCGCTGGCCGGGCGCCCCAGGCTTTTGATCTCGCGGGCATCGCCCACGCCGAGGGTGCCCCATCCTTCGCGTGCTTTTCGCGAAGGGTGGGTGGCAGTCAGATCGCACCATGGGCCTCGCGCCGTCACGCCGCGCGAACCGGAAACGAATTCGCAAAAATTCGATGTTGCATTTGCTTTTGGGTGGCGCAGCGCCGGGGCCCCAGCACGCCCGGTTTTGGCGTGATGGGGTGGAGCGCTTTACCGCTGCGATAAGAGGCTTGTTTTGAACGCGGCTTCAGCCGCTGAGGCGCGTGGGTTTTTCCGCAGCCTGCTAGATCTCGCGATCGCTCGAAGAGCTTGGTCAACCGCGGAGTAATCCGCAACCTCCAGCTGGTTCATGAAACGGCTCCACAGAAATGCGCTCGTAACGCACTTCCAGCACGGCCAGGTATTCTGTACCGCCCGGCAATTGCAGGACTACGCTGTCACCCGCTGCCGACTTCATCAACGCGCGCCCCAGAGGTGACACCCAACTGATGTGGTTGCGGTTGAGATCGATCTCGTCGGTGCCCACGATGCTCACCACTCGCGATACTCCCGCGGCATTGGCATAG
>Ga0074044_10000039_pt1 | contig 121368 bp, 106 predicted proteins | sample BogForMeECP23OM1_FD_94443 | JGI IMG/M metagenome (GOLD analysis project Ga0074044, IMG submission 94443) | Bog forest soil microbial communities from Calvert Island, British Columbia, Canada - Bog Forest MetaG ECP23OM1 | ecosystem: Environmental > Terrestrial > Soil > Wetlands ...
TACCTTTGTGCTCATGCGCTCTCGCTAACGTGTCTGGCAGAATGGGCGAATGAACACCGTCAAAGTTAGCTTGATTTGCTGGCTATGTGAGAAACCGCACGTCGTCGATGTGAAAACCGAAAAGGTCGATGCAGCCAAGAAGACCCGACCTACGTGTCCTGCTTGCGCGATAGAGATACAGAAAAAGAACGAGGCCAGTTGGCTTAAGCACATCACAAATAAATATCGTCTCACGCACTACCATCTCGATCCGACTCTCGCCGAAAACACCGTGGCTTCTTGGTGCGGATTCCGAAAGTCACCCAACCGTTCCGCGAGGAAGGCGCAGTACCCCGTGCAAGCCCAGCCGCACTACACAGTCCATCACGCGATAGCGCACAACGCGATCGGCTGGAATGAAAACAACGAGCTGATGTTTCTTTTTCTGAAAAATCAGGTGCCACAGCACATTCAAGGCAAGGCGCTAGTGGGTCTGCAAGCTCTGAATTTCTGGTCGTGTGATGAATCCGAACGGCCGGAACTCAAAGGTGCCGTCGCGTTCAACGGACCCAACGCTCTCGTCGGAGCCGAAGAACTCAATATGGGCTTTGGCGAGATGCTTCGCATCTTCAAGTTCAAAGAAACGGAGCCACAATTCGAGAGCTACCAAAAGCTGTTCGATCTCCTAGACGAGATGACTAGCATCTACGCTCGTACGCTGCCGCGACATTTCCGGATGCAGAACAGCAAGGCGGCGAATCCCAAAGCAATCCCCAACCAGTTTCGACAGGGACTGTCGGTCTTCAGCAGTGTTGCGCTGCTCAAGAGCGCACCGGCAGCGGTACACAAGGACTCGAAGAACGGGAGCATGTTTGCCTGCATGACCACGTTAGCAACGGACGATACTTACACAGGCGGTACGTTCTGCTTCGTCAAATATGGCGTAACCATCGCTGTGAGACCGGGCGACATCCTGATCGCCACAACACCGCGTGACTGGCATGCGAATCTCACAGCGGTGCAGGGGTTGAAGTATTCAGTGGTTGCTTATTACAAACAGACTTTGTCCAGCGCCAAAATGCAGCAAGATTATATCGGCTCAAAACACGTCGAGTAACTCCTGTTCCTGCAATCGCTTACCCAACTTGCATCCTGAGCACTGGTCTGGCATCCTATTAGGAGCGGCGACGTTTGGCAGCACCCCTAGCCGCAAGCCTCACCAGAAGCTGCCACGAAGTTAGACACCCGATCCAACCTCTCGTTCCAAACTCCAGTTTGGCAAGATCAAGGATAGTTATGGCTGTACTCACTAGCGTGCCAGACCTCGCCCTGCCGTCGATATCCGGCGTCGTATCGGATATCAAGGCAGAGGCCGACACTGGTATGCCAACAACTTCGGCAATTTCAGCCGAAGTTCGACAAGCCGTTGACCGGGTCATCTCGTTCGGGGGACGTTACAAGACCCTCGCAAAGGAGATGGACACGGGAATCCGTAGGGACATCGGCACTCTCAAGAAAGCCTTCGGCATCGCTCAAGGTACGACGGGGCGAAGCCTCAACATCAACGGCAAGATGATGAAGTGGGATGAGTTCTGCGACGAATACTTCGACCTCACGCCCCACAGAGTCAATCAACTTCTTCAGATTCACGATGACAAGGTCGCCGGTGTCACACCGATCAAGAGGCCAACCCGACACAAGACCGTCACGTTAGCTCCACCGGCGGAGGAAGATGAAGAAGAGCAGGACTGCGAAGCTAGTGATAGATTCGCAGAGCTAGAAGCAAGGGTTGAGGCTGCGGAAGACGAGAAAGCCGCGCTTGAGGCTGAACGCAAAACGCTACTGGATGAGGCTGATAAGGCGGAAGAAGCGGCAGGGGAATACGTACATGCCGTGAACGGCTTTATCAACTACTTGTCAACGATGTCACCGAAAGAAGTTCGGGCCACACTGACGCTTGTCATCGCGGCGCTGAACCTTACCGGCGTCCTGCGAGTCGAGCAGGATGACGTTCAGTAGTTGAGCGGTAGGCAAGATGGCCCCAACCGGGAATGGTTGGGGCTTTCTTTTTTGTTGCAAATGAAACGGCGACCCTGAGCAGATTGGAGACTGTACGGGGTCGCCGAGTGTGAGTGGTGGCCTCTTATGAGGTCGCACCGATTTACTTAGAGACGGACAGTCAGGAAGTTAATGCTTTGACAATTAGAGAAGTTCCCAACTGCCAGCTCTCCAAGTGGAGACTGTATGAAAACTAACAATCCAGAAATACTGAAGATCATTGGTGACCGAAATCGGCGCATCGTGGAGCTTGCTGTCGACGCCAATCTCACGATACGTGAGGTCGCGGAGACGGTGCACTGCTCGATGGACACCGTGGCGCTCGTCTTCCGTCGCAACGGAATCACTCGCAAGCTGGGACGCCCCTACAAGGCGGTATCCAATGTCTAACGCGCACATCACAGCAGCTCGCAGATGCAACCGCTTCAAGGGGAACGCCCGTCTGATGCTCCTGATCCTCGCGGACGCAGCGTCGAACGGCGAGAAGGTCACGAAAGCTGGCATCAAGAATCTACCCTTTGGCTGGACCAGCAAGGGCGAAAAGCAGCTTATGAAAGATCTGAATATCGCTCGTCGCCAAACGATCACAGACCTTATCGCTGAAATTGAGGAAGCCGGACCCATCGTTCGGAGACAGCGGCTCCGTAAGAACGCCATGACCTTTGTGGACATCAACTGGCTCAAGAAGAACTCTTGGCCTATAGAAGCCACGGCAAACGAGGCATCTGGAACTGAAAGCTCTGGGAGCGTTACCAGAGCTGGGTCGGACCCAGAGGTTCACAACGAAAAGCGTGGCTTCTGTCCAACGGAAAGCGCGGCTTCTAAGATGCCACGGAAATTGTTAAATGACACAACGGAATCCGTGGCAACAAGTACTTACCCGTCTTTGAACCCTGTTATAGATTTACCCGCTCCTAGCGGAGATGCTACCCGCTCACGAGTGAGGACGGATAACGATCGCTTCGCTCTTGATGCTCCGCAGGTCTGGCAGGAGCCAGAAGCAAAAGCACCCCCAAAGGCAAAACCCGAACCCAAACCGGAACGTCCTGCTTATGGGCACGAGTTCGAATCCGCGTGGAGGAGCGCCACTGTGAAGTGCCGTCACTGTCAGCTCTCGCAGCCCGAGTATTTCTGCTCCGGAGGAGCCAACAACCCGGCCAACACCTGTCCGCCTCTCCCGTGTGATAGAAGCACTCTCTGCGATGAATGCGGAGCTGAGCGTGGGCTAACAGGCCAATGTATACCCTGCTGGGAACGGAAAAGGGAGGAACGGAGAAGGGCCAAGGAAGCGGCTAAGGTTGCAGCGTCAGTCCCGCTATCCACGGCGCAAGTCGCAGAGTTGCTGTCCGCTGAGAAAGTGCAGATCGCGGATTTGGAGGAACTGTAATGATCTCCGAACTCCACGCTAGGTTCCGCAGACATTTCTGGAGTAAGGAGAGTATTTAACAACATGAGCATCGATCATTTCGTCTACGTAGACCGAGCAGGAAAGGGCCACAAAGACCCCAACCCGATTCCAGAAGAATGGCGTGAATGGGAAGAGCGAGCATCGATCTTCGAGCAATGTGCTGGCATCGAATATCTGTACATCTACGAAGAACCTCAGCAGGCCACAGCCAACTTTGCGAAGTGGCGTTGTGAACCCTGCGAAGACATCAGGCTGACGTTGAACGGCGTGCTGCAACCGGGTGGACGCGTCGAATGGGACGAGCCGGAAGAAGGCTACGATGCCCCGGTGCGGGTCGAGTTTGAATGGGAACAAGTGGAGGACGCTGCTGATTTCATCGCTGATTTCCCAGAAGTAGAAGACGCAGATTAATCAGTAGGATGTGAACCTTCCGGATTACGACAAGCCATTCCCGTTCCAAGCAGCAGTCCTAGCCCCAGCCGAGGAAATCCTGAACGAGAGGTCGGGAGCCTGCGCTTCACGCTCCCCAGCCTCGTGCTTGTGGGGATCGGTGACGCGGGTCAAGCCTTCTTGGAGTACGACTTGCTGAGTTTCTCAATCAGCTTTGCCAAAGCGTCAGCCCGAGCTTGGCTCTTTGTGAAATACACGTGTTGATAGAAAGACTCAGGTGAAAGGTCAGGATTGACTTCCAGATCCGCTATGAGCGCGACCAAATCTCGCACCGTCACCGCTGAAAATTGCTTTGCCATGCCCACCATTCTCCCATCGGGCGCGAGCGAGCAAAATGGTACGCAAGTAACGTGGCATCGCCACGGCCCACGCAGGCGTCGGAAAGTCGGATCAGCATCGCCCGCCACGACAGACCTTGCTATTGAGCGGCCCAGCCCAATGGAGATGTGAATGGACGGAATCGTTCGCCAAGTCATGTGCCCTCTCCTGCCGCATTTAGGCAAACTTTGCCTTGCCCCACTCATTTTCCAGCCTACTGAACTACCGATGTCGCGCTCAGTCCCAACTTCATCATGATTTCAGGATATCGGGCGCAGAGTCGCCAATAGTTTTTCCGGGCGTGAGAGACCGAGTATCCATCGAACGCTAAAGGATTAAGTGCGATGGTCCTCCAGCGTCGGATTTTGAATGCAATCAGGCTGTCTCGAACCTCTGACCGTGCTCTCATGGCTTGCCTCCCTCGCCAACAAGTTGGCGTCAATCAAGGGTCCCACGCGGGAACGAAATTCACCCTCAATATGAGATCTGAAAGTCCGCGAAAGTACCCGAGCGTCGCTTGATAGTGCCTGAAGCGAGTGTTTTGCTGTGTGATGAACGGGAAGCCATCTGCTTAAGCGCTGTAGATTCTGTCGGGGCGTTAGCTGCAACACGCGAAAACCCGCGCACAAGAATAGTTTCCTACGTGCATTGCAGATTCAGGCGAACAGAGGACGCAAGCTTATGTGAACGCCTGTTCTTGCCAACTTTCGGCGAGAACCTTGCGAGACGATTGGCTTTCGCCTCGAAGTGGCTTAACCCGTCAGCCGGTTGAGATGCTGTAAGGTTTCGAGAGCGCCTTCGCGCGACAGACGATCCAGACTCCAAAAAAGCACCAGCTCAAACTCGCGGCGCGAAGCGGCTTTGAACAAGGCTTTGAATTCCTCGCGTTCGCCGTGCTTGCCCGCTGCAGTATCTATGTACTCGCGTGTGATGCGCCAGCCTTGGCTCGCCGCGAATCCGCGGAGTTGGTCCAGTTGGTTTTGGTTATCCTGCTTGTCCGAAGAGACGCGGGAATAGATCGCGACGTCCATACGAGTTGACTACAAGCCGGAGTCGCAAAAACGTCCGTTTTTGAACCAAGAAGAGGGCAGCGCTAAACTGCTGAGTTTGCGGGAGTCGGTTACGCGGATTCTGGCCCCCTTTTTGAAACGAGAGCGGTCGGGTGACGAGATTGCGTCTCCAGCCCAAAATGAGACCTGGACTGAGAGGTCGAGCAATAGCAAAGGGTGTGCTAATAGGCCAGTGTTCTGAAGTCCTGCGCCTGCCAACAAGCCGGGTTTTTGGAGAGAAACCTCGGCATTGGAGAGAAATCTGTGGCGGACACGAATCCGGGGTATGCCGATGGCATTGCCACTGCACGCAGCCTACAACCCATCTCACAAATGGCAGACCCTAGCCTCACTCGGTCAACAAAGGCAGGCGCCCGCCACCTCTAACAATGTCCTTGGACCGTGCGTAACCTGGCGAATAAGGGTATGATGCCACTCTGCTCTAGCTCGGGGTTTTGTTGATCGAATCTCCTGGGGTGGTTCGATGAGATCGCGGCTGATGCCGATATTGCTTCTCACGATTCTTTTCGCCACAACCTTCCCCGCAATTACGTTGAACGCTCAAACAACCATCTCTGGTGGATTGACCGGTGTTGTAACTGATCCGAGCCGTGCGGTCGTTCCCGATGCGCGTGTCGAGATCCAGGACGATGCCAAGGGGACCATCCAATCAACGAAAACCGATCGCGAGGGTGTTTACCAGTTCTCTTTTCTATCCCCGGAGAGATACACGTTGATCGTGACGCATGCCGGGTTTCGAGAAGAGAAGCGAACGATAAACATCCTGCTGGGGCCTCCGGTTTCCGTGAATGTCGTACTGCAGGTCTCGAAAGCAAGCACCAGTGTGTCGGTGACGGCAGAAGCGCCGCTGATCCAGGCAGAGAATGGCGACGTCTCTACGACAATGAACCAGAAGCAGATTTCCGAGGTTCCAAATCCCGGCAACGATCTCACATATATTGCGCAGACCGCTCCCGGTGCGATCATGAACACAGACATGCAGGGCGGCGCCAATTTTTCGATTCTGGGGATGCCGGGCACCTCCTATCGTTACACGGTGGATGGGTTGAGCGACACTGACAACTTCTATCACACCCAGTTGGTCGGCGCTCTTTTCCTTCTCCTAGGCCAGAACCAAATTCAAGAAGCGACCGTCGTGAGCACTGGCTACTCCGGCCAGTTCGGCGGTGCTGCGGGCGGAAACATCAATTACATTACTAAGTCGGGGGGCAATGAGTATCACGGGAACGCGCAGTACTATTGGAACGGCCGCGTCTTCAATGCCAATGACTGGTTCAATAAGGCGCAGGGCAATCCGCGTCCCTTCGACATCGCCAATCAGTGGGCTGGCTCATTCGGCGGGCCGATCAAAAAGAATAAGCTATTTTTCTTCTTCGATACCGAAGGTCTGCGCCTGCTCATTCCACAGAATTTTCAAGTGACGATTCCGAGCCCTCAGTTTGAAGCCGCGACCATCGCAAATATTGATTCGGCGGTGAATGCTGCTGGACAGCTGAGGTTTGGGCCGAACTCGGCAACGGATGGGTTTTACAGTCAGATATTCAGTTTGTACAACGCCGCGCCGGGTGCAAGTTCCGCGACGCCCGGCGGGATAAGTCCAACGGATCATACCGGCTGCACTACGTTTACAGGCCCGAACGGGCTGGGCACGAGCGCGCCCTGCGCCCTGCATTTCATCACGACTCGCGGCCGTCCAAGTCAAGATGCTCTCACCTCAGGCCGCGTGGATTGGAACGCAAGGAGCACTGACCGTACCTTTCTTCGGCTCCAGTACGATCATGGCCGTAGTGCGTACTGGACCGATCCCATCAGCCCGTTGTTCGATGTCGATCTCAATTTGCCGTGGTTGCAAGGCCAAGTCATCGAGAACCACACATTTGGCTCATCCGCGGCGAGCCAATTCTTGCTGGCGGGTTCCTATATCGCCCCCATCTACGACGTGAAGAATCCTTCCCAAACGCTGGCTGCATTCCCCACGTTCTTGGGTTTTTATGTGCCGGGCACGTTCACCAATCTGGGAGGTCAAGACAACGGACTTGCTCTTGGTACGGGCGAGTACTATACGCAATTTCAACTCTCCGAAGATGTCGTGAAAACGAGAGGTAACCAGAAGTTCGGATTCGGTGCCAGCTTCGAACGAACCTACTCGACCCTCCTGCAGTATGCATCCAACACGATTGGAGTGCTGCTGCCTCGGACTCTCGATGCCTTCTATCAGGGCGGCATGGACCCGGTCTCTCCTGGCACGGATTTCACGCAACTGAACCAGTCCTTTCCTTCAGCGACCTCCCAACGCATCGCTTTCTACAATCTCGGACTCTATGGTCAGGACGAGTGGCATGCACGGCCGAACCTGACGCTGACGCTTAGTCTTCGGGCTGAACATCAGTCCAATCCGACTTGCCAACGCCGCTGCTTCGCGCGCCTTACCGGTCCGTTCGGCTCTGTCAGTCACGACCCCGATCAACCGTATAATCAGGCGATCGTGATCAACCAGAAGCAGGCTCTCACCGGCATCGACCACATTCTGTGGTCGCCGCGATTCAGCTTCGCCTGGCAGCCCTTTGGCGTTTCGCACGGCACGGTGCTGCGCGGTGGGGTGGGTATCTTCTATGACCCCGTACCTGGCGCCCTCGCGATTCCGTTTTCCAATAACTCCCCGCTCTTGAATTCATACACGGTCCTCAGCGGAAACCTCGCTCCGAACGAGGTAAACAGCCTGTTTAGCAATGCGCTCGCTTCCAATAAGACGTTTGTTCAGGGTTTTGCCGCCGGTGAGACGCTGGCTCGGTTTCAGAAGACCGATCCAAGCTTTTCTCCTCCCGGCGTAAGTGTCCCGAATGGGCTGACACGGGCGCCGCAGTATCAGAGGTGGAGTCTGGAGCTTCAGCAGGCCTTTCACGCGAACACATCCGTAAGCGTCGGCTATTTCGGACATCACGGCATCCACGAACTGGTGCAGAATCCGAGTGCGAATGCCTATGGCTTCGGCTCACTCCCGGCTGGTCTATGCTCCAGCCCGCCGGTCCCACCCTGCGCCGACCCGCGCTTCAGCCAAGTCACGGAATACACTTCGGCCGCGGTGTCCAACTATAACGGCATGGTGGTTTCGTTCAGGCATCAATTCGCTCGTTGGGGCAACGGTCTGTTTCAGACCAACTACACGTATGGCCACGCCTTCGATGATGTCTCAAACGGTGGTTTGTTTCCGTTCACGTTCGGGAGCTCGCTGTATCCCCAGGACCCGAACAATCTGCGTGGCAGCTACGGGCCGGCGGAGTACGATGTGCGCCACTCCATCAATGCGAACTATGTATGGGAGCTCCCCGTGAAGGCGGCCTTCGGCGGGCACGGCTCGGAATATCTGGTGAAGGGCTGGCAAGTATCGGGAACGATCTTTGCTCGAACTGGATTTCCCTATACAGTGTTCGACTTCGCCGAGTCGAGTGGCCTTGCTCAGAATAACTATTTCAGTGCGCTCTACGCAGTACCGGTCGGCCCTCTTCCGCCTGGCTCGTCTTGCGGAGAAGGCGCCGCCATTCCGCTGGCGCCTCACCCTTGCTTGCCGCCACAAGTCTTGAACGGTGGCGCCCTTTTCGTGCAAGAGGGTTGCGAAACTGGATTCAATACCGGACGACTGGGCCCGTCAGGTTCGTGCAGCAGCGGGCCTGTAGTTTCCTTTGCGCAAGGGCGCAACCGTTTCCGCTATCCGCACTATTTCAATACGGATTTCAGCATCATGAAGAACACCAAGATCCCTGGTTGGGAAAATGCCGTGCTGGGGATCGGCTTCCAGTTCTTCAACTTCTTCAATCATCCGAATTTTGGCAGTCCGGATAATTACAGTTCGGACCAAGGGTTTGGGGAAATCTTTTACCTGGAACAGCCGCCGACCAGCCTTCTCGGAAACGACTTTGGGGGCGATGTAGCCCCGAGGATGATTCAGTTGAAAGCGCAGCTCAGATTTTGATTACGCCAGTGGGGGCCAGCACAAACTTCTTTTGCTCGACGTGCGAAGACTCAGAAGTTCTCCATCATCCAAATGTTGCCGGTGGCACTTACGTGTTCGATTGCCAGATGACGACCGTCCGGCGATGGCCTTGCCCAAATTGACCAACCGTTGGGGTTCACCCATAGGACGTGCGCGTTGCCGCGGAGATCCAGATAAGAAAGCACCGTTCCACGCTTCGTTGCGTCGGACACATACAACCCCTTGCCATCCGCTGCCCAAAAAAAGTCCGCCGCCGAATTATTGAATTTCGCTGGGATCACCTGTTCCGCGTTGCCGCGCAGGGAGAGAATGTGGATCGGACCCTGCGGGTTTCCGCTCACAGCCAAGCGCGACCCGTCCATAGAAATGTTGAAATCCCAATATTCGATCCCCGGGTCGAGATCGAAGCGGGCAAGCTCTGGGCCTCGGCCTTTGAGGGCATCTAGGGATGTAAAAATCACCTGCTTGCGATCCTGGGTTCTCTCACCCAACACGCACAGGCTGGATGGCGGCCTAGCGCAGAAAATTGCGGCCGCTAAGGTCGTGGTCACCAACTCCGGCGATCCTCCGGTGAGAGGAATTCGCATGACCCGATCCGAATCCTTTGCGTCTTCGAGCTTGGGCGACGGGAAGCCGAATAGCCACTTGCCATCCGGGCTTACGGGCGTGTCCCGAAAGCCACCGGTTCCGGTGGAAATGCGTTCCGGTGCGCCCTCGTCCAGCGACTGCCTGTAAATCGCAAGCTGACCGGTGCGATTGGATGCGAAGATGACGTTCCTACTGTCGTTGGTCCAGTCCTGCAAAAAGTCAGGACTCTCATCCAGAGTGAAATGCCGCATGTTCTGGATGCGAGCGCCTCCGGCTTCAAGGTCCGCCACGTCGACCGTCCAGTCATTGGCAGTTCGGAGGAACGCGAGCCGCTTGCCATCAGCTGTGACGTTCGCCGTAACAGAGTTGCAGAATCCAGTCCAATTCGTCAGTTGCTTGGGTTTCGCAAGCGGCTTGCCAGTATGTACGTCCAGTCGCATCGTCCAGAAGTTGCACGTGTCTTGGAGAGATCGGACGCCTTCGAGTCCGGAACCGAGGTCAGCGACTTGGTAGATCAAACGTCCATCGGGCAACCACGAGATATCACCGCGTGTTTGCTTCAGCTCGGCAGGCGTAAGCAAGGGAACAGGGGGTCCGCCATGCAAGTCGCGGCTCAGTAATGTATCACCGGAAGAATCGGTTCGTACGTAGATCCCCCGTTGGTTATCAGGCGACCAAGAGAATCCGTTAAATGAACTGCTCTCATCTGTATCGAAGAGTTTGCGGGCTTGCCCACCGTCACGGTCCATCAGCCACATTTCGCGCTCGCCAAGTCTGCCGCTGGTTGTCCCGAAGGAAATCAGAGCCCCGTCAGGAGAGACAGACCACGCGATGGCGTGTTCGCGAAGCCTGCGCGGCGCTTCGTCCATCCTGGAAAAAACCCAGATGCTGGTAGTGCGGGATGACCAGGCGCTTGCGTCTTCGCTTACTGGATGAGCATTGGTAAGAAACCGGGCATTATCCGGGAACCAGGCGGCGTCAAGAATCTCCCAGTTGACACCGTCCTTCTGGATATCCCGCGGCTGCGCAACAGCCTGGATTATGCCAGTCTCAATATCTTTAACGTGTATTCCTTGCTTATCGACGTACGCGAGGTATTTGCCATTGGGCGAGATCGATCCGCTGGTCACGGGGTTTTCAGAGGAATTAATCGTGAGTTGCCGAAATTTGATGTCCGGAGCAGTTTGGGCAGACGGTGGCTGGCGTTTCGCAAGCCACAAGAACGCAGTGACAATCAATAGCGCGAAAACGAGAGCAGAAGCTGGCATCCACCTGCGCGCCGGATTCCCCCGCTCTATCTCGACTTTCAAAGTCGCCAGGTCGGCCCGCGTGTCCGAGACGGTCTGGTAGCGGGCGTCGCGATTCTTTTCGAGTGCCTTCGCGATGACCTGCCCGAGTTTGGCGGGAAGTTCGGGGTTCAGCTGCCGCGCTGGAATAGGGCTTTGCGTGAGGATGGCACTGTGGAGCGCTGGCCCGGTGTCGCCCTCAAACGCGCGATGCCCAGTGGCCATCTCATACAGCACGAGGCCAAAGGAAAACAGGTCAGTTCGCGCATCCAACTTTTCGCCACGCGCCTGCTCTGGCGACATGTAACCCGCGGTTCCCATCGCTACTCCGGTTCGGCTCAGCAAAGGGTCGGGTGTTGCCAATGGTGGAACTTCAGGCGCCTTTTGAGTTGAGCCGTCGTCACGATGTTCGCGCTCCGGTTCGTCGGCTTCCTCGGTTGCACCACGAGTGAGTTTTGCCAAACCAAAATCCAGAATCTTGGCTTGGCCTTGGCTCGTAACAAAAATGTTGGCTGGCTTTATATCGCGATGGATGATGCCCTTCTGATGCGCTGCATCCAATCCATTGGCAATCTGAATAGCGAGATCGAGGACTTGATCAAGCGCTAGCAGGTGCCGGCCCGGCGACTTGGCGCTTGAATCAGATTTTGACGTTTCGGGTCTCCCGCTCTCCAGCAGTTCTCGCAGCGTCTGTCCTTCAAGCAACTGCATTACCAGAAACGTTCGGCCCTGGTGCTCGCCGAATTCATAGATCGGGCAGATGTTGGGGTGCTCCAGTGCCGAGGCCGACCGGGCTTCGCGCTCGAAGCGCGCTAGCGACGCAGGATTGTTGGCGGACTCTTCAGGCAGGAACTTCAGGGCGACCTGACGCCCTAACTTTATGTCCTCGGCCCGATACACCAAGCCCATACCGCCGCCACCAAGTCCATCCAGGATGCGGTAATGGGAGATGGTCTCACCCGTCAGGGGAAACCCGACAGTAGCAATCTCGGCGCGGATGGCCACCTGCACGTAATCTCCTGCGCTTTCATCGCAGGAGAGGAATGCTTCTACTTCTTGCCGTAACTCCGGATCATTGCAGCAAGCCTCGTCCAGCAACAAGGTACGTTCTTCCGGGGCGCACTCCGCAGCGCGATGGAACAACTCTTCGATCTGCGCCCAGCGTTCAGGGGTCAAGCGACACCTATGCGTTCCGCATTTCGTGGCGAAGCCACGCTTCCGCCATCCTCAAGTCGCGCCGGACGGTCACGGGGGAGACCGCCAGCGCTTGCGCGATCTCATCCATGGAGAGCCCGCCGAAATAGCGAAGTTCAACGGCCTTGCATTTCCGCGGGTCGAGCTTCTCCAGCGCCCTGAGGCCACCGTCTAAGGCCACGAGGTCTCGGCTCCGCTCGGGCTGAAAGCTCACCGCCTCTTCCAGTGGTACTTTAAGCATCGCACGCTTGCCGGCTTGCCTTTTGCGGGCGTGGTCCACGAGGATCTGCCGCATCAGGTGCGCAGCGACTCCAAAAAAGTGCGACCGTCCCTCCCATTCTGGGTTTTTCTGGCCAACCAGCCGCAAGTAGGCCTCGTGCACGAGCGCGGTTGGTTGCAACGTGTGACCCGGAGGTTCTTTCCGCAAGTAGCTGGCGGCCAATTGCCTGAGCTCCCGGTACACCAGCGGTGCGAGATCCTCAAGAGCCTGCTGGTTCCCCTTCGCCCACTCGGCCAGCAACCGGGTCACTTCGTGAGTGTTCGTCAGCGCTCGCATGTTGATAATGCCGAACTTCCGCCGTTCGCGCCCGGATTATACATCGCCCTTCGAACTGCCGTTTTGCCCGTTATTCCTTCGCCTTTGAAAAGAAATCCATTTCAGATGATCGATTTCCCCCCTGTTTCGCGCACGAGTAGATAGAGAGGAATGCTGAGCTCCATAAGACGCGGCAGACACCTTGGCGGTCCGGGATATGACGCTCCCGGTGAACTCGAACCCGGCATGGAGCAACCGCAGAAATCGAAGGAGGAAGTCATGAAAAAGAATCTGGCAAGGCACATCTCTGCATTGACGATACTAGCTGCGCTCGCAGTTCCGGTTCAGTTGGCGTCGCAGAATAAAGCTAAGCAAGATCACGACCACCAGCCTCATCATTACCAGCTCGTCGACTTGGGCAGCACATTCGGTGGGCCACAGAGTTATTTCGTCCCGGGAAGTGGCTTGGATTTTCCCGGCTCATCGGTCCTGAACAAGGGGGGTACCGTGGCCGGCTTCGCGGACACGTCCATGCCCGAACCCTTCCCAGCCTACGGGTTCACCGGCGACGGCTATGTTGCGCATGCCTTCGAGGCGGGAATCAGCGGCGTTTTGACAGACCTGGGCGCACTTCCCGGTGGCGGGAGCAGCGCCCCCATCTGGATCGGCGCAAACGGGCTGATTGCTGGAGTCTCTGAAAATGGCCAAACCGATCCCTTGTATGCCGGCTTCCCGGAAATGCACGCCGTCCTCTGGCAACAGGGCCAGATCACGGACTTGGGCACATTGCCGGAAGGCGGATACCAGAGCGAAGCCAACGCGGTCAACAGCGCGGGCCAGGTTGTGGGGTCGGCCCTGAACACAATCCCGGACGCCAATTCCATGGCGGCAGCAAATTTCTGGTACTTTGACCTTCCGTACGGATATCAGCAGCGGGCATTTCTATGGGATAAGGAAATGGGGATGCAGGACCTGGGAACGCTTCCCGGCGGAACCGACGCCCAAGCGCTCCTTGTCAATGAACGGGGACAAGTCGTTGGACTTTCCTACACAAGCTCGGCTCCAGGCGCGTGCTTTGCCGTAACCAGCGGTGCCTTCATCTGGGACAAGAAAAACGGAATGAGGGATCTCGGCGGCTTCGGCGGTACCTGCACCGCTGTTGCGGCTCTCAACAATCAGGGGCAAGCAGTCGGCCAATCCCTTCGGACTGGCGACCAATCTGCTGCTGCCTATCTCTGGGAAAACGGTTCCATTCACGAACTGCGTGGCTCGCTGGGCGGAAGTCAGACAGGAGCCATTGCGCTCAATGAACAAGGGAAAGTTGTCGGCTTTGGGAACCTCCGCGGAGACAACACATTCCATGCGACTCTCTGGAAGACTGTAGAAAGCATCACTGACCTGGGAGTTGTAGGCGCCGATCTTTGCAGCTATGCGGCCGCGATTAACGCCAAGATGCAAGTCGTGGGCGCGTCGACTCCAGCCTGCGACGACTTCGACGACGTCGCTCGTGCTTTTTTGTGGGAGAACGGCTCGCTCTTCGACCTGAATTCTCTAATTCCACCTGCCTCCGACCTGTATCTGCAATTTACCTACGCGATCAACGATAGCGGCGAGATTGCCGGCACGGGAGTGGATGCCAGTGGCAACCAGCATGCTTTCCTGCTGATCCCATGCGACGAGAATCATCCAGGCATCGAGGGCTGCGATTACAGCATGGTGGAGGCCAGTGACATCGCGTCTCGTCCGAGTCCCTCAATCGGCAGCGCGGTGAACCGGGAGCTGTCGTCACTACTGATGCGCCGGATCAGCCGGAATCGCTTTGCGGGCCGCGCCTTAGAGGCAAAAGATTAGCTGACTCACAAGGCAAGGGAGAGGAGAAGCAACGTGAAATCAAGAATATGGACGCTGATTGCTGCAATCGTGCTGTTCGCTGCGGTGCCTGTCCCGGATCAGCTCGTCGCGCAGGACAGCCAAGATCATAAAGACCCGCACCATCATTACAAGGTCATCGAGATGGGCACGTTCGGCGGCCCGTCGAGTTACTACGATACGCTCAGCCTGAGTGATCGCTACCCCGGCTTTGTCGATCCTGACGGGTTCGCCAGAGTCATCAATCGACATGGGCTGATGGTCGGGTGGGCTGATACTTCCACGCCGGATCCCGACCCAAGCTACTGTCTGGTGCCGGGCCTCGACGGCTATTTCGACTGCTATGTCGCTCACGGCTTTCTTTGGAAGAACGGCGTTCAAACTGACCTCGGATCGCTTTCCGGCGGCGCGAGCAGTGTGCCATTGTGGGTCAATTCGAGCGGATTGACTGTTGGTTTCGCGCAGAATGGACAGGCTGACCCTATCACTGGATTTCCCGAGCTGCGGGGCGTGCTCTGGAACGACGGGCGGATCGGTGAAATGGGAACCCTCGGCGGAAACCAGAGTTTCGCAGTCTCGGTCAACGATTACGGCCAGATCGCTGGCGGATCCGTCAACGCGGTTGCCGATCCTTACTCCTTTTATTACTTGTTCTTGGAAGGCAGCACTGCGGGCACCCAAACTCGGGGTTTCGTGTGGCAGAACGGAGTCATGCGAGACATCGGCAGTTTGGGTGGACCCGATACCTACCCCGCTCTGAACAACCGCCGTGGGCAGGTAGCTGGATATTCCTACATCAACTCTACTCCTAACTCGGACGACGGTCTCCCGACCTTTGATCCGTTCCTGTGGGACCCGAAAGAAGGTATGAAGGATCTTGGCAACTTCGGTGGCGACCAGACTGCCTCCGTGAACGGGTTGAACGATCGTGGCGAAGTGGTTGGAGGTCTGTGGCTGCCTGGGAACAACCAGATCCACCCCTTCGTGTGGGATGGGCACAAATTGATCGACATGATTGCGCCCCCGTTTGGAGGTACCGGCAACGGCGAGGCAAGCTGGATCAATGATGCCGGAGAGGTGGTAGGCCTGGGCGGCATTCCGGGACGCTTTTGTCCACCAAATACAGCCGCTGCCGGTCCGATACAGCGGGCTTTTCATTGGAGAAACGGCGTCATCACCGATTTGGGTGCGCTTCCTCGAAGCCCCAACAGCGAAGGCGATTTCATAAATTCGCAATCGCAAATTGTGGGTATTTCCTGGGACTGCAACTATAACTTCACGGCGGTTCTGTGGGAGGACAATTCACCAGTCGACTTGAACACGCTTGTCCCGCCTAACTCCACGTTCTTGATGTATGCCTCGTCCATTACCGACCAAGGAGAGATTGCCGCCCTCGGACTACTCCCGAACGGTAATGTGCGGGCCGAGCTGCTGATCCCGTGCGACGAGAAGCATCCGGGCGTCGAGGGCTGCGACTACAGCATGGTGGACGCAGCTGCACAGAGGTCCTCCATAGAGCCGACAATTCGCAAAGCGCCCGGCCCGATGTCGCCCTCCACACTGCGGCGTCGCAACAATCGGGTTCGCCTCGCCGCACTCGCACCCATGAACTAACCAACCCGGAGAAACCGCAAAGTAGGAGATGCACCATGCAACCCAAACTCGCGACCTGCACCGCCGGCTCGATTGGGTGCACAGCGGTGGTTGTTTCAGGTCTCATTGCCATTGCCCTTCTTTCCCAGTGCGGGGGCGGCGCCGGATCGCAGCCACGCGTACCGACGTTAGCCATTACCACTCCCACATTACCCAACGGCGTGACCGGGACCTCCTACAACCAAACGATCCAGGCTACAGGGGGAGTTGCACCGTTCGTGGGGAATCTGAGTAGCGGTGCGCTGCCTCACAATCTATCTCTCGCCGCCAGCATCGCCAACGCGGTTACAATTTCGGGCACGCCCGATACTGGAGCCCAAGGTGTTGCGTTTACGATTCAAGTCACGGATTCTGACCTCCAGGTAGCTACTGCGTCCTATACCGTCTCAACGTGCAGGGCACCAACCTGGAGACAAGTCTTACGCGGAGATCATGGAGAAAATCAATTCCCCGGAGAATGCGCTTTATAAAGTGGCTAAGGTTCTGTCGGAGTTTGAAGACAATTTCTGTTTGTCGCTTACTGGAAAACAGCCACCACCCACTTTTCACCCTGAAGCCCAGAGGTTTGCGGTATGAGGGCCTCGCTGGCACATCTTCAGCCCGTTCTAGGCGCGTCCAAGCCTCTACCTCACCCCTAGCTCAGCGCCTATACCCGAGGAGCGAGGCGGAGCGCTATTGCGTTTCCGGACTCGAAACATCCGTTGCCCCTTCCGCTCTATTGCTCCGTAGATTCTTAGAATGAGAAATTTGGCCGTGCTGCCTCCGATCAAGGGCAAGGTTCGGATGGCCCTGCTGAACCTCACCATCTTCCAAGAAATCAGCACTGACGAACTAATCACGATGGCGCAGGCCCTACCCGGAGGGACGAAGGTTCGTATCGCGGATCGCCTCACGGCGATTGTGCTCCTGTTAGGAACCCGGCCTGTGGATTTGGACTAGGGCAGAATCTTTCCACCGATCACATTCGTCGTGCGAACGCCCCCCTGAGTGTCGCGGATGGAGATGTTTCGAGTGATCGGGCGTCCGTTCTGGTACATCGTGTTCGTCCTAATCACGGTGCCCTCTTGCGTGATCGAGACGTTCATTTCTCCGACGATCTCGCCGTCGTTGTTGCGGATCAGCATTGAGTTCTCCTCTCATTTTGGAATCTACGTGCCGCACCACGGGGATATCAGCGGGGCGGCTACTGGGCGCTGAGTAAAGAAAATCGCCCCCACCGTGAACTAGCGTGGAGGCTAAGAAAACTTTTTTCTACTAGGACGCATTTTGCAAACGTCCCTGCGGCCCTCTACTTGGCTTTGAGGACGCCCTTGTTCACGCACCAGTGTGCATAGCGGAGCACGCGCTGCTTGGTGATTTTCTTGCCTTCGACCTGCCGCCCAGCGAATTCCGATGCGAGATCGTCAGTCGTCACAGAGCCGCGCTTCACAACGAAATCCACGAAGATCTTCACAAACCCGCGCTTCACGAGCTTCGTGTTTGCCGGGGTGAGAGTCTGGATCTCTACATCTTTGGCCTTCCCTGATTTTCCATTGCCATTGGGTTCCGGCTTGTCACCTGCTGCTGCTTTCTTCACATCAACTGCCTTGCCGTTCTTCGCTTTTGACATAAATCCTCCATGTGGGTTGTGACTACGAGGAAATCATTGTCAAGAGCAATCCGTAGCGGTGTTGCTGGCTCATCTATCTGCGTCGCCGAATCCGATCCCAATCATCAACATTGTGACCATTTAAGAAAGCGGAAAACTCGACACGTTAGAATAGAGAGTAAGGAGTAGCGGTATGAAGAGGCGCAAGTTCAGTGGTGAAGTTTGCGTTTACTGCAACGATGCAGAATCCGAATCCCCCGACCACGCGATCGGAAGAGGCTTCTTTCTGGAGGAGCAGCGCTCAAATCTTCCGAAGGTTCCGGCCTGCGAGCGTTGCAACAATCGCAAATCCAAGTTGGAACATTACCTGATGACGGTGCTGCCTTTCGGCGCGAAGACCGCAGACGCCGGAGCGATCCTGACAAAGCTCGTTCAACCGCGATTGGCGAAGAATGCGAAGCTCAATCGCAAACTGATTCGCGGCTATGACCGGAGTGGTGGCACGTCGATTCCATTCGACCATAAACCTCTCATTGAACTCTTCGAAATGATCGCAAAGGCTCTTGCGTACCAGCATTTTGGTATCCGCTTGGGCGATGGCTTTTCTGCGACTGCCGCGATATTCATGAATCAGGCCATGCCAGAGTTTGCCCGTTTGCTTGCTCTCGGAAACAATGTCGGCGGCGACTTGGGTGCCGGCACGTTCAAATATCAAGGGACGCAACCCGGCAACTATCCAGAACTGACGCTCTGGAAATTTGAAATCTATGGTGGTGTCGATTTCGGAGGAGACCCGAACCAGTTCGGTCGGGCATCGTTAACGATGGCAGCGACGGGACGAACGGACTCATCGGCAATCTGTTCTACGGCACTTACATGCAAGACCCTAACTCGCCAAAAGTCGGTAGAAATGATCCATGCCCCTGCGGAAGCGGGATAAAGCATAAGAAGTGTCACGGTTCCATCGAGAAGACTGAGGCTCGTGAGCGCAGCAAGGAGATGGCCGCAGAGCGAAGAAGTGTGCCGTCCCTGTATCAGCCCATAGCGGCGCATGGATACGGCCCGCAACAAGCGGAAGAGGCGCGACGCTACGCGGACCAACTTCTGAAGGCAAAAGCCGTGATTCGCAACTAGCGGAGGCTAGATTCGAGCCAATTTTAGCGTTTTTCAGGCTAGAAACGTCAGGCGGGATGCATATCTATATGCAGACCCTGAGAATCGCGTGCTGTGCAGGCTGTGGGCGACGACAGGTTCGTATTCTAGGCACCTGAGCGATTTCGTTTCCTACCTGAGGAGCCATTTTAAAGTCGCGACGGGGCTTGACAATCCCTATAGGCTTGATAGACTATCCACCCATCATGGCTAGAGAGCTTGTCTGGCTAGAGAACATTTCCTTTGCTGCTTGGGGATGCTCGGCATGCAACTGGATCATACCCATCCTCAGCCGCGGCCTGTCTAGTAAACCCTCCGCGGCCGCACGCGAAGCCTTCGACAAACACGACTGCGCTAAATTCCCCAGCCATCCGCCAGCAACAGAAAAACGTCCGCCCCGTGGTTGCGACCTCTGACTAATTCGCCGTGAGCAAAGCGAACCAAAATGAAAATGGCCGAACCCTTTGGAGAGTTCGGCCCGCGATTGGCGGTCGTGAGGGTCGAATGGCGAGTTCGTTGGTCCGCCGCTAACCCATGACCAATGCCAGTTAAGGTGAGCCTACCGCAATGCCATTTATTAGACTGGTCAATTTTGCTCGCCCTGGGTGTGGTCTATTTCTTTTTCTTCCATGCGCCCATCCAGCCGGTCCTGCCGCCCCTTCATCAGCTTGGAGTACTCGCGCTCCGTTGTCTTCATGCTTTCATGACCGAGCTGTGGCGAGCGGTTTACGCCGGGCGCGTGTAAGCCCGCGCGGTATAATCTGGCTCGTCCAGAGAACTTGCGGAGGGGGCTTCACATGAAAAGAGATGTCGTGTTTGTTCAATCGAGCCCCGTAATAATTGCTTGGGCTTCCGGACGTATTATAGGTCGAAGTTCCGCAGGTCAAGGAGTACGGTGCGGTGACCACGCGTCAATCCAAGTCTCGCCAACCCAAGTCTCGCCAACCCAAGTCTCGCCAACCCAAGTCTCGCCAACCCAAGTCTCGCCAACCTAAAGTTCGCCAACCCGAGGTTCGCACTCAACTCGGCCGCGCCGCGGTCCGGATCTTTGCGGCGAATGAGCGCATGAACCAGCTTCTTATCGAACATCTTGACCCCAGCGTATGGAGGGCCAAACCGCCGGGCGGAGTCCGCAGCATCGCAGCGATCTTCACGCACATGCACAATGTTCGCACGAAGTGGATAAGGCTTACGGCTCCGCACCTGAAGGTTCCGCCCCAGCTCGGCCGCGCGCACTGTACGCCGCAACAGGTCCGCGAGGGATTGGCCGAGAGCGCAGTTCGCTGCTCCGAAATGCTCGCGGAAGCGCTCGGCGGTGAAGGAGGCCGCGTCGGGACATTTCTGAGGGACGGATGGGCCCGCCCCTGGCCAGTTGGCCCGGAAATGCTGTGCTACATGCTTGCGCACGAAGCCCACCATCGCGGGCAGATATGTATGCGCGCACATCAGATGGGATTTCCGTTGCCGATTGCGGCGATGTCCGGGATATGGAATTGGGAGAAGCTCTGGAGAGATTGCGGGGTGGCCGGCGGGCCCGGTGCAGACTCTTAAAGAGATCGTTTTGCGACGGAGGACCGTTACGCCTCTCTCAGTAATTCGGTGCGGTACTTGGGTGCGATCACCTTCACTTTCTCGATGAACTCGGCCTGTTCCGTGGCGTCCAGTTTCGGCGGGGGCGTGGTACGGGTGGCGACTGGCACTCCTACTTCCATGAAGAAGTTCTCTTGTCCTGCAGGAGAGCAGATACAGAGCATCCGTACCGGCCGAGTAGAAGCGTTGTGAAACTGGTGGGGAGCGTTGGCAGGAATGTTGAGTGTCTCGCCGGCGTGCACGATCGATTTCTTGCCGCGAAAAGTTGCTTCCATATCGCCTTCGAGCAAGATGAAAGTTTCCTCGAAGTCGTGCCGATGCGGCGGCGGCCCTCCGCCTGGAGGGATATGCATATCGATCACGCAGAAGCGTCCATTCGTCTGTTGGCCCGTGACTGTGATGGTGTAGGTATCGCCGACCAGACCGATGTGAGGCAGGTTGTCGGGTTGCGCCAGTGTAAGATTGCGTCTGAGATCGTCCGGTGGGATGGTTGGTAGGGTAGTCGGCATTTTGTCTCTCCTGGTGGTTTTCGCTCGCTGTAATTTCGTTTGAAGCTACTCACTCGTTTCCAAGTCGACAGGCGGCGGCAGAGCGACGGGCGAACCAGTTCTACTCCTCCGGCCCGGGGACCGACGGCTGAGTCTTGGCTGACTTGGGCTGACCGGCCATGATGGCCTGCCAATTCAGCAGCGCGTTCCAGAGCAGGCGCTGATCGCCGCGGTTCAGATCGCGGTGCATGGGATTGAAATTGAAACAGACGACGTGGCCCTTACCCACGGGCATGTCCAGAATTGCGGGCCGCCCGATCAGATTGTCTTCTCCCCAGGCCTGACCGCTCTCGACGAAAGGCTTGCCTTCGGTATCGCCCCACTCCATGACCACGCCGCTGCGGTCTTCGGGACCATCGAGGCACGTGGTGCAATAAGCCATGCGCAGCCAGCGCCGCGGAACGTCATACAGAGGAAAGTTCTGGCGAAAGACGTACGTGTGCGCCGGATATCCGTAGGAAATAGGATGGTCAGCGCGATCGAAGGTGACGCGCACATGGGCTCCGGGAGTTCGCGTCGCGGCTTGCTGCGCCGCAGCGGACGAAGCGGAGCCGCCTCCAGCTGCGCTGCGGGGAACGCCTCCCGAAGATCGCCGAACGAAGCGCACCAATCCGCCTTCGAGCGCGAGCATGCTGCCACTGCCGAGTGTGACCATCAGACCTCCATCTTCGATGAAGTGCTGAATCTGCGCGAGTCCTTCGTAGCCGATTCCTCCAGTAATGTCGTCGGACTCGGCGGGAGTGCCGAAGCTGGGAGTCTGCGCCGTCTTCTTGAACGGCATGGGCGACCAGGTTTTCGGCAAGCCTTCAATCTGCTCGGCTAGTTCGAGATCGACGTGCCCGTAGAGCAGGACATCGATGCGCGCGCGCAGATTTCCGGCGCGAATATCTTCGTCGCGCAAATACGTGTAGGGAACCTTGCGCTGATCGAGCGAGTAGCGAATCCATCCGATCGAGTCGGTATCGGCCCACGGCACCCACAGGCCAATGCGTGGAGCTTGCGCCCGGTGGTGGGGGACGTCGGGCGGAGTGGAAACTTGCGTGAAGTCGAGGCCGAGTTCGGCTGCGGTCGAGACAATGGCATCGCGCAACCCAGACTGAGGCGCGAGAATCCACGAGCCGGCAGGAAATTTTGTTCCGGCTGCGTCGAAGTCATGTTCGGCAATCTGAATTTCGAAGTTGGCGAGACGATAACGCGCGGCAAGAAACGATTCTTGGCCGGTGTCTTTGAGCAAATAGATTGGGCCGACTCCGGTGACGTTTCCAACCGCATGAGGAGGATCGGTCAGCCGCGTAAGCGCACTCTCGCGGATCGATGCATCGGCTGTCGGTATCGCCTGCAAGTGGTAGTGGGCTGGCAGTTCCCAGGAAACGTCGTCGTAGGGAGCCTCTCCGTCTTTCGGATAATGCTGCGGCGTGAGTAAGTCGACGGCGTAATTGCGGTAGGGCTGATCGAGTCGAACCACGAAAGTTCCTGCGGGGAAGACTCCTTCTTTCAGATGAATCGTGTTCTGGGCTCGCGCAACCTCAATCTGCTGGGCCATGAGCCGGGAGACCATCTGCGCCACCCGCGCCGGATCACCTTGATTTTCGGGAATCAGAAACGCATAGGGAGGTTGAGTCAGGCCTTTCTGCCAGGAGTCCCAGCTTTTCTTGTAGAAATTGTGCAGCATCTCTTTCGACTGGCCGGCCGCTTCATCGAGAGCCGCGAGGGCTCCCGTCTCCTGATAGTTGAGATTGTCGCGCGCCGACCAGGTCACTACGCGCGGAGGTGGAACCGGACGGTACCACTCAATGGTGGTGGAGGATTGCGAGATCGATCGTGTTTCCGTCTCAGCGCTGCCATTGCCGAAGGTTTCGTAGCCACGCCCGATGCTGTTGTGATTCATGGCCACCGAATCGAGATAAAGATGCGCGAATGCTTCCCCGAAATTCCACGTCGACACGCCGGGCATGCCCATCGCCGTCATCGTTTGTACTTCGTGAAAGCTGAGTTCCAGAAATTCCGTGTACGTGATGGGATCGATGTTGGGGTTATAAGGGCCGGTGCCGTTCCACGTCATCATCAGGGGCACGCCTTCGTGCAAGTCGTGCACCACCGTGGGATGCCATTCATAAAACATGCGATGAACGGCTTTCGTGGTTTCATGCGTCTGCTGATGAGTGTCGCGGTTGATGTCAACGAAGGTGTACTTCGACCAGTACGGCGGCGACTGGCGGGGCAGAGTGTTGCGGTCTGTCTTGCCCTTGAGATAGCGGTAGAACCAGTCGACCACCTTGTCGCGGCCGTCGGGATTGGAAATCGGATTAATAAGCACGACCACGTTTTCGCGGATGCGGCGGATCATGGGCTGCTCCGAAACGGCGAGGCGATAGGCGAGTTCGATCATGGCCTCGGTCGAACCGGTTTCATCGGAGTGGAGCGCGGCGTTGAAGTAATAAATTGGCCGCGTGGTTGCGATGAGTTTTTCGGCGGCTGCCGGATCGGTGCGTCGCGGGTCGGCTAAGGCTGCAGTAGCAGCTTTCAGCCGGTCGAGGTCGCGAATGCCCGCCTCGTCCGCAATCGCCAGCATGAGAATTTCGCGACCTTCTTCACTGCGCCCGATCGTAAACACGCGTACTCGCCGGCTCGCAGCGGCCAGGGCGCGGGCGTAAGCGTACGTTTTTTGCGTGCCCAGCAGTTCTCCCGGCGCGCCCATGATGCGCCCGAGAAATTTCTCGGGAGATGGAACGCTATCGGACTGCGGAACGTAGGAAACCCAGGGCGAGACAAAATGCGGATCGGTGGTAGCGGCGGTGATCGCCTCGACAGAACCGGGTTCGGGGATATCGGGGCTCTGCGCAGTGGTGGTGACGTTCAACAGCGTAAGGAAGGAAATCCACACCAGCGCGAGCCGGAACATGAGGCCTCCTGAGGTCGGTCGAGGCGAAAGTTTAGCATGCGGTCATGCAGGACGTTCAGAGGGCAGGACACTGCCGGTTGTCCAGGTGCGAGTTCCTAGCGCATGGAAGTCAGTCTGCGAGTTGGGCGCTGCGCGTGGGGGCGAACTGTATGGTTTCGATCGGCGCCGCTAGTTCTTTTGATTCCACACATACAAGAAATTGTCGTCGCTGGCGGTGGCAACATTTCGTCCACTCTTATGAATGGCACGGTTGAGCGCCGAACGAACCTTCTCCTTGGTTTCCGCTAATTCTGTGAGCGGCACTTTGATGGCAACTCCGTCTTCGGCCTGATCAAGATCCGAGAGGATCTGCGACACAATCTGCTTGTGCTTTCCATTTCGCCCCTGGGGAACATCCACTTGCGCCATGGTTTTGAAGTTCATCGGGCTTTTCTGGTTGCGGCGGTCCACGAGGCCTCCAGTAAGCAGACTTATTAACGATCCCAAAACGAAGCGCTATCGTAGCGCAACGTAATACAAATATGCAAGGACGTAAACGTAACGTTAAAGAAAGGCATTCCACGCCTATTCTGCGGTCAGGTATCCGTCCGGAAAACTCCCCTATAACCGTTGTTAATTGAATGATTTAGCCGCGTAATAGAGGCGAAGTATCGGGCGCAAAAGAGTTAGCCCGTATCGCTTCGCGACTGCTAGCGTTGAACTATTCGAGAAGGAGGCGGCTCAGTTTGCACAAGGCAAAGACATATTTCGAGCAGATTCCGGTAGAGGTCGTGAGAAATATTGTCGAGGGCCGCGGATCGAAGAAGGAGATCGGGGTTGGCACAGTCGCCCGGTTCTCGCGTGGCGACGCTTCGTGCCGACGAATTCGCCCTGCAGGAAGGAGGTTTGCCAATGAACGACTCCAGCAAACCAAACGATAACGCTGCCGAACATGGTCCGAACAATCCCGAGTCTGCTGTACGAAACGACTGCGTAGCTGACGCCGGAGAATGGCGTGAGCTGGCGCGACGAGTTCAACACGAAACCGATCCAGAAAAGTTATCCGCGCTGGTTCAGCAGCTCATCGCTGCGTTTGATCGGGAGAAATCGCAAAAGCATCCGTTCCGGCAGCGGGACGAGCAGGACGCCACTGCGGGATTAAGCTGACAAGCGTCAGAACCAATTCCCGACATTTGCCATAGAGCGGAATCTCTCCGGCTTTTACGGCTGCGCGTAGGCGGGGCTCTCGGGCTCCGGGCGGTCGTAGTCGCGGCCGTATTTATTCTTGTGGGCGACCGTCATTTCAGATTCCACGAGGTTGAAGTTTCCCAGCGTAGTTTCCCCAGGGGCCACCGTGATCTCGCGGCTCAACGCGCGCAAGGCTTCCGAATCAACCGAGGAATGAAACACCTGCACGTCGTAACGGCCGGGCGGAACGTTGGCGATGCTGATATCGCCGCGCAAATCAGAAATGGCGTAGTACGGCGTCGCCAGCGCGATGATCACGGCGCTCATCTGCGCGTGAATATTGCAGAAGACGAAAGAAATACCGGGACGATCGAACTGGACCAGGCGCGTTGTGCCTCCCTCGTAGAGGCCGAGATCGAAACGCTTGCCCTCAAATAACGAGAACACGTTGTGAAAAAAGGGGTCCTGGTTTGGAAATTCCACCTTGCCGCCAACTGGAATCACCAGAAGTGAAGGATGAAAGCTTTTGTTTTTCTGTATGAGCTTCGGAATCTCGGAAGACTTCTGTTGCGGTTTCACGGTCACGCCGACCGGGGTGAGCCAGATGACGGCATTCGAGGCGTCTTTGAGGCGATGGCCATTCTGGGTTAGCTCCACGTGCGCTTTCAGCGTGGTGTCCTGCGCCGTCGCCGCGACGGCGGCCGCGAGCGCGAGCCCGAGAAGCAATCGGCAAGAGATTACGCAGCTCTTCAAAACAAAATCCCCATCGAAAGATTTACCTGGTTGGTGACACTGCTGCTGCTGTAGATGGGGAAACTCTGCAACCGCCTGAGTTCGGCGGAGAGCACGAGGTCGGAGCGGGGACGAAACACGATGTTGCCCAGCGCACCGCGATTCCGTCCGAGGATGGGGCCATAATTGTCCGCATCAACGGCAAAGCCCCGCACGTCGGCTGTGAATGTGTCGTCTTGGGCGATCACGCCGTTCAACTCCAGTTTCGGCGTCAACTGGAGTTTGAGTTGTGTCCATCCGCCCGCAGCATTCAAGCCGCGAATCGGAGTGGACCCGTAAGTTGGACTACCGCCGTATACGATGGAGCGCCCGGTCGCCGCGCCCAGCCCGCCGATGCCGCGGCCGCGATAAAACTCGCCCGAGAGAGACAGCCGTCGCAGTAGCGGAATCTGCCAATCGGCCATGCCGGCCCACGCATCTTCATAGCGGTCCCACGACCAATCCTGCCGGCCGAAATAGCCGGCCACGCCGAAACTCAGAGGATGCTCCCACACCGGCCGCGACCACGCAGTGCGGACCGCGTAGGCGGGCTGGCCGGAAAGTTCCCCAGCTTGCGGCGCTCGGTAAAAAGTGTTGTAGGGAAATTCCCAGTCGAGGTTGTCGAGAATTCCGGCCTGGATGCTGACGGTCTGCTGATCGGAAACTGTGAAACGATGCTCCACCCGCAGTTGCGGAGTCCATCCCCAGAGATTTCCGGCGTAGGCGAACGCCGGCTCGGCCAGCGATGCGAACGAAGTAGGCGAGAGAGGCGACGCGAAAAACGAATCCTGGCCGGCGACTACGGAGGTGTGTTCCCAATCCATTCGCAGGCTGGCCGTCTGCAGGCGGACGATTCCGAAATTGACGCCGTTGCCGGTGTTGGGGAAACCACCGGCAAAGTCAAGTTGAACGTCGGCTGAGGTTCTGGCCCCGGCAACCGTCGGACCGAAGATTTCGACTCCGATTTCCGATTGGCGCAGCGTCGCTCCGGCATTGTCTACGGATGCGCCCGGCGCGACTGGCAGGGCGAAGTCGGGAAAATCGAGATTGTCCGAGCGCCCGACGTTACGGAATGCATTCATCAGGATAATCCCGTGCAGCCGAGCTCGATACTTTGATGCTGTTTCGACTTTCGTCTGGTACTGTTCATCGATCTTGGACCCAATCAGCGAAGTCGAATCTTCGAGCTTCTGCACTCGCTGTTCGAGCGTTGTGCTCTCGGGAGTCGCGGCCGCGGCTTGGGACTGCTCCGCGGGAGAGATGGACGAAGCCGCTACGGTGCTCGTTGGCATGGCTTCGTTCGAGGCCGGCCGCTCCAGTAACGCACGCGTGCTCTGGAGATCCTGGCGCAGTTGCTGCATCTCCGAGCGGGACTCAGCATTTTCCGTGCGCATCTCTTCCACCAGAGACCGAAGTTGGCGCACCTGATCCTGCAAATCCCGTATCGATGCAGTGTCTGCCGGCGCGGATACGCTGTTAGCCGCTGGCGGCGTCTGACTGAACGCGCAGAGTGGGACGAAAAAGACTATTGCGAGTACGGTCGCGCGAACCGCAGAACTCATTAGGCTCTTCACACCATCCTCCTGCACAGCACCCGGGGTCGGCACCTACAAAGAGTTGGTTCGTGCCTAGCTCTCGGGACGCGAAATGGAACTGTGACCGCCATCCCCCGGCGAAGCCGGAACCAGGGTCGGAACGTCCATGCGGAACTGCTTCGGGCTGCGAGTTGCCGGCGGGCGTGGCGGCAGTACGATTTTGAAAACGGTTCTTCCCTGAGCAATGCGCTCCACGGAAACCTCGCCGCCGTGATCGTGAACAATTTTCTGCACCACCGCCAACCCCATGCCCGTGCCGTTCTCCTTGCCATGACTGACAAAAGGATGAAACAGGCGATCGCGAATGGACTCGGCGACCCCCGGCCCGTTGTCGGAAACGCAAATTGTGATCAGCTCGCCGTCGTCCGTGGCGGTTACCTCCACCTGGCCATCTGCATCGGGCGTGGCTTCGCAGGCGTTTAAGAGCAGATTATAAAGAGCGCGTTCCAGCCGACGCGCATCGAACCAGCCGGAAACCGGACCATGGCACAAGACATTGATGGAGCGGGCGTGGTGCCGCGGGTGCAAGCGAACCGCCTGTACGGCTCGCTGGATCACGTCGGAGACACTGCTGTCGGACGGGTTCAAGGATTCGCGCGTGCGGGCGAATTCGAGCAGGGAGTCGATGAGATCGGTCATCAGGTTCACCCCGCTGCGGACTTCCTGGTAGAGTTCTTCGCGCTGCGCCGAGGTCAGCCGGCTGTCGCAAAGAAACTCCGAATTCGCCACGATGGCGGCGAGAGAATGCCGCAGATCGTGGGAAATTGAACTGGCCATGCGCCCGATGGTCGCAAGCTGCTCGGATTCCAGCAGGTCGCGCTGGCTCTTGAGCAGGCTGGTGCGCATGCGGTCGAAGGCGCGAGTCAATTCGGCGACTTCGTCCCGGCCACGCGGGTCGAGCGGATGATGGAAGTCCCCACGCTCCAGAGCGCGCACGCCGGCTACCAGGCTTCCTAGCGGACGCGTGAAAGTGTGGGAGAGGAAAAATACGAAGGCGCTGCCGGCCAGAATTGCGGCCAGGCCCAGCAGCAGAATGTACCGGTTCAACTCATCGATAAACTTGGTGGCCTGATCGTAGGAACCCAGGACGCTCAGGCGCATCGGCGTCGACCCAGTTCCGGACAGCACCAGCGAAGTCGAGAGGAAGTGTTCGTGGCCGATTTCGAGGTCGCGCGGATCGGCCTGCCCGGAGCCGGCGATCAGAGTCTGCAAACTTCCGCCCTGCATCTGCGCCGACGACAAAGTGGTTGCCACAAGTTCGTCGCCGTATGAAAAAGCGACCTGGCTGCCCGCGACTTTGCTGACCTGGGCCGCCAGGCGGTCGTTGATCTCATAACCAATCACCAGGAAGCCGAGCAGGGTACCTTCCGTGCTGGAACCGCGATAGATGGGCTGCACGAACGCCTGATAAAGATGATGCTCGCCATACCACCAGTGGCTGGAGTCTCCTTCGTCTTCATCGAGGGATTGCCGAAAATACTTTTCGGCCGCTTCTCGCGTAAAGCCGGGTGTCTTGGTATGCAGCGCGACGACTTGGCCGCTGCGGTTGACCAGCACAAACAAGTCGCAACTGCTGCGCGCATGCTGCCAGACATCCTGGGAGGCATCCTGGATGGTAACCGGATCGGTGCTGGTCATGATGGCGCGGGTCAGAGGAATGTCGGCGAGCAGGGCGACGTTGCTGGTCAGCATGGTCTCGCGCTCGTGGCGGAAATCCTGGAAAGCGCTGACTGAATTGCGCAGGTTGACGGCAATATTCTTTCGAACATTGCTCTCGACCGTTCGCCGCACCAGCAGCAGGCTGGTCGTGGTCAGGCCCGCGGTAACAACGAGCATAGAGAGCAGAAATCGCGTGCGCAGACGCAGACGAGGCAGGAGCGCTCCCCCAGAGTCCATCTGGCGAGCGCGAGTTGCGGGTTCCGGCGATGGATTCACAGATGTCTGACGAGAACTCAGCGAACGAACTTATAACCCATGCCGTGTACCGTGCGGAAGTGTACCGGGCTCGATGGGTCTCTCTCCAGCTTTTGGCGCAGTTTCAGAATGTGGTTGTCCACGGTGCGGGTGGAGGGATAATTCTGATAGCCCCACACTTCATTGAGCAGTTCGTCGCGGCTGATGACGCGGTCGGAATTCTGCACCAGGAACTGGAAGGTCTTGAATTCCTGCGCGGTCAGGACTACGGGAACGCCGTCGCGCTTGACCTCCATTTTCCTGAGGTCGAGGGAGATGCCGTCAAAACTGACGACCTGGGCGGCGGGCGTGCGCGCGGTATGGCGCAGAGCGGCCCGGACCCGCGCTAACAGTTCGCGCGGGCTGAACGGCTTGGTCACGTAGTCGTCGGCGCCCAACTCCAGAAGCAGAACCTTGTCAGAGACGTCGCTGGCCGCGCTCAGAACAACGATCGGCAAGGTCGGCGCCTGGGTCTTGATCTCCTTGCATAAGTCCCGCCCTGAAAGCCTGGGGAGGCGCAAATCCAGCACTACAACTGCCGGTGCCGAAGCCTGAAAACTCTCGAGCGCACCCTGGCCGTCCGCCTGCACTTCCACGGCATATCCTTCGGTTTCAAACAGCCGCCGCAGAACTTTTCGGACCGCCGGATCGTCTTCGACGACGAGAATGCGGCCGGTCGGCTTGGCGGGAGCGGTCATGGTCACAGTTCTGGATGCATCGAGCGGAGTAGCCAGGTTGCCCATAAGAAAATCCTGTTCCGGGGAGAAACTTCCAGCGTCTCGAATATCTGGGCCGGAAGCGGCTCGACCTCTGAAGCTTACAACGTTTGACGCGGAATTCGCCCGGATGATGTGGGTTTTGACATTTTTTTTACAAATTGAGGCCATCACCGAACTGCGCTACGGCAGGCCGCGTGCTGCAAACACGAACATCGCCACTCAGAAACCAACACGCGACTCAGCCGTTTCGAGGCTCGATCCGCCTTCCGAGCGTGAGTAAAGGACCATGCAATCCTCGGCGCGCGCATCGATTCTTTCGCCGTCAAGATTACGAAGCGCGGCGTGGCATTCCCGCCTGAAAAATACACAGATTTAACAACAATGTGACACCTCGGTGACAAGCCGCCCATGCGGAAGCCTTAACCTGCGTCAGACGTTTTCAGCGCAGCCGCAATAAAAGCCGACTATGACGAGCTCTCAACTCAGAAGGATCGATCGAGTCGCTCGATTCGGTGAGTTCTCTCTGGATTTCGGAAAGATGCAACTTTCCCGTGCCGGGCAACCGCTGGCGCTGACACTTCAGGAATTCAAGGTGCTGAAGTTTTTCGTGTCCCGACCGGAAGTTGTTCTATCGCGGACTAGGCTGATCACGGCTGTGTGGCCGAAGCGAGAGCGGCTGAGCTACCGCACGGTCGATAACTGTATCGCAAAGCTGCGCCAGAAGATCGAGCAAAACCCGGCAAAGCCCGTCCACTTGCTGACCGTACACGGGGTCGGCTACAGATTTGTCCCGAGCCAGAAACGCGATCCTTTTTTGACGACTGAACTACGTGACCCATACGGGCTTCGAGCGCGCGTGAATGCGCCAGCCGAGGAGTGAGACATGTTCCGGTGTTGTGATCGGTGGAGAAAGTGAAAAGGAGTTGGAACCCAACCGGCTTGAAACTGGCAGCCATGCGGGTGGCCGCGGTGGGCTTGCTTCTGGCGGCGATTCATCCCGCGCACGGCATTCCTCTCCGAAAAATGGAGGAGCCACGGTGATCGGCGAGACTAAAGGCCTTAGCGCCGACGCTGTGCTTTTGCTCACGGTGCAGGATCCTGTGTTGTGCGATGTTGAACTTCCTTTGCGGCAGATCTACTATCCGCTCGGATTCGCGGTAGAAATCACGACCAACGCGCCGGAAGTGCTCGAGGCCGCGCAGGAGAGTTGGGGTCAGTTTTCCAACGCGTTCTCTGAACCTGCCCTGCAGTTTCGCGTGGGCGTCACTGGCATCGGCAGTGGTTTCTGCCCACCGATGCCAGCCTGTCGAGGCTGGCGCAACCTGCTGCTCACCGTTGCGGACGCGGAGAATTTCGCAGTATGCGATCTGCGGCGCGGAGTTGGCTTCGGATGGTTCACGCAAGCGGCGGTGGAAGATCGGGCATACCTGCGCTACAACTTTCTCGAAGGTTCGGTGCTGCCCATGTTGCAGCACCTTTATCTGGCGCCGGTTCATGCGGCGTGCGTCAGGTTCCGCGATCGCGGTGTGCTGCTCTGCGGCGACTCGGGAGCCGGTAAATCTTCGCTGGCTTACGCCTGCGCTCGCCGCGGGTGGACGTTTGTCTCCGACGATACCAGCGAATTGATTCGCGCCCGGAAAGATCTGACGGTCATTGGCGGTCCGCACCAGATTCGACTTCGGGAGGCGGCGGTCGATCTGTTTCCTGAACTCGCCCAGCAACGCCTCACACTGCGCGCCACGGGGGAGTTGGCCATTGAACTCCCAACCGCGACCGTGCCGGAAATCTCAACCGCGCTTTCCTCGACCGTCGACTACATCGTTTTTCTGAATCGGCGGGAACCCGAGCCTTGCGGCCTTGTGCCCATTCCCGAGGACGAGGCATTACCCTGGTTCGAGCAAGTGATTACTCACGGCGAAGATGAATCGCGCAAAGAGCAAAAACTTGCGCTGCGGCGCTTGCTCGACAAGCCGATCCGTGAACTCCGCTATCGTGACCTCCAGTGGGCTGTGGACCGTCTCGAAACCATGGTCGACCAGGGCGATCGATATTCGCCGGCATCGTAGCCGGTGCCAGTCTGTAGCTCTCGCGGTGGTCACTGCATCACGCGCCACGCGGCGTAGTACCAAAGCAGCGGAGCGGCAAACAGCAGCGCGTCGATGCGGTCGAGCATGCCGCCATGACCAGGAAGGATTGCGCCGGAATCTTTCACACCCGCGCCGCGCTTGATCAGCGACTCGACCAGATCTCCAAGTTGCGCGGCGATGTTCAGCATGATCGTGAGGAGGATGACCGTGCTCATCGCGGGAACTTCCGATCCATACATGCCGTCGGGGCGTGAGATCAATCCAACCCGCAGCAGCGCCAGGCTGATCTGCTCGGCGTGAGCGAATAGCAGCCATCCAACCGCAACGCTGGCTATCAGCGAAGCCACCGCGCCTTCCCACGTTTTCTTCGGGCTGATGCGCGGCGCCAGCAGATGGCGCCCGATTGACTTGCCTACAAAGTACGCGAAGATGTCTCCGGCCCAAACGACCAGCAGAAGATAAAGCAGCAAGAACGCACCTGCCCATTGCTGGCGCAGTTGCACCAGCATCCCCATCGGCAGCGCGATGTAACAGAAGGCAAAAACCGAAGCGGCGCTGGCGGGATATCCGGCGCGCAAGTTTTCTCCACGCATAGCGCGTGTCAGAAAGACGAACGGAACGATCGCGGCCGCGAACGCCAGAATCACCAGGAACTTTCCCAGAGAAACAAGAGCAGTTTCTCCCTGCGCAGTCAGAGCCAGCATCAGGAAGAAGAGTGCGGCGAATACATGCGTCGGCCAGGCCATCGGCTGCACGCTGTAAGATTCCGTCAGCTTGAGGAATTCGTGGATCGTGAGCAAAGCCGCGCTGCCCGCCACAAGGGCCAGCACCCACACCGGCGCACGAAGGATGAGCGCCAGCACAATCGGAATGAGGACGACCGCGGTCGCAATGCGTTTGATCAAGGGAAGGGAGGATCGCGCTTTAGAGTCGGCGCAATCTGCCAGCGCCTATCTTATACGCTTTATCATTCCGAACGGGCCGTAGTAGCGTTTGTCATTCCGAACCGGCGAGAGCCAGAGAGGAACCTGCTGTAAATCCGTCCACGTCCTGAACTCCGGCTACTTCTCAGTCTTCGCAAGATCGAGGCCGTGCGAATCGGTATGCGCGTGCCCGTCGCCATGATTCAGGCCTCCATACCTCCGCTCGCGCTTCTGATATTCTGCGATGCCCTCGAGCAAATGCAAGCCGCGAAAATCCGGCCACAATGTCGGCGTCACATAAATTTCGGCGTAGGCCAGCTGCCACAGCAGGAAGTTGCTCAGGCGCATTTCACCCGAAGTACGCACCACCAGATCCGGATCCGGAAGATGGCTCGTATACAGATGCCGGCTCACCATTTCTTCGTCGATCTGCAGATGATCGACGCCACCGTTCTGTGCAGCCGCACGCAACATCGACCGGAATGCGTCCACCAGTTCGCTGCGCGCACTGTAGTTGAGCGCCAGCGTCAGCACCATGCCCGAATTGCGCGCCGTCGCGTCCCTTGCCCAGGCCATGCGCTCCTGAACGTCTGGCGGCAGTTCCTGCTGACGTCCAATGTATTGCAGTCGGATGTTGTTCTCATTCAGCGTAGGAACTTCCGCCTTCAAATACCGGCTGAGCAGGCGCATCAGGAAGTCGACTTCACTCTTCGGTCGCTTCTTCCAGTTCTCTTCCGAGAAGGCATAGAGAGTCAGCGCGCCGATATGAATGCGCGCCGCCGTCTCCACGGTCGAGCGCACGGCCGCAACGCCGGCGCGATGACCCGCCACGCGCGGCATATGCCGCCGCCGGGCCCAGCGCCCGTTGCCGTCCATGATGATCGCGATGTGTCTCGGGAGCCGCGCCGGATCGAGATGCCGGTACACATCGGCTTCCTTCCGATCCAGTCCGGCAGGTACTTTGTCGCGCAAAGTGGTCATCTCGATATGAGGCTACCACAGGCAGGAAGGCGATGCAATGAGAGGGACGTATATCCAACTGATGCTAGTGTTGATGCGAGATTTGCACAAATCTGCGGGTTGGGCGAAATGACAGCAGCGCGCTCGCGAATTCCCTTTCGAGCTTCCGTGGCACGTGCTCATATCCTAGATTTGGCCCAACTGCGCCGAGAATTGACGGATCAGGCGCTTTCATCGGAGACCGGTAGTCGACTTCACCCCAGACTTCAGCTTTCCCTTTGTAATGGCCCCTTCGGACAGTCTTGTCGGATTCCTTCTCAGACGTATCGAGGATATATTCCGAATCTTGGAACATCGGGATCCGATACATGAAGCCTTTCTGCAGCACGATCGACGAACCATCGCGATATTTCAGTGTCGTGAGAATGCCTTCCTTATAGTTCCAAGTGTCAGCCGTAAAACCGCTCGGCACCTCCAGTTCTCCCAACACCGAAGTTCCCCAGCTCCACGTAAAGGTCGTAGTGCGCGGCACAAGTTTAACTTCTGTCGCTTGGGGCGGCGTGCTAGCTGGCAGGAGGATAATCGCGAACAGTAGTAGAGATTCAGTTATCACACTGACTCAGACACCGGGCTCGATGGCGGAGTTCCAAATGGTCCCTCGCCGAATATCAGAGAGCGGCTTTCCACCTACTTCGCTTCCTCCGGGACAACTTTGAGCTCCAGCTTTTCCGTCCACCGGATTACGGTCAGGGTGCTGCTAACTCCCACCCGCACCTCGGTGAGCAAGCGATGCAGATCGTCGACGCCAGCGACCGGCTGGCCTTCCAGCGCCACGATAATGTCGCCTTCGCGCAGGCCGGCGCGTTTGGCCGGGCTGCCATCCTCGACCGAGATTACGACCGCGCCCATTTCAGCCGGCAGATCGTAAAACCGCACCACACGCCGGTGTATCGGAACGGTCTGCCCCGAGACTCCGATATAACTACGCCGCAGACGCCCATCGCGTAGCAGCCGCGAGGCCACGAACTTTGCCGTATTGATGCCGATAGCGAAGCAAATTCCTTGAGCCGGCAGGATCGTCGCCGTGTTCACTCCGACGACGCGCCCCGAAGAATCGACCAGCGGACCGCCCGAATTCCCCGGGTTGAGCGACGCGTCAGTCTGAATCACGTCGTCAATCAGCCGCCCGGAATACGAACGCAGCGACCGGCCCAGCGCGCTGACCACGCCCGCCGTCACCGTCGACTGAAATCCATACGGAGCGCCGATCGCGATCACGACCTGCCCCACCCGCAGCCGCTGTGAATCGCCAAGCGCGGCCGCGGTCAGCCCCGGCTCATCGAAGCGGGGCACCTCCAGGCGGATCACCGCCAGATCGCTCGCCGGGTCGTCACCGATCAGCGTAGCCGGCATGCGGCGGCCGTCAGTGAGCGTCACCGCGATCCGCACCGCGTCGTGCACGACGTGGCTGTTGGTGAGGATCAGCCCGTCCGGCGTAAACACGAAACCCGAGCCACCGCCGCGCCGTTCCTGAGGCTCGCCCGAGTGCGCGCGGCCGGAACCGTTTCCCGGCACAGCCTGGTGCACTTCAATATTCACCACCGACGGGCTGACCCGCTCCACCGCGCTCGTAACTGCCTGGGAGTAGGCGTCGAGCAGGGAAGCGTCGTTAGTGCCGTGTGCCTCCGCGACGGTCTCGGAGCTCCAGCCTGCCGAAGGGGAAGGGTCCAGCAGCGGGGTTGAAGATACTTCAGTTCGATCGAAACTCATGCAAGATAGATGTCAGTCGATCCGTTGAAGATTCATATAGCCCCGCTTCATGGGTCCCGCTACACGTAGCCCCGGACGCCCTCGTCAGGGGTTGCGCGAAGCGCAATGAGCGGCCCTATGCATCTGTAAGCGCGCAATCGCCCCTGCCCATCGTCAAGAGCATCTACACTGCCGGCACACTCGGAGCTTCGCTCCTCGGGGCGGACGAGGGCGTCCGCCGCTACACAAACAAAAAGGCCGGGACCAGAGGATGGTCCCGGCAAGTGAGTTGGCTGGTTGCCCGGATAAAGTCGTTCAAGCGTTATGTGGGGACAGCCGCCCCTGGCTGTCAAGCTGAGGCAAAGCCCGGCCTTCCACAAGCTCCCTAAGCCGCTAAGCGCTCCGTCTCGGCCGTATCGTCAAATCCCGCACCTGGGTCAAAATGCTCGACATCTGCATCCCATTCAGTTGCGAGACAAACGGTAACAACTCGGAGACAAACTGATCCTTCATTAATTCTTGGATTTCTTCCTGGCGGGTGCGTTCCCCGCCACTGAGCAGATCGGGCACGGTAACCTCCAGTGCGCGCGCCAGCCGTTCCAGGGACGACAGCGTAGGCGTGGCCTTCTCGTTCTCAATTTTCGAAACGTACGTGCGCGGAACCGACATGCGCCCGGCGAGTTGCCGCTGGCTCAGTCCGTTCCGCAGGCGCAGCGAACGGATCGACGTGGCCAGGTTCAGGTGCCCGCGCCCGTTACCCGGCACCGGCATCATCACCGGCTGTACCATGACAATAGGTTCGGGCTCCGGTTCCTCGTCTAAAGACGCGTGGCAGCGGCGGCAGTTGTTATTGGAAGTACGAAATTGAACCAACAGGCAGTGATCGCAACGGACGACCTCCCTAGAGTCTACCGGGGCAAGAGTCGTAGCCATCGGGTTGTGGGAGTGCCAGAGCGGGCTCTCCTTACTGATCACAGAAAAGGAACCAAAACTTGGGGGAGAGGTTCCAACTGCACCGCCAATCTGAGGCATCAGGCCTGTGGAAGTCAACATAAAAATGCAGGATGGCCGCGATTATCGCGGGTGAAACGCAAGTCCAGACGCACGAAACTTCGAAAATACGGGGGAGAAACTGTGATGGATCGCACGCCTAGTAGTGTTTACTAACTAGGCTCATCCTTCGAGCTCTGGGATGCGCTTTTTTAAAGTGCGATGGCCTGTTTACAACAAGTCACGATTCGATCGGCTGAAGAACGGCTTAGAATGCTTGTGCCGTCTAGATTGTGATCGAGGGAGACGATGGGCCTCTATCGTGCGTTCATGAAGTTTACCCGCTGGTATGGGCGACTCATCACCAGTGCCGCAGCTGGACTTATGGCGGCAATTTTTCTTTGTCTCGGTGGGGGGAAATTATTGGGAGCGAGCGACCGAGTGATGGCGGTTTTGATCGTCTTAGCCGTGCCACTCTGGATTGTGGTGTCTGTCTTGTCTTACAAGGCTCTGAAACCAAGGCTCGAAGGTAGGGAATGAACGAAATCATCACACGAGACGCAGCCTGGGCGCTCCTGACCGAGTTCACCCAATCCGAAAGCCTGCGCAAGCATGCGCTGGCCGTCGAGGCCTGCATGCGCGCCTGCGCCGGTACGTTCGGCAACGGCTCGCCGGAGGACGCGGAGTTGTGGGGCGTCGTCGGGCTCATTCACGACTTCGATTACGAGCAATGGCCCAGCCTCGAAGATCATCCCTACAAAGGCAACGCCATCCTCAAAGAGCGGGGATGGCCCGAGAACATCGCCCGCGCCATCATGTCGCACGCCGAATACACGGGCGTGACCCGCGAGTCGTACTTAGAAAAGGCCCTCTTCGCCTGCGACGAGCTCGCCGGATTCATCACCGCCGTGGCCTTGATCAAGCCCGGAAAGTCGCTGGCTGAGGTCGACGCCAAGTCGGTGCGCAAAAGAATGAAAGACAAAGCCTTCGCCCGCAAAGTAAACCGCGACGACATCATCAACGGCGCCGCCGCTCTCGGCGTCGACCTGGATGAGCACATCACTTTCTGCATCGAAGCCCTGAAGCCGATCGCGAAGGAACTCGGCCTCGACGGCAGCGCCGCGAAGCCCTCATGATCTGCGGAAGATCAGCCCGCCGAGGTTGCGAATCTGCTCTCCGAACGATCCGCTCAGGGACATGAAATCAAGAAATTCACCCGGCTTCATCTCAGACTTGAAAGAGGCTCCCAGTTCCTGAGTAATCTCTTGCCGTCGATTTTCCGGCACATCTGCACTTAACGTAATCCCGATGACCGTGCTGCTCCGACCCTGCTTAGTCGCCATCTGAAAAAAGTGAAGCTCCGCAATCGCCGGTATCCCGGAAGCTTTTATTCGCAGAGCTTCCTGGATCGCAGGGCTTGGAGGATTCGCGGGACGGCCGATGAATACCTGCTCGTTTGCCTGCAGGCGAAATTGCTGGTTCCGCGCATTGGCGGGCACATTGCCCTTCGCTAATTGCTCGATCTCCCCACGCTTGATTCGGCCGCCGGGCCTGATCATTTTTCGGATGGGATCAAAAGGGTTGACGACAATGTCCTGGATATCGGTGTTCAGCACTAAACGAAACAGGTCAACGGCTCTCAATCCGAGATACGGCGTATTTGGATCCCAGTTGCGCAATGCCTCCAAGTCGGTGAAGGCCACGGTGTAGTGGACCTGATCGGCGCCAGTCTTTTTGATGATCTGCACCTGCATCTCGGTCTTTAAAGTATGTATACCCGGGCTGGCACCCTGCGGAAGTTCCGGTACTGGGATCAACAGCATCGAGGTGAGAAGAGTTTCATAAAGCTTCCTGCGTTTGTCAGGGCTGTCGCCGACGGCGACCTCATGCATTGCACGCACGAGCGCGGCGTTATCGAATTCCGCCGGTGCGTCTTTCTTCTTGCCGAAGAGCGAATCAAGAAATTTCACTTGTACCTCGCCAGGCTCGCGATTTCTCGAAGCTGATGCCCACGGCATGATACCCGATGCGGCAGAGTTGCCATGCACGATGGTCGCCTCGGATAAAAAACAACGTGCAAGCCCGACCGGATTCGCGGATAATGCTGTGCTCTCCTCTCTAGTCATGGACACGCCACACAGCGACCTGGAAGCCATCCGGCGGATTCTCGCCGACCTGACTGAACGGGTCTCTCGGATCGAGCGCAGGCTGGAGATTTCATCCCATCCCGCCGAACCTCGCGCGGCAGCGCCTGCATCAACATCGGTTTCGTCTCAGCCTTCGCCAACGCCGCCCACGCCGACTCAGCCCCCTCCACCAGTCGCAACCCCCGATCATCCCTTGCCGCCAACAGCGCCGTATCCAATCATTCCGAAGCCACCCATAACTTACCCTGCTCAACCGGACTCTGACCTCGAGTCGCGCATCGGCTCGCACTGGCTGAACCGCATCGGCATCACCGCGCTGCTGATCGGGGTCTCCTACTTCCTGAAATTCGCTTTCGACAATAACTGGATCGGTCCCGCCGGGCGCGTCACCATTGGATTGATGGCCGGGATCGCGACCGTGCTGTGGAGCGAACGCTTTCGCAGCCGCGGCTACCAGGCTTTTTCTTATTCGCTGAAGGCGGTGGGCATTGGCGCGCTTTATCTTTCGCTCTGGGCGGCATTTCAGGTCTACAGCCTGATTCCGAGCGGCGTGGCCTTTGTCATGATGCTGGCGGTGACGGCGGCGACTGCCGCCATGGCATGGGCGCAGGACGCGCAAATCCTCGCCGCCTTCGCTCTCGCCGGAGGATTCAGCACTCCGCTGCTGCTCTCGACCGGCCAGAACAGGGAAGTGGCCTTGTTCGCGTATGTTGCGATTCTCGACCTTGCCACGCTGATCCTGGTAACTTTCAAACCCTGGCGGCGGCTGCTGGTCATGAGCTACGCCGGCACGCTGTTGCTGTACATCGGATGGTACGCAAGTTTCTACAACCGCAGCCAGCTTGACCTCACTCTATTCTTCGCCACGTTGTTCTTTGCGATTTTCGCGGTCGCCCCGTTGCTGACTCTCCAGCCGGAGGGCGAGACGGCTCTGCTTGCTTCGATTCCCGCCGCGCTGGCGTTCGTCAATGCGGGAGTTTATTTTCTGCAGGCCTACGCCATGATCGATGAAGTCGACAAGACTTACATGGCGTGGTTTGCCCTTGCTTTGGCCGCGATCTACATTTTTCTCAGCCGCCAGGTACAGGCGCGGGCGCGTACGCGAGGTGCATCCGAGATGCTGTATTTTCTTCACCTCGCGGTGGCGATCGGATTCATCACCATCGCCATTCCGATTCGCCTCGACGCCCATTGGATCACCATCGGATGGTTCATCGAAGCCGGAGTGCTGCTCTGGGTCGGCAATCGCATGCAGTCCGATTTCCTCAATGTGTTCGCGCTGGGCGCGCTGACCCTCGGCGTTTTCCGATTGCTGGCAATTGACGATTTTCACACGACGCAACTTCTGTTCAACATGCGCATGGCGACTTATATGGTCGCGGTAATCGTGCTCGGAACCGTGGCCTGGTACGCCGCCCAGCGCGAAGACGAATCCGCGCGCATGGTCGCAGCTGTCGCGGTCGTCGCGCTCAATGCTCTTGCCCTGATCGCTCTCAGTCGTGAAGTGAACGATTATTATGCCCGGGAGATGGCCGTCTATCGCCGGGTCGCGGGCTCGCCGAATTATTTCTACAACTCAAATCTGCGTGGCATCGACATTGAGCGCGACTTCACCTACTCCGCTTTGTGGATGGCCTATGGCGCCATGCTGATGGTTGTCGGATTCCTCCGGCGCTCCGCGTTCGTGCGCTGGCAGGCGTTGCTGCTGATCGCCGCGACCATCGCGAAAGTATTTATCTACGATGTCTCCCAACTCGACCGCGGATATCGAATCGTCAGCTTCATGGTGCTCGGCGTGCTCCTACTGGCAATTTCGTTTGTTTACCAGCGCGACTGGCTGGAGCTTTCCCCCCGGAACCGGCCGCACCAGAGAACAGAAGGGGACGCCAGCGCATGAAACTCGCCGCGTCATCGTTCCTCTTGTTTCTGATCGCGGCCATGGTCAGCCCGCCGGAGCCAGGGATTCCCTACTTCAGCAATGTCCGCGAAGTTCACATCGCCCAGCCGGACCGGCAGAACTATTTCATCGTCGACGAAGAACTCTGGCATTCCTCGCGCCCCGATCTCGGAGACCTCCGCTTGTATGATGGCGAAAGTCCCGTCCAGTACGCCTTGTCTGAGCAGCGCGCCGGAGTTTCTTCCGAGGAAATGCCGGCGAAAATTCTGAATCTCGGCAGCGTCTCCGGTCATACGGAATTCGATCTCGACACTGGCGCGCTTGCCGAATACGATCGCATTCGCCTGCGTCTGGACGCTCACGACTTCGTGGCTACAGCATCCGTTTCCGGCGGCGGCGCGCCCGGAAAAGCCAATGAAGTCGAACTGACGCCGTCGACGCTCTACGACTTCAGCAAGGAACAGCTCGGTTCCAATTCGCTGCTGAAGTTGCCTGCGTCCAGCTTCAGTTATCTTCACGTCAAACTTTCCCCCGGCATTCGACCCGAACAGGTAAAGGGCGCGGCCATCTACAACCTGCGCGAACAGAAAGCATCATGGACCAAGGTTGGTTCCTGCGCGGCTCCCGAACAAAAGCAGCGCACGACCTCGATCCGTTGCACCGTTCCCGCACAAGTTCCCTTGAGCCGGATAAGGCTTCAGATCGCACCCGAGCAAGTGAACTTCCGCCGCGCGGTGAGCCTGGAAGACCACCTGGGCCAGCAGATTGCTGGTGGCGAGATCAGCCGTGTGCGGATGAATCGCGGCGGCATACTCGTCACCAGCGAAGACCTGGCCGTCAATGTAGATGGCAGTCCGGGCCAACTCACGATCGTTCTTGACGACGGGGACAATCCTCCTCTTACCATCCTAGCTGTTGAACTGCTGTCGCTCGAACGCCGCATCTACTTCGACCCCCAGGGCAAGTCGGCTCTCAGGTTGTATTACGGAGACGGCAAGCTCGCGGCGCCGGTCTACGATTACGCCAGGTTTTTTCACGCGGACGTTTCGCCCGCGCAGGCGCAACTCGGGCCCGGCGCACACAATGTGCAATACACGGGGCGTCCTGACGACCGGCCGTGGTCCGAGCGTCATACGGCAGTTCTCTGGGGAGCAATGTTGCTGGCGGTGCTGGCGCTCGCGGTTCTGGCTCTCCGCGGCTTGCGTTCGCAACCCGCGCAGTAGATCCACGACTCGGTGCGTTTCTGCTCACGCATCCCTGTGCTAATATCTGCTGACATTTCTGGACTGGAAAGAGTCAGCCGTGTTGTGCAGCAAGTGCGCCGCCAATCTTCCTGAAGGTTCGCAGTTCTGTCCGAAGTGCGGTCAGCCGGTGACGTCGCCGGCGAGCGAAACCGCTACGCCGATCATTGATGCCTCCCTGGGCTGCAGTAAGTGTGGCGCGGAACTTCCGCCCGAAGCGCAGTTCTGCGTGAAATGCGGCAAGCCCGTCAGTTCCCGCCCGATGCGGCCTGTGGAGAGTGCTCCTCGCATTGTCGACAGGCCTCCGCCCGTGCTACTGAGGCCGCGGCGCAAGCGGCGTTGGGTCTTGTGGAGTTTGCTGGCCCTCTTACTCGTAGCGACGGTATGGGCCATGACCAGCGAGAGTTCGGTCGCGCAGGGAATTCAGGAGCTTGTCGGATGGAAACACGATCAGACCATCCTCGACACGCCATTTACCGTCGCAGCCCGAGGCTTCCGCTATTACAAGTTCGCTCTCCCGCCGGGCTCGGTGAATGTCGCCATCATCGGCGATTTCAACGTAGTGGACGACGGCAATAAGGCCGGTAACAACAATCCCAATGCAGACAAAGACGGCAGCAGCATCGAGGTCTACGTGCTCAGCGAGCCTGCCTTCGCGGTCTGGCAGAACGGCTACGCGACCAGTTCCCTCTATGAAAGCGGCAGAGTTGCCGAGGGCAAGGTAAATCAGGAACTGCCCACGGGCGCTGGAATCTACTATCTCGTCTTCAGCAACAAGTTTTCTCCGAAGACGGGCAAGAATCTGCACGCCAGCGTGCTGCTGCGCTACAAAAGCTGGCTGCCCGAATCGCTCCGCCGCGGTGCCGATCGTTTCTGGAACTGGCTGGGATTGTAAGAACTAGAAGGGAAGCGTTGTCATTCCCAACGGCTTCAGCCGTGAGGAATCTGCTCATCCCCCCCAGCAATCAAATTCTCTCCAGCTGAATCAGCAGCTTCCGGCTGCGAGCCTTCATGGCCGGCGTGCCGTTTCGAGTTGCCTCGCGCAGAAGCTCAATCACTGCGGATCGAATGCTCGCCTCGGTCTTTGCAGGGTCAGCCTGTGCGAGGTCAGCCAGCCCCTGCAGAGCGAAAGTCTTGACGATGGAACTGCGATTGTTCAGATAGCCGTGCAGCGCCGAAATTGCGGCTTGCCGTTCTCTTGCATTCAGCACGAGCCGAGGCACCATCACAGCCAGATGCCAGCGCAGTTCCTGTTGCTGGGTCTCAGTCATCAAGCCCAGTAGTTCTTTCTTGTAGAGGAGAAGAAACTCGGGATGCTTTCGCGTAACCTTCTCAGCCGCATCTGCGGCCCGCATTCGCACCCGATGATCTGAAGACCACAGGCCTGCGATCAACTCTGGAAAGAGTTTCGGGTAGTCGGACACAATGGCCGCAACCTGATCCGAGCGGCCAATCGTTCGTCGATCGCCGCCCTTCAGAAGGGCAAGAATGTTCTTCGGCGGCACTGAATTAAGGCGAGCGAGTGTTACCGCATGGTCTCTTCGATCTCAGAAATCCAGTCGGGGCGCTTGAGCACTTCGCGCGGCTTGGGACCGTCAGCGGCGCCGACAATGCCATCCTGCTCCATGAGATCGATTAGATGTGCGGCGCGGCCGTAGCCGATTCGCAGCCGCCGCTGCAGCAGGGAAGTGGAAGCCTTGCCGAATTCCACGACCAGCTTTACCGCATCGCCATACATCGGATCATCCTGCGCCTCGCCCTCCTCGCCGGGCTCACCGCTCGCGCCCGCCGCGGCATCGCGCTCTTCTTTCGGCGCTTCGAGGAACTGTTGCTGATACTCAGCCAACCCCTGCGCCTTCCAGAACTCAACGACTGCGGCGATTTCCTTCTCCGTGACGAACGGAGCGTGCAAACGATGCACGCGCGCCGAACCCGAAGGCAGATACAGCATGTCGCCTTTGCCCAGCAGTGCCTCGGCGCCGTTGGCATCGAGAATCGTGCGCGAATCGACCTTGGTCGCGACGCGGAACGAAACGCGGGCCGGGAAATTCGCCTTGATCAATCCGGTGATGACGTCGACCGAGGGTCGTTGGGTTGCTAAAACAAGATGAATGCCGACTGCGCGCGCCATCTGCGCCAGCCGTGTGATCGACTCTTCCACGTTCGACGAATCGAGCATCATCAGATCGGCCAACTCGTCGATGATGATGACAATGTAAGGAATTGGTTTCTCATCGGACTCCTCGTCGAACAGGCTCGGCGTGCCACTCTGATCAAACAGTCGATTGTACTGATCAATGTTGCGAACGCCCTTGGCCGCGAGCAGCTTGAGACGCCGCTCCATCTCCCGGACGGCGTTGCGCAGCGCGTTGGCGGCGAGCTTGGGTTCGGTGATGATCGGCGTGTACAGATGCGGCACGCCTTCGTAGTTGCCCAGTTCCAGCCGCTTCGGATCGACGAGAATCAGGCGCACCTGATCGGGCGTGGCCTTGTACAGGATCGACATGATCATCGCGTTGATCGCGACGCTCTTGCCCGCGCCCGTCGACCCGGCGATCAACAGATGCGGCATGCCCGCGAGATCCGCGGTGACGATGCGCCCGTTGATGTCTTTGCCCATGGCGATCGTCATCTTCGACTTCGATCCCATGAACTCCTGCGACTCGATGTTCTCGCGCAGCCAGATGATTTCGCGCTGGCGGTTCGGCACCTGGATTCCGACCGTGCTCTTGCCCGCCATGCGTTCGATCAGAATGCTCTCCGCTTTCAAGGCCAGACAGAGATCGTCGCAAAGATTCGTGATGCGGCTGTATTTAATCCCCGCCTCAGGCTTAAATTCGAAGGTCGTGACCACGGGACCAGGATTAATCTGCGTGACTTGCCCGTGAACTTCGAACTCCGCGTATTTTTCGGTGAGCACCTGCGCCAGCAGTTTGAGTTCGTCGGCGTCGACTTGCTGCTGTTCGTCAGGACGCTGCAACAAGCTGCTCGAAGGCAGCTTGTATCCGCCGGCGATCCGCGGCATGGTGGTCTTCGCCTTGTTGCCGCTGTCGGCGCGTTCGGCAACTTCAGGCTCAGCGAACGCTTCCGCAGATGGCGTGGCCGGCAGCGACTCGGGCAAAATCCCGCCGGTTGCCGCATTCGCCGGAGTATGCGGAGCCGCATCTTCTGAAAGCATGCGCTCAATTCCAGTGCGGCGCGGTTCCACCGGCGCCTGCGAGACTTGCGGCCGCGGCTGAATCAGTTGCGTCTTAACTACCGGCTTCGAAATGCGCCGCTGCTCGAGTTCTTTCTGCTGGCGTTTTTTCGCGCGCTCTTCCTGCCAGTCGCGATAGCGGCCGAGCAGCGCCGTCACGAAGGCAAACCGCGTGGTTGCCCACAATCGAATCGCGGAGAACGAAAACGCCGTGGAGAGATACAGCGCGACGGCTAGCACCGTGCCGCACACAATGTATGCGCCCACCAGGTTGAGATAGTGAATCAGAAAGTCGCCGACCACGCGCCCAAGCAGGCCCTCGATCGGGATGACGTGCATCCAGCGCAGATGCCCGGGCAGCAGCGCGAGCATCGCCGGAATGAACATCATCAGCCAGATTCCGCCCAGACTCTTGGCCAGCGGCGACTGAACTTTCATGGAGCGGAACCAGCGCGCGCCGAGCATGGCGGGAAAAGTCGCCAGCAGAAATGCCCCGATCCCGAAAAACTGCAGCATGCCGTCGGCAACGTATGCGCCGACCACGCCGATCCAGTTGCGCGCGGCGTGCGAACCGGTCAGCACCGAAGCGCTGTTCCACGAAGGGTCGAGCGGAGAATACGAAGCCAGCGCAAGGAAGAGGAGGAGCGCGGAGACGCACATCAGGAACCCGACGAGCTCGTTGAGCCGCCGGTTGCCGGTGGGGACAAAAATTGTTACCAGATAATCCATTTAGGCCAGATTCACACCGAAGACACTACATTCCCCAGTGCCGCAATCGGCCAGAGCCTAACCATTATGCCAAGAAGCCGCCCTTCCGACAATGCGGGAAACGGGCGATAGTATCCACTTAGCTTCCCGTTCAAAACCAGCGCCAGAAGCGGGATCTGGTCACGCACGGCTTTGAGCTCCACCCTTACTGAAGATGCCAGACAAAGGCCAGCGCAATCACCACCACGCCAACCACGATGCGGTAAACAATAAAAACCTTCAGACTGTTCGTTTGCAGATAGCGGACTAGCCAGGCGATCGCGCCGTAGCCGACAATCGCCGAAACGAGAATGCCGACGAGAAACGGTGTGTGCATTCCGGCTGGCAGCCCCTCTTTGCGTAGTTCGTGCGCTTTTAACAGCGCAGCGCCGGCGATGAGCGGCGTCGACAGCAGAAAGCTGAAACGAACCGCCGCTTCCCGCGTCATGTTGCGAAATAGTCCAGCCGTAATGGTTGCGCCTGATCGGGAGACTCCGGGAACCAAGGCGAAGGCTTGAGCACAGCCGACGATAAGAGCATCCGCGAGGGAAATGCGGGTGAGCGGCTTTTGCAGGCGGCTGGCTTTTTCGCCCAGCCACATCAGAAGCGCCACTACGATCAGCGCTCCCGCGATCAGCACAATGTGCTCGCGGAAATAATCTTCGGCGGAATGCTCCAGCAACTTGCCTGCGATGGCGCCGGGAATGGTAGCCGCCGCCAGAAACCACAGGAGCAAGCGCTCTTCCTTCTGCTCGTCGACGCTCAGGTTAGTGTCGGAGCCTCCAGCCTCGGAGAATCGAACCACTTTTCCTCCCAGCGCGGCGCGGATGATCTGAAACCACGTCCGCCGGAAATAAAAAAGTACCGAGAGCAAAGTTCCAAAGTGAAGCGCGACATCGAAAGTGAGTTCGTGGGCGGGCGAGAGTTCATTCCATCCCAACAACCGCCGCACGATGATCAAGTGGGCGGAACTGGAGACCGGGATGAACTCCGCAAAGCCCTGGACAATGGCAAGAACCACAGCTTGATAAATTGGCAAGTTTATTCCGTCGCGTTTCCGAAGGTTGGGACGCCCTGTTGAATGTAGAAGATCAGCCGCTGCGCGCGCAAGGCCCAGTCGCCTTGGGGATACTGAGTGACAACTTTCTGCGCGAGACCGAGTGCGCGGGTCTTCGACTCTTCGGATTTTTTCTGGTTGGCTTCCGTTTTATAAATCTCAATCAGCGCGGACCGCCGCCAGGCTGCTTCGTAGAGAGCTTCCGGCGCCGAGGGAGACTGTTCGTGCTCGCTCGCGTATTTCTCGTACATGTCCGCTTCTTTCTCCGGACACTTCGACGCGCCCTGCCAATCGCCGCACAGTTTGTTCTCGATCAGGTGGAAGGTGGCGAGGTCGGCCCACTTCGACCCGGGAAATTTCTTGATCACCAACCTCATCCATTGTTCGTCGATCTGCCCGCGCATGTACGCTTCGCGCTCGCGCGCCGAAGGACGCGTCATCACATCGGAGCGTTCGACTTGCCAGCGAATATCGGCAGCGCGGTAAAGCGCTTCGCCGGCGAGCAGCGAAGTGGGGAACAAATCGTAGACGCGGTAGTAGAGTCGCAGGGCGTCCTGCGCGGCATCGCGCCTGCCGCGGCGGCGGCTGGCCTGATCTTCGGAGTCGACGGCCTCACCAAAAACAATCTTGTCTCCGTTCGGCGTCGTCATATTCACCAGAGATTTGTCGGAGACCCATCCGGTGATGGTCTTGCCTTCGGATTCCGGACTGTCTTCATCGGCGTCCCGCTTCGGTTCGGCGAGAATCGCTTCGACGTGAACCCATCCGCGGGTGGTTTCGATGATGACCAGTTCGTGGCCGCGTCCAGCTTCGCCGAGTTTCGCGGAATCCTCACTCGGCGCGACGCGGATCGACTCTTCGCGGGTGAGCGTGCCGCGCTGAGCCTGGGTGAAGGCAAGCGTTGTGAACGACACCATTGCGGCGGCGAAAATGATCGGGCGCACTTTCATACCTAGATTATTGGCCCTAACGACGGAGCTTGCAACGTTGCTCGCAACGTCTCGCTGCTTGAGCATCTCATGACGATCGAAGTTCCTGCAGCATGGCCGGTTCGATGTTGCCGCCGGTAATGATGGCCACGTTCAACTTTGTTTCGGGTAATTGATCGCGGCGGAAAAGAAATCCTGCGATTGCGACTGCCCCGCTGGGTTCGGCGAAGGTAGCTGGATTCGCCGCCAGCAACTTCATTGCCTGCCGAATCTCGTCCTCGCTTACGGTCACGATGTCGTCGACGAATTTCTGCATGTGCGCGAAGTTGATGTCGCCGATGCTCTGGGTTCGCAAACCGTCGGCGAGAGTACGCGAAACCTGCTCGGCAGGGAACTGGACGATTTTTCCGGAGCGTAGGCTGGCTTGCGCGTCGGCCGCAAGTTCCGGTTCAACGCCGATAACTTTCACAGCCGGATTGGTCAGCTTGATCGCGGTTGCAACCCCGCTGATCAGGCCTCCGCCGCCGACGGGTGCGAATACGGCCTCGACGTCGGGCAAGTCTTCCAAGATTTCGAGTCCAATCGTTCCCTGGCCGGCAATGACCTTTTCGTCGTTGTAAGGTGGCACGATCACGTAACCCTGGTGAGCGGCAAGTTCCCCGGCTTTTGTTTTGCGCTCATCGCTGCCGGGGCCCACCAGTACGATGTCAGCGCCCAGGGCCGCAGTTGCCTCGCGCTTTATCGCGGGCGCGTTGTTGGGCATGACGATGACGGCCTTCACGCCCAGAGCGCGGGCCGCATAGGCGACGCCCTGCGCGTGATTGCCGCTGGAGTAGGTGATGACACCGCGTCGGCGGTCCTCATCGGAAAGAGAAGCGATCTTGTTATACGCTCCGCGCAGTTTGAAAGCGCCGATGGGCTGCTGGTTTTCCGGTTTGAGGAAGAGGCGGCGTCGGCCGTCTTCAGCCAGGGTGAATTCGATCAATTGTGTACGAACCGCGACGCCGTCGAGCGCCGATTGCGCGGCGTGGATGTCGGATATCCCGGTCAGAGTCATCGCATCGTCACTACCGCTGTGTTTAGAGAATGCTCGCTTAGGACAATGATTGATGAGATCCGTCTCAATCCGTGCGGATCCGCTGCCGACTAGATCTCCAGAATTACCGGCATGATCAGCGGGCGCCGCTGCGTTTGTTTCGAGATGTAGCGCTTCAGGTCAGTGCGGATTTTTTCCTTGATCACTCCGTAGTCGGCTTTTTCTTCGGCGCTGGACTGATTCAGCGTGTCCAGCACGATCTGGCGGGCGCCTTCGAGCAGGCCGTCTTCTCCGGGATTGAAGCCGCGGGTCACAATCTCCGGCGACGTCTCGATACGGCCCGTCAGTTTGTGGATGGCGACGATTGGCAGCACGATCCCGTCTTCACTGAGATGACGCCGGTCTTTAATGATGAGGTCTTCGACCACGTCGGTGCGATTGCCCGAATCGATACAGACGCGGCCGACATTGACGCGTCCCGCCTTGCGCGCCCCCAGTTCGTCGAACTCGAGAACGTCTCCGCTCTCGATCAGCATGACTTTGCCGACGGAGTTGTGCATCGCTCCAGCCATTTCGGCGTGCAGCTTCAGCTGCCTGAACTCGCCGTGGATGGGAATGAAGTAGCGCGGTTTGACCAAATTGATGATGAGCTTCAGTTCGTCCTGGCTGGCGTGGCCGCTGACATGGATCGGCGGCGAGGTCCCGTCTTCATAAATGACGTAAGCTTCGCGCCGGAAGAGGTGATCGATCATGCGGTAGATCGTCTTCTCGTTGCCCGGGATGATGCGCGACGAGAGCACGACCGTGTCGCCCTTCTCGATCTTGGCGTGCTTGTGGTTGTCGACCGCGGCGCGCGACAGCGCCGACATGGGCTCGCCTTGCGTCCCGCTGATGAGCACGCAAACTTTTTCCGGTGGAAAATTCTTCATCTCGCCCGGATTGATCACCAAACCGTCAGGAATCTCGATGTAGCCAAGATCTTCGGCGATCTCGGACGAATTGTTCATCGAGCGTCCGATGAACGCGACCTTGCGTCCGTGGGAGTGGGCCAGTTCCACGGCCAACTTGATGCGATGAATCGACGACGAAAAGCACGAGATAAACAGCCGCCGCTTCGTGTGTGCGAAGACTTCGTCGAACTTCCGGCGCACCGCACGCTCGCTGGGCGTGTAGCCCTTGCGCTCGACGTTGGTGGAGTCCTGAAACAGCGCCAATACCCCGGTTTTGCCGTACTCGGCGAAGGAGTGCAGATCGAAAAGTTTGTTGTCGGTCGGCGTTGGATCGACTTTGAAATCGCCGGTGTGAATGATGACTCCCAACGGCGTGTGAATGGCGAGCGCCACGCAATCGACCAGGCTATGCGTCACGCGAATGGGATGAATCGTGAAGACTCCAGCCTTGAAGCGCTCGTTGGCGCGCATTTCGCGCAGGTCGGCGTCGTCGAGCAGGCCGTGTTCATCGAGTTTGTCTTCGACGTAAGCGAGCGTGAACTCGGTACCCCACACAGGGACATTGAGTTCCCCGAGAATCCAGGGCAGTGCGCCGATGTGGTCCTCGTGCCCGTGCGTGAGAATGATTCCCCGCACGCGCTGGCGATTTTCGATGAGATAAGAAATGTCTGGGACGACGATGTCGACGCCGAGCAATTCGGCCTCGGGGAACATGAGGCCCGCGTCAATGACGATGATGTCGTCGCCAAAGCGGACGGCCATGCAATTCATGCCGAATTCGCCCAGGCCGCCGAGGGGGATGATCTGAAGTTTTCCGGTTGGCATTGAGTAAGAATGATGCTAGCACAGGGCCAACCGCGAATCCGCACTACTGAGCGCTTGGCGCCCAATCGAAGAGTTTACTAATAAAGAATGAAGCCTACTTTTTCATTTCCGGACTCATCGGCGCTGCTGGCGTCGCCGCGGCAGTCAGGCTGTCCATCGCCGTTTTCGGCAATTTATCGGCATTGGCCAGCAACAGGCTGACCTGCCACATTTGCGTGGTCGAAAGTGTTTGATCGAATCCGGGCATTCCCGTCATCCGAATCCCACCTGCAACCTTCCAATACGTTTCTCCCGCTGGGTCGTCGGTTACTCCAGTCCCTTCCAAAAGCTTCGGCGGTTTCGGAAACATCCCGCGAGCAATCCCAGTCTGTTTCTGTCCCGGCAATCCGTGGCAGACGGCGCAATTTTCCTTGTAGATTTGCGCTCCCGCCACATAAGCCGCTTCATCGGCCGTGACCGGGATGGACTTCGGCACTTCCTTATCCAGCCGCGCATGCAGCGCCATGCGCGCCAGCATCCGCTCAAACGGCATGGGCGGCGCCGCCGTCCCCACCGGTGCGTTGCCCGATGCGAAATAGAGATACACAATCCCAGGCAACAGAATCAATCCAACGATTACTCCGACAATAAACTTGCCCATACACGTGCTCCTCCGAACCCTACCCCAGACATTGATAGTAACCCGAAGCGCCAGAAAACGTAGACTCGAACCGCAGAACTCCCCACTGACCATTGAGCACTGCACTATTCCCCGCATGGCTTTCCGGCGCGCGCTGCGGTAAGGTGGAAGGGATGGCCGAGCAGCGCAAATCGTGGCTTCGGGGCCGGGTTGAAACGGCGCTGGTGAAAGGTCTGACCCGCGCTTATTCGACGGTGCGCGTCGATCCGGCAAGATTCCTGGTACAACTGCGAACCGCCTACCGCGTGCCCATCAGCGGATATCACGGCGTTTTTTCTCTGCAAGTTGGCGAGCTCGATGCGGTCGCCGACTCGATCATCCGCAGCGGCATGAAAGTCGCGGCGATCGAGGGTGCGGGTTTCGGGCTCGGCGGGCTGATTACAATTGTTCCCGACCTTGGCATTCTTTCCGCCATCACCATGCGCACGATTCAGAAGCTGAGTCTGATCTATGGATTCGAATTCAATACCGATGACGAAATTGCCGAACTCTGGGTTGCCGCGGCCAGTGCCGCCGGGGTCGACATCAGCCGCGAGCTTCTCGAAAAAGAAGTGGTCAACAAATTCGTGCCCCGCGTCATCCAAAGAATTGCCGCGCAGGCCAGCACCGAGGTGGTTGAGAAGTGGGCTGGGCGGGTGATTCCGCTTCTCAGTTCGGCGATTGGAGCGGGCTTGAATTACTGGTTCGTCCGCGCCTGGGGTGAGCGCGCCAAGAAGCATTTTCGCGAGCGGCATTTGCTATTGCGCCAACGCGAACAGCATGCGCTAGGGACGGCGCAGCCTCCCGTCCTTCCAGGAAGCCATTAAACTCGGGTGGCCCATCCTACTCGCGTTCTTTGCGGGTAGAGTGGGAAAGCACGGACGCCGAAACAAGCAAAATCGGATCGCTGATAGAAAAATCGCAGCCCTCAAACTGATGCCAACCTTTTCCTGCTCAGCTGTACTCTTTGATCTCGACGGAGTGCTCGTCGACTCCACCCGCTCAGTCGACCGGGAGTGGCGCGCCTGGGCGCAGCGCAAGGGCGTCGACGGCGACGCGGTCATGGCCATCGCGCACGGCGTCCGTACCATCGAAGTCATCCGGCGCGTGGCTCCGCATCTGGACGCCGAAGCCGAAGTGCTCGAACTCGAAGACCGCGAAGCCGACCATCAGGAAGGAGTCTCGGCCATGCCCGGTGCGTTGGATCTTGTGCGATTGATTCCCGATGGGCGCTGGGGCGTGGTCACTTCCGGCACAAAATTGCTCGCTAGCGCGAGACTGCGCTTCTGCGGATTGCCGGTTCCCAATGTTCTGGTAACAGCGGATGACGTGGCGCACGGGAAGCCTCATCCCGAGCCGTATTTGAAGGGTGCGGAACTGCTGGGGTTCACGCCGGCAGATTGCCTCGTGATCGAGGATGCCCCCGCAGGAATTGAGTCGGCCCGTTCCGGCGGAATGAAAGTGATCGGGATTACGAGCACGTACAAGGCAGACGCTCTAAGCAACGCGGATGCTGTGATCGGAAGGTTCGCGCAGATTCAGGTCACATCGAACGGGGCCGGCAAGTTGACAATCGAAGTTCGGTAACTGGACGTCGAAGCAGTCCTGTTAGCGGGTGGAATATCAGCATCGAGTAAAACGACTTGCATCCAGCACGAACCGTCTTATAATGCCGCCATGCGGGGCTTTGGTCTGTCACTATCTCTTACCGCATGTCTAGCCCTTGTGGCTGGAGATGTCACCAACCTGACATTTTCCTTAGAGCCAGCCCCACTGGGCAGGCGTTGAACTTTGAAGACGGCCGTCGCGAAATCGTTCTAAGCCGACAATCAAAACCCTTGTCATTCCGAACCGCGCTGGAAGCGCGGTGAGGAACCTGCTTTTCCGATTTGCATTCCGCACCGGACGTCAGTGAGATTCCGGCAGACAGTCCGACAAGCGGACCTCACACTTGGTGTCGTCCAGAGCGAACAAACTCACTTCCCAGCCTGCAACTGCTGCAGATCGGCCAGCACTTCTTCGCTGTGACCCTGCGGACTCACTTTCAGGTATACCTTCTTGATCACGCCGTTGGGATCGATCAGGAATGTGTTGCGCGCGGCCAGAGTCATTCCGTTGTATTCCATGATCGAGCCGTACTTCTCAACCACGGTATGGTTGGGATCCGCCAGCAGCTTGAAGTTCAGGCCTTCTTTGGTGCAAAAGCCTTTGTGAGAATCGACGTTGTCGACGCTCACGCCCACGACCACCGCGTTCTTCGCCGTATATTTGTCGAGATCGCGCTGGAAATTGTGAGCTTCGACCGTGCACCCCGAGGTGAAGTCCTTGGGATAGAAATAAAGCACGACCCACTTGCCCTTGAACTGATCGAGCGACACCTGTGCGCCTTCCTGGCTGGGCAGGCTGAACGCAGGGGCGGGACTGCCCGCGGCGGGCGCTTGAGTCTGATCGGCAGCGGACGCGAACCCGGCGGCGAGAACTAGGGTCAGGAAAAATACTGCTAGTACTTTCATAATGCTCTCCTTCGTGGTGTTGTAAGGATAAATGGTAAGACGTGGCTTGGCCAACTTCACGCGATTGCCGGTACGCGACCTGAGCGGACATCTACCTGAGCCAGTCTTCCAATTCGATGCCGCGGTCGGTCTTTTCGTCGCGATACTTCACGATCACCGGAGTGTAGAGCGAAAGATTCCAATCTGCGGCGGCACCTTTTTTCACTGCGCGAGAACTGACTGCGCGCGAGCCCGGTACGACCACGGCATTCTCTGGAACCTCCAGCGGCGCGTCGGTCGTGGCGCGATAGACTTCCCCGCGCACCAGATCGTAGAGCGGAGTCGACCGTGTGAGAATCGTTCCCGCGCCCAGCACGGCGCACGCCCGCACCAGCGTGCCCTCGTAGACTCCGCAGTTGCCGCCGATCAGCACGTCGTCTTCGATGATGACGGGCGCGGCATTCACGGGTTCGAGCACTCCGCCAATTTGCGCGGCCGCGCTCAGGTGAACGCGCTTGCCGATCTGCGCGCAGGAGCCAACCAGCGCGTGCGAATCGACCATCGTGCCTTCGTCGACATAAGCGCCCACGTTGATGAACATGGGCGGCATGCAGATCACCGACGGCGCGACATAGGCGCCCGTTCGCACCGACGATCCGCCAGGGACGACGCGCACGCGATCCGCGACGGTGAACTCGCGTGCAGGGAAGGTATCCTTATCGACGAAGGAGAGCCCGGCGGCCATTTCCTGAAGAACGCCGAGACGGAATCCGAGGAGGATGCCTTGCTTGACCCAGGCGTTGACCTTCCATTTACCGTCGATTTTTTCAGCGGCGCGAATCTTCCCGCTCGTGAGCTGGTCGCGGAATTCGACAAAAGTTTTCCGCGCCTCCGGATCGTGTTCAACCTCGCCCTGCGCGGCCAGGCGCTCAATGGAAGATTCCAGGGATGGCATTCGGGAAAGTATAGACGATTGCAGATTGTAGATTTCAGATTGCAGATCATCCGATCGCCTGGCGACTTGAAATCCGCAATCTGAAATCTACAATCTGCAATCGTTTTTCTACACGCACTTGCACTCGCTGCGGATCAGCACGCCGGTCATCGCGTGGGCGACTTCGCGGGCTGAGGTCAGCGTCGGATACGGCCCATGCCAGCGGGCATGATTCGCTTCGTGGCCCGAGGGGCGTCCTTTGCCGTGGCTGCATTGGCCGCACGATCCGCGGTGGAGAACGATCTTGTGCGGGCCAGCCGCCCAGTTTTCGTAGATGAAAAATTCCGCCGCATCGGGCGCGGGGCTGGCGGACTTGCTGATCAATCCGGCTTCGCCGGCAATTTTCTGCAGGCGCGACCGCATGTCGCGGCGCATGGGAAGAAGCGGCAGGCGATAAACTTCTTCGATTTTCCCCATCATCGCCAGAACCGCCTTCACCGGCAGCGGGCTTGACTCGATGAAGTTGGCCTGCATCAGCGGCAGATATTTCCGGTTCAGGGAACGGGCCGTCGTCCAGTCGTTCGAGAGTGCGGCGCGGGTCAGCGCCGCCATCTCTTGTGGGATTTCATTCGACGCCACCGAAACAACTCCGACACCGCCCAGCGCAATTACCGGCAGCGTGGCCGCATCGTCTCCCGAGAAAACCAGAAACGTATCAGGCACCGCGTTGATGGCCTCGGCAATCTGCGTCATGTTGCCGCTGGCTTCCTTCACGCCAATGATGTTCGGAATTTCGGCGAGGCGCCCTAGCGTTGCGGGTTCGATGTTGGCGGCGGTGCGGCCGGGCACGTTGTAAAGAATGATCGGCTTGTCGCCGACCGCTTCCGCGATGGCCTTGAAGTGGCGATACTGGCCCTCCTGCGTCGGCTTGTTGTAATAAGGCGACGCGGTGAGGATGGCGTCGACGCCGGGACGCGTAGCTATCTCTTTCGCTTTTTCGACGGCGTCATGCGTGGCGTTGGAGGTTGCTCCCGCAACGACGGGAACGCGTCCGGCAACGACTTCAATAGTCGTGTCGATAACGAACAGCCATTCATCGTGCGTGAGAGTCGGAGTTTCTCCTGTGGTGCCGCAGGGAACCAGAAAATCGATGCCGGACTCGACCTGCCACGCGACCAGATTGCGCAGGGCCGCGTCGTCGATGGAACCATCCTGATGAAACGGAGTTACCAATGCCGTACCACAACCACGGAGTTGCATATGGATAAGATAACGCGAATGGTGGCGGAGGAAAACTGCGGAGGGAGCGGTTCAGTCTGAGCTCAAGGCGATTTCGACGTGTTCAGGCTCGATCCAGATGGAATCCATGTACGGTTCCTTGCCAAGGATTTCGCCGACCTCAAGTTCCAGCAGAGTCCCGCGAAGCCCGACAACCGGAAAGTGTGACCAGTGCAGAGTTTGAAGAGCGATTCCGTGGCTAGTTCGCCCTCCGGCAAGTCAGGAGGGACGCTAATTACTCGAACTTTGTCACCGATCTTCACCAGGTTCGCAGCGTACTATAACTCGCGCCACACGTCCTTGAAATCATAGAAGCCTTTTTTCCCGGCAAGCCATTCCGTGGCCCGAATGGCACCCTCGGCAAAGCCTCGTCGGGACTTAGCATCGTGGCAGAGATAGATCCGGTCGTTGGCGGATTCGAGAATCAGCTCGTGCAGGCCGACCACGTCGCCTTCTCGGAAGGACGTGATCTCAAGCTCTTCGTTCTTGCCGCTGGATTCGCGGAGGACCCGCTGAATCGAGATCGCCGTGCCGGAGGGCGCGTCTTTCTTGTCGACGTGGTGACGCTCGAAGATCTGGCCGGAGTAGTCGTGGCGCAATGCGGCCGCTGCAGCGCGTGCGACCTCGAAGAAAAGATTTACGCCCACGGAGAAATTGGCTGCATACAGGAATCCGGTTCCGTGCTCCTCGACGAGGCGCCGCATGCGGTCGACGTCCCCATGCCACCCGGTAGTGCCGACAACCATATTCTTGCCGGCCCGGACGCAGGCCTCGATGTTGGCGACGACGCAGTGAGGCGCAGTGAAGTCGATGACCGCGTCGATTGCACTCAGTTTGTCGGGCGTCAGCGCGATGCAGTCTTTATTTTCCTTTGCACCGACGATTTGAACGTGGTGCCTGCGTTCGCCGGCGAGGTTCGCGACTGCCGTTCCGGTTTTGCCGCGGCCTAGAATCAGGAGGTTCATGGTTGCACGCAAAGTATTGAACCGCTGAGATCGCAAAGAAAAGCCGCAGAGGACGCTGAGAAAATCTTGGCGACTCTAATATCGACTATCTTCATTCGATCTTCTCCGCGATCTCTGCGGCTTTTCTCCGCGGCCTCTGCGGTTTGATGCTTTTGACTTTCTCCTCTACGCAAATACTTCCGGGTCCAGCTCTGAAAAAAACGTTTTGTGCAGGCGCTGGATCACCTCCGGCACCTCATCTTCTTCGATCACAAACGTCAAATTGATCTCCGACGCGCCTTGCGAGATCATCCGGATTTTCTTATCGGCCAGTTCGCGAAAAACCAGCGCCGCGATTCCCGGAGTGTCGCGCAAGTTTTCGCCGACCAGGCAGACGATCGCCTTGCGGCCCTCGTATTTTACGTCGGCCAGCTTCGCGAGGTCAGCGGCCAGCGCCGGAATCGCCTGATTCGAATCCACCGTGAGTGAGACGCTCACCTCGGAGGTCGACACTACATCGACCGAAACCTGGTGCCGGTCGAAGGCTTCGAAAATTGAGCGCAAGAATCCGTGAGCCAGCAGCATGCGCGGAGCGGCCACATCGACAATTGTGATGCGCTTCTTGGCCGCAATGGCCTTGAAAATATTTTTGCCCTGCGGCGCGCGCGTAGTAATGCGTGTGCCCTCGCAGGAGGGATTGAGCGAGTTCAGTACGTAGACGGGAATATTTTTCTGGATCGCGGGCAGGACGGTCGCCGGGTGCAGAACCTTCGCCCCGAAGTAGGCGAGTTCGGCAGCCTCGTCGAAGCTGATGACCTTGATGCGGCGCGCGTCCTTGCAGATTCTGGGATCGGTGGTGAGAATGCCGTCAACGTCGGTCCATATCTCGATGCGCTCGGCGTTCAGCCCGGCGCCGAAGATCGCGGCCGAAAAATCCGATCCGCCGCGCCCGATCGTGGTCGTGATCCCCGCACGGCTGGCGCCGATGAATCCGCCCATCACCGGAACTTTGCCTTCCTCCAGCAGCGGCTGAACTTTTTCCTGCAGCTTGGCGTTGGTGTCTTCGAACTGGGGAACCGCCTGCATGTAATTGCTGTCGGTAACCAGAACCTCGCGCGAGTCGACGTGAATACCGTTGAGGCCGCGCGCGGCAAAGGCTGCCGCGACGATCTTGCTGGAGAGCATCTCGCCGAAGGCGGCGACGTGATCGGTCGTGCGAGGCGTGATTTCTCCAACGGCGGAGATGCCGCGCAGCAGTTCGTCGAGCGCCTCGAACTCCGCTCCCAGTTCGGAATGAAACTCTGTGAACAGCGCCGTTCCGAGCAACTCGCTGGCTGTGTTGTAATGGCGCTCTTGCAGCGAGCGGCAGAGCTTGAGCGCCGTCTTGCGCTCGCCTGCCCCGGCGGCTTTGGCCATGGTCAGCAGGGTGTCGGTGACTTTGGCCATGGCGCTGACCACGACTACGGGTTTTTGCGCCAAGCGGCCTTGTACGATGGAAGCAACGCGCTCGATGGCCTTCGGGTCTTCGACCGAAGTGCCGCCGAATTTCATTACGATCATGGGCGTGGCTTCCTCGCGGCGGAGGCGCGTTCGCTCATCCCAGGTATCCCTTGGCCTTCAGGAGTTCGGCATTAAGCACGGCGGCCCCGGCAGCTCCGCGAATAGTGTTGTGGGAGAGCACGGTGAACTTCCAGTCGAGCACGCCGCACGGGCGCAGGCGTCCCACGACCGTGGTCATGCCGGCCCCGGTATCGACGTCGAGACGAGGCTGCGGGCGATCGTTGGCTTCGACGTACACGACCGGCTTTTCCGGAGCGCTGGGCAGCTTCAATTCCTGCGGCTCGGAGCGATAGCTGTTCCACGCGGCGATGATTTCCTCGGGCCCGGCTTTGGTCTTGAGGCGAATCGAGACCGATTCCGTGTGCCCGTCCTCGACCGCGACGCGGTTGCACTGCGCGCTCATAGCGAATGCGCCAGGAATAACTCTCGTGCCGTTGACGTGGCCCAGCAGCTTGCGCGTTTCTTCCTCCATCTTCTCTTCCTCGTTCTTGATGAAGGGAATCACGTTGCCCAGGATGTCGAGCGAAGCCACCCCTGGATATCCCGCGCCGCTGACCGCCTGCATGGTAACCGCCATGACCGTATCGAGACCGAAGCGCCGTTCAAGCGGCGCGAGCGCGAGCACCAGTCCGATGGCCGAACAGTTGGGATTGGTGACGATGTAGCCGCCCGACTTTTTTCTCCAGCCCTGAATATCGATCAGCTTGATGTGGCCGCCATTCACTTCGGGGATGACCAGGGGTACGTCTTCCTTCATGCGCAGCGCACTGGAATTCGATACCACGGCGCAGCCAGCCTCAGCGAAGCGGGGCTCGAGTTCGGCGGCGATCGAAGCGTCAAGGGCGGCAAAGATAACTTTGGGCGCGCCTTCAGGCGTGGCGGGAGAAACCTGCATCACAGCGACACGGGCGGGGATTGGCGTTTTCAAGCGCCACCGGGCGGCCTCGGCGTAGGCCTTACCTTCAGAGCGATCCGAAGCCGCTAGCCACGCGACTTCAAACCACGGATGGTGCTCCAGCATCTGGATGAATCTTTGTCCGACGACGCCAGTCGCGCCAAGGATACCGATGGGAATTTTCTGGTTCATACGGTAATTGGAATTTTAACAGCCCGCCGACGGGAAGGCAGTTACTCAAGTCAGCGAGCTGCCATTGAGCTGGAGTGGGGAGGTCGCGAAGCAATCAGACCTCATCCTCAGATTCGGGACGTTCTTACTTCGAAAACGGACAATCAGCAAGCCCGCAGCTCATTTGCGGTGCGTTATTTGATTCCCCATCGTAAATTCGGTGAGCGGGCCAAACTTCTTTTTCTCGGCATAGAGCCGCCAGCGGCGGAAGACAATGCGCAGGCTGGCCATTACCGGGATCGAGAGATAAATGCCGAGAATGCCGGCGACCTCGCCTCCGGCCATGACGCCGAAGATCGCGGCCAGGGGATGAAGCTCCATGCTCTGGCCCATGATGCGGGGAGAGGAGACGTAGTCCTGAATGAGCCGCCAGATGCCAAGAAAGATCACGAGCACAAGCCAGTGCGGGTAACTCATCAGCAGGGCCACGCTGACGATGATCAGGCCCGCCGCCAGCGGTCCGACGACAGGGATGAATTCCAGCACCCCGCCAATGGTGCCCAGAACCAGCGCATAGGGAACTCCCATCGCGCCGAGAACTGCGGAATACATGACCAGCGTCAGCGCGGCCAGAGTGAGCTGGGCGCGGATGAAGTGGGCCAGCATCTGGTTGAGATCGTTGAGCACGTTTTCCAGAAATTCCCGCTGTGGCCGCGACTGCACGCTAGTAAGCAGGAAGTCGCTGAAGGCCCGTCCGTCTTTCAGAAAAAAGATCGCCAGCAGGGGCACGACAAAGAAAAGCCAGGCCTGTTTGGCGACGTCGGCGACGCGCAAGCCGGCGCGTTGCGCCAGCTGCGTGATTTCGTCGCTGTGGCTGGCCAGGAACGATTGCACCAGTTTGGTGCTGTTCTCGCTCCAGCCATGTTCCTGGCCGAGTTGGTTGGCGATGTTGCCGGAGCTGAGCTGGGTGAGCAGGTCGGGCAGCGATTTTCCCAGCCGCGAGCCTTCGCGGGTAACCTTCGGACCTACGAGGACGAAGAAAACCACGACCAGGGCGATCAGCAGAACGTAGATCACGGCAATGGCCCGTCCGCGCCCGCGCAGGAGTTTCTCCAGACGATTGACCACCGGACTCATCAGGTAGGCGAAGAAGATGGCGAAAAGAAATGCCATCAGGGTGGCGCGCGCGACCCATAGAAATCCCAGGCCCAGTGCGAACAGCAGCACCGTGACCAGGGCCTTCGCCGTGCGTGAGTCAGCCAGCAGCAATAGATTGTCCAGTGGGTTTCTCGATTCCGCCGCCGGGCGGGCTTAATCCCGAACGACTTCCGTACTATCGGCGGGAATCGATACCCGTATTAATTTGTAGTGATCCTGATCATCCAGCCACAGCGACCAGTCGAAGCTTTCTCCCGTCAGCTTCAGGTGTAACAGTTGGCGGTCCACGCCACGGATGCTCACTTTTTCCTTCCCCACCAGCACCATGCGCACCGGCATCGAAAGCCGGTCCTGAGGGACGAGCGCGCCAAAATCCGCGGGGTCCTGTGGGCACTTCAGGTTTCCGGCCTCGGTTTTACAGTCCGCAGCCAGATACCGCCAGGCCAGCACTTCCCGGTGAATGAAGAAATTGTTATCGAGAATGGTGGTCGTGGTCGGCATCAGAAACGGCTGCTCAGCCGGTTTGGAGGAGTTCCCGGAGAGGGTTTTCTCCATCAGGAAGTCGTTGTTGGGCATCACTTCCAGGGAACCGCCCGAAGATTGGCTCCACTCATAGCGCAGTAACTCGCCGGCAGAGGAAATATCGAGATCTGACTTCTGAGCGGCTTCGCTACTCCCCGTTTCCTTGAGTTGCGACTTGATCAAGCTGTTCCCGTTCTGCTGCTCAATGTGGAAGGTCTCAGTCGCGACCCGCTTGTCTCGGATGAAGATTCCAAACGAACCGGAGTCGACGATCGGCTGCGATTCGGCCTTCGGCTTGTCTTTCTTATCGGGCGAGGCGGCACCGGCTACGGCCAAGCTGTTCAGGCCGACAGCAGCCAGCAAAGAACCCAGCACGAAGGCCGTGGCCCAGCGCATTCCACTCTGCAGCGTCACTCGGATTCTCCTTGTTCGGTGCGCATTGCGATCTTCTTCAGCCCCAGCTTCTTTGCGATTTCGGCTGCGATGACCTTTACTTCACGGCCGCCGGTTTCGATCTTCAGTAACGCCTTCGAGTAGTGCTTGCGCCGTGCCCGGTAGAGCTCTTTGAAGGGCTCGAAATCGCTCAGCAACGGACGCTCCAACCCGCTTTCGTCCGCCTGACCCCGGCAACGCTGCCATAACTCTTCGGCCGGAGCGTCCAGAAACACCGTCGGCACCCCCGCTGCTCCTAGCAAGGCCGCATTGCCTTGCTGCACAAACGCGCCACCACCTAGGGCTACAATCTTGGCCTGGCCTGCGCTGCCGTAAATCTCTTCCAACACTTGCTGCAAAGCTGCCTTTTCGGCCTGCCGGAAGTGCGGTTCGCCCGAAATCTCGAAAATCTCAACGATTTTGCGGCCTTCGCGCCGCTCAATGCGGTCGTCGAGGTCCTCAAACAGCCAGTTCAGATGCTCTCCCAGGGCGCGGCCCACACTGCTTTTCCCGGCGCCCATGAAGCCGACCAGGAAAACCGCGTTTCGCGGGGCCATATTTCGCGGAACAACGCTTCGCGAAGCGACCTTGGCCTGCGCGGACGGCTGTCTTCGCCGCACACCGCTGCGTTTCCGAGCGCCAACGGGCTTGCCAGAACGCTTCTTCAAACGCGCTTCTTCAGACGAGTCCAGTTTTTCTTGCTATTTTGCGGAGCGTTTTCTGAGGTGGATTTTACCACTGAAGCTGCGCAGCACTACGGTAGATGATACGGCGGCGCGACCCATAGTACCCATGAAGGCACGTCCCTCCTGAATGGCAAACCAGGAGTGAGTCTTGGGCTGGAGAGGAATATCGTCGTGAACTTCGCCCCGCACCGAGCGAGCGCTCACGTCGGCGGAGGTGCTTTCGGGGACGGTGGCTTCGATATCGCCGCTGTGGCTGGTCAAGCGGTATTCGCCGCTGTTGCCGAAGTCGCCGCTGTAGTTGATCCGTCCGCTGGTCGAGATCACCTGCACCAGCGGCCCATTGACCTGGTCGAGAGTGACGGGGCCGCTGAGGGAGTCGACTTCCACATGGCCGTTCTTGACGTTGGTGATGGTCACTGCGCCGTTGAGAGTTTTCACGTGCACGTGCGCGTCGCTGATGTCCCGTACATCGACGGTAGCCCCGGCGCCTTCGAGGGTCACATCGCCGTGGAGCCTTTCTGCCCGCAGCGGGCCGGTGCTCGAGTGCAGGGAGACGCTCGCGTCGGCCGGCACCATAATTTCGTAATCCACCCGTCCCGACTCAGCGTCGGCGCCCGCCAGCAGGTGCGACTGAATGTCTACGTGGTTTCCCGTCTGGCCGTTATCCACTTCAACTTTGTCGGAATGAAGCAAGGCGGAGACGCTCACGGTGTTGCCGGTCGAAGGCTTGACGGAGATGGAGCCGTAAGGATTGTTAATCGATACCACGGCCCGCGGCCCTACGTTGTAGTGATATTCCCTGCGGGTCTGGGCCGCAAGCGTGACCACCGTGATGGCGCAGATTGCCGCTATTTCGATCGTCGATACTCGAATTGCCCGCCCGCTCATATGCATTCCCCGGGGTTCCCTGACTATTGGAAAAGATTATTGCAGACAAGCTTATTGCTGAGAACCGTCCATGGCCAATTCAAAAAGCATGGCCTTCTGCTGATACGCCTCGAGCAGCGAGCGGCGAGCATCCTCGTCGTTCGGGTTGGCGGCAACGTCGTTCTTGGCGTCTTGAATAAATTCATTGGCACTGCGGAGATTGTCGGCGTATTGCGCCTGCAATGCCGGCGTCTGGCCGGAAACCTCCTGCAGCAGGTCATCGTCATTCAGACCGGCGATGGCCACGTCGGAGACGGAGTCTGAAACCGCGGGCTTGGCAAGACTGGTGGTAGGTTGCCCGGTTAACGACTGCTGGCGAACATAAATGCCGACCGCGACCAGCAACGCTGCCGCCGCTGGCGCCACCCAGCGCGCCCACGCCCAGCGACTCCCGAGAGTTGGGATGAGCGAACGATTCGGTCGCTGCGGGCGAATCAGCCCCTCCTGCCGCAGCGCGATTTCGATGGAATTCCACACCCGGGGACTGGGATCGGCGGCCGCGCGGAGTTCCGCTGCCGTGGAGGAAATCAGATTCAACTCAGCCACCAGAGCCGAGCACTCGGGGCAGGTTTTCAGGTGAGCCCGCTGTTCGGCGCTGCCGCCGTCTTCCACTTCCAGCAGGCTTTCTTGCAGCTCAACGCAATTCATACTGCTCTCTCCCCAAGCCACCGCGGGAACAGTTTAACTCCAATTCCAGCGAGCTTGCAGTTGTTGCGCCTCTGCCAGGGTTACTGCTGTTACCGGTCTTTTTCGTTCTCTGAGTTATGCGATCAACTTATGCGATCAGTCAAGAACTCATTCTGCCGGTTTCTTTGCAGGTTCATTTTCCAGCTCAGGATTTTTCGGCCTTTTCGGCTCGCCTCATCCGGAGCAGGTCGCGCAACTTCATGCGCGCTTTATGTAACTGCGACTTGCTGTTGCCGATCGAACACCCGACGATCTGGGCAATTTCGTTATGTTCGTAGCCTTCGACGTCGTGGAGAACAAAAATCGTGCGATAACCGGGAGGGAGATCGTCGACGGCCCTCTGCAATTGCAGCCGGTCGATGGATCCGGCTAACGCCAAATCTTCCGCCCCAAAATCTTTCTTCGGCGTATCTTCTTCGCCGCCCTGCGTGGTCTCTTCCAGCGAAACCACTGGAAGGCCTTTCTTTCTCAGGTGCATCAGCACGACGTTGACCGAAAGCCGGTGCAACCAGGTCGAAAACGCCGATTCGCCGCGGAAAGTAGCAATCTTGCGATAGAGCTGCAGGAAAGCTTCTTGGGCCAGATCTTCCGCTTCGGCCGTATTCGCCGTCATCCGTAGACATAGGGAATACACCCGCCGCTTGTGCCGGTCGTAGAGAGCCTGGAACGCGTCCGCATCCCCGAGCTTGGCCCTTTCGATGGCTTCGGCTTCGTTAAATTCGCCCTGTCGTTGTGCTGGGTCGGTCAAGTTGCCTTTTCCGGCCGCCCTCTTTGAGATGCGGCTAACTATCTTTACGTTGTATGGCTTGCGAGCCGTTGCACGAACACGAGAGTAACTCGAGCCTTCAGAATATCAGAGCATTTCTACCGATCTTGGGATTCACCGCTCCCGCACTGATTACTGAAAAACCCTTTGCCTGCTCGGGGTTAAAAGCATGTGCATTGGATGCTTGAACCCGATCCCGAATTTGGAGTCGCATCCTTCAGAAATTTGTAGCAAAAAGCGCCAGGTCCACCTCGACTGGAGCAGCCCGAAGCCCGAAGCCCGAAGCCCGAAGCCCGAAGCCCTATGACTTCGTTGCGGTCGTAATCGTCTCTAACCCATGCCCATGCGGCCCCAGCTCCCGCTGGCGAAGCAGGAAGGCGAAAGTCACACCCAGGAACCCCAACACGGAGAATATCCACATGCCAAGGTTGTAGCCGCTGGGATGATCGGCTCCCGCATGGCTATAGTCGTTGGCCCAGCCGATCAGCAAGTTGAAGCCGGCAAGCCCAATGTTCTGAATCATCGTCATCAAGCCATACGCCGTGCCTAATTTCGACTGGTCAACCAGATACGCCACCGAAGGCCACATCACGGCCGGGATTAACGAAAACGCGATCCCCATCATGGCCATGGTCAACAGAAGAATCGGCGGCAGGTGGTGAGCCACGAAGGCAAAATGACCGTCAGCCGAAGAGGGCAGGTATACGGTGATGTAATTCGCAGACCGGATGTAGGCCATCATCAGGTAGACGGGGATCAGCAGCGTTGATCCCAACATCATCAGAAGCGCGCGTTTGCCAAGCCTGTCGACAAACAGGCCGAAGATCGGGGTGCCGAACATCGTAAACAGGGTCAACATTCCGACCAGGTCGCCCCCGGCTTCGCGAGTGACCTGGTGAGCATCCATGAAAAATTTGTAGGCAAAGGTTTCGAAGGGGAAGATACCGGAATAAAACGTGATGCACAGCGCAACGACGTACCAATAGGAAAGGCCGAAGGCCTTGATGTCGCGGAACACGACTTTGTCGGTGGCGCCTGCAGGCCCGACCTGGTAACGCTTCTCGGCGTAAACCTCAAGCGCCCAGTAGATAACCGCGCCCACGACGCAGAGTGCCGCGAATCCCACGGAGATCAGCAGCGGATTGCGCCAGTAGGAGTAGGCAAAGCCGGCCCATGACGGCGACTGCTGGGCCAGCAGGGAACCGGCGCGGGAGAGCATGAGGTTTATCCCGAATGCGAAGCTGAGTTCTTTCCCGCGGAACCACTTGGCCACGGCCGTGGTCACGGCAACGATGAGAGATTCGGCACCCAGGCCAAAGATCAGCCGGCCCGACGCCATGACGCTCAATTTCGCGGAGAGGCAGGTGAACCCGGCGCCCGCGAAGCACAGCACGCCGAAGATGAAAATGGCTTTTCGGGTGCCGATGCGGTCGACGATATATCCGCCGATCAGCACCATCACGACGTTGGGAATGCTGTAAATGGCCTGCAACAGCCCGATGTTCGAATCCGAGAAGCCAAGTTGCTTGGTCAGCAAATCCGCGATCGGGGCAATGCAATCGTACACATAGTAGTTGCCCAGCATGGTCAGGCTGACGAACATCAGCACGATCCAGCGGAATGCCCGGCTGGGCTCAGGACGCAAGTTCTCGGGCATTGAGGCTCTTTTCCGGAAGTATCAGGGTCTGGGGATTCACCAGCTCAGATTCACGAGCACAGATTCACGAGCACAGAAGATTAGCAGAGTCAGCTTCCATCGACTAGCTGCTGGCTTCCGGCTCGATATTAGGCACGGCAGGCGGGAGAGCAACCTTTACGATTGAAAACCAGCCCTCACGTTCTTTAGTCTTATCTTCGCGAATCTTAGCCACGCATCGGCTCAAGATGACCGAGTTCGGGAGGACGCATGTACGCTCTCGCGCAGGATCTCCGCTTCGCGTTTCGGCAACTGCTCAAAGCTCCCGGCCTCACGCTGATGGTCGTGGTCACCTTCGCTCTCGGCATTGGCGCAACCACTGGCATCTTCTCGCTGGTCGAAGGCATCCTGCTGCGTCCGCTTCCGTTCAGCGATCCCGAGCGCCTCGTGCTGTTGGGAGACCATGTGGGAAGCAGCGATTCCGTGAATACGCCTGTCACGGCCCGAGAGATCAGCACGTACGCGAACTCCACCAGCGCATTTTCATCTCTTGGGGGCTACGCCGGATCCAGCTATGAGCTTTCCGGCGGCGCAACCCCGGAAGAGGTAGAGGCCGCCCGGTTTACCGCGAGTGTCTTTCCAACCCTCGGCGTCAATCCGATCCTGGGCCGCGTCTTTACCCAGCAGGAAGAGGACAGCCATCAGCCGCTTGCCGTGATCAGTTACGCCTTGTGGCTCAACCGCTACCACAGCGATCCCCATGTCCTCGGCAGGTCCATCGATCTCGATCGCAAGAGCTACACCATCATCGGAGTGATGCCGCGGAGTTTTGAGTTTCCCATGACCGACGGGCACCTGGACCAGGCGCAGCTCTGGGTGCCGATGAGCCTGACCGCCGACGAGCTTTCCGATCAGCAAGCCGGTTATTGGGGATACCAGATCGTTGCTCGCGTCAAAAGCGGCGGGACTCTGCCGCAAGCTGCGGAAGATGCCGACCGCGTCGCCCAGCAGGTCGTGCGAAATTTTCCCGCCAACATGGCTGCGATCCGCATTCGCGGGGACGTTCGGCTGCTGCGTGAATTTGCCGTCGCCGATGTCCGGCCGCTGCTGCGCACGCTCTTTTTCGCCGTTTCCATCGTCCTGCTGATCGCGTGCGTCAACGTCGCCGGACTGTTGCTGGTGCGGGCGATCCGGCGGCGGCGCGAATACGCGGTTCGACTGGCGCTGGGCGCTCGTTCACTCGTGATCATCCGCGAATCGGTCTTTGAGGGACTGCTGCTCAGCCTGGCTGGCGGTCTGCTGGGCCTGGGGTTCGCCGCGATCGCCATCCGCACCGCCTTGAATCTGCTCCCCGACTCCATGCCCCGCGTCGACTCGATCTCCGTGGACGCAACCGTTGCCAGTTTCGCTCTCCTGCTCGCCTTCGCCAGTGGCGCGGTGTGCAGCCTTGCGCCCGCCTTCGCCGCCTTGCGGACCAACCTTACCGAGAGCCTTAAAGAAGGCGTGCGGACCGGTACCGGTGCCTCCAGCCATACCTGGCTGCGCTCAGCCCTGGTGGTTTCCGAGATCGCTATCGCGCTGGTGTTGCTAACCGTATCCGGTGCTTTCCTGCGTAGCTTCCAGAAAATGCGCGCCGTCGATCCCGGATACCGCCCCGACAACGTCCTGGTGGCCGCCTATCAATTACCAGCCAATCAATATCCCACTGACGTTTCCGTCAATTCCTTCAACCGCGGGGTGGTCGACCGGCTCTCGAACAAGCCCGGAGTCATCGCCGTCGGCCTCACTAACATTCTTCCCGCATCCGGCGTTTCAGGAGGATCTGGGTACACTATCGAGGATGAGCCCGTAGACCGTTGGAAGCTGAAATTCGCCATGTTCGCGATGACGTATGGCGACTATTTCCGCACGATGAGCATTCCGCTCATCGATGGCCGGTATTTCACCGTCGACGACCGCTCCGACTCTCCCCTCGTGATAATCGTCAACCAGTCGATGGCCAGACATTGCTGGCCGAATCAGCGGGTCATCGGCAAGCGTATGCACGTGGGTAATCCGCACAAGGGACTGCCGTGGGCGACCGTGGTTGGCGTCGTTGCCGATACCAAGCTTGGCTCTCGTGACGAGCCCAGCGCCGACCAATGGTATTTTCCGGCGCAGCAGACCGCTACTTATGGATCGGCGGGAACGCTCAACCAACCCAACAGCGGATATATCACCCTCCGCTCGGCTCTCCCGCCCGAGCAGATGACTCAAACTCTGCGGGCGACCATCGCCGAAATCGATCCGCTGCTCGCTCTGCAGCAGGTGCAGCCCATGACTGACGTGATCTCGAACATAGAAGAGCCGCGCCGTTTCAACACGGATCTCATCACCGCTTTTGCCTCGGGCGCTCTGCTACTGGCCATCACCGGAATCTATGCGGTGGTCGCCTTCTCGGTCTCGTTGCGGACTCAGGAGATTGCGATTCGCATGGCACTGGGTGCGCAGCGCCCCGGCATTGCCCGGCTCGTGCTCACTTCCAGCGCGAAACTGGCGCTGCTCGGGTGCGGCCTCGGTGTGCTCGGTTCGCTCGCCGTTTCACGCCTTGTCAGTTCGTTCCTGTTTGACGTGAGCGCGACGGACCCAATCGTCTACGTGGCGGGAGTCCTGATTATGATGTTGATGGCGCTGCTTGCGTCGGCTCTTCCCGCAACCCGCGCCGCTTCCGCCGACCCGATCGAGGCGCTGCGCTCGATCTAGAGGCTTCGATTGAAGGAGCGGGAAGCTAGCTTCCCACATAGCGCGCATAAAGACTCCGCGCTACAGCCTTGTCGGTGGTGCCTTTGATGATGGCGCGGCCGTCGGGGAAGAGCGTCATTTCGTAGGGATCGCGCCAGAACTTCAACACGAAATCGTTGTGGCGAACCACGCCGTGAGTCTGTAGGCGGCGGTCCATCTCGGCGAAGTCGATCGGTCTCTGCCGCTCATGGATTTGCACGGAATTCCTGCCGCACAGCGTGATGTGTGGGCGTCCCTCGCCTTGCAGATGAATAAAGTCGCGCTTGCCGCACGCCCGGCATCCGGTGCGCGGCTTAGCGGCGGAGATTTCCGCGTGCTCGTTGGTCCAAAGGTCGAATGAAAGCAACGTTGGTCTCAGCTGCGCTGTATTCGTGCCTCCGACCAACAATTTCAGGGTCTCCGTGGCAGCAATTGACGCCACCAGATTCACGGCCGAATTTAGAATGCCTGAAGTCTCGCAGGTTTCCACCATGCCGCGCGGCGAGTCCGGGAAAATGCAGGCCAGGCAAGCGGTCTCGCCCGGCAGGATATTGAGCGTTACGGCGTAGCTGCCGACAGCGGCGGAATAAATCCAGGGCAGGCCGAGATCGATGGCGTAATCATTGATCAGATAACGGGTCTCGAAGTTATCGGTTCCGTCGAGGATCAGATCCATTCCTTCAAGCAGAGCTTTAATGTTGGCGGGGATGAGATCGTCAACTTTCGCTTCGACGATGATCTGCGAATTGAAGGCCGCAATCTTGCGCGCCGCGGCGATGGCTTTCGGCAGGGATTCGGTGGCATCGCTTTCATCGAACAGCGACTGCCGCTGCAGATTGCTGGGCTCAACGTAATCCCGGTCGATGATGCGCAGCTTGCCCACTCCGGCGCGCGCCAGCAGGCCGGCTAGCGCCGATCCGGTGGCTCCGCAGCCGACGATGGCCACGCGCGCCGCCGCAAGTCTGCGCTGGCCCTCAGCGCCGATGCCGCGAAACAGAATCTGCCGCGAGTACCGGTCGTTGGCCGGATCGTGTTCCAAAGAGGTCACCAGTGGGAGCTCGTAAAACCTTTATTATAAGTGGCTAGCCTCTCCAGTGGATTCTGGACGGGCAGAGTCGGTCGCGCCGGGGTCTGAAGATCCGAACCGAGAACGCGCGTACAGAACCGTCGTACAACGACAGGCGAACATTTTCCATCGAAGCTAAGCAATCGAAGCTAAACGGCTGAAAGTGGACGGCTGAAGTCAGAGCACCGAAGTGATTAGGGCGGAAAGCGCCCCACCTGAAAATAGCGACCAGCACCCAAGGGAAACTTGCCGAGAAGCTACGCGCCAATCCTAACGATGATTCTGCTGCTTTCGGCGACCTTGGAGTTGCCTGCGGCGCAGAGGGAAATCGCGCCAGCCGTGGCGGAAATTCGCCAGCAGAACTCCACCCCGCAGAGCTCCACTCCGCCGAACGCGACTGCGCCCGAGTCTGCGCCACAGAACTCCTCCCAGCCGAATGCCGCGCAACAGAATCTAGCGCAGCGCGAAGGGCAGACCTCCGCGATTTCCCGTTACGAAGGGAAGGTTGTCGAAACGATTCAATTGCCGGGGGTGCAACAGCGCGACTGGGAGCACCTGCTGCAGTTGCTCCCGCAGAAAAGCGGAGAGCCGCTTGACCGCAACACGGTTCGCGATAGTATTCGCGCGCTCTACGCCACCGGCCGGTTTGCCGATATTCAGGCGGAGGTTGTGCCCTCCGGCGACGGCGTCATTCTCACCTTCACGACTTCGGCAAACTTCTTTGTGGGCGCGGTCGAGGTCGAGGGCGCGCCCTCCAACCGTCCCACGCCGAACCAGATCACGAACGCAGCGAAGCTTCAGCTGGGTGAGCTTTACGCGCACGACACACTGGATCGTGCGCTGGAAAACGTAAGGCAGCTCATGCAGGAGGATGGTTATTACCGGGCGCGGGTTACTGCCGAAAGCACGGCCAACCCGGCGACGCAGCAGGTCGACATTCTGTTCCACCTCACGCCGGGGGCACAGGCGCGCGTGGGCGAAGTGAAAGTGACCGGTACCTCAGCCCTGTCGACGGACGACGTGCAGGGTATTGCCCACATGAGGAAGGGCGACCGGGTTACGGCCAGGCGGGTTAGCGACGGGCTGCAACACCTGCGCAAGAAATTTCAGAAACAGAACCGGGCGCTGGCGCAGGTTCTGATCTCCGAGCAGAAATATCACCCGGAAACCAATGTCGTCGATTTTACTTTCCAGATCGATCCCGGACCACTGGTGGTCATTTATGCGAACGGGTTCAAGATAAGCCGCGGAGTCTTGAAGAAGGAAATCCCGGTCTATGAGGAGAACGCGGTCGATGACGATCTGCTCAACGAAGGCAAGAGCAACCTGGTCGACTATCTGCAGACGAAGGGCTTCTTCGAGGCCAAAGTTGACATCCGAAAAGAAAGCGATGCCAAAACCCTGCGCGTGATCTACCAGATCGACCCCGGGCCGATTCATAAACTCGTGCTGGTTGATATGAAGGGCAACAAACAATTTATGGATACCAAGTCGCTTCTGTCGCGGATGCAGATTCAGCCGGCCACGCGCCTCCAGCCCCACGGGCGTTATAGCGCAGACCTGCTGAAAAGCGACGTAGGCATGGTGGAAGGGCTGTATCGCGCCAACGGCTTCCGCCAGGTGCAGATTCAAACCAAGGTCGACGACAATTTCCGTGGCGTGGATACCCGGCTGGCGGTGTATCTACTGATTGATGAAGGGCCGCAAACCCTGGTCGGCGAGCTCAATATCGTAGGCAATAAAACGATTGCGACCAAGGACCTTCCGGAAGCGAGAACACGGCCGGGCGAGCCCTACTCCGAAGAGGATCTGGCGAATGATCGGCAGCGCATTCTGAACTATTACTTCGATAACGGATTTCCCAACGCAACGCTTGAAATTGTTACCAAAGCCTCCGCCAAGGCCGCCAATCTCGAAGACGTCACCTATACCATTCAGGAAGGCGAACGCTTCACGGTCGACCAGGTCATGCTGGCGGGAACCGAACATACCCGCGAATACGTGGTGCAGCGCGAAGTGAAGGTGCACGCAGGAGAGCCACTCAACCAGCAGGCGCTGCTGGACACCCAGACCCGCCTCTACGATCTGGGAATTTTCAGCCAGGTCGACACCGCGGTGCAGAATCCGGAGGGCACCGATCCGCGGAAAAATGTGATCGTGCAGGTCCAGGAGGCGAAGCGTTATACGTTCACTTATGGCGTGGGGCTTGAGTTTGCGACCGGTGAGCCGGGGGGAGGGACTGCTTCGCAGGGAACGACTGCGGTCAGCCCGAGGGTCGGCTTCGATGTGACGCGGCTTAATTTCCTGGGACGAGATCAGACCCTTACGTTTCAGTCGCACGTAGGGCGATTCGAACAGCGCGGGCTGATCAGTTACACGGTTCCGAAGTTATTTGACAACGACAAGCTCAAGCTTATTTACACGATCTTCTATGACAACTCCCTGGACGTCGCGACGTTTACCTCGCAACGTCTGGAAGGAAAGATCGACCTGCGCCAGCAGTTCGGAAGCACGGGCAACGAATTTGGAACTCGCCCGGGGCCCAATTCCATCGTCTATCGCTTCGACTTCCGGCGGGTGAAGGCGACGGATTTTGCCGAGGGTTTTTCACCCGGCGAAATCGCGTTGCTGTCGCTGCCGGCGCGCGTCAGCGGCCCTGGCTTCACATTTATTCACGACCGGCGTGACAACCCGCTGGAAAGCACCAAGGGCGACTATTTCACCTTGGATACTTTCGTGTCTTCGAGTTATTTCAGTTCGCAAGCCGACTTCGGGCGGGTGCTGGCGCAGAATTCCACCTACAAAGCCTTTGGAGGCAAAGGGAAGCCGGGGCGCGAGTTTGTCTTCGCCCGTTCCACCAGCATCGGACTGCAGCAGCCCTTTCGCGGGACACGGGTTGTGCCGCCAGGAGCCTGTCCTATCAACCCCAATACCAACGAGACCGTGTGCGAGGATGTTTCCCTCATTCCGCTGCCGGAGCAATTTTTCGCCGGCGGCGGCAACTCTCACCGCGGATTCGGGTTAAATCAAGCAGGTCCGCGCGATCCTGGTTCTGGTTTTCCTGTTGGCGGCACTGCTCTGTTCGTCAACAATCTGGAGCTCCGTCTTCCTCCGATGACCCTGCCTTATCTGGGCGAAGGATTCGGCCTGGCCGTTTTTCACGATATGGGCAACGTATTCACCGCGCCGCACGATATGTTAAAGGGGGTGTTACGTTGGCACCAGCCCAGCCCGGTACAGTGCCTATCGGCCAACGGTACACCCAACCAGCAGTGCTTCACCTACTTCAACGAGACGGGCTATGATTACACTTCGCATGCGGTCGGAATCGGAGTACGCTATAAGACACCGATCGGGCCACTGCGCTTTGACTTTGGGTACAATCTAAATCCAACCAGCTATTTCCAGGGGCTGACGTTCGATGCGCAAGGACAGCCCACAACTTTCGAGCCGCAGCGCCTGCGGCACTTCAACGTTTTCTTTAGCATAGGCCAGCCATTCTGATGACAAAAGTTTTCACGAAGACGAATTTCGTGGTGGTGCTGGCCGTTCTGCTGGCGGCGATTGCTGCGCTCCCGGCGCGAGCGGAGATCTTCGCAGGGGAGATCGTCGACCGCATCGTGGCCACGGTGAACGGACACGTCATTCTGCAGAGCGACTGGGAAGAAGCCATCTGCTACGAAGCACTGCTCAATGGCCGTGCGCTGAGCGACTTCTCCGACGACGACCGCCAGGCTGTGCTCGACCGTCTGATTGACCAGGAACTGCTCGCCGAACAGATGAAGTCCGGCTACTTCGAGCGCGCCTCTGAGTCCGAGGCCTCCGCGACCGTGGCCGACGCCCGAAAGCGTTATCCGGAAGCCGCGACCGATCAGGGCTGGCAGTCGGTGCTGGCCAGGTTTCAGCTCACGGAAAAAGATGTGCTGGCGCACGTCAGGCAGCAGATCGACGTCATGCGTTTGGTGGACGCTCATCTTCGGCCCGCCGTGCAGATCGATTCGAAAACGATTGAAGCGTATTACCGCGACAAGTTTGTCCCGCAGCTGAAGCAATCCGGCGCCGGAGACGTTCCCCTGGGCGACGTCTCGGGCAAGATTCGTGAGTTGCTTACGCAGGAAAAGGTCAACGAACTGTTGGTCTCGTGGCTGCAGACCCTGCGCTCGGAAAGCAAGGTCAGCCGGCCGGGCGTGGCCAATCCCGCCGGAGAGGGAGCGCAGACGCAGTGACCGTGCCTCCCGCCAGGCCTCGACGCTGGTGGAGGTACCTGCTGATCGCCGGGGCCGGTGCTCTTGCGGTCGCACTGTTCGCCTTCTGGTACACCACTACGGATACCTTCCAGGCCTATGTACGCCACCGCCTGGTTGCCGAAATCGAGCGGATCACCGGCGGCCGCGCCGAGGTGGGCAGCTTCCACGTTATCCCGTTTCACCTGCAGGTGGAAGTGCGCGACATCACCGTGCATGGCACGGAAGCGCTGGGAGAACTGCCGCTGGCGCATGCGGATCACCTGATCGCCCGGGTCAAGGTGATTTCATTGCTGCGCACTGAGTTCGGCTTCCACTCGTTGACGCTCGATCGTCCCGTCGTTCACGTGATGATCGCGGCCGACGGCACCACCAACGTTCCTGGGTCGAGGGCGCGATTGCAGCCTTCCAATCAGAGCGTGGTCGAACCGCTGTTTGCCCTTTCCATCGATCACTTGTCAATACAGGACGGCGAATTGCTTCTGGCGGACAAGAAAATCCCTCTCGACTTCACCGTCGATGGCGCCGCCCTGCGGATGGACTATTCCTACTTGCGAGGCCGCTACGAGGGCAGCCTCGAGATCGGCAAAGCGGATACCGCTCTCTACGGCTTCCGCCCATTTTCTTCGATGGTCAGCGTCGACTTCAGCCTGGGGCCGACCTTTGCCGAGATGAAGTCGCTGCGCTGGAATTCGGGGCGCTCTCGCCTGGAGAGCAGCGGCCGCATCAGCGATTTTCGCGATCCCCATGTTGATGCGCTGTATGACGCTCACGTCGATTTGAGCGAAGTTGGTGCGATCACCCGCCAGAACGACCTCCGGGAAGGCGCCGCCGACTTCAAAGGCAGCGGCCATTGGTCGTTGAACGAGTTTTCGGCTACCGGAGGCCTGGCGCTGCGGGATGTCGTCTGGCAAGACGATCAGCTCGCCGTCAGGAAGGCCAGCGTCATGACCGATTACTCGCTGACCGACCAGCAGATCAAGCTGTCGAGGTTGCAGGCGAAGCTGTTCAGTGGCAGCGTGACCGGCGACGCGCAGATTGATAACTGGCTGCACAGCCTGTCGCCCGCATTGGCGGACAAGGCGAAAAAGGGCCGGCAGGATTTGCCGACGATTGGCGTATACCGTCCTCAGGCAAGAAAAGGCGAGAGACAGAAGTCGCCGGGAGTGCAGACGGGCGCAGTGCACCTGCGTTTGCGCGATCTGTCTGCCGGTGAAGTAGCCGCGGCCCTGAGTACTCCGGCGCATCCGTTGGGACGTTTTCATCCGACCGGGGTGGCCGCTGGGGCGGTGGACGCGGTTTGGAGAGGATCGCCTTCGGACGCCGAAGTCACCTTCGACCTGGCTGTGAGTCCGCCGGCCAGTCTGGCCGCGGGCGAATTGCCGGTGACGGCACAGATGGCAGGGAAATACAGCGCGCGACTTCAAACTCTGGAACTCGCCCACTTCAACATGGCCACGCCGGCATCGCGGCTTCAAGCGGCCGGGACGCTCTCGGAGTTTTCCACCGTGCATTTTTCAGTTTCAACTTCCAATCTGGAAGAGTGGCGGCCCCTGGTGGCGGCTCTGGGCGGTCCGGCAAACCTGCCGTTTCGCCTGGATGGCACCGCCACATTCACGGGCGTCGCTGGAGGCTCTTTTTCAGCGCCGACTCTGGCTGGGACTTTGGCGGCGCAGGATTTTACCTTGACCATCCCGGCAACTTCACGCACCCCTGAGCAGGAGGTGCATTGGGATTCCCTGGCGGCCAGCGTTCAATTTTCTCCGCACGAACTGGTGCTCCGCGGCGGCGCGCTGCGGCGCGGCGAAACCAGCGCCGAGTTCGATGCCGAGGCTGTTCTGCAGAAAGGACACTTCACCGACAACGCTCCCATCACCGCCCGCGTGAATCTGCATCAGGTCGACGTGGCCTCCACCGCGGAGCTGGCCGGATTCGATTATCCGGTGTCGGGAACGGCGGACGTCACGCTGCAGATCGGCGGAAGCCGGGCTGACCCTCAAGTACAGGGACACATCCACGCTACCAACGCCTCCGCCTTTCAGCAATCGATCCAGAGCTTCGAGGCCGATGTGCAGGTTGCCGGTGGAGAGACCGCGCTCAACAATATTCGACTCGCTCATGACGATGCAGCCATCACCGGCAGCGCCGGTTTTACTCCTGCAACGCGCGGCTTTCGCGTTGACTTGACGGGAACGAATTTTGACCTCACCCGCATCCGGCAGATTCATCTTGACCAGTTGTCAGTGGAGGGCCGAGGCGACTTCACGGTGAAAGGCTCCGGCACCCTCGACCAGCCGGTGATCCAGGCTGACGTTCACGTGCGCGATCTTACTCTCGATAACGAACTCGCCGGCGGAGTGTATCTGGAAGCGGTCACGCAGGCGGGCACGCTCCACATCACTGGACGCTCGGAGCTTCAACAGGGAACTTTCTCCATCGATGGCAATGTCGAGATGCGCGGCGATTACCCCGCAAACATTACTGCCAAGATCGATCACGTTGACCTCGACGCCCTGTGGAGAGCGTTTCTGTGGAGAGGACAGCTGACCGGGCACTCCGCTGTTGCCGGTACACTGAACCTGCAGGGGCCATTGCGCTATCCGCGGCTGTGGACGCTGAGTGGCGACGCGAGCGATGTGGCCATTGAATTCGAATACGCCAAGATGCATAACCTGGGGCCGGTGCGGTTCACTTACGCGAAAGGGACCGTTCAGATCGCTCCGCTGCACATGGTCGGGGACGGCACGGATGTCACTGGACATGGCTCCTTCAGCTGGGCCGGTTCGCAGGCTGTCGATCTCACCGCCGATGGACAAGTGCAACTGAAGTTTCTGAGCATCCTCGACCCTAATATCACGGCGAGCGGGTCGGCGACCGTGCACGCGACGGTGGGGGGCAGCCTGCGTCAGCCGCTGCCCCAGGGAACCGTTGCGCTGAAAGACGGAGCCGTTAATTACGCCGGATTACCCAGCGGCCTGAGCGAGATGAACGGCACATTTTCCTTCACTCAGAACCGGCTGCACGTCGAGTCGCTCACTGCCCGCAGCGGAGGCGGCACGATCGATCTGAAGGGCGACGCAAATATCTATAACGCGCAGCTCAATTTCAGCCTGACGGCAGTCGGAAAAGATGTCAGGCTGCGCTACCCGCCGGGCGTGAGTTCCACCGCCAACGCGGAGTTGCACTGGGTGGGAACCCGCTCGGCATCGACAGTTTCGGGCGATATTCTGGTCACCAAACTGGCGGTGACTCCGGGCTTCGATTTCGGTTCTTATCTCGAGCGCAGCCGCCAGGCAGCATCCATCACCTCGGCCAATTCGCGTTTGTACAACGTAAAACTCGATGTTGCGATTCGCACCGCGCCCGAGTTGCAGATGAAGACAGCGGTTGCCAGGCTCTCCGGCGATGCCGATCTGCGCCTGCGCGGTTCGCTGGCCAGTCCCAGCGTGTTAGGGCGCGCCGATATTCTGGAAGGCGACGCCACCTTCAACGGCATCAAGTTCCGGCTGGAGCGCGGCGACATCACTTTCGCCAACCCGGTCGCGATCGAGCCCCAGGTGAACTTGCAGGCCACGACTCACGTTCGCAATTATGACCTCGACATCACGGTCACCGGAACGCCCGACCGGCTGGCGGTGAACTACCGCTCCGAGCCGCCGCTGCCCAAGTCCGACATCATCGCGCTGCTCGCCCTGGGACGAACCAGCGAAGAATCCGAGCAGTTGCAACAGCAGTCGGGTCAGACTCCGTTCACCGACGAGGCCAGCGCTCTCATCATCAATCAGGCGATCAATTCGACGGTGAGCAGCCGGCTGCAGAAAATTTTCGGAGTGAGCCGGATCAAGATCGATCCGCAGGGCTTGACCACGGAGACCAATCCGACGGCGCGCGGTCCGCAGATCACCGTCGACCAGCAATTCGCCAACAATATCTCGCTCACCTACAGCACCAACGTCTCGCAAAGTTCGCAGCAGATCATCCAGGGCGAATACTTTTTCACCCGCAATATTTCGGCCGTGGGCACGCGGGATTATAACGGCGTGGTCAGCTTTGATGTGCGCATCCGGCGCCGCAAGAAATAGGATCGTGGCGCCGGGTTTCTAAGCGCGACCATCTCCAACGCCGCGTCTTTAGACCGGTCTTCTGATTAATTATGACTCTTTCCGCGGAAGCCATCGTCTTCTCGAACCTGCGGCTTCGCATGGTCGACTCCCAACTTCGCGGCCGCGGCATTGCAGATGAGCGTGTGCTGGGCGCGATGACGCGGGTGCCGCGTCACGAGTTCACGGCGGAGCGCTTTCGCGATCAGGCGTATAAAGATCATCCTTTGCCGATCGGCGAGGGGCAGACCATCTCTCAGCCCTACATCGTGGCATTGATGCTGGAGGCGCTGGAACTCAAATCCTCCGACAGGATTCTGGAAATCGGCACCGGCTCCGGCTATGTGACCGCTCTGTTGGCCGAATTGACGGCGGAAGTGTTCTCCGTGGAGCGCCATGCCGTGCTTGCGGACCAGGCCCGGGAGTTGCTCGCAGGCATGGGCTACAGGAATGTAAAAGTGATTGTGGGAGACGGAACGCGAGGTTTTCCCGAGTTCGCGCCCTATGACGCAATCCTGGTTTCGGCCGCGACCCGCGAAGTGCCGGGCGCTCTGCTCGAGCAACTCGTCGAGGGCAGCCGCATGATCATTCCGGTAGGCCCCGCCGATTCGCAGCAGTTGCAGTTGATTCGAATCAGAGACGGCCAGCCGCGGATCTCGCTGCGGGAGTTGTGCCGGTTTGTGCCTCTGGTCTCGGGGTAAGCCTGAAGCCTCCAGACCGCAGACCGTAGACCTAAGACACTGCATTACAATCGATCTGTGCCCATCCTCCGCAACCTGCGTGTCACGCTGGAGATGATCAAGTGGGAGCACTCCATCTTCGCGCTGCCGTTTGCTTTGTGCGGGGCCATGCTGGCGGCGGGGAGATTGCCGACCGCGCATCAGTTGTTATGGATCGTCGTCGCGATGGTTGCAGCACGCTCGGCCGCCATGGCGTTTAACCGCCTCGCCGATGCTTCCATCGACGCCGCGAACCCGCGGACCCGCACTCGCGCGTTGCCGGCAGGGCAACTCTCGCCGGCGTTCGTGACTACGTTTGTTGTGCTGTCGAGCGTGATTTTCGTATTCGCGGCCAGCCAGTTGAATCGTCTCGCGCTGTGGCTCTCTCCGGTCGCGTTAGCTGTGCTGCTGCTTTATTCCTACACGAAACGCTTCACGCGGTGGTCGCACGTGGTGCTAGGTTTCGCTCTCGGGATTGCGCCGGCGGCGGCGTGGATTGCGGTGCGCGGTTCGCTCGATCCGCGCATTCTGCTGTTGACTGCGGCGGTGACGTTCTGGGTCGGCGGCTTCGATGTTCTCTACGCCTGCCAGGATTTCGATTTCGACCGCCAGACCGGGCTGCATTCCATCCCGCGATATTTCGGCATTCGTAACTCGCTCTGGATCGCGCGCGGCTTCCACCTGTTGATGGTCGCGCTGCTGGTTGCGCTGCTGATTGTGTTCGGTCTGGGAAAGCTGGCGGCCTGCGGCGTCCTGTTGGTGGTCTTGCTTTTGCTCTACGAACATTCCCTGGTGAAGGCAGACGACCTCTCGAAACTCAACGCCGCGTTCTTCACCATGAACGGCGTGATCTCAGTGCTGTTCCTCGCCTTCGTCGCCGGCGATCTGCTGCTGCGGAAATAGACGCTGCAGAGATCGCCACGGAGACGCCGCGGCGATCGCCACAGAGAATTAAGCGTTGCGAGCCGGCACAGGTACACCACTTGAATCGATTGCCCGACATCCTCCAGCCGAACTACATTCCTAATGGCGGACCGCATATTCCTGCGATATCATCAAAGAGATGGCTTCTCTGCACAGCTTTCAGTCGGATGATCCGCGCCTGCTGCCGATTCACGAAAAGGTTCTTGCGCGCGAGCGGCTTGATGCCGACGACGCGCTAGCCCTTTACCGCACCGGCGACATTCTAGCCGTGGGATGGATGGCGAACTTCGTCCGCGAACGCATGCACGGCGATAAAACTTATTTCAACGTCAACCGGCATATCAATCCGACGAACGTTTGCGTAGCCGCGTGCCGCCTGTGTGCTTTCGGCCGCAAGAAAGACGCGCCCGGCGCTTACACCATGGCCCTCGACGAGGCCTTCGAGACCGCCGCTTCCGGCTACTCCGAAGCCGTCACCGAGTTCCACATTGTTGGCGGACTGCATCCTGACCTGCCGTTTCAGTATTTCCTCGATCTCTGCTCCGGCCTGAAGCTGCGTTTTCCGCAGGTGCATCTCAAGGCGTTCACCATGGTCGAGGTTGCGTATCTATCCAAGCGGGCGAAGCTGTCGATTCGCGAGACGCTGGAACAGCTGAAGGCATCAGGAGTAGATTCCTTACCTGGCGGCGGGGCGGAGATTTTCGCCGACCGCGTGCGCCACATTATCTGCGACCACAAAATTGACGGCGATCAGTGGCTCGACACCGCGCGCCTCGCCCACCAGATCGGATTGAAATCGAACGCGACCATGCTCTACGGCCACGTGGAGAACGACGAAGACCGCGTCGACCACCTGCTCAAGCTGCGCGCCCTGCAGGACGAGACTGGCGGCTTTCAGACTTTTATTCCTCTGGCGTTTCATCCCGACAACACACCGCTGCAGCATCTGCCGAAAACTACCGGCATGCTCGACATGAAGCAGATCGCAGTCGGCCGCCTGGTGCTCGACAACTTCCCGCACATCAAATCCTACTGGCAGATGGTGGGCTCGAAGATGGCGCAAATTTCGCTGCGCTTTGGTGCCGACGACATGGACGGCACCGTGATCGAAGAAAAGATTTATCACGACGCTGGCGCAACCACCCCGCAAGGCATGCGCCGCGAAGAACTGGAGCGCCTGATCCGAGCCGCCGGCCGCGAGCCGATCGAGCGCGACACGCTGTACCGGCCGGTTACACGGACGGAGACTTCGGTGACAGTCGCGGTTTAGCGGCCCAGCTTCGTCTTTTTAGTGCGACGGTTGGTCTGCTATTAACTTGCGTAGTTCTTCTGGTTGCGTATTCAGCAGATTCCGCAACACCGCGACTTCCGCGACAATCCCCGCGAGCAGAGCCGGATCCACATCCGGCGCGAAGAACGGGGAATGGTTCGAAGGCAGCGAAGTGCCTGCGGCCTTGGCCTCGGCGAACTTCTGGGGATTGGCGCCGCCCAGGCTGAAATAAAATCCTGGTACGCCCTGCTCAATGAAGTACGAGAAGTCCTCTGAGGGCGCGATTGGTTCAGCGGTTACAACGTTGCCCTTGCCCAGAGCCGCCTCCAGCGGCGCTTTCAGGCGCTCGGCCAGCGCGGGATCGTTGTAGACCGCGTCGGTCCCTTCATAGCGCTCCACCAGCGGCTCGCGCGGAGCGCCGGCGGCAGCGGCTTCGGCCTTGGCGATTCGAGTGATTGCAGCCAGAACCTGCTTGCGAACGTCCTGCTTGTAGGTGCGCACGGTCAGGCCCATCTCCGCATGGTCGGGGATGATGTTATTTTTCGTTCCCGCCTGAACATAACCGACCGTGACCACGGCCATTTCTCCAGGCTTGATCTCTCGCGAGACGATCGTCTGCAGCGCGAGAATTGTGCGGGCCGCGATCACGATGGGGTCGATCGAAGTCTGCGGCATCGAACCGTGCCCACCCTTGCCGTAAATAGTGATGCGCAGGGAATCCGCATTCGTGTTGTAGATACCGGGTGTGATCTCAGCCATTCCCGCGGGCTGTGCGTTGCCAACGTGCAGAGCCACGGCGACGTCAGGCTTGGGGAAGCGCGTAAACAGGCCATCGCGGATCATGCTTTCCGCGCCGCTGATCGTTTCTTCCGCAGGCTGGCCGATCAGCATGAGCGTGCCGTGCCAGGTATCTTTGCTTCGCGCCATGATCTCAGCGGTTCCCAGAATTGCAGCCATGTGCAGGTCGTGTCCGCAGGCGTGCATCACGGGAACATCGTGTCCGGCGTCATCTTTCGAATGAACTTTGCTGGCGTAGGGAAGGCCGGTTTTTTCTTCCACGGGTAGAGCGTCGAGCTCAGTGCGCAGCATAATGGTCGGCCCCGGCCCATTCTTGAGGATCGCGACCACGCCGGTCCCGCCGACGTGTTCGGTCACGTCGTAGCCGGCTGCGCGCAGGTGCGCAGCCAACTTGGCCGCGGTTTGAACCTCGTGCCCTGAGAGTTCGGGATTCTGATGCAGATCGAGATAGAGCGCGTGCGCTTCCGGATAGACATTCTCGATTTCTTTCGACGACGGGGCCTGAGCCTGCGCCATCGTCGTGAGCGCTGCGAGTAGCATTACTCTTGCAAAAGTCATGGACGTGGATAATAACGGTCCCATCTAATCGTCCGCAACTTGTGCACAGCGCATTCGCCGTTCCCGAAATACTTATTCACCAAATCGATTTTCCCAAAAGCGTTTTTTCCTCGCGATCGACCCTCAATTCTGTGCTTGCGTTTTTTCTGCCGGGTGTACAATTCGATTTAGATACGTACCTGGTTGCGCGCCTTCACGAGGAAGGCGAGGCCATCATGAATGTTCACGTCAGTTACCGCCTTCATAAGACTCCCGCCGTAGAAAAAGATTTTCAGCATCACATCGAAAAACTGGGCAAACGCCTGCAGGTCTTCCGCCCCGAACTGATTCATCTGAAGGGAGTCGTGGAGGAAATCTCTGTGCGGGAAGGCACCAGTGTTTCACTCAACCTGCGTTTGCCGTCCGGACAGATGGCGGTGCAGACCTCGGCCCCGACCGCCTCAGCTGCGGTCAAGAGCGCGTTTGAAGATCTGCTGCAGCAAGTCATCAAGCACAAAGAACTTCTCCGCTCCTCGCATAAATGGCAGCGCGGGAGGCGCGGAAACAGCGTGCGCTCGGTCGCCCCGATCCGGCAGGTGCCATTCGAGAAAACGCTGGCGGCAGTGTATCCACCGACCGTGTCTGCCGAAGACGTTCGTTCTTACGTCAATGCAAATCTGGCGCGTCTGGAGCGTTTCGTGGAGCGCGAAATTTATTTTCGCGAAGCGCAAGAAAGCATCGCGCCTGACAGTCTCAGCCGGGAAGAAGTCATTGATGAAACCATCGCGGCCGCATTGGGCGACGGATTCGATAAGCCCGAGCGGATTGCCCTCGAGCCCTGGCTTTACCGCCTGGCACTGCGCGCGATGAACGAACTCTCCCGCGTCGACGAGACCGATGGACATGCGGTGCACTTGGAAGACTCCGCCCGCCGCCCCAACGTAAAAGCCAGCGACGAACCCGAACTGCAATTTCACCAGCCGGATGAGTCCATTACCGGAGAGAGCATTGTTCCCGACGAGCGCGCGGCGACGCCCGAGCAGATCCTCGCTTCCGACGAGATGCTGCGGCTGATTGCATCCGCCCTGCGCGATCTGGGATCAGGCCCGCGCGAGGCATTCATCCTTTACGCCATCGAGGGCTTCAGCATCGACGAGATTATGGCGATCACAGGTCTTCCTGCCGACCGCGTGCTCGGCTTTATCAGCGCGGCGCGAGACCATCTGCGCAAAGCGCCCGGCATCGCCCGGGAGTTTCACGGCCGGCTCACGCCCGGGGCGGCTTAGGTCGTTTTCAATTTTCTATATCTCTTAGGAGTGCCCCATGAGTATTACTCGCGAACAGATTCGAGAACTGGCGGAATTTCAGGATGAGCGGTCGTGTGCCGTGAGCTTCTACTTTCAGCTGTCGACGCCGCGGAACAAGGCGCACAAGGAAGACACGATTCGGATCAAGGACCTGGTACGAGAGGCCCTGAGCGCGGTCGAGAACAAAGGGCGGGAAACCACGGTCCAGGAGGCGAAGGCAAGAAAAGATTCTGCCCGCGCCGATCTGGAGCGCATGCTTCAGCTCGCGGCCGAACTGCGCAACAACGGTATGCACGCCAAAGCCGTCTTCGCCTGCTCGGCGCAGAAAGTCTGGCGCGAATTCGATTTGCCCCCGATCCTTGCCAGCACGCAGCTTTTTGTGGATCGTCATTTTCATCTCAAGCCGCTGGCCCACCTGCTGGGCGCGTCGCCGCGGCTGGCAGTGGTTCTGGTGGACCGGCACCGGGCGCGCATTTTCGATTTGCGCCTCAACGAGTTGACGGAGCGGGAAAGCCTGTTCCAGCCGCTCTCCCGGAAGGGACGCAGCGACGGCTACGCCGGTTACGACGGCGGTCGCGCCCAGCGACGCGTAGAAGACGAAGTTCGCCACCACTTCAAGGCCGTCGCGGACGTTCTAAAGGATGCGCTGGAAAAAGGTCTGTTCGAGAAATGGATTCTCGGCTGTCAGGATGCGCACCTCTCGCAGTTCGAGGCGCAACTGCATCCTTACGTCAGCGCGGCGCGGATCGGGCATTTCCCGGCTGACCTGAGTCACGTTGCGCCCGACGAGATTCGGGCGCGCGCGCAGGGGATTCTGGAGGAGTGGCACGGCGAGCGCCGCCGCGAGCTGGTCGACCAGGTGCTCAGCCAGTCACGCAGCAACGGCCGTGGCGTTACCGGACTGCGCCGCGTGCTGCGCTCGCTCGAAATGGGTGAAGTGCAGACGCTGGTCGTCGGCGATAGTTTTCAAGGTCATGCCGTCGAGTGCGCGGGATGCGGTCATCTGGACGCTCACATCGTGAGCTTCTGTCCGGTCTGTGGCCGGGCTACGAAGGAAGTTGTCGACGTGGGCGAGGCGATTTTGCCCTGGGTGATCCGCCGCGACATCGAAACGCTCTACATCAAAGACGATCCCGAGTTCGATAAAGTGGGCAATATCGGAGCGCTGCTCCGCTTTCGTTCGCAGAGTGTGCAGTCGATCGCCTCGTCGGTGGGCGATCAGCTGGCGCGTGCTGACGCTGCCTATCCCGGTCGCCTGCGGAGGTTCGCCAGCCGGTGACTCCGTCCTCGTTTGCTTGATGGGTTGTGCTTGTGTGGGGCCGGGTCTCTGACCCGGTCAGGTCGAGCGAAGCTCGACGAGTTCTCGACTCTTGCGTCCAAGAGCCCTCCTGTCTCAAATCGAACCGAGCCCCCTCGTGATATCCTTCCGCCTTCCGCGTGCAAAGCCCCATCACCCTCTTCGTGGAAGCGATTTCGTTGCAGCCGTCAATTGGCCGCAGGAGGATTCCGTGACATTTTCCCGCCGTGATTTCGTGAAGACTTCAGTGCTCGGAGCAGTAGCCGCCGGCATGGGTGCTGGCGGCGCTGTGCCAGAGGCGCTGGCCGAACGAAGCCAGCCTCAGAGCGACTCCGCGAAGCGACCGGTCATCATCTGCGCGAATAATGGCTACGCCTACGTGGAAGCCGCATACGCTTTTCTGAAGGGTGGCGGCGACACGCTCGATGCCGGCCTCCGCGTGGTCATGGGTCCGGAGAATGATCCTAACGACGACTCAGTCGGCCTCGGCGGTCTGCCCAACGAAGAGGGCGTCGTCGAACTCGACTCCTGCTGCATGCACGGCCCCACGCGGCGCGCCGGTTCGGTGGGCGGAGTGCGCAACATCAAAAACGTTTCGCTGGCCGCGAAAGCCGTAATGGAGCACACCGGCCATGTCATGCTCGTCGGCGAAGGCGCGGAACGCTTCGCCGTCGCTATGGGCTTGCCGCGCGAAAATCTGCTGACCGAGCGCTCGCGCAAAATCTGGCTGCTGTGGAAGGAATTCAACTCCGATCGCGACTGGTGGGGACCGGGGATCGCCGATCCACACTGGCATCCTCCTACCTCCGATGGCAAGCCGGAGAGCCTTGACTTCTGGCGTAAGCGCATTGATGAGTTGAAACAGCATGCGGCCGTGCTCGGCATTGAGCCTGAGTTTCAGCTCGCGGCCGTGCGCCGCGTCTTGTTTCCGCCGTCAGGCACGATTCATTGCTCGGTGTTGAACGAGAAAGGCGAAATGTCGGGAATCACAACCACCAGCGGCCTGGCCTTCAAATTGCCTGGGCGCGTCGGTGACTCGCCGATTATCGGTGCGGGCTGTTACACCGACCAGGATGTAGGCTCCGCCGGCGCGACCGGCGCCGGGGAAGAGAACATCAAGGTCGCCGGCGCTCACACTATCGTCGAGAATATGCGCCACGGCATGTCTCCGCAGGCAGCCGGCATGGACGCGCTCAGACGCATCGTCCGCAACTACAACGGCGACATGGCCAAGCTGCGCTACATGGACATGACGTATTACATCCTGCGCAAGGACGGCGCCTATGCCGCCGTGTGCCTTTGGGAGGGATATGCGGCGGGGCACCCCCACAAATTCGCAGTGCACGATGGCACGCTGCGCTCCGAAGTCGCGACCCCGCTGCTCAAGGGATACTCGCAGGACTGGCCGCCATTCCCACCGATTCCCGAGGAACTGAAGAAAGATTCGGAGTATCTGAAGTAGATCTCTCGGATCGCCTTAGTCTTGTGGGCCGTTGGGGCAGTTCGACAACTACACTGAAATAGTGTACACTGTTCTCGTATGAAGAACATTACCCTTAGCGCAGACGAGACCCTGATTGAGCAAGCCCGTTTGGTAGCTCAGGCGCGGCACAAGACCTTGAATGCTGCATTCCGCGAGTGGCTGGAGCAGTATGCGGCTCAGTCTGGCGGCGGAGCCGCAATCGACGCGCTCATGCGCCGCCTTCGTCACATCCGCTCGACCGGCCCCTATACCCGGGACGAGATGAATGAGCGCTAGATTCTTCCTTGACACTAACATTTTCGCGTACACTTTCGACGCCAAAGCCCCCGCAAAGGCCAAGAAGGCCGCGCATCTGATTCGGCGAGCCGCCGACACCGGGGAAGGAATTGTTAGTTATCAGGTCGTACAGGAGTTCTTCAACGTCGCCTTTCGCCGCTTCTCGCCACCGATGAGTGTGGCTGAAGCGGAGCAATACCTCATCACTGTCTTCCGTCCTCTCCTCGCAGTCCACTCTTCACCGGCCATCTATGTGGAGGCATTGCGGCTCGTTGGGAAGCACCGGTTCGCATGGTATGACTCATTGATTGTGGCTGCGGCGCTCGAGGGTCAATGCGAAACGCTTTACAGCGAAGACTTCCAGCACGGGCGAGAGATCGAGGGCCTGCGCATACAAAATCCATTTGCTGCGTGAATCAGACGGCGCAGCGGCCGAGTGGTCCGAATCCCTTAGGACGGGCGGGACGCCGGCGTTTCGGGAACTGCGGCTTCTTTCACGAAGAGTGAGGCTTCGATTCCGCCCGTGAGTCTTGCCACAAAATTAAAGGTCAGCACGGCCGCCGCACCCGTCAACCACCCAGTCACGGCGTAGCAGACAGAAGCGGCTACGGTAGATAACACTCCTGTCAAGAAGTGGCTCGGCGGCGCCAAGTGAAGGTTGACGTTGAAGTGCAACAGCGGGGCCAGAATCCCGACGGGAAGAATCATCTCCTTCGCGCCTGTCAGCAATAACGTGGGCACCATGGTGAGGCCAATCACGCCGTAAATAATCGCGAGCACACCGGCGAAAGGAAGTAGCCGCACCGAGACGAAGCGCATAGTTTGCTCCGATCGAGTCACAATAAGCTTTATAAAAATCTCACTTTCACATCCGGCCCTTTCTCTAAATGGATGCTCTCCACGAAGCGCACCTTGCCGGTGCGCAGCGTCATGATCACCGACGACGTCCGCGTGCCTTCGCCGAAGAAGCGCACGCCTTTCAGCAGCGCTCCGTCGGTGACGCCGGTGGCGGCGAAGATCAACTGCTTGCCGGGGGCGAGGTCTTCGGCCTCATAGATGCGATTCTTGTCTTTGATGCCCATGCGCGCCAGGCGCTCTTCCTGATCGGGTTTCACGACGAGACGCCCGAGCATGTATCCATTGAGGCAGCGGATCGCGGCCGCCGTGATCACGCCCTCCGGCGCGCCGCCTGAGCCCATGACCGCGTGCACGCCGGTGCCGATGACGGCCGCGGCGATTCCCGCCGAAAGATCGCCGTCGCCGATCAGACGGATGCGGGCCCCAGCCGCTCGAATGTCGGCGATCAGTCTCTCATGCCGCGGACGGTCGAGCACGATCACCACCAAATCTTCCACGTCGCGATCGAGACGCTTGGCAATGTTTTTCAGATTCGTCGCGATGGGTGCGTCCAACTCGACGGCATCTTTGCAAGACGGCCCGACCACAATTTTTTCCATATAGCAGTCGGGAGCGTGAAGCAGGCCTCCGCGCTCGGAAGCTGCGAGCACAGTAATTGCTCCGGGCGCGCCGGTAGCGCAGAGATTGGTGCCTTCGAGCGGATCGACGGCGATATCGACTTCGGGAACGTCGGTGCCATCGGGAAATTCGGCGCCAACTTTTTCGCCGATGTACAACATCGGCGCTTCATCCCGCTCGCCTTCCCCGATAACAATGGTGCCGCGCATCGGGATCGAGTCCATCGTCTTGCGCATGGCTTCGGTCGCGACCTGGTCACTCAGCTTGCGCTCTCCCTGGCCCATGGTGCGAGCCGAAGCGATGGCGGCGACCTCGACCACGCGCAGAAATCGCGACGCCAGATCACTTTCAATGTTTTCCCCAAAGCTGCGGGCCTTGCCCTCTGAACGAGTCTGCGTTCCCATGTCGTGGCTCCCGCGCGCCCATCGATCGCACTCATGAAACGAAGGCCGCGCCGGGCTGAGACTATATCGCAGTCGCGGGCTGGATTGAAAGATACGTTCGGCCCCAGCGAAACGATTCAGTTAACGGGATGCCGATGTTAGTGGATGGCCTTGCTGGTCGGCATTCGAGAGCATCGGAATAATCGATTCTCGCGTTGCCGATGTCGTGGTATTCTCGCAGACCTGCCGCGAGATGAACGCCATGCCTGAGCCGCGTCCGCTGACTTTTCTGTGCATCACGACCTACGAAAAAGGGCAGGAGTTCATGCGAGAGTGTAAGCGCGAGGGATGCCGGGTGCTCCTGTTGACCGCGGAAAAACTCCGAGACGCCGACTGGCCGCGCGAATGTCTCGACGACACTTTCTATCTGCCCGCTGAAATTTCGCTTGCCGACATCGTCAAGGCGGTAACGCATCTGGCGCGCTCGCACAAGCTCGACCGCATTGTTGCGCTCGACGAGTACGACATGGAAACCGCTGCTACGTTGCGCGAGCACCTGCGCATTCCGGGCATGGGCCTGACCACCATGCGTTATTTTCGCGACAAGCTGGCCATGCGCATGCGCGCGCTTGACCGCCATGTCTGCGTGCCTGACTTCGTGCCCGTCGTGAACCACGCCGATATTCGCTACTACATGGAGCATGTCGCCGGGCCGTGGGTGCTCAAGCCCAGGCAGGAAGCGTCGGCCATCGGCATCAAGAAAATTCACGCCGGCGAAGAACTGTGGCCCTTGCTCGATCAACTCGGCGACAAGCAATCTGCGTACTTGCTGGAAAAATTCGTTCCCGGCGAGGTTTTTCACGTCGACTCTGTCGTATCGGAGGGCGACGTCGCCTTTGCGAATGTGAGCAAGTATGGCAAGCCCCCCATGAATGTTGCGCAGGGTGGGGGAATCTTCACGACCTTTACGGTTCCTCGCGCAAGCGACGCCGACTCGGGCCTGCGGGCAATTAATCACGACCTGATTGCCGCACTCGGCCTCGTGCGCGGCGTGGCCCACGCCGAATTTATCCAGGCGCACGCCGACGGCAATTTTTATTTCCTGGAATGTGCCGCGCGCGTCGGCGGAGCCTACATCAACGAGATGGTCGAAGCCGCAACCGGGCTCAATCTGTGGCGCGAGTGGGCGCGAATCGAGATTGCCGGCGGCGACGGAAGCTACAAGCTGCCCGAGGTGCGCGAAGAATATGCCGGAGTCATTCTCTCGCTCGCGAAGCAGGAAGACCCGGACACCTCAGCCTACAACGATCCCGAAGTCGTTCTCCGAATCAAGAGACATCATCACGCCGGCCTGGTTCTGCGCTCGGCCGACCCACAGCGCATACCAGCGTTGCTGGAAAATTACGCCCACCGCTTCGCCGAAGAATTCCTGGCCATCGAACCCCCCCGAGACAAGCCCACCGCCTAGCCCCTTGGAGTCTGCGAGCCGCTGTACATTCCGCAGCGCCTCCCGGAGTTCCGACGGCGGCCACAATATCTTCTGATCGCGGATCGCGTCCATACCCGCCATCACCCCGGAAACGAAGCCGAGAGCACGAGTGACGCGTTTGTTCTTTTCTGGGGTCATGAGAAAGACGTTTACGTTTGGAGGGCAGCCTAGAAGAACACTGCCGGTGAAACTTTGAAGCGACGGCTTAGTCTGCGGATTTGCTCCGCGTTCAGCTTCCGTTTTCCGCTAAGCACTTCAGATGCGATGCTGGGCGTTCCGAAAACGTCGACGAGATCTTTTTGCTTAAGATTGTTAGCCGCCATCAGTTCGATCAGCACGTCGATCGGACTGGCCGACTGGAGGGCATAGTGCTTTTCCTCGAAATCTTCAATGAGCAAAGTCAGCAACTCTGCCATGCGTCGTTCAGCGGCGCTCATGCGGTTGCCTTTGCGGTCCAGCTCTTCGAGTATCGCGATGTGGCGCTCGTTCTCCGGCTCGCTGCGAATGACGGAAGGCAAACTGCTGGTCAGGAGAGAAGCGTATTCAGATCGGACCGCACTCGCGCTCATCGCTTCCAATCTCCCCGGTCATATTCGGCATGCGTTAAGACATGGCGGACGTAAAGGCGGCCAAACTTATAGTTAATTTCGGCGATCAGCCGATACTGGTTGCCCTTGATATTGAAAACCGTCCACTTGGCGACCGCATCCGCACTCGAAAGGGTTCTTCGGACGTCCGCCAAATTCTTCCACACTGCCTTCTTCGCAATGCGAAACCAAGCGTCAAGCGGGCCTTCGAGCTCAACGTGCCGTTCAGCCGCCTGCTTGAGTTTCTTGCGGCTGATGACGTGCATGCCGCTCCTTAGCAAGTTCGCATTATGCGAAGATTATACTTCGCAAATCGCGAACTTGTCAATTGCCAGCATCGGGTGTGCGTACCCCTAGAACGCGTCAATCCCCGTCACGCTTTGCCCAATGATCAGCGAGTGCACGTCGTGCGTGCCTTCGTAGGTCTTCACTGACTCCAGATTCATCAGGTGACGCATGATGGGATAATCGTCGGCGACGCCGTTCGCTCCAAGGATGTCGCGCGACAGGCGGGCGCATTCGAGAGCCATCCAGACGTTGTTGCGCTTGGCCATTGAAATATGCTGATGCTCGACCTTGCCCGCATCTTTCAGTCGTCCGACCTGCAGCACAAGGAGTTGTGCTTTCGTGATCTCGCTGATCATCCACGTGAGCTTGTCCTGCACAAGCTGATGCGATGCGATGGGCTGATCACGCCACTGCTTGCGCAGCAGCGAATACTGCAGCGCGCAGTCGTAGCACGCCATGGCCGCACCGAGCGCTCCCCACGCGATGCCGTAGCGGGCCTGGTTCAGGCACATCAGCGGAGATTTCAGCCCGCCCGTTTTCGGCAGCAGATTCGACTCCGGGATGCGAACATCCTGCATCGATAGCCCCGACGTCACCGACGCGCGGAGCGACCACTTGCCGTGAATGTCGTCGGCCTTGAAACCGGGGCGGTCGGTCTCGACCAGAAATCCGCGAATCTTATCGTCTTCATTTTCGACCTTCGCCCAGATGACGGCCACATCCGCGATTGAGCCGGATGTGATCCACATCTTTTCGCCGTTGATTACATACTCGTTGCCAACTTTGCGCGCGCGCGTCCGCATGCCGCCGGGGTTCGATCCGAAATCCGGTTCGGTCAGCCCGAAGCAGCCAAGCTTTTCGCCTTTCTGCATCGCTGGCAGCCACGTATCTTTCTGCTCGTCGCTGCCAAAGGCGTAAATCGGATACATGACAAGCCCAGACTGCACGCTGACGAAGCTGCGGACGCCCGAATCGCCGCGTTCGAGTTCCTGCGTCATCAATCCGTACTCCACGTTGCCCATGCCGGCGCAGCCGTAGCCTTTCAGCGACGCGCCGAAAAATCCCAGTTCGCCCATCGGCTTAACCAGTTCGCGCGGGAAGCGGCCGGCGCGGTTGCACTCCTCAATGATGGGGATGAGGTTTTCTTCGATGAACTTGCGCGTAGTGTCGCGCACCAGGCGCTCGTCGTCGGTGAGCAGCGAATCGTACTGAATGAAGTCGACGCCGCGAAATTTAATGGCCGGCATGATGATCTCCTAAAAATGATCTCCTGAAGAAGTGTTGGTCCTCTTAACGTGCGCGAAAAGGAATTGCCTACCCACCGGATCGGGAGTGGGATAAAGGCAAACATTTGACGGTAGCAGGGCGGGGAAGCGAGGTCAAACCCGACGTGCCGCCGTGAAGTTCCTTAACTCACCGAGGGCGTCGATCATCACACCCTGTCATCCCGAGCGAAGAAGATCGGCCGCCTTGTGCGGTCGATCTGCGTAGTCGGGGGACCTGCTGTGTTGGGGCAGATGAAATAGCAGGTCCCTCCACTACACATTGCGATCGGTGAAACCGATCGCAATGCTCCGGTCGGGATGACAAAGGTGGAGTAACCGCCAGCTTGCGCTCGATGAAATTCGACCCTACTGCTGTGCTTTTCCCAAGACACCGGTGTATGCTGTTTCCGCTCAATATCTCAATAATGAATCGATATATTGAATCGATTCATCGACGGGTGCCCAAACGGCGCCTGCTCCCGATCCGGAGGGATTAATGTCGTCGCGCACTCAGAACTGGTTGCTAGCGATCTGTGCCACGCTCGCGGTGAGTCCCGCGAACGCCCAGAAAGTCACCGTTGAGGCCGATCCCGCCCACGTCGCCAACACGTTCAGCCCCGTGCGGTCGCTCGGAGCGGCGATCGACCGCTTGCGCACCGGCACTCCTGATCATCTGCTGAAAGATCCGCTGCTGCATGAAATCCTCGGCGCAGGATGGCAGCCGGTCACGTATCGCCAGAACACCGAACTCATGGTCGAGGCCTGGCACTGGAATCCCACGGGAAAATGGAGCAACGCCGACAAGCAGGAAGGATACTTCGTCGGCACCGCCGAGCCGGGCGCTGAGATTCATAGCTCGTGGGCAGCGCCGCTGCCGCATCGCGGCTTCAGTCGCGGCGACGGCAACGGATGGTCGCGCCTAACCGACGGCGATCTCAAATCGTACTGGAAGAGCAATCCGTATCTGACCAAGGCGTTCACCGGCGAAGACGACTCGCTGCACCCGCAGTGGGTGATGATCGACCTCGGCAGCAAGATCGACGTCAACGCGATTCGCATCGCGTGGGCCGATCCTTACGCGAAACATTACCAGGTCCAGTTCTGGACCGGCGAACTCGAGCCCTTCTACGACGGCACGACAAAGGGTACGTGGCAAACATTTCCGCTCGGAGAAGTCACCGAAGGCAAAGGTGGCACGGTCACGCTCAAACTCGTCGACTGGATGATTTCTGCCCGCTATCTCCGCATCTGGATGACGGAGTCCTCGAACACCTGCGACTCTCACGGCTCCGCCGACAAACGCAACTGCGTGGGGTACGCCATCAACGAACTCTATGTCGGCGCGCTCTCGGCTGACGGCGCGTTCAACGACTACGTCACGCATTATCCCAGCCGCAATCAGACGGTGACGTGGCCGGCGTCGGTCGATCCGTGGCATGCGGCTTCCGATATCGACCAGTCGCGCGGCGATCAGGTGGGATTCGATTTCTTCTTCAACTCTGGTGTTACGCGCGGCCTTCCGACCATGGTCCCGATCGCGATGCTGTATGCCACTCCTGAAGATGCTGCGAATGAAATCGCGTATCTATACAAGCGGCATTATCCGATCTCATGGATCGAGATGGGCGAAGAAGCCGACGGACAGCACATGTTGCCCGAAGATTACGGCGCGCTGTACTTACAGTTCGCGACCGCGATTCACAAACTTGTACCCGAGGCAAAGCTGGGCGGTCCGCCGTTCGAAGGAACGTTTGGCGATGTTGAAGTATGGCCCGACGCGAACGGAAAAGTTTCGTGGCTGGGACGTTTCCTCGATTATCTGAAGGCGCACGGCCGCCTCAGCGACTTCACTTTCTTTTCTTTCGAACATTATCCGTATCAGGACCGGCCGGTCTACTCATGGGCCGATCTGTATCCCGAGCCGGGATACGTCAGCCACATCGTGAAAGTTTGGAAAGATGACGGCCTGCCCTCGAACATTCCGTTCTTCATGACCGAGGGCAACATCGGAGGCGGCGCGCCGCCGTCGACGGTGAAGAGCGGGCTCTGGCTGGCTGACTACGTAGGCAGCATGATGGCCGAGGGCGCCGGCGCAACTTTTTACTTCCACTACATGCCGTATCCGGGAAATTCCAGCGGCTTCGGAAATTTCCTGTGGATCGACCAGAACTACAAAGTGTTGGGATATCCGCCGCAATATATTGCCGCGCAGCTCATCACGAAAGAGTGGGTGCAGCCGGTCGACGCGCCCCATAAGCAGTTCAAAGCTTCAAGCGATGTGGTCGATGCCGCGGGAAACGTGTTGGTCACGGCCTATGCCGTCGAGCGTCCGGATGGGCAATGGTCGGTGATGCTGGTCAATCGCGACCAGTTCAACGATCATGCCGTGAAAGTCGCGTTCGCTGGCGCTGACGGAAAACAGGGAAGATTTTTTTTCGGCAGCGTCGATCGCATCACTTTCGGATCCAACGAATATCAGTGGCACGAAGACCCCAGTCAGCACGAAGAAGGGCGGCGCGGGGAACGCGTAGGCGGCCACGCCGACCCGGACGGTCCGCCAACAAAGTCGACGGTGACCGGCGATGCGCAGACGTTGTACCAGATTCCGAAAGCATCGATCACGGTACTGCGCGGCAAGATCGGAGAGTGACGCGAAGGGAGTCCACTCTCCGTTAATCCGGATCTGAAACCAGGCTATTTCGCTGGAGGCAGGCTGCGGCTTTCCAGGCGCCTGCGCGCTTCCGCGAGCTGATCGGGCGTCATTCGCGATTCAAGCTCCGTCACTTTCGCGGCGCTCGGTTCGAACCCTCCGCGCTGCGCCAGCGCGTACCACACGTAGGCGTCGATATATTTCTCAGCATTGTTTCCGCCGCCGTAAGTGCGTTCGCCCATCTGAAACTGAGCTTCCGCCAGGCCATCCTGCGCCGCGCGCTGCAGCAAAGCCAACCCCTGACTTTCGTCTTTCGGGATCTCCCGGCCCTCGAAGAACGCGTTCGCCAGTTCAAGTTCCGCAGCAGGATCTCCCGTCTTCGCTTTTTCCGAAAGCTCCAGAAACTTCGCCGAGTTCTCGCCAAACAGTTTGAACTGCAGGCTCAACGACAGGTGAGTCAGAACCGGCCTGCCATTTCTTCGCGCGGGTTCGAACTTCCATTTGCTTACCGCCTCGATTGCTTTCTCGTCGAGCCCCATACCAAGTTTCTTGGTTACCACAATATTTCTGGGCTTGCCATCGAAGCCAACAATGAAATCGACCACGCAAGTCCCCTCGCGCCGTGCCTGGCGAGCCTCATCGGTGTAGTCGGGTTGCGGCGCGTAAATGGCGCGAGCCTCGCTGTTTCCTGCCGATTTCCCTGAAGCCCCACCGTTGCCGCTGGGAGAGGTGCCCTGAAGTCCAGCAAGATTCTGACGGCGCGCATTGGCTTGCGCGGCCTCGAACTGCCGAAAAGATTTCTGCACACTCTCAACCGCTGCTGTCTGTTCGGGAGTGTGACTCAACTTCAGAGCTACAGCGAGAACCTCATCCGCTTCCCGGCTCTTGTTCATTCGCGCCAAAACCTGCGCCTCGTCGATGCGAATCTCTACCGTACCGGGATCGAGTTGCACCGCCCGCTGCATCGACGCATACGCCTCGTCAAGATTTTTGCCGCGCATCGCAAACAATACGCCCAGCGCGTCGTAATCGAGGGCGAAGCTGGGATTGATCCTGATGGCGGTGCGCAGGTTTTCTTCCGCACTCGACATGCTGGCCGCGTCAGGCGCACCCTTCTCAATGACGGCGGCGGCGATGCAATAGTGAGCGAAGAAGCGCTGAGCCTCGAGCTTGATGGCCTGCTCGCACCACTGGCGAGCTTCGTCAAATTTGTGCTGCCGCAGGGCAACGAGTCCCATGGTTTCGCGCGCGGAAGCATTGCTGGGGTCATCGTGGATCACGCCCTCCAGCAACGTTCGCGCATCGCTCTCGCGCTGATCGTGGGCCAGAAGCCCGGCGCGGATGGTATCGGCTTCATTCTGGCTCAACGCCCGAACCGTGAACGAAGAATCGTCGACCACGGTAGAGCCTGGCAGGGAAATGAACGAATGATCGTCACTCGCGATGTGCTTGCGAAGCTCGATGAGAAGCTGAGTCAAATCGCCAAAAGCCTGGGTCGCGGCCTCAACCGGGTCGACATTGCGGTGCAGCAGATCGAGGTAATCGTTCACGCGATGAGTGTTTTCCTTGTCGTCTTTGGTCTTGAGGTAATGCGTGAGCGCCCACGACTCCGCATAAAACATCGAAGCCTGGTCCTCCTCGTGATAATAGGGAGAATGCTGGTCCACAGTAAGCAGTGTGGTGAGCGGCAGCAGCGCATTATACTGGAGGACGCTGAGCAGTTCGGGGTCACCCCGTCCAATGCGCACCTCGTCTTCGAGAATCAGTGTATTTTCGTAGAACTCGGCCAAGCCCTCGGTGAGCCACAACGGCATCCACTCGCCAGTTCTGGCCGTCACGAAGTGCGTGTACTCGTGATAGATCGGTCCGAACGGATGCAATCCCGCTCCGTTCAGCCAGATCAGAACGTAGGTTTGGTCCTGCGACGGCTGAAAGAGTCCGGCAATGGTTGTCTGGCCCGGCGCCAGGTAAACCGCAGGTTCAAGCGCTTCAAGATTCTTCTTGTCGGTTACGGCAATCACCAGGATGGGAGCCGCGGTCTCGAGGTCGGCCGCAGGAAAGATGCGGTGAAACACGGCGCGCATTTGCTCGAACTGCCGGCCGACACGGCGCGCATCTTTCTCAGTCGAATTCGTGACGACCACGAACGATGGCGTACGCACTTCCAGCCACGCGTCGGCCTGTGCCACGGCGAGAGTGGCGAGTGCAGCCGGCAATAAGAGCGACGCAAGGATCCGTTTGAGCATAGGAGCGGCTTCGCTTCAAACCAGTGGCCGCAAGACAGCCGGCACAACCTTACTGTAAAATTGAAAACGACGGAAGAGCATGGCGACGCGGCTGTAGAGCCTTCCCGAGTGGATCGCCGCAGGTTTCAGGTTGATTTCAGAAACACTCCATCCACAATCATCCGCGCTGAAGAGTGATGCGGATCACGCTGCGCAAATTTTAGAGAGATCAGGAGAATTTCACCATGGCACCAGGCGCCAAGATCGCAAAAACTGCTGACCGCAAGAAGGTCATGGACACCACCAAGAGCACGGATTGCCCCAAGTGCGGCAAGCCCACGCGCATCGTCAAACGAGTGAAAGACCGCGAACGCGGCGTCCCGGGCGGAGTTTACATTTCATGCTCGGGCTGCGAGTTCTTCGAGAAGCTGTAATCGCAAAACCAGGCATCTCGTATTTTTCTTACGCCACGAACCAATTCCATCCCGGCCGTCGTAGCGTTGTCTCTCGGCCTTCTGGCCGCGGCGATCGCATGCGGAGGAGGTAGCTCCTCGCGCAGTCAAACTAAAGGCCCGCCCCAACTACCGGCCGGTCTGGGAGGCTCAAACTACGCCTGGTATTATCTCGATCCGCCGTGTACTCGGGAACCCTACGGCGTCATTTACAACTACAACACAGCGACCGCCACCATCAACTCCCAACTGCAGCAGATGTATTCCAATGGACAGAGGCGGCTTCGCATCCCGATTTATTTTGCTCGCGGCATCGATTCCGGAACGATTATGGATTCGACCGGCGGGAATCTCGCGCCCCAGTTCCAGAGCAATCTCGCGAATCTTCTGGCCGCCATTAAAGCGGCAGGATTCGAAGAAGTTGAAGTCGGATTTTTTCCGCAGAGCGCGAACAACCCGGTGCAGTGGACGACCTTCAGCGGCGACTACTTTCAGGAGAATTGGAGCCTCATCCAGAACCTCCGTCCCATCATCGTCAACAGCGGCCTCGCCTATCACCTCGATCTTCTGAACGAAGGCATTCCTCCGCCGGGCTACGCGCCGATGCTGCAATATGACCAGATGCTGTGGAACGATTACGTCGCGGTCTACGGGAGCGCGGACACGCTCGGATTTTCCATCATTGCCGACGCCGCCCACGCCGGACAAGTCAGTGCGGTGTACGGACCAAGCTCATACGGCAGCAGCGGTTCCCCTCAACTGTTCGACGTTCATATCTATGACGAAACCGGCGCCAGCTTTGCGACCGCGTTCACCGCTCTCACTTCACAGGGATATCAGGGCGTGCCGTGAATCATCGGGGAAGCGTTCTACAATGACGCAACCGAAGCCGCATCCCTGCGCCAGCAGGCGAACAGCACTGGACAGCAGGTTTTATACTTGACCGAGTGGCCGCTTACGTCCGATGAGAGTTGTCCCGACGTGAACGTGGCCCCGCCGGTGGATTTCTCCGAGTATCAGGCGCAGTCCTTTTGAAGGCACGCGCAGATGAGCTGCCGGGAAATCCGAGATTCCGAATGAAGTGACAGAGTGTGCGTCACGCTGCAGCTTCTCAAATTCCTCCCACGTTTTCGAGGCCGAGAGCAGCCCGAAGTGCGCGATTGAGATCGTTTAGCTTGCGGTAAGAAAGCGATCCCACAAACTGCGTCAAGTCGGACTTGTACAAGCTTCTGAGATTGTCACAGGCAATCCAGCCGTCGTGAAGCAGTCCCTCTTCCGCGCCGACCGCCACTTGCGTGATCAGCCCATCTCCGTGGGTGTAGATTGGGGCACAGATCACGGTGGAATAAGCTGAGTCGATCAGCGCTTTTCGGCTGACAACGACAAAAGAGCGACATGATTTCGGATCTCCCTCCGGCTTGTGCACACGGTAGATGTCTCCGCGCCGCATGATCGTTCTTTCAAAGCCCATTGAGGTTGGGCTAGTCTTCTGGGTACTCACCGGGGGGAGCCTGGTATTCCAGCGCAGCTTCCGCCTCTCGATTCAACCGAGCGGCATTGCGGTTGATGATGGCGATTTCCCGCGCGTCGCGTCTTGCCCTGGCGAGTTCGTGCAAATGTTCGCGCAGCACGTTGTCAATGAACGCGGAACGCGACTTCTTTGTTCCCGCCAGGCGATCGATTGCAGTCAAAACATCTTTCGAGAGTGTGACCGATGTCTTCTCTTTCATACCACCAGTATACTACCATCCTACTACTCCCGGGACACGCCTTGAAGACGCCCTACTTCGACACGATATTGCGGCGGAGCATCTCGCGAAACTCAATCAATTGTTCATCGGTAAATGCTCGCTTGGGAATGGGAACATAGATTCTGGGTTGGGGGAGTATCACGAAGACGGATCTATTTTCTCCCCAGCCTACATATGCCGACCACGCGACCGTTGAATCGGCGTGCGCAGACTGGATGTGGAGACCCGCGTCGGAGGCTTCAATCGTGTAGGGACTATGGGCCGTAGGAGTATTGCGATATTGCCGCCGCGCCGACAACCAAGGAGCGCCCAGCATAAAGGCGAACCAAAGCACTCCAAATGCAAAAGCCGGCGCCCAAATCCTGGGCATCTCGGAACTCGGCCGTACCAGCGGAAAAAGTACAGAAAGGAGCAGCATCAGGCCCACCAGGAAATAAGCGCAGCGCAGCAACCATCGCCGCCAGGGTTTGAGGCTTCGCCACAATAGCAGGCCGTGGTAGTAGTCTTCCGGAGTTAGTTGAAAGGTAATTCGCACGGTCGCAGATTATAGCGAAAAAAAACGGCTTTACCCGCGGATCTGCTCCAGGATAGCTCGTGCTTCCGCCGCAGGATCGGCAGCTTCGGCGATCGGCCGGCCCACTACGATGTGGCTGGCTCCCGACGCAATTGCTTCGGCGGGAGTGACCACTCGCACCTGATCGGCGACGTTTGTGCCCGCCGGACGCACGCCGGGAGTGACGATGGCGAAATCCCGCCCGAGTTCGGCGCGCAGCTTCGAAGCCTCGCGGGCTGAGGTGACCACTCCCTGGCATCCGTTGGCCAGTGCGATGGTCGAGAGACGCAGCACATTCTCTTCCACCGATCCCTGGACGCCGTTTTTCTCCAGATCGCCCGCATCAAGGCTGGTGAGTACGGTGACGGCGAGCACCATCAGGCCCGGATGCCGTTTTGCCGCGTCGACTGCCGCGCGCAGCATCTTGTCCCCGCCAGCCGCGTGCACGGTCAGCATGCTCACGCCGAGCTTCGCCGCCTCCGCCACGGCCGCGCCCACGGTATTCGGAATATCGTGATACTTCAGGTCGAGAAACACTCGCCGGCCTGAGGCCGCGAGATCGCGCACCATCTGCGGCCCTTCGGCGGTATAGAGCTGCATGCCGACCTTGTAGGTCAGCGCAGAGTCCGCCACCGCCGCCACGATCTTTCGTGCGGCGGCGGCGGTGGACACATCCAGGGCAACGATGAGCCGCTGGCGCGGGTCGTCTTTAAGCAGATCAGCCTGGGACAAATCGTCTTTGGACAAATCGTCCTTGGGCAAATCTTCGCCTCGGTGGCCGAGGCCACCTTGCGGGATGCGGTTGGGCAGCACTGCCGTCATCCCGTTTAGTGTAAGACTTTTATGGGAGTTCCGCCACGGTGGGGTGGTTGTAGGCAACCGTCTGATATCCGGGCTTCGAATGCGTGGGATGGACCACATCCAGACGCACCCGCTGCAGGCCACGCTTATCGTAGCCAAGGGCGGAGGCAGCGCCGTAAGACAGATCGATGATCCGGCCTGGGACGATCGGTCCCCGGTCGTTGACCCGGACGATGACGGCCCGGCCATTACGCAGGTTCGTGACCCGCACGTAGCTTCCCAGGGGAAGCGTCAGGTGGGCGGCGGTCATGTCGTACATGTCATAAGGCTCGCCGCTGGCGGTCGGTTTCCCGGCAAAATACTCGCCATACCACGAGGCTGTGCCAATTTGATACGGTTTTGGTTGAACTGCCTGTGTGCGGACTTCGGGCTTGCTTCGGGCTGAACTATTGCGTGCTGGTGTCGCCCCCGAGTTGTTCGGTCCCTGAGCCGCTCCCAGGCTGACGACTAAAGCAAGCGTCAGTCCATGAGCTAAAATCCTTCGCATTCAGTTCTCCTCGCATACTCAAAAGTGTCCTAGCCTTGGCCTTCGGTTTAATGGACGTGATATTGGAATGCTATCGGCGTGCCAAACTGCCTGTCAAGGCCGATCGGCGGGTGGAACGATGACCGCGTAGTTATCGACTTCACACGTAACTTCTTTATAATTTAATAAGATACCGCGAAGCGCCTTTGTTTAAGGTAGCTTACGTATTTACCACAGAGTAAATAACGCCGGATCGGCCGCAAGGTAGAATTTACAAGATGTCTGGAATCAACGACTTACAGTGATATCGCCAGCAACTATCGTGGAATCATGTATTTACCGAGGTGACTTGGCAGATAGCCACCCAACATTTTTTCCTGGAGGGCAGCTCCAAAAGTAACTTCGAGGGTCGCCGCCCTGAATGCTGCCCTTCGAAAAAAGGGGTACTATCGAGTCGCATCGGATCCAAAGTCCATGGCCGAAAAACAGGTAATTGTACTTTCCATCGCCGGATTCGACCCTGCCTCAGGTGCGGGGGTGACGGCCGACATTAAGACGATCGCCGCCCATGGCTGTTATGGCGTGGCTTGCATCACGGCCATGACCGTTCAGTCTACGACTGGAGTGCGCCGGGTCGAGCCCACCAACCCTTCCCTGATCACCGATACCCTGAACGAGCTGGCCGCGGACTTTGAGATTGCCGCAGTCCACATCGGCATGCTGGGTTCGGGCAAAGTGGTGGCGGCGGTCGCCGACTTCCTGGCTGGACCATCGTCTGGCTCGTCCGCCAGCCGCCGAGGTAGGGCATTTTTGCCCAATATCGTGCTGGATCCGATCCTGAAATCCTCATCTGGCGCTGACCTGCTGGACGCCGCCGGAGGTCGGTTGATGGTCGAACGCCTGCTCCCGCTGGCCGACGTTATAACCCCCAACATCGACGAAGCTGCGGCTATCACCGGGCTGAAGGTCAGGGACTTGGACGAAATGAAGGCCGCCTCCGCCAGGTTGCACGAGATGGGCGCTCCGGCGGTGGTCATCACCGGGGGCCATCTGGACAAGGCAATTGATCTCCTGAGTTTCATCACGAAACACGGGGTGGAGCAGGAGGTCTTCAAAGCCGACCGGCAACGCTCCAACTCAACTCACGGGACGGGATGCGCCTTCTCCACGGCGATGGCGTGCCACCTGGCGCTCGACCGGGGACTGGCGGAGGCAGCTCTGCTGGCAAAAACCTACGTTACGGCAGCGATTTCCTACGGGCAGCCGCTTGGGCGCGGAACCGGGCCGGTGAATCATCTGTATCGCATGAGCCAGCAGCGTCGCGCCGCAGGATCAGGAAGCACCTCGGGATCAGGAAGCGAGTAGCTGAGTTTGAATCGCCGTTAACGAGCCGCGCAGCCGCCGCGTGGGGGGCCCATCAATGTTGGGGGCTTCACGGCTTGCTTGAAAAAACTCGTTTTTGGGTGGCGCAGCGCTTTAGCGCTGCGATAGGAGTTTTGTTCCTGTGGGCTTTAGCCCCCGAGTGGCTTATTCGCTGTCGCGGTTGGAAGGCTTCTTGAGCAGAATTCCTGCCACGAAACACGCTGTCGCCCCCAGCAGCCACTCGGCGCGGTAGAACTGGATGGCCTGCCAATCCACGAGGTTTCTGGCCGTGAGCAAGCCGACCAGCAGGGCTCCCGCAACGCATCCCAGGCCAATCACGAAAGCGATCAAGGATGCCGTGGGAAGGCCAACCCTGCGCTTGATCTCATGAAAGTGCAGGTAGCGCAGCCAGGCAGGGAAGCTGATCTTCTTCCAGATACCGGGGACCGACATCACAGCCACGCCGACGCGAGCAACTGCGTTCTCCCACAGCGTCGCAATCTCGGCGGCATCGGCCTTGGCGGCGGCGCTGAGAGCTTCCGGACGCCGCCCGCCGCAGGAGTGGCAGAAGCGCGATCCCAGCAGGAACTCGCTGCCGCAGCGCGGGCAAGCTTCGGCCATGGTTGGGATGGCTGCGCGTATTACTACGACTTCCTCCGGCGCTACCGGTGAGGGTGGGCGCCAGAAATCCTGCCGTGTTTCGTGTACGACTTCAGCCATATTCAAGTCCTGCGGTAAAATCCTTAAGGCATCCATGGCATCTCGAGCGCCAAAGCCAAATCGCGTCTAAGTTCCATAACGACAGCTGCTTACAGTTTTTTCCGAAAATCGACTGCACCACAATAAAAGCAATAATTACCCGCGCCAGCGAGTAAAGATGAAACAGTTACGATGGGCCGAAGACTTACGGCACTCAAAACAAGACAGCTGAACCAGCGCGGGACGGTTCACGGTTCCAACGCAGCTGAGCTCCATTCAACGGCGCCGGAGGGATATTCACGCAAACCTTCCCGCAACCTGGATCAGTGCTTGTCTGGGGAGATTATAGGGATCGTGGGGCGCGATCACAGGTGGCATTGCAGGTACGTGGCGGGGTCGGTGCGCGTGAATAGCTCACGGGGCAGGGGGGCTTACGTGGTCGGGAGAGCCAGCGGCCTTGGCAGGCCGCCTGACCGGGTCAGAGACCCGGTCCCACATAGACCCAGGGATCGGCACGGCTTCTTTGCTTCGGTTAGACTAATAAGTAATTCGTTTGTGACTCGCTTGAAGAAAAAGTACCGGAGCGGCTTGCTTGCGGCCTCGACTGCCGCGCTTACCTCGCTACTGCTCTGGGTTGTGTTGCCCAGTGCCGCTCTGGGTCAGGCAGCATCCGGTCAGGCCAAATCCGATCAGGCCAACCCCGCAGCTCCCGTGCTGCATTTTGCGCCGCACGACGCGCAAACTGACGCCGCCTTTGATCACTTCTTCAACATGGAATACGACCGCGCGACCCAGGAATTCGAGCGCATCGTCGAGAAGCATCCCGACGACCCGTTTGCCGTGAACCGCCTGCTGACCGCGACTCTGATGCGCAATCTCTACGAAACCGGCGGCATGAATACCGGGGATTATGCCAACGACAGCTTCATTGGCCGCGCCCCGCGCCCGACCGATCCTAAGATCAAGGCGCGAATCAAGGAACTGGCTGCGCGCGCTGAAACTCTCGAAGAGCAGGAACTCAAGGCGAACCCCAAGGACGTGAATGCCCTTTACGCCCGAGGGGTCACGCGGGCCCAGTTTGCCGTTTATACCGGACTGGTTGAGCGGGCATGGTTTTCGGCGCTGCGCAATGCCGTTGGAGCGCGCCATGATCACGAACGCGTGCTCGAACTCGACCCCAACTACGTCGACGCGAAGCTCGTAGTCGGGACGCATAACTATGTTGTCGGCAACCTGCCCTGGAGCGTGAAAGTCGCTGCGGCATTGGCGGGGCTGAGTGGATCGAAGGAAAAAGGCCTCGCGTATCTGCGCGATGTCGCGAGGAGCGACGGCGAGAATTCAGCCGACGCCAAGGTCATTCTCTGTCTGTTCCTGCGCCGCGAGCACCAGTACGACGAGGCTCTGGGCTACATGCAGGAACTCGCGACGAAATATCCTAAGAATCATCTGTTCCCAACCGAAGTGGCGAACCTCCAGCGCGCCTCGGGACATCTCGACGAAGCCGAGGCCACCTACCGCAAGATCTGGCAGAACGGGCGGGAAGGGAAGTACGGCACGTTGCACTACGAGATGGCAGCGTGGGGTCTGGGCGAACTATTGCGCAGCAAGAAAGATTTATCGGGCGCGGCGGCGGCTTACGAGTTGGTGAACCAGGCGCCCAACCCCGACCCTGATATTTTGCAAAAAGCGAATCTCGCCGCCGGAGAAATGTACGACCTGCTGCAAAAACGCGATCTGGCGATGAAGAGTTATCAGACGGTTTTGGCGGGCAATGCGAACACCGGACCGGCAGACCTGGCGCGGCGTTACATTCGAGAGGCCTACAAGGAGTAGCGCGCCATTGCTGGCAGTTCGGCGTTAGAATGCGGGCAGGGCAACTGGGGAGCAAAGCCATGTATTGCAACACTGCGGAAAAGTGATTCAGGACGACGCTGCGGTTTGCGCTTATTGCGGCGTTCGTGTGGGAGCATCGCTGGCCCGAACCAAGCTGGTGCGTCCGCGCCTGGGGCGCAAGATTGCCGGAGTTTGCCTCGGGTTCTCAGAATACTTCGATATCGATGTCACGCTGGTGCGGGTGGTGTGGCTGATCGTGTCGTGCACCACCGTGATCGGAATGCTGTCGTACCCGATTGCGTGGATCATCATGCCGGAAGAGCCGCTGCTGCTTCCGGCTCCGATGGGCGCGCAGCAGTTTACGAATTCCTGATTTTTCGGGCCATCGACACTCACGTAGCGGCGGACGCCTCGTCCGCCCGGCTTTGATCCGGGACGCAGAAAGTATCGTGCGCTATTGCGCTGCGCGCAACCCCGGACGAGGGCGTCCTCGGCTACATGATTCGTGCTGGGGGCCTATGTGATTAAATCGCTGCATGGAGCGACTTGCTTCCCAGCGCATCAAAAGCGGCGACGCCGAGATTGCTTACTGGACTTTCGGCGATGGTCCTCCCGTAGTTCTTCTACATCCGTTTCCCGTCCATCATGAATTCTGGTTGCCGGTGTCTGAAACGCTGGCGACGCGCTATCGGCTGATCCTGCCCGATCTGCGCGGGCACGGCGAATCCGGCGTTGGCGAAGGCCCGCCCACTATGGAGAAGCACGCCGCTGACCTGGCCCGCGTTCTGGATGACGCCGGCGCCAGCCGCGCCTCGCTGGTCGGAGTCTCGATCGGCGGCTACGCACTCTTTGAGTTGTGGCGGAAAGTTCGCGCTCGCGTGGCCGCGCTCGTCTTGTGCAATACGAAAGCAACCGCCGACGGTGCCGAAGCCCGCGCTGGACGTCTGCAGGCCGCAAACGACGTCATCGAACGCGGGACCGAACCATTCTTCGAGAGCATGATTCCCCGCCTGCTGGGCCGAACGACGCGAGAAATGCGTCCGGACCTGGTGGATGGCGCGTTGAGGATGATGCGCAAGATGTCTCCCGACGATGTTGCCCAAGTGCAGCGCGGCATGGCCGAACGGCCGGATTCAGTCGATACATTGAAGACCATCAATGTTCCGACACTGGTGATCACCGGAGACGAAGATATCCTGACGGGGATGAACGAAGCTGAAGTCATGCATCAGCACATTGCTGGCAGCCAGTTGCGCGTGATCCCCAAGGCTGGGCACTATTCGCCGTGGGAACAGCCTGAGGCGGCGGCGAGATTGCTGCGGCAGTTTCTGGATGGGCTTTAGCGCTATGTGCGATCGCCACGCGTTCGTGGCGCTGGCGGTGACGTGGAAGAGCGGCGCTTCAGCGCCGCGTAAAGCATTCGAAATGATCTCGGGCTTTAGCCCCGGTGGACAATTTGACGGCGCTCTGCACGCGAAGACGACCACAGCGGCTAAAGCCGCGATTTCAATGCGAATCTTTACGCGGCGCTAAAGCGCCGCTCTTCCACGGTACTGCCGACGGCATTGCCCACTGCCATCTGCATGGCCTGTCTCTTTAGGCCGAACGACTGCGCTTCGGCTAGAATCGGTACGCCATGAAGACACTCGCGACCTTGATCCTCGTCATGCTTGCGGCTTGTGCCTTTTCTCAGGGCCAGACCGCTCCGCGCCCCCACATTCTCGGCATTGATCACGTGTCGTTCTACACCACGGCTCCCGACGGCGTGAACAAGCTCTACGCCGACGTGCTCGGGCTTGCTTCCGCGGCTCCGGTCGAATCCGGCGGTACGGTTCGTTACATGATCGGCGCGCAGTGGGTGGGCTACAGTGCCGCGCCCGATTCCAAAGCGACGGACCGCATGGATCATGTCGCCTTCACCACCGACAACATCGTCGCGCTGCGCCGTTATCTTGCGGCGCAGGGCATTCAGGCTCCGCAGATCCAGGGGCGCTCCGATCACAGCCTTTTCTTTGTGGTGAACGATCCGGAGGGGCATCGCATTGAGTTCGTCGAGCGGGGCCAGGGAGAAGTCGCGCATCCGCCGGCTTCGGCCGTATCGCATCACATGATTCACACCGGTTTTGTTGTGTATCACCGCGAGGCCGAAGACCATTTCTATCGCGACATTCTCGGCTTTCGTCCCTACTGGCATGGCGGCATGAAGGATGGCGACACCGACTGGGTCGCGCTGCAGGTTCCCGACGGCACCGACTGGGTGGAATACATGTTGAACCAGCCCGCGCAGATGGATCTGCAACTGACCGGAGTGATGAACCATATCTCGCTCGGCGTCGCCGATATGAAGAAGACGCAGGCGACGATGGAAGCGCACGGATGGAAATCACACGGCGACGAGCAGGCCGAGATCGGCAAAGACGGCAAGTGGCAGCTGGATGTCTTCGATCCGGATCTGTCGCGGGTGGAGTTGATGGAGTTCAAGCCCACGCAGAAGCCGTGCTGCTCGGACTTCACGGGGCCGCATCCGTCGGAGTAATTCATTCCGGATCTTCCACTTTGTTCACGGACGGAGAATCGATCTTCGGCTTCTTAACTAGAGGAATTGCGCCGTTCGGAAAGCCGAGCACAAGCGTGTTGCCCGGCGAGTCGGTCAGTGATTGCAGTGCGCGTAGTTGCAGGAGATTAGGATTGTCCTCCATGATGCGCGCCGCATTGGCCAAATTGCGCAGTGCCGCGGTTTCGCCCCGAGCCCGTTCCAGCGCGGCTTGACCTTCCTTCTGCGCCTTCACCACTTGCGAGAAGGCCTTTTTCATTTCACCAGGGAACATGATGTCTTTCACGTCAGCAGAGATGAGCTTTAGCCCCAGCTCCGCCGCTTTTCCCGAGCTGAGTTCGATCAGCTTGGGGCCGATTCCCGCGCGCTGCTCCAACAAGGCGTCGATCTTTTCCTTGCCCACAATTTCCCGCAACGCCATTTGCAGGGTGAGGTACAACGACGTACGGAAATTCGCGTTCTTGTTGATTGCCAGATTCGGGTCGACCACCTGAAATTCCGCTGCCAGACTAACTTTCAGAGTCACGCCGTCTGCGCTGAGCACATCCTGGCCTTGAATGGTGATGAACTCCGGCCGAATGTCGACCGGCACGATCGATGAAGACCCTGCGAGTATCCAATACCGTCCAGCGTCGAGCGCTGCCTTGTATCGTCCCTTGGAATATTTCAAGCCCTTCTGATATTCGTAGACGATCACGCGCTTCAGACGCATAGCCCGGAGAGCGATCAGCAGGAGGAACGCAACGAATATCAGAATCCAAACACCTTCCAGCATTCAAATCTCCAGAATCCGCTCGGCGGAACCATCCGATTACGGCGGGGGTCTGAACCCGCAGGGCCGAAATCTGATTTGCCTGAAGGCTGGTCCCACCAAGCGGACGTAGATGACCCATCTCACAGCTTGGAATCGAACCAAGAATCGGCGGGCAATAGCAAAACCAGATTGAGATTCAAAGTGGCTGCGTACCGTTGCCGATGGCGTTCTTTATACCATCTTGCGGAGAGGCCGTCTAACAGTCGCTGTGCAAGCGGCACGATCACTAGTTCTTAAGATTTGCTAGAATCCTCTCGCAATGACTACGACAATGACAACCACCGAGTCGGTTCTCGTTCCTGCGCAGACTGTCGTCACAGCCAAGGGCGACGGCACTGCCGTGGACGTGAGCGACGCCGCCAGCCGCGTGTTTCTGGTGACCCTGACGATTAGCAAGATTATTGAGCAAGAGTCGCTGGATGTGAGCGTCTTTGGCTCCGCCGACGGCGCGGCGTGGGAGGCGAAGTCGATTGCCGCGTTTCCGCAGAAATTTTATTGCGGCGAGACGCCGCTGCTGCTTGATTTGAGCGCGCATCCCGCCGTGAAGTTCGTGCGCGCGCATTGGGAAGTCGCGCGCTGGGGGCGCGGCACCGAAACCCCGATGTTCGAGTTCGGCGTGACCGTACGGGAAGTTCCGGCTAGCATTCTAAGAGAAACCGCACAACATAAATAGATCTGCGAGGGCTTCTGTAGCCTCGGACGCCCTCGTCCGGGGTTGCGCGCGAAGCGCGCAATCGGCAGCGTATCCGAACCTGCGGTTTCAGGGCGCCGCAGAGTGCCGTACGCGGATGTGCCGGCAGTCCGGGCGACGCTACTCGCTTCGCTCGGGGCGGGCGAGGGCGTCCGCTCCTACATGGGCGGTGGTGGCTTCGCTCCGTTATATTCAATTCAGGATGAAAAACGAATCGCAAGTTATCGTGCGGCCGGCGCGCGGTGTGCGTGGCAGCGTGCAGCTGCCGGGGGACAAATCCGTTTCGCATCGCTATGCCATGCTGGCTGGGCTTGCCGACGGGGCTTCGCGGCTGGAAAACTACTCCACGGGAGCCGACTGCGCCAGCACACTTGGCTGCATGCGCGCGCTCGGCGTGAAGTGGGAGCGGAAGGACGGCGCCGAGAATGTAATCGAAGTGCAGGGACGCGGCTCGTCGCTGGCCGCACCCTCCGGGCCGCTCGATTGCGGCAATTCAGGTTCGACCATGCGCATGCTGAGCGGGATCGTGGCGGGGCAGAAATTCACCAGCGAAATGATCGGCGACGAATCGCTGTCGCGGCGTCCGATGGAGCGCGTGATCCAGCCGCTGTCGGCGATGGGCGCGCAGATTGTTTCCCTGGGCGGAAAGCCACCGCTGCAGATTAACGGCGGAGACCTCAGAGCCATCGACTACAAAATGCCGGTGGCCAGCGCGCAAGTGAAATCCTGCCTGCTCTTCGCCGGATTATTGGCCGAGGGCGAAACGCGCGTCGAAGAGGCGGTGCGGACGCGCGATCACGGGGAAATGGCTCTGCGGGCGTTTGGCGCTAAGGTCGAGCGCCGGGGAGTGGGTGCGGGCTACGAAGTGCGCATTCGCGGCGGCCAGCGGCTGCGGGGAATTGAAGCGCGCATCCCCGGAGATCTTTCCAGCGCAGCGTTTTTTCTGTGCGCGACTGCGCTGTTTCCCGGTTCGTGCCTGACGATTCCGAATCTGCTGATGAATCCCACGCGCGCCCGCCTGCTTGACGTGCTGGTGCAGATCGGTTTGCGCGTCTCAGTGATGCAACTGCAGGAGATTCACTGCGAAATGGTGGGCTCGCTGCAAGTGGAAGGCGGACGGCTGAAGGGAGCCACGATCGCCGGCGCCGACTCGGCCGCGCTGATCGATGAGATTCCGGTGCTGGCGGCAATCGCGCCTTACAGCGAGCAGGGAATCGAAGTGCGGGATGCGAAGGAATTGCGCGTCAAGGAGTCGGACCGCATCGCGGCCGTAGCCACGAATCTCCGCCTTATGGGCGCGCAGGTGGAAGAACGCGAAGACGGATTGCGGATTCCCGGCGGGCAGACTCTGCACGGCGCGGAGCTGGATTCGTTTGGCGACCACCGCATCGCGATGGCATTCGCCGTCGCCGCGTTGCGGGCCCAGGGCGAGACGGTTATTCGAGGAGCCGAATCGGCGGCGATTTCCTATCCTGCCTTTTTTCAGACGCTGGAAGCGGTGGTGGAGCGGTAGCGGTCGTGGTCTTTTTCTGCCGGTAACTTCAGGTCTATTACCGGCGTGACCTGTTTTGTTCACTCCTGCCATACAAGAATCTTAAAGAGCGCTCAGAAAGACGAAGCTTCGTTCGTCACGGGCGGGTAAGGCGCGACTGAAGACGCGTCTTTTTACAACCTGCATTCTCAATACCTGAGCTCGTTTCGCTCGAATCCGGGGGATACAAAGATGCGTGTGAAGTTGGCATTGTGCGTAGTTCTAGTTCTGGTGGCATCGGCGGCTTATGCCAAAGATCCCAAGGCCTATCAGTCGGGCAAGCTTCTGCAGATGGATTCGGTGAAATGCGGTGTGGCTGAAAAAGATGCCCAGAGTTTTGCCGGCGAAATGCTGGGCAGCGACTCGGGGAACAAGAAGACGCAGGAGTTGCTTTGCCAGGAATATGTCTTGCAGGCGGAGAGGGTGATCTACCGGATTCGTCCGCGGGACGAGAGGCATTCCGTGCTTTTGCCGGTGGGGGACGAGGCGGAGTTTCGTCTGGAAAAGGATAAGATGATTTTGCGCATCGAAGAGCTCGACAACAAGGAACACGAGTACGTCGTGGTCTCGATGACCCCGCGCACAGACAGCAGCACGGCCGACGCGACGCGATCGCGTTTAAATCACCTGCAATAGCCAGGTAGATATTCATCGATATGTAAATAGGGCGCGGACCTGATCCGCGCCTTTTGTTTCGCGACCACATTGTTCCTAACTCTCAATCTGATTTTTGCGCAAAAGGTCTCCAACTCCAGGTCTACGGCCGCGAGCGGTAAGCGTCATGCAGTAATTGGGCGGGTATTGGCAGGAGGTTTACTACTAGCCGCGACACTCGCTGCGCTCGGGACGGACGAGGGCGTCCGTCCCTACATTTCCTAATTTACGGTAAGGGTGACGGTGGGAGCAGCGGTTCCGCTTCCCGTGTTGCTCGACGTTACCCCGTTGGTATCGACGCCGATCAGCGTGAAAGTGTAGGTATTGTTGGGCGTGACTGCGCTCACGTCTGTCACGGCGGTGTGGTTGTTGGAGCAAGCGGGCACTAACAGGAATGACGCGGCCAGGACGAACAAAGCCAGAAATCCCAGGAGGCTGCGGGAGCGCTTTCCGCCGGCCGCAGCACCGAGGCCGGCCAGCGCCAGCATGGGCAGGGGCAGCCACAGGGCGTATCGGTCTCGTCCGCGCGGCGCAGTTCTGCGGGTAATCGCCGGTCCGACGGTGTTGATTGAAATCGTCGCGGTGGCGGCGCCTACAGTGACTGGGACGGGCTGCGGCTCAAATGAGCAGCTGGGAGGAATGGTAACCAGCGGCGTGATGGAGGCGCACGACAGGGTTACCGTTCCAGTGTAACCGTTGATGGGAGTGATTACGATGGTCCCCTGACCTCCGCTGCCGGGGTGCACGCTGCTGGGAGCGACCACGGTTTCCACGGTAATGGTGAACTGGGGCGTCACCGCCAGCACGGTCAGATTTTGCTGTACGCTCACGGAGCCCGAAGCATCGGTGCCGGTGATCGTCATCGTATACAGGCCCGGAGGCGAGGTGCCTGACAGCATGGTGGTGGTGACGGTGGCGACAGCTCCCGCCGGTGCAGTGATTGTGGCCGGACTTACCTGGCAGTCAGGGAAATTGGCCGGCTGCGGGGTTACCTGGCAGGTCAGATCGACGGAGGTGCTGGCGCCGCCGATCGTAAGATTTGACGAGGCCGTCCCTCCGGGATTGATCGCATAGGGAGAAAACGGCGCCGCCTGCAGAGTGAAGTCCGCTTGCGCGATCGCCGACGGCAGTAAGGTCAGAAAAAGGATTGCAAGACACAAACCCTGTATGCGACCGCGAGTGGCCGGGAATTTTAAAGTAGATTTCAGAGACTCGGATCTCAGCATGAGCGGGTTTCGATTCAACTAGCTTCGATTCCCAAGACAACGCAAAGGCTGCCTGAGAGGAATCGCGCCACGGAATCTTCCATACTACCATCCCCCGCGGCAGGGCGGGACAACGACCGGAAAGGCTCGCCTCTGACGTTGCCTCTGCCAACTGCTGTCGTTTAGAGTGGTTCCCTTATGTCCAGCACGGGAGAGCGTTTCGAACGCGCGGTCGCGATTATGAAGCGCCTGCGCGCGCCCGGCGGCTGTCCCTGGGATCGGGAACAGACCTTCGATTCGATTAAACCGTACACGCTGGAAGAAACCTACGAAGTGCTGGAAGCGATCGACAATCGCGACTGGCCCGAACTGGCGGGCGAACTCGGCGACCTGCTGCTGCAGGTTCTTTTCTATTCCGAAATGGCGGAGGAGCAGGCGTCATTCTCGATCGATGATGTACTCGAGCGGCTCTCGACCAAGCTGATTCACCGGCACCCGCATGTCTTCGGGGATGTAACGGCCGAGACTTCGGCCGAAGTGAAGCGCAACTGGGAGGCGCTGAAAGTAGAAGAGAGACGCAAGCGGGAGGATGCCGGGTCTGAGAACGGTGTCGCGAACGACAAGCGTGCAAAGGAAAAACGTTCTGTACTCGCCGGAGTTTCGTCGGCGATGCCGGCGCTGCTGGAGGCGCAGAAGCTGAGTTCCCGCGCTGCCGGAGTTGGATTTGACTGGCCCAACATCGACGGTCTCTTCGACAAGCTGCGCGAGGAGACGGACGAACTCCGCGAACAGCTTAAAGAATTTCCCGAGCCGGGACCGCGGCCGCAGGGCCGTGGCGTGGCGGGATCGGGACGAGCGGTAATTCCGGAGGAACTGCAGGCTCGGCTAGAAGAGGAAGTTGGCGACCTGTTTTTCGTGCTGGTGAATGTTGCGCGTTATCTGGCGGTCGATCCGGAATCCGCGCTGCGCAAGACGAATCGCAAATTCCGGCGCCGCTTTCAATGGATGGAAGCGCGGATGGCGGAGGCGGCGCGCTCTACCGATGAGGCGTCCGCAGAGGAACTCGAAACTCTGTGGCAACGAGCCAAAGCGGAAGAAAGAAAACCGGCGGAGAAGCAGGCTTGACCCGCGACGCCATCGAAATTCGCGGCTGTCGTAGTCTCGAGGAACTACGGGCCTGCGTGGCGCTGCAGAAAGAAGTCTGGAATTTCACCGACGCCGAACTGGTGCCACTGCGAATGTTCGTGGTGGCAGAAAAAGTCGGCGGCCAGGTGATGGGCGCATTCTCAGGCTCAGACATGGTGGGGTTCGCGCTCTCGGTGCCGGGCACGCGCTCGGGGCATGTGTATCTGCATTCGCACATGCTGGCGGTGCGCAAGGATTTCCGCAACGCGGGGCTGGGGCGGCGGTTGAAATTGCTGCAACGGGAAGAGGCGCTCGCGCGCGGGATTGAGTTGATCGAGTGGACGTTTGATCCGCTGGAAATCAAGAATGCTTATCTCAATATTGAAAAACTGGGTGCGATCGGGCGGCGCTACAACATCAATCAGTATGGGATTACCTCATCGCCGCTGCAAGGCGGGTTGCCCAGCGATCGGCTGATTGCCGAGTGGTGGCTGAAGTCGAATCGGGTGGAGACGCTGCTGGCGACCGGGAGGAACCCGCCATTTCAGCGCGACTTGGAGATTGAGGTTCCGGCAAAGATCTACGAATGGAAGGCTGCGCCAGAGACGCGCGGCAAGGCGCAGCACATACAGGAGCGCAATCGCGAACAGTTTCTGCGGGCGTTCTCCGGCAAAGGGCTGGCCGTGCTCGGCTATGATCGCGACCCGGAAGGCAACGGGAAATTCCTGCTGGGGCATTGGGACGAGACGTGGTCGTACGCGTCGGAGGCATGAATAACGACGTTTTCTTTTTATGAAAATTGAAGCCATCACGCTGCGCGAAATTCAGATGCCGCTGGTACATTTTTTCGAGACCAGCTTCGGCCGTCTTTACAGCCGCCGGATTCTGCTGGTTACCGTGCACAGCGAGGGTATCGAGGGATGGGGCGAGAGCGTGGTTGGGGAAGATCCGTTTTACAGCAGCGAGTGGATCGACAGCGCATGGCCGACGCTGACCGAATATCTGATCCCCGCGCTGCTCGGCCAGCGCATCGACTCCGGACGCGACTGTGCGGCGCTCTTCGCGAAAGTGCGGGCTCACCGCATGGCCAAGGCCGGGCTCGAAAACGCGCTCTGGGACGCCGAAGCCAGGCAGAAAAAAGTGCCGCTGTGGAAGTTGCTCGGCGGCACTCGCCGTGAAATTCCTTGCGGCGTTTCGATCGGCATTCAGGACTCGGTCGAGCAGTTGCTCGAAAAAATCGAGAACGAATTGGCAGCCGGTTATCGCCGCATCAAGATCAAGGTCAAACCGGGATGGGATTTAAATGTTCTTGAGCGCATACGCTCGCGCTGGGCCGACATTACGCTGAGTTGCGACGCGAATTCAGCCTACACGCTGGATCAGGTCGAACACCTGCGCAAGTTCGATCAATTCAATCTGCTGATGATCGAGCAGCCGTTGTGGGATGACGACATTTACTACCACGCGCGCCTGCAGAAAGAATTGCGCACGGCGCTGTGCCTCGATGAATCGATCGTCAGTGCGCGCAGTGCCGCTTTTGCCGCCGAGACCGGGGCCTGCCGCATCATGAACATTAAAGTGGGCCGCGTCGGCGGATTCTCCGAAGCGATCAAGGTTCACGATGTCTGCAAATCGCATCGCATTCCGGTGTGGTGCGGAGGCATGCTCGAAACCGGCATCGGCCGCGCGCATAACATCGCGCTTTCAACCCTCGACAACTTCAGCCTGCCCGGCGACGTGTCGGCTTCGAAGCGGTATTGGAAGGAAGATATCGTCGACCCGGAAGTGACTGTTTCGCCGCAGGGAATGATCACGGTCAGCGATGCGGCCGGGACCGGTTACTCGGTCAAGACGGACTTGATCGAAAAGCTGACGGTGCGCAAGGAAACGCTGCGGGCGAAATAGAGTCGTCGTTAGTCGGTGGTCGTCCGTCGTTGGCTAACGACCAACGACAAACGACAACTGCTTCCCGCGCTATTTTGCCGGCGAGCTCGTCATCTTACTGCGCAGGTGCTTTTCCTGGTCGTCGCTCCAGTACTTGCAATCGAGGCGTACGAAGACGGACGTGTAGGGAATCGTCATGTTCGTCTTCAACACTAGAACGCGGAATGTTCTGCCGGCTTCGTCGATGTTGGAGATGATTTTTTCGTGGAGCAGATGCTCGACGGGATAAGGCTCCAGGAGTTGACCGACATAAGATCGGTATTCGGTAACTCCCGGCGCGTCGTCTTCCGGGACGAAAGGCAACTCGGCGTCCATGAAAATAACGGGACGCAATTGTATGGAGTGATCGATAGCGTTGAGCACGGCGTGTACGACTTCGAGTTGATTCGCGCCGGTATCGATGGTTTCGACTCCTGGAGAAACTTGCAGGGGATAGGCCGAATCCACAATGAGAATCCAGTTGCGGTGACCGAGCAGGGGCATGGCGTCGAGCAGTCGGTCGTGCCAGTCGGGTGTGGCTGCGTGAGCCGGCAGGAAAGCCGCCAGCAAGATTATCGTTAAGAGAGTCTTCTTGAGCATAGGAGTCGCTGTCCAGTCGCAGATGTTGTACCGAATCCGGGTCCGCGGCGCAAGGGAAGGATTTTGTCGCTCCGCCGCGATCTCTACTGCGGGATTTTCTTCGCGTCGGTGGGCTCGGAGGCGCGTAGTTTTTCCTGCTCGGCCTGCAATAATTTGACGCCCTGAGCGAAAGGCAGATTATCCGGCATGCGGCGGAAGTCGGTGAAGACTTCGTCGGATATCATGTTCAGGCTCTTGAACAACAATATTTTCCCGGTGATGTTCAGCTGCATCTCGGTGATCTCCCAATCGCCGTCTCCGACGTCGGCCTGCTGCACGACGAAGCGGCCGCCTTTGTCGAGCCGTCCAGCGATGCCCCATCCGAAGGTGACGTCGCGGAAGAGCGTGCCGTCGATTCTCGCGAGGCGGTGGCTGGCGCTGTCGATGAGCAGATATCCTTCCATGCCGGTTAGAACTTGCTCCACGTGCGAGGGGGGCGAGAACGAAGGATTCGGAGTGAACTTCAACCGCACCAGCGTTCGGCTGTCCCCCGGGCCGGCCGCGACATTTTCCGTGCCGGCATATTCGTAGTGAAAGGCATCCGGCAGCGCTTTCACGATGCGCAGGCTCCGCTCCGCGTCTTCTTTCTCGCGGGCCTGCTTTTTGCGGACTTGTTCGGGATTATCCATCAGCCAGGCCAGGTGTCCGGCCTCGGCCTGTTGCTGCGCGGGTGTCAAGGGATGGCCGTCGACCGCGATCAGCAGCCCGGCCATGGCATCATTGGTCTCCACATAAAGCCGGGTCTGCGATCCTTTTGATGTTTTCCGCTGGGCACAGAAAAGATGTTTGATGGTCGAGTCGTGCGCCGCCGCAACTTCGTTCGCCACAGCCAAACGCACCAGTTCGAGGGGCGGCATGGCCGGCGGATGCTGATCCTGATTCTGCGCCGCGAGCGTGGCTGCCGACGCGAGCATCGCCAAGAGCGTGCAGGAGGCCAGGGTGCTGGCGTGTAGCTGCCTTTTGGCAGGACAACCCATTCTGTGAGTTAGTGTAGCAATCCGTGGCACCGGTTGGCTGCCGGATGAGATTCGTGGACCGTTGGTGCTCATCGATCTCTTGCCGCATGCTCGTACCCTTGGGTATAGTCGAGAGAGCGTGTAGCCGTCCGGTACCTGCCCTTCCCATTAAGTGGTCGTGCAGTATCCCGCTTCCCTGAAAAGGAGAACCTTCATGAGTGCTCCGTTGTCCGCAGATTTGGCGCAGATTGGTAAATCGGTTGTGATCAAGGGCGAGTTGTCGGGTAGCGAGGATCTTTATGTGGATGGTCAGGTCGAGGGCACCATCGCTCTCAAGAACAACAGCCTGACCGTGGGGCCGCATGGCCAGGTGAAGGCGTCGGTCGATGCCAAAGCGATTGTGGTGCAGGGCAAACTCGAGGGCAATGTGATGGCCAGCGACCGGGTGGAACTGCGCAAGTCGGCGATCGTTACCGGCGACATCTCCACGCAGCGCATCTCGATTGAGGAAGGCGCCTACCTGAAAGGTAAAGTCGACATTCAGGGCAAGGCGGAAAAGGCCGCAGGAAAGTAACTTTTCCTGATCGTCCGCGCAGGTTAAATTGATGGCATCGGTGTCCCAGAACTTCATGAAGCTCTTTCGCGGCTCATCGGGCGGCACGGAGACGGCAACAGCACAAGCCGTCCAGAAGCTCACGCGCCGTTCGAGCGGGCTGGGCGAGCTTTCCCGCCTTTGGGATGGCGACACTCCCATCTGCGTTCTCGATCTGGGTTCGACTTCGCCTGCCAACATCCGTTTCTTCACCGAGCGCGGGCACAAGATTTACAGCGAAGATCTGCTGGTGGCTTCAACCGAACCCAACCTCCTAACCAAAGATGAGCACGGCGTCGCGACGCTCGACAGCCGTCAGTTTCTGGCCGACAACCTGGTCTATCCCGCCGCGCACTTCGATTTTGTGCTGTGCTGGAATCTGCCTGACTACCTGGACGAGAACCTGGTGCGGCCGGTGATGGGTCGCCTCTGGTCCGTGCTCAAGCCCGGCGGCATGCTTCTGGCGTTCTTCCATACGAAAGACGCCGGGCCGGACTCCCCGTGCTACCGCTTCCACATCATCGGAAAAGATACGCTGGAGATGCAGCGCATCGTCTTGAAGCGCGAGGCTCGGCGCGGGCCGACCGGAGCGATCCATACGGCGATTACCGACGGCTTCCGCCTGCAGCGCGTCTTCAACAACCGCCACATCGAGACGCTGTTCCGCGATTTTGCTTCGATCAAGTTCTTCCTCGCGCGGGATAATATTCGGGAAGTGCTGGTGGTGCGGTAGCGGGACACCGAATTCCCGCGGTCAAAAATTGCTGGCGCCCGCCAGCGCAGAGTTCTTCCACAAAATCACTCCCATGCGGAACAAGTAGTGCCGGGAAATTTCGATCCTGCCGTTGAACACCCCATCGGAAAGAATCTCCCGAATTTCATCCGGAACGTAGGCGCGGCGCACAGACGCCACGCCGTCATTGCGCGAAACGTAGCTGCGCATTAAGGGAAATCCGGCGTAGACCAGCGCCAGATGAACCGGATGGCGGACCAGATCGCTGATCAGCACGGCGCGCCGGCTCACCCGCAGGGCCTCGGCTGCAAAGCGCGCCAGTTGGCCGGGAGCGAGGTGGTGCGCGAACAGGCTGCAGCTGACGAGATCGAAGGCGTTGTCGGCGAAGGGAAGTGTGAGCGCGTCGCCCACGACGGACCGGTTTCCGGGCAGCAGGTGGGAGCGCGCGCGATCGAGATGGGTGACGTCGAGCGTGATTCCTTTGCGCGCGAGTTGGCGGGCTGCGATCTTCGGGACTTCTCCGAAGCCGGCAGCGGCCTCGAGCAACGTAAAATGCCGCTGTCCCGTCGATGCTGCGACGCGCTCAATCAGCTTTCGAGTTGTGGCTACGCCGCCGAACCAGCGGTTGATCCGGGAGATGTCACGCAGCGAGGCTGCGACCTCGCCGGGAGGGCAGTCGTCTGAGTCGAGGATTTCGGGGGTGTTGACGCGCTGCATGAAGAAGGGTAGTCAACCAATGGTGTTTTGTGAACGCAATTTGGCGATGCCTCGACGGAGTTGTAGAAGCGCGAAGCAAAGAAAGGCGATGCCCCACGCGATCGACGCCAAACCGAAACCCTGTGCGTGTCCTGCGGGCTCGAAGAACAGCAGTAGCGCGAGGGCAAGCCCGAGGACAGAGTCGAGGAGCATCGATCTGGGCCTGGCGACGTCCGAGGAGATTTCGAGGTCGATCTTCCAGCCTGCCCACCACCAAAACAAGAAAACCATCAGCTCGTATTCCCAGAAGAAGTAGCTTACCCAGTTACCGGTCGCCCAGAGGAACTGGTGGTGGGTCAACTGAAACCTCTGGGTCGTGTCCGCGACGATGTAGGGGAGCATTTCGAGACAGCGGACGGCAAAAAACAGGTCGGCGCTGTGAGCGAGAAGACCGCGATAAAACCACGGCGACATTCCAACCGATAGGGCAACGTTCGTGACCGAAAGGACAATTCTCCACGTCCAGGTTCTCATCAAAGTGCCTGAAGGTCTCTTGGTCCACGCTCAGACTTCGGCTAATTCCTCTTCCAGCAGTTGCTTGTTATACAAGTCGCTGTAGTAGCCGTTCAAGGCCAGTAGTTCGTTGTGGGTGCCGAGTTCGACGATGCGTCCGCCGTGCAGTACGGCGATGCGGTCGGCGTTGCGCACGGTCGAGACGCGGTGCGAAATAAAAATTGTGGTGCGGCCCTGCATCACGTCGCGCAGGTGGTTGAGAATTTTGTCTTCCGTGTGGGTATCGACGCTCGAGAGGGCGTCATCGAGAATCAGAATCTTCGGATTGCGGATCAGGGCGCGGGCAATGGCCGTGCGCTGCTTCTGGCCGCCGGAGAGCGTGATGCCGCGCTCGCCAACCATCGTCTCGTAGCCTTCGGGAAAACTCTCAATGTCAGCCGCGATGTTGGCCGCTTCCGCGGCATTGTGAATCTCGCGGTCGGTGGCCGAGTCCACGCCGAGCGCGATGTTTTCGCGAATGCGGTCGCTGAATAGGAAAGTTTCCTGCGGCACGAATCCAATATCTCGCCGCAATGATGCCAGGGCATAATCGCGAATCGGGCGACCGTCGATCAGAACCGCTCCGGGCTCGGCATCGTAAATGCGGGGAATCAGATTGACCAGAGTCGTCTTGCCCGATCCGGTCGGGCCGACAATCGCGAGGCTGCTGCCGGCGGGGACGCGCAGGTTCAGGTCGTGCAGAACCTGCTTTCCGTCA